>Ga0181560_10000558_pt1 | contig 33955 bp, 20 predicted proteins | sample 011ome_20_FD_133751 | JGI IMG/M metagenome (GOLD analysis project Ga0181560, IMG submission 133751) | Coastal salt marsh microbial communities from the Groves Creek Marsh, Skidaway Island, Georgia - 011509CT metaG (megahit assembly) | ecosystem: Environmental > Aquatic > Marine > Intertidal... | reverse complement strand
GGCTGGCGACGAGAAAAAAACAAATCGAACAGTTTGACGAAAGAGCGGCAATTGCTCAACCGAAAAACCCTGCGCGCCGTCCTCACTCTCGCACGCGCCGTTCGTCCACCCCGACGCGGCTTTCGACGTAACGCCACGCGCACGCACACGTTCACGTGAAGCGAGGCGAACATGGCGGCCCTCCCGACGAAGGCTATGGCCACGAACCCCAGCCAGCTGCTTCCTTCCGAGCTCGTGGATCGGTGCGTGGGGTCGCGCATCTGGATCATCATGAAATCGGACAAGGAGATGGTGGGAACGCTCAGGGGGTTTGACGTGTACGTCAACATGGTGCTCGAGGATGTGGTCGAATAGTGAGTGGCAACCCGCGTGAGCCCGAACGCTGCCTCCACGCGACGCCTGGCGTCCGGTCTCGAACGATCAAGGGCATTTTTTTCTTTTCAGCCCCAGCCCGAGTCTTCCTTCCCCGCGCGACGCGAGTTTCGATTCTGACCGTCCCGTCCCCGCCTTTCCGCGCGCAGTGAGATGACCGCCGAGGGGAGCAAGGTGGTCGCGAAACTCGACCAGATCCTGCTCAACGGCAACAACATCGCTTTGCTCGTCCCGGGTGGTAAGCCCGGAGAGGAATAGGCGTCGTTTTACCGATAGACTGCACAATTGTATTAGAACACTCAGCGCTCAGCACTCTTGCCTCGTCGTCGCCAACGCCGCGACGAGCGCAACCACCACCGCGAACCACCAGGACGCGGATGCCGCCGCCCTTCCACCCGCCGGCCCCGCGCTGACAAACGGGTAGAACACGTCCGCGGGTAGGGAAGGGAAGATGGGGGGCGTCGCCGGCGTCACGCCCTCCGCGGATGCCTGCTCCATCTCCACAAAACGCGCCGTGGACGTGAGCATGAAATCCTGACGCGTGCTCGACGACGCGTAGGGGTCCGCGTACGTCCACGAGTCGTACTTCCATTCCGGTGACACGCGCGAAACGCGCGACTGGGGGTTGTCCATCGTGCCCACCTTCGCGGTGAGCACGTCGAGGTTGATGCCGACGACCACGTTGCTGCACGTGTTCGTGGAGGCGTCCCACGACATGCTCTCCGCGGGCGCGCCGAGCGCGGCGATCTCCGTGGCGCAGTCCGAGTCGTCCGTCGCGGAGCACGCCCGCCAGTCCGCGACGTTGAGGTACGACGCGTCCGCCCAGCCCGCCACGACGGCAGTCGCCGCGGAGAGGCTCAAGCTCGCGGTGGCGACGGAGTAGAACAAGCCGTCCGTGAGCTGCGCGGGGAGGGGCGCGCCGGCGGTGGGCGCGACGCCGTCCGCCGCCGACGTCGTGGCGATGACGTTCATGTACGCGTCCACGGAGCCGCTCGAGCCGGTGCCTTCGCAAAACGCCTGCAGGCCGGAGAGCGTCAAAGGCACCGCGCACGAAGACGACTGGGACACGCCGAAACGCACGGGAGACTTATAGTTCGCGCCGCAGTGGCCGTCCAAGCCGGCGGCGGGAACGGGCAACCCGTCCACCAGTCGGGACACCGCTTCCTTCGCGCTCGACGCGGCGGGATCGACGGTGACAGTCCCCGCCATCAACGGCGCGCCCACGACATATCCCGGGGACCCGCTCTTGGGAACCGCCGCGGAGCCGGACTTGACGAACGTCACCGAGAACTTTTGCCGCAGCGAGTTGGGATCGACGGACGGCACAACACCGGTCCCCGCGTTCGTGTTCCACTGCGCGCCTTCAGCGCCGATGGCGTCGGTGTACACGAGATCGACGCTCACCGCAGAGATGCTCCCCGCGCCGGTGTGCGTGACGGTGAAGTGCGCCTCCGCGACGGCGAATTCGCACACATCCGTCGCCGCGTCGTACGTCGCCGCCGGGGACGTCACGCCCGTCACCGCCGTGAGGGTCTGCTCGTTCCCTCCGACGCGCGCGCGGTACTTCATGGAACTCACCGTGGGCGCGATGTACGTCGGGGAGCTTCCCTTGGTGTCCGCGACGCGGAGGTTGTTGATCAGGTTCTCGGAGCTCAGCGTCGAGCCGGTGCAGGCGGTGGCCAGGTTGGTGAGCGGGACGTCGCACTCAGCCGCGTCCTCTTCGATCGCCGAGGGCAGAGGCAAGCCGAACCCCACGACGTTGGTGTACCCGCACACCCCGGAGAAGGTCTTCCCGGGGAGCGTGAACACGTTCCCGGGCGCGCCGGTGGCGGCGATCGTGTCGTTCACGCGGTACAGACTCGACGCCGCGGCGGTGGCTTTCACCGCCACCGCCGCCGCCACAGCGGTGGGGTCGGGGGTGAAGAACTTGCCGATTTCCCTCGTGCGCGCGGTGGCAAGATCGTCCGTCGTGGCGAACCCGGGGTCGGTGAAGTACTTTCCGAGCTCGGCGCTGTTGCTGTCGACGATGCACAGCTGCTGCGAGAGGAAAGACATGGACGCCTCGTTGTTCTTCACCACGCTCAGCGTGCTGCTCGACTCGAGGTTCACGCTGGACATCGCCGAAGACGGCACGCAGTAATCGAGCGAGGGCGGCGCCGGGCCCTCGTCGAGGCACACCGTGAGCGTGTCATCGTCTGAGCGCGCGGTGAACAGCCCGAGCTCGGTGGACTGCGAACGCGAGGAACGTTGAGCGAGCGCGACGGGTCAGCGCGGAACGCGAGAAGCGCGCAGGAAAAACAGATACGAAACGACTCGTTGGCCGACGACGGGGCGTGGAAAAGGTTGGGACGAGGCGTCGGGCGCGTACCGTGCAGTCGGGGTCGCAGCAGCAGTTGCCGTCGCAGGCACCTTCCGTGAGGTCGCACACGCACGACCCGGCAGAGGTGACCGCGACGACGGTCTCCGACGGGTCATCCAGGACGTCGTCGCTCCATTCGTCGGCGGTGATGGAGTACACGGGAAGAGAGTTGGTCCCGACCGCGTCCGTGGGCTTCGTCTGCGCTTGGACGCCGGACACCAAGACAGACAGCGAGAGCACCAGCACGAGCGCATGCGCGGAAACACGCGACATCGTGCACTTCGGCACGCGCGCCACCTGAGTGTTCGTGAGGAAGCTGCGAGTTGCGCTCGCGACTTCGACAATCGTTGAGGAAAAGCTCCTCACCAACGGCTTTTCGCGGGACGCGACTATTCGCCCTCGGAGAGCGAGTGCACGCGAGAACTCGACGACGGCGTCGATACTTCCCACGGTACGGTGCTTCGAGTTCTCGAATGCACTCGTGCACGGGGTCGTGCGCGTTCGCGTAATGAGGTCCCTTGCGTCGCCACGGAGACCACGCGTCTTCGCGCCGACGTCGCTGACATTTTGGTTTGAAATAGGCCCATAGCCTATTCAGGATACATTCCGCTTGCCCAGTGTAAAACGTCTCGGCACTCGCTCTCGCGCCAGATCGCCCTCCCGCGTCCTCACCGAAGCGAGATTCAAGATGTCCGAGGACAACCTCCCCGCGGCGCACATCAAGCGTCTCGTGAAGCACAAGCTGAATGAGTTGATGGCCGAACTCGGCCCTGATGCCAAGGGTAACAAGCAGGAAGGGAACATCCAGAAAGAGGCGCTCTTCGCCTTCACGGAGTCCGCCAAGATCTTCATCCACTACCTTACTGCCACCGCCAACGACATCTGCCGCGACGGCAAGAGGCAGACCATCAGCGTGGACGACGTGTTTAGGGCGATCGATGAGTTGGAGTTCGGCGAGTTCGCGGAACCGCTGAGGCAGTCACTGGAAGGTACGACACGACGCGCGATTCACGTTCTTTTCCGGTGTGCCCACCGCGCCCCCGTGGTTTGAAAAACCGAAGCCGCTCGACTGACGCGCCCCCCTCTCGCGTTCGCAGGTTTCAAAAAGAACGCCGCGGCGAAGTCGGCGCAGAGGACAGAGCGGGAGGACAAGAAGAGAAAAGAGGCGGAGAACCCCGCCGCGGGGGACGAAGAAGAGGGGGATGGTGACGACGCCGAGGAAGAACCCGACGAAGACGAAGACGCGGACGGCGCCGACGAATAACGCGCGAACGCCGCGCGCGCGACGAGCGACGAAGATTCGCGACGAATGAGAGAGGGCGCGTCAACCTCTCGCCTCTATTCACAAAACACGCGTGACGCTTAAAGTCGCTTTAATCTCACCCCGTGCGCCACTTGTAGCTGGTCATGGCGCTCTCGAGCACCTTGATCCGCTCGGTGATCTCGTCCTGCTGCTCCCTGAGTTTGCCGACAACCGCCGCGCGCTCGACGTCCGTCTTGCTCAGCGAGCGAGCGAGCTCCGCCTCCACCGTCTGGTACCGTACCTTCCTCGCCGTCTCCTCCTGCATCACCAGGCTGGACTGCATCGCCGCGCCGCCGTCGTCCGTGTACGTGAACAGGTTGTCCCACTTGGTGTCCAGCCGCTGCAGCGCCTTGCGCAGGGGCGTCGCCGTGTACAGCACGCCCGCGCGCTGCTCGACGAGCCCCTCGCGCAGCAGCTTGACGACGGCGCCCTCGACGTCGAAGTCGACGCTCAGCCCGAACCGCTTGTGCAGCAGCGTCTCGCACTTGGTGTCGATCTCCTTCAGGGTCATGCTCTTGCCGTTCGCGGACAGCACGCAGTACGACAGGATCATCTCCTTGCACTCCTGGTCCTCCATGGACTCCATGAGGTGCATCAGCATGCCCACCTGGCTGTTGTCGCTCTTCTGCTGGATCTCCTTGGCCATCGCCCCCGCGTAGCGCGTCTGCGCCGCCATCAGCGCGGTGGCGGACTGCGCCACCTTGCCCCCGAGCACGGAGATGAGCGTGATGATCTCCTTGGTCCACTCCACGCCGGAGATGAGCGTCCACAGGAACGTGCCCAGCGCCACCACCGCGAGGGAGACGTTGATCAGCATGTCCCTGAACCGGACCTGGATGTTTATCTCGGGGAAGATCATCTCCATGTCCGCCATCGGGATGTCGTGGAACGACTTCAGCACGAGCGGCCCGGCGCCGCCCGGGCCGGGCTTGCAGTCGTCCTTCGGCTTCGCCATGCGGTACAGAATCACAACCTCCTTGAACGTCGGTTCCTGCAGCTCGTGCGTGCTGAGCAGGTGGCGCAACACCGCGAACGGCGTGGGGAGCAACCGGCGGAGCGTCCGGCGCTCGATCGTCATCGTGTCGTGCCGCTCCTCCTCCATGGTGCCGTCCTCGCGCACCGCCGCGGAGCGTCGGGATAAGCCCTCGTTGATGTCCGCGATCACGGGCTTGGGTTTGCCGATGAACGCCAGCAGCGGCTCCATGAGCAGCATCTCCAGCAGCATGTCGATCTTCTGCGCGATGAACATGCCCTTCGCCTTCGCCAAGCCGTTCCCGCGCTTGAAGAGCAAAGCCGAATCCGCAAACTGCGTCAAGCCCTGGCTCAGCGCGGGGTTCTGTCTCAGCAGCGTCCCCAGCAGTTCCTTGTCGAACTTGTCCCACGCGATCTCGATCGGCAGGTCGAACATGAAATCCTCCGCCTTCGCCAGCTCCCACTCCGTCTGCGTGAGGAGCGAGAAGTTCGCGTCCGCCATCAGCGAGCAGAAATCCGTGACGAAGTCCACGGACAGATCGGCGAACTCTTTCGGCGAGAGCTGGGTCTCGGTGAGCGCGATGAGCGCGTCGTTCTGTTCCTGCGCCGCCGTGACCAGATCGAAGTTCCGCTTCAGCTTGTCGCGCGAGTCGAGATACTCGAAGTGGAACAACAGCCGGACCATGCGCATGAAGTCGTTCAGACCGTCCTTCTCGGTCTCGGGCATGAGCTCGAGGGCGAGTTCCTGCAAATGGCGTGCGAGGGGTTACGGGTGAGCGAGGGAACGAACCGGTGCATATCGTCGTCGGTGCGTCTCGGTGAGTCGTCCGCGCGTACCTTGATGAAGTTCATGCCCAGCGGGATGAACGCGGAGTTCTTGATCTCCGCGACATTCTCGTTCGGTTCCTGCGGCAGAGAAGGTGCACGATCGGTGTTAGTTCAGAATCGAGGGTCGACGCAGACGGCGGGCACTTGAGTCAAGAAAATGCGAGCGCGGCGAAGGCAGGCACGCACCACCACCTCAGTCGCCATCGTCCTCGATCGCTCAGAGGTCGGCGTGAATACACAGAGCGAGTTGCGAACGCGCGTGTCGCGCGTCGCGGACTGCCCGAACCGAAGAGGCCTGTCCGCGTTCACCTCATCAAAGCGAGTCAAAGCAGACTCGCGGGTGTTCGTCGTTCGTCTCCAGCGAAATCTTGCAGTCGTGGACGCGTGCGCGGGGTGAAAATTCCTCTTCGGCGGCGAAACTCGGCGGCCGCGCGACGCGCCCGCGAACGAGGCAAAAAGCTTCTATCGGATTCGGTATGTACGCCGATGAAGTTAAACACGCGGAACGCCTACACACGTCGCCGCTCACGCCGCGTCTGCCGGAGCCCTCGGAGGCTCCGCGGGAACCCTCAGCGGGGATTCGAAATCGTCAAACTCCGGGTCGGCGAACGCGTTCATGGGCGCGTACCCTTCGCGGCGCGCGCCGTCCCCGAACCCCGAGTCGAACGACCCTCCCTGCGCTTTGTGTCGGTAATACGCGAGCCCACCGTACCCCAACGCGCCGACGCTCGCGATCCCGAAAAGCCACCCGAACGCTCGCCCGACGTGAGCGCCTTTCCCCGCGTCGCCGCGGCCGCGGCGACGCTTCTCCCACTCCTCCGGGTGCCCGTGCTTCTTCTCAAACTCGTAGTCGCCGTCGCCGTCGGCGAAGAAGTCCGCGTCCGCCAGCAGGCCCTCCGGCCCGATGAGCCACCCGAGCATGCCGGTGACCAGCGCGTCGGCGAGGTACTCCTCCACGAACGTCGGCATCACGTTGTTGGCGTTCGAGCCCCCGGGGCACCAGTCGCACGCGTCTCGGCTCAGGGGCTGCGCCGCCGAGGGACAGTGGCCGACAAACCCGTGCGCGTCCCGGGGCTGGTACATGTCGCACAGAGGCATGTCGTCGAACGCGTCGAAAATCTTCTCGAACGTGCCCTCCGGAAGCTCGGGGAGGTCATCGTCGTCGTGCTCGCGCTGCGCCTTCTCCAGCATGTCGATGACCTTCTTGAACTTCAGGTCCTGCCCGCACCCGCACGACGCGGTGACGGCTTCGCAGAACTCCTTGCACGGCGCGACGAGGCCGGTGGCGTTGGCGACGCGGGGTAACAGGCGGTCGATCGAGGGCTGGTAATCTTGGTCCTTCTGCTTCGCCTCGACGACATCGCGCAAGAGCGGTAGGAACACCAGCTCGACGTGCGTCTGGAACGTACCGCACTTCGGGACGGCCTGTGCGCAGTAGAGCTCTTCCAGGTTGTCGCGGCACCCGTCGCACATCGGGACGCCCACCCGCGTCGCTTCGTCCCGCAGGTCCCAGGTCGGGTCGTCGTCGATCTCCACCATGCTGTCTTCGTAGAACGCGCAGTCCACCTGCAGGGGGTAGTTGGGGCACGACGCGTGATACGCCGAGCTCGCGCTCAGAGCCTGGCACGATGCGACGCCGCCGAAGATGTTGCAGTTGGCCTCGCCTTGGTCCACCATCTCCTGGCCAAACTCGCGAAGCATCTCCAGCTGTACCACGTGGGGCATGGAGACGAGGAGCTCGAGGAGATCGAAGGGGATGCCCTCGTCGTCGTCCGACTCGTCGCCGAGGAGCCTGCGGAAGATCGAGGACGAGCGTCGCGCGCCGAAATCTACCGGGGAGGGCGTCGCGTCGCCGCGTCCCTGCGCCTCAGCGGAACAGACGCTCAGGACGAGGGTGGTCACGAGAAGGAATAATCGCAACATCCTCGCGCTGTGTGAGTCCGAACCCATGGCTGCTAGAGCCCGCGCGTCTCGACGTCACGGCTCCGAGGGAGAGGTGTGCGTGTGACTGAGCTCGCGAGGGAACGTTTGCGCGAGTCCGCTTCGCGACAGCGCGGGAAGAGAGTGACGGCCAAGGGTGGGATTCCCGACGAGAAATCCACGTATCCACCGGATGACCGGAACGAGTTCGACAATTTTGGCTTGTTTCTGGCGAGTCCGAGCTCCCGTTGTTGCCTTCGCATATATAGAACACTCGCGCGCGGCACGCCGCGGGAGAGGCCGAGGAGGCGCCATGTTCGGCAAGATGCAAAACGCCATGTTCGGCTCCGGGAGACAGTCCGGTCCCGACATGGGCATGGGCCCCCCGGGCGGTGGCTCACCGGTGATGGGCGGAGGGGGCGGAGCTGGTGGCATGGCGCTCACCGCGGACGAGGTGAAGGAAGCGTTCCGCGAGTTCGACCTGGACAAGAACGGGTACGTGGGCGCGGCGGAGATCGCGCACATCTTACAGAGCATGGGGGAGAAGGCGACGGACGACGAGGTGGATGAGATGATCCTCATGGCGGACTTGGACGGCGACGGGCAGGTGAGCTTCGAGGAGTTTTTCAAACTCATCAGCTCGTTTCAAGGAATGCCGCCGCCGCCGAACATGCCCGGTGGGGGCGGGGGCATGCAGCAGATGGGCGGCGCTTTCGGGGCTGGCGCGGCACCGCCGCCGGGTAACCCCGTGCAGGACATGGAATCGTTCCAGAAGATGCACGGGCTGGACAACGACGCGCTCAAGAATGTGTACAAGCAGTTTCTCGCCGTGGACACGGACAAGAGCGGACTGGTGGACATCAACGAGTTCTGTCGTCTGCTCCGGGTGGAGCGCTCGCAGTTCGTGGAGAGGCTCTTCGGGATGTTCGACACGGACAAGTCGGGCACGATCGACTTGAAGGAGTTCGTCGTTGGTTTGTCCAACGTCGGCACGGCGGCGCGAGAGGACAAGGTGAAATTCGCGTTCCAGGTGTTCGACCTGGACGGGTCCGGCACGATCGACGCGGACGAGCTCAAGAAGATCGTCAAGGCGACGAACATGGCCAGCACGAAGCAGCTCGATCGCAAGACCGAGTGGCTCATGAAGCAGTGCGACACGGACGGGGACGGGAACATCTCGTACGAAGAGTTCGTCAACCTGGCGAAAAAGTTCCCCAACATCGTGTTCCCGGCGTACTCGCTCGCGAGCGGATTAGGCGGCCTGAACAAATGAGGAGGCCCGCGCGATCGTTGTCACTGTACCATCAGCGCACGGAGCATGAGACCATCGTATCGTTCGCGTCACTGTGCTCTCGCCATCATCACAACGGGACGGTCCCTCGCGCACGTCCGACCCGCGTCTAACGCGTCTCCCGCGCTCATAAAAATCTCCCCGCGTGATCACTCGGTGCCGAACGCGCGGTCGCCGGCGTCGCCCAAGCCCGGCATGATGTACCCCTCGTCGTTGAGCTCCTCGTCGATCATGGCGGCGTACAGCCGGAGACCGGGGTACTTGTCCGACAGAATCGTCAGCGCGGGAGGGCACGTCACGACGCACACGATGCGGATGTTGCTCACGTCGGCGCCGCGCGCGACGCACTCGTCGATGGCCTGCACCATCGTGCCCCCGGTGGCGAGCATGGGGTCGGAGATGAGGATGCGCTGGCCCTCCGCGAACCGCTCGGGGAGCTTGTTCAGGTACATCTTCGCCTCCAGTGTCTCCTCGTCACGCACGAACCCGAGGTGGTACGTGTTCGTCGCGGGAAGCACCGTCTTCGCCTCCTCGAGGAGCACCAGGCCGGCGCGGAGCACGGGCACCACCGCGACAGGCTGCGACGGGTCCACCATCTCCACGTTCGCGTTGCACAAGGGGCCCTCCACCTCGGCCTGAAACGTGGGGAGCCAGTCGCGCGCGCACTCGTAAATGAGTAAGCGCCCGAGCTCGGCGAGCGTGCTGCGGAAGATGGCCGGCGGGGTCTGCACGTTGCGCGCGATCGCCAGCCAGTGGTTGATTAAGGGATGGGGCGGCACGAACACGAGCATCTGGTTCGTGGACGGCGCCTTGCGCGCGGGCGCATCCCCCTCGGTTTCGTCCTCCTCCGAGGCACGCACGCGCACGGCATGTCGCGCGCGCACGATGCGACGATCGCGAGCGCCCCCGGCGCCGGGCGCGCGCTGGGTGCGTCGGTGGGACGACACGGAACACGAGGCGTTCTTCGCGACGAGGTTAGCGACCCGCGCGCAGGTCGAAAAAGCGGCCATCGCTGCAGGACTGCTCTCGTCCGGGGTTCCTCTCTCGGTGAACGGGCTCGGTCCGACTGGACGCGAGGGTGTCGACAGCGGCGAGGGCTACGTCGCCGCGTGCGCAGGATGAAATGGAGCCGCGGGGTGCACGAGGCGAACGGGTGATGCGGCTCGGCGCGTGAGTCCGGCGCCGGCGCTTCGAGACACTTTCACAGACTCAACGCCTCACTGTGCCTCACTGAAACTGGATAAAATTCTGAAGATCCTGTCCGAGTTGGCGTCCGCGACATCCGCTCGTCCGCACCGAGGTGAGGCGCGCGCGTCGCCTGGACACAATCGCACGCGCGACGAACGCTCCGGACTCGTCTACGCGGTCGCACACGCACGCGCTCCCGAGCTTCGAGCTCCGCACACCGCCGTCTGCCTCTCCGCGAGCGGATCACGCGCCTCCGATCGTCGTCCGTCGTCGTCCGTCGTCGTCCGAAAAAAAACAAACACCATGGCTGCCGTCTCCGCCTCGCTGGTGACCCCCGCGCGGTCGCTCTTTGCGGGCTCCCGTCGCCGCGCGACCACCGGCCGTCGCGCGATGCGCTGTGTTGCCGCGGCCGCGGTCGAGAAGGATAGCGTATCCCTGGTGCTCCTCGCCGGCGGGGTCGGCAAGCGCATGGGCGCGGACATGCCCAAGCAGTACCTGCCCCTGCTCGGCACGCCCATCGCGCTGTACAGCCTGAAGAAGTTCGCGGAGATGGAGGAGGTGGGAGAGATCGTGGTGGTCTGCGACCCGTCCTACCGCGACGTGTTCGAGGAGTGTGAGGTGTCCAAGCCCGTGGTCTTCGCGCTGCCCGGCAAGGAACGCCAGGACTCTGTGTTCAACGGGCTCTCCACCGTGCGCGAGGGCGCCGCGCTCGCCGCGATCCACGACTCGGCGCGTCCGCTGGTGGACCTGAAGGACGCCGCGCGGTGCTTCGCGGACGCCATGGAGCACGGCGCGGCGGTTCTCGCGGTGCCGTGCAAAGCCACCGTGAAGGAGGCGAACGCGGACTTGTCCATCGCCAAGACGCTTGACCGAAGCAAGCTGTGGGAGATGCAGACGCCGCAGGTGATCAAGCCCGATCTCCTGAAGCGCGGGTTCGAGCTCGTCAACGAGAAGGGATACGAGGTGACCGACGACGTGTCCATCGTCGAGTTCATGGGGGAGCGCGTGCAGATCACGGAGGGCTCGTACGTGAACATCAAGGTGACCACGCCGGAAGACATGTTCATCGCCAAGCGTCTCCTCACCGAGCAATAGAGGGTACCGTACTAAGTTTATTGTGATTTTTTTACCTTCGATATCAAAAAGGTGGAGGATATTACCTTTGGTACGTACTACAAGTTGACGCGCGGCGGCGCGTAGTATTACGTACGCGGCGCGGTGTCTCTTCTTTCGCTCGATGTCGCGCGCGCGCGCGTCTTCACACGTCTTCACACGACCGACCGTCTTTTTCGTCTCACTCCTCTCGAAGCGATCGCGCGCGCGTTTTTTTCTTCCTCTCCGCTCGGCGTTTCAGCGTTTCGCGGGTTGTTTGCCGTCTTCGGGTCGCGGCAGGAGCGTCTCGGTGGCGGCGTCCGCGGTGTCCGCGCGGCGCGCGTCGTCGTCGTCCCGCGCGCAGCAACCGCCGAAGCAGCACAGGCACACGTCCAGAAGCAGCATGGCGAGCACGGTTATGATCACCAGCGCGACGACCGTGACCAGGAGCGCGATGACGTCCACGCACACGACCCACGTGGTGACACCGAGCCCTTCGCGTGGGAGCGCCCACGGCGGTGCCTCGTCGCCGTCGCGCGCACGCGCGAGCGAAAAGAGATCCCAGCCGTGGCGACACGGACGCAGGCTTCGGCGCGGCATAGACGCGAGCGCGACGTGCGTCGACGGCGCGAGAGGCACGTCCCATGACATGGGGAACATGGTCTCCACGACGCGTTTAGTGCGTGAAGGCTCTTCGCCGAAGATAAAGGAGAAAACGCTCCCCCCCTCGGGGAGGACGTTTTTCGACGACGACTCCCCAAGTTGGGGGACGACGTTCGACGACTCCCCGTCCATGTCCTTCGCGTCCAGGAGCGTCGCGACGTCTCCCATGATGAACGCGGTGGAGGAGACAGAGAGGTCGGAAGACTCAGCTTCCGACGACTCAAGAGCTCCTCCAGAGTCGTCCGCCTTCGGACCCTCCGGGTCTCCCGAGGCGGCGAGAGCCAACGCCGGGGTGATAAGACTACTCGACGCGACGGCGAGGTACAACACGAGCGAGGCGAGGGTGACGGTCCTCTTGGCGAAAGGAGCGTTGTTGATGAGCGTCATAAGAGGGAGGGGGGCGTTTGTGAAGAGGTGGGGAGGGTTGGTGGGTAGGGTGCGTGGCGCGTTGTCCCTTGTGGGAGACTGAGGGAAGGTGAGACGGGGAGGGGCGCGCGGTTCGCCTGTCGTTGTCGAAAGAAAACACCGGTTGGACTTCTTCCGATTAAAAAAAAACAAAAAAAACACAACTTGTAAATTATGTGTGAGTATTTAGTCGGTAAAAAGAAAGGAATTGCCCCACGGGGATTCGAACCCCGGCCTTAGCAGTGAGAGTGCCATATCCTAACCAACTAGACTATGGGGCACACTGGGCAGTAGTGTCCAGTGTCTGCAGGTTATACCCTGCATAGTCAAGTCGTGAAACTTGAATTTTGAAGCGGTGCTCATGAGAAGGAATTTGGCAAATAAGAATTGCAGATTTGCGGGGACGATGGACGAGGTTGACTCACCGACCACAGCAGGCATAATAGCTTTTCGTGTCTTTCTTCTTTCTTCCAAAACAAGTATGCTACATATCGCGCCGTCATCCAACCGCCCGCATTGATTCAAAACGAGTACGTCTTCACCGCTCCCCCCTCCTTGTCCCGGATCGTCCTATATATCTTCTTCACCAAGACGTACGTCAACAGCCCCACCGGCCCGAAGAACATGCACCCGAGGATGCACGGCACGACGGCGAGGTGCGGGATCCCGACGCGCGCGCTGTCCTGGAGAAAAAACCGAGCGGTGAACAGGTCGAACACGATGAAGTGCGCCCACCCCGCTAACACCGCGGTGGAGTCGGAAAACACCTTCGTCACGCCCTCCGCGGTGGTCAAGGCTTTGAAGTCCAGCGAGAGCACGGACTCGGAGAACAACACGCACGCCAGAGTGGCGTACAGCAGCGAGTACGCCACCGCCACCGCGAGCGTGATGGTTTTCGTGTGTCTCCACCTCGGCAGCAACACCATAGAGAACCACGCGGGGAGCGACCCGAGGTTCACCGCCCTCAGGATCTGGTTGTGCGTGAACGGCAGGAAGGGAATCGGGCCCGCCACCGCGACCGCGCTCTTCGCCTTCGCCGCGGCTAAGGAGGCGCCTGCGTGGTGTGGCGGAGGACGAGAGCGGTACGTTAGGACTGATGATTCCGAAATCTTCGCGCGAAAAGATTTCGCCGACGGTTCGCGCGTCTCGCGAAAACGCGCTCGAACGAACGCGCCAACTGGAGGTTCGACCGCGGAGCGCTCGGTGTCGCGGCGGGAGCGGAGACGCACAAGGGAAAGCCAGCGCGAAGGCCGTGACACCGACGACGAGCGCGGCGTGTAGTCCGAACTGCGTGGAAGGATGGAAGGCGTGGGTGGCGGACGGTCAGAGTCGACGCGCGGCAAACTTCGAAAAGCGCGAACGCGCTCCAGGTTGGCGATATTTTTCGCCATGGTGGCAACCGGTTGGAGGGACGGGTCTGTACCTGCTTGAGCGCCTCGCCGCGGCTCGCCGAGGCGTGCGCGTCCTCGGAGACAACGCGCGCCTCGGGTTTCTCCTCGCGGACGGTTTCCAAGCTGAGCGACGCGCGGACGGCGACGCGGACGGTGCCGCGCCGGCCGAGGCCCGCGACGCGCGACGGCGAAGCGGCGTTACTCGCACCGAACGCGAACGCGCGTGCGCCGGCGCCAGCGCGAGGGCGCACCGCGGTGACGCGCACCGCAGACGTGGCGCCGATGGCGGTACCGATGAGCACCGTCGCCATGACGGGCCTCGATGTCCGCGACCGGCGGTCTACCGCGTGACCGGCACGCCGGCGACGACTGAGGCGCCGGCGGCCGAGAGCGATGTGAAGAAGACGATATCAACGAGAAAAGCTCTCGGACCGCTCGCGCGCGCGTTTGGCGATTCGCAGGTGTGGCCGGGAAGCGTCTTTCACCGCTCGATTCTCTCAGACTAAAAGCCCATAGTACAGTAGCGTCGCATGCTCGATTCATTTTCATGACAATCAGTGTTGATCCACTTTTGCGGCTATAGATATCGACGCTCGGAGGCCGCATCGCGCGCGTCCAGCCAGACCAGAGTTCGCGTGACGACGCGGTCGCGTACGCGAGAGATTCATGGTGGCGCTCACCGTATCGACCCCCTCCGCACGATGCGCGCGCGTCGTGCCTCATCGCGACACAGCACCTTCGACGTCGTCCCGCCGTCGCGTCGGCGGTCGCGGTCGCTGGGAGGAATCCCCGTCCCGAGGGGTGTCCATTCGCCGTCGCGGTGCCGTCGTGGTTCGCGCTTCCGGGGATGACGCGGGCGGTTCCCAGGCGACGACGAGCGCGTGGGAGGACGACGCGAGCGCGTCATCTTCCTTCGGCGCGGGGGACGCGTACGTGCCCCCCGCACCTCCGAGGCGCGAGACCCCGCTGGAGCGCGCGGTGAAAGACCCGCTCGCGGCGGCCATCATGGCCCCTCGCGTGGCGCTCGGAGGACTCGACCTGTTGAGCAAGGGTGAACTCTTCGCGGTCGCCGCTGAGGAGGCGGGAGAGTTGAGCGCGCTCCTCAGCGATCCGCGCCCGATCCAGGACAAGGCGGCGGAAGCGTTCAGGCGCGCCGAGACGGTGGTGGAGATGTTCGAGGCCAGAGGTGTGGTCGCGGAGGCGCCGGGACGCGAACTGGTTCGCCCGGCGATCCCGGCGGATCTGTACGACAAGTACTTGGACCCCGCCGCGATCGAGCCCGCGCCGGCGACGCCGAGCGCGTCCGCGAACGCGTACACCGCGGAGCCCGCCTCGTACGCGTCAGCCGCGACGACCACGAGGGAGGTGGAGATTCCCGAGTCCGAGGCCTTCACCGCCGCTTCCGCGTCGGTCACGTACGCGTTTGACGACGCCGAGGACGCCGCCGTCGCCGCCGCCGCCGCCGCCGTCGCGGCGGCGCTCGGCGACGACGACGACGACGAAGACGAAGACGCGAGCGGTGCGGTGGATTCGCAAAGCGAGTTGGTCTCTGCGAGTGGCGCTGACGCCGTGGAGGAGGTCGAAGCACCCGCGGCGGCGCGCGCGTCGACGAGCGACGCGCGCGCGTCGCCGGCGTTTGACGCGCCGGCGCCGCCCGCGGACGCCTGGAGCGCGGCGAAGGAAACGGAGAGCCTCGCGGCGGAGTTCGTGATGGGTCAGAGCGCGGCGATCGCGACGAAGGAGGCGCGTTGAGTCTGGGTGTCGTCGCGAGACGCGGCGTGACGAGTTAAACATCGTGAAATGCACCCTTTTCGGTCACGCGTACCGTCGCCGCGAAGGCAAGAAGGTTCTCGTTCGGCGTCGCGCTTCGCGGCTGTGAGTCATAAAATGCATCGACCGTCGTCTGCTCGTGACTGAACTTCGTGAAGAAGAAGGCGGACTGCGCGATTTTCCTCGGCACGCCACGTCATATCCCGTGTTTACGCGCTCGTCGTGCGTCATTTGCCAGGCGCCCCCGTCAGTGCACACCCCTGACCCAATCGACATGTCCTTTGCTGTCGCCGCATCCGCGCCCGCGCACGCGCGCGCCGCTGTCGCTCACCCCGGGTACGCACCGCGCCTTGTGCCCGAGAAATCTGCCATCCGTCCCACGCTATCCATCCACGCTGCCACGCCATCGGAACCGGTGTCAGTGTCGCGACGTTCCAAGACATCCAGTCACCCCCGAGGCTGGCCGCGGTCGACTGACCCGCATTCCCCATCGCGATGCCGGCCTGCTCCATCCCTCAGGCTCTCGTCCCGCTCGCGCGTCAGGCTCGCCGCCGGTTCGTCCTGCGCGCGTGCCACGCCTCGTCAGACGGTGCGCTGCGCAGCCTCCCGCGACGACGCCTCCGAGTCGCGCGTCGCGTCGCGCCGCGCGGCGCTCGTCGGCTCCGCCGCCGCCGCGGCCGCGGCCGCCGTCGCGCCCGCGCTCGCCGAGACGTGCGCGACCGCGGACACCGCGCCTCTGCTGTGCAAGGCGGAGGTCACGAACAAGGTGTACTTCGACGTCTCCATCGGCGGCGAGCCGCAGGGCCGCGTGGTGATCGGTCTGTTCGGGAAGGAGGTCCCGAAGACGGTGGAGAACTTCCGCCAGCTCGCCACCGGCGAGAGGGATTTCGGGTACAAGAACTCTATCTTCCACCGCGTGATCCCCAACTTCATGATCCAGGGGGGCGACTTCGAGCGCGCGAACGGCACCGGCGGGTACTCCATCTACGGGCGCAAGTTCCCCGACGAGGCCTTCCCGCTGGAGAAGCTGTCGCACGTCGGCCCCGGCGTGCTGTCCATGGCCAACGCCGGGCCCAACACCAACGGCTCGCAGTTCTTCATCACCACCACCGCCACGCCGTGGCTCAACGGAAGGCACGTCGTGTTCGGGAGCGTCGTGGAGGGCTTGGACGTGGTGCGCAAAATCGAAAAGACCCCCACCGGCCGAGGAGACAGGCCCGTGCAGGACGTCGTCGTCACCGCGTCGGGGGAGCTGCCCCTCGCCGCGCCCGCGCCCGCCGCCGAGCCGGAGGCGTGAAGCGAGTGCGCCGAGAAGAGCCAGAGAACACCGTTAGGTAGCTCGTGTGTGTATATCCACCCCGCGCACGACAGCGAAGAGCGAACGTCCCGTCTTGTCGCCGGACCAGCGCTCCGCCGCCGTCGACACGAAAAACGCCTCGGCGAGAATCTTTTCAGTTTCAGCGGCGCGACGTCGCCGCGCGCGCGCTTTTCGTTTTCAAGCAGTCCGCGAGTCAAACGATTTTGGCGTGTTCCTCAAATCTCGCCGAGGCGACTCGGCGACCGACGACCGGGCGGCGCTCACATCGACGTGCGAAGAAGACACGGTGAAGACGCACGCGTTCTTCTTTTCACTCTTCTTTTCACTGCACTGTTCGTTCGTGACGCGCGTCGGCGCCACCTCTCCCGCGAGGACTGCCACCGCCGAGACACGGCCTTCAGGCTTCCCTTGGGAGCATAGAACGAGACGAAAACCTGACGGGTACGCGATCTCTTTTCTTCGCCCCGCGTGCTGACCGGGCCCGAACCCCGAGACGGGCATCACCCGCGCTCCACGCCTCGACTCGACGCACTTCTAAGATCCGGTTCCTTCCGCGCGGATCCTGACCCCAGCCCCCGTTCACGCCGCCGCAGAGACGCGAGAGGCCAAAGCTATGCAGCACGTTTTTACCGACCGATCTGATGCGCACACGGAAGCGAGCCGCTGAGGGAGAACAAACGCCCGCGTCAGTGTCGGGGGGAGGTAAGCGGCAGCGCAAGGAGAAGCCCGGCGCGACCGCGAACCCTGCCGAGACACCCAAGTCCGCGACCGCGACGCCCAAGTCAGCGGCCGCGGCTGGAGGCCGTCGCAGTAGCTCCAGAGCGGCGGCACGCGTCGTAGAGCCTCCGGGCACGTCCGCGCAGGGCGCTTCTGGATCTTCGCGAAGCAAAGGGTCGACCCGAGGAGGCGACCAGGCGAAGGCTCCGGGCGGCTCGCGCCGGTCCACGCAGAGACTCGCGGAGGCGCCCGAGCTGACGAGGCCCGCCGCCGCCGAGAGAGCTTTCGGGCGCGGGAAGGCGAAGGGCGCCGCGAAGGGTCCCGCCGAGCCGAAGAGCGGCGCCGGGACGACCGCGAGACGGCGATCCGCCGCCGGCGGAGGCGCCATGACGAGCCGCGAGGAGCTCGAGGCGATGCGCGAGGAGGCGTACGACCACGATGACTTAGACGAGGAGGAAGAGGAGGAGGAGGAGGAGGACATCGACGACGAGGAGGACGAGGACGAGGACGAGGACGAAGAGGGCGCCGGAGACGAGGAAGATCCCACCGGATTGCAGGCTCTTCTTCGTCGCCTCGGCGGCGGGCTCGAGGATCTCCTGCCCAACGCCGGGCACGTCAGCGGGAAGCTGAAACAGATCCTGGTGGGCCTCAAGGCTGACGGCGACGACATCCGCCAGATCGCCGCCCTAAACGAGCTCTGCGAGGTGCTGGTCATCTCCTCCGAGGAGTCCCTCATCACGCTGTCCGTGGACTCGTTCGTGCCCGTGCTGGTGAACCTCATGCAGGCGGAGCACAACCCGGACGCCATGCTGCTCGCGGCGCGCGCGCTGACGTCCATGGCGGACATCCTGCCCAACTCGCGAGGCGCCATCATCCACCACGGCGCGCTCCCGCAGTTTTGCAGCCGCCTGCTGACCATCGAGTACATCGACCTCGCCGAGCAGTCCCTGCAGGCGCTCGAGAAGCTGTCGCAGGATCACGGAGGGAGCTGCCTGCGCGAGGGCGGGATGATGGCGTGCCTGAGCTACCTGGACTTCTTCTCCCTGGGCATGCAGCGCGTCGCGCTGCAGACGGCAGCGAACATCTGCCGCCAGCTCCCGGCGAGCGACTGCTGGGACCAGCTGTCCGACTCGGTGCCCGTGCTCACCAACCTGCTGATGCACGACGACTCGCGGCTCGTGGAGAGCGCGTGCACGTGCCTGACGCTCATGGCGTCCAACTTCAGCGCGCGGCCGCAGTATCTGCGGGCGATGTGCGCGCACGGGCTCATCCCCAACGCCACGCGGCTCATCACGCCCGGCGCATCCCAGGTGGGACCGTCCACGTACCACGGCTTGATCCGCCTGATCGGCGCGTGCTGCCGAGGGTCGGCGGACGTCGCCGAGGAGCTGCTGCGCAACGGCATGGCCGCGACCCTGAAGACGGTCCTCGCCGGCTGCAAGGTGCTCGCGACGTCCGCGGCGTCGCCGGCCTCCCCCGTGGTGTCCACCGACCAGCTCCTCGAGGTGACCACGCTGGCGAACCAGCTCCTTCCCGCGATTCGACCGGAGAGCGGCGGGTGCGCGAAAAACGCCCCCTTCGCCGCGCTGGGCGTCGCCGCGCCGAGCGCCTCGCGCCGGCGCGGCGCCGATTCGGGAGACGCCGCCGGCCAGGCGACCGCCGCGGCGGGCGTCGCCCTCGAGACCGTGCTCCGCGACGAGCCCGGGCTCCTGAGGGAGTACGGCGCGAACCTCACCGCGTCTCTGATGCAGGTCACGACGTCGTCCGTCGGCACCAACGTCAAGCTCCAGTGTCTCTCCGCGCTCGCGAAATTTCTGCACCACGCGCCGCCGGCGATGCTCGCCGAGGGCGACGCCGCGCTGAGCCCCGGACAGATGGCCTCGTTCCTCGCGGGGCTCACGTCCGTGCGCGACGCGGTGATGAAGGAGAAGTACTCCGTGGTGGAGGTGGCGCTGTTCCTGATCGATTCGCTCATGCACAAGCTCCCGGAGACGTTCAGCCGCGCGTTCCGCAAGGAGGGCACCGTGCACGCCGTGGAGGCGCTCTGCGCGCAGCGCTTCGACGCCGAGACGGCGGCGGTCGCCGCGGCGGCCAAGGCGACGGACGCGAACACCGGGGGCAGCATCACGCCTCGCGATCAGGTGGTGCCCGCGGGCGTGGGGTCCGGAAGCGCCGCGAGCATCGTCGCGAGGATGGCGCTCGCCGGTAAGAGCGGGTCCGGAAAGAAACCCAGCGAGACGCCGCAGCGCCGCGCCGCCGTCGAGCGCGCCGTCGCGCTTCGCGCCGCGCACTTCGCCTCCGTCGCGGAGACGGAGGCGGAGAGCAGGCTTCGCACGGCGTGCGGGCCGCTCCGCTCGGCGGGGAGGGACCCCGCCTCGGCCGCCGACGTCGCGGTGGATTTCGTCGCCGCGCTGTTGGAGGGCGAGGGCGCGTCGACGTTTGAACTCCTGGAGTGCGGCGGCGTCGAGGCGCTGCGCGCGTTTTTCAGCGGCGCGGACCTGCCCCGGGACGACGGCTGGAGCTCCGCCGTCGCGGCGCGGCTCTCGAGCTTCACGCGCGCGGCTGCCGAGAAGATGCCCCCGAACGCGATGGGCGCGCTCGTGGAGCGCCTGCTGGACGCGCTGGCGGTGACGGAGTCGCTGCCCATGCGGCTGAGCGCCGGCAAGGCGAGCGGCGGCGCGACGGCGAGCTCGAGCCGGAACGGCGGCGCGAGCGGCGCCGGGGACGGCCTGAGCGCGCTCGCGCGGCCGTTCAAGCTCCGGCTCAGCCGCGCGCCGGACAAGCGCGAGGGTCTGCGCGATTACGCGTCCAACATCATCCTCGTCGAGCCCCTGGCGACCCTCAACGCCATCGAGGACTTCCTGTACCCCCGGGTGCGCAAGCCGGCGGGCGCCGCGCCGACCCCCGACGCGGGCGCGTCGGGGTCGGGCGGCGCCGCCGCGAGCGGCGCGCGTCGCTCGACGCGGCGAAGCGCCGCGGGTCAAAAGAAACCCGACGCGGAGGAAAAAGAGCCGGAACCCGAGGACGAGGAGGACGACGACGTCGACGAGGACGAGATGATCGCCGAGGCGGAGATGGAGGATGAGGAGGACGAAGACGGGCCCCCCGCGGATGCCGTGGAGGACGTCGACCCGAGCCGGACCGGCGCCGCGGACGGCGCGGCGGCGGGCGCTTCCACCGCCGAGCCGTCGGGGGGGCGTCGTTCGACGCACCCCACCGCCGCCGCCGCCGCCGCCGCCGCGCCGCCGCGGCTTCTCTTCAGCGCCGACGGCGCGGGGCCGTTCCACCCGACGACGACCGTCCTGCAGGCGGTGTACGCGGCGGCGCTCGCCGCCGCCGACGCGGACGCCGCCGAGGAGGGCGCCGGCGCGCGCCTGAGCGTCGCCGGCTTGTGGGAACGCACGCACACGCTTCAGTACATGTTGACGCCGAAGGGAGAGCCGCTCCCCCCGCCGCCTTCCGGAGCCGCCGGGGGCTCCGCCGCCGCGGAGAGCTCCTCGGCGGACGCGGAGGAGGCGCTCGCCGCGTTTGGCTCGACGGATCGCCGCGCCGCGCTCGGCGCCGCGCTTCCCGCGCTCCGCGGGAAGGTGTGCGGCGACGCGCCTCCGCCCGGCGTCGCGGAGCAGACGGACGCGATTCTCTGCGCGCTCTCCGTGCTCCGCGTGGTGACCGCCTCGCCCGCGCGCGTGATGGCGCTCGGCGCCGAGGACGCCTCCTCCGCGGAGGAGGCGTCGACGCGCGCGGCGTCGGCGGCGCTGCCCGCGGAGGCGTTTGTCAGCGCGAAGCTCGCCGGGAAGCTCACGCGTCAGCTCGGCGACACGCTGTCGCTGTGCAGCGGGAGCCTCCCCGCGTGGTGCGTGGCGCTCGCGCGGACGTGCCCGTTCCTGTTCCCGTTCGAGACGCGGCAGCAGCTCTTCTACTGCACCACCTTCGGTCTGGCGCGCGCGCTGCACCGCATGCACGGCCAGACGGAGACGGGCGGCGGCGGGCAGGACCTGCGCGTCGGGCGGCTGCAGCGCCAAAAGGTGCGCGTCTCGCGCGAACGCATCCTGGAGTCGGCGGTGAAGGTGTTCGACATGGCGCCCGCGCACAAGATGGTCCTGGAGGTGGAGTTCTTCGACGAGGTCGGCACGGGCACGGGGCCCACGCTGGAGTTCTACACGCTACTCTCCAGGGAGCTCACCGCGCGCGCGCTCGGCGCCTGGCGCGATGCCGACGCCCGGCCGGCGGACGAGAAGGATGCGAAAAACAAGGCGCCGGTCACCGCGCCGCACGGCTTGTTCCCGGCGCCCATGCGTTTCACGCGCGCCGGCGACGCTTTTCCCGACGCCGCCGCGCCCAAGAGCCCGGGCGACTTGAAGCGCCTGGACCTGTTCCGCCTGCTCGGCCGAGTCGTGGGGAAGGCGCTGCAGGACTCGCGTCTGCTGGATATCGGGTTGAGCCCCGCGTTTTACCGCGCCGCCGTCGGCGGCGCCGCGCTCGCGCTTCCGGACGTCGCCGCCGTCGACCCCGCGCTCGGCCAGTCGCTGGCGCGCCTGGACGCGGCGGCGCGGCGCATCGCCGCGCTCCGGGCGCGCGGCGCGCCCGAGTCGGAGTGGCGCGGCGTCACCGTGGACGGCGCCGCCGTCGCCGATCTGTGCCTCGCGTTCACGCTCCCCGGGGACGACGCGTTCGAGCTCCGGCCGGGCGGCGCCGCCATCGCCGTGGACGCCGCCAACCTGGGCGAGTACGTCGCCGCCGTGACGGACGCGACGGTGGGCGGCGGCGTCGCCAGGCAGCTCGAGGCGTTCCGCGGCGGCTTGCGCGACGTCTGCCAGCCCGCGGCGCTGGGCGTCTTCTCCGCGTCCGAGCTCGAGCGCGTTCTGTGCGGCGAGGGCCAGGCGTGGACCCCGGAGCTCCTGGCGGAGTGCGTGACGTTCGACCACGGGTACGGCGCCGCGTCGCCGCCCATCCGCGCGCTCACGGAGGTGCTTTGCGCGTACGGCCCGGAGGAGCAGCGGGCGTTTCTGCGCTTCGTCACCGGCGCGCCGCGTCTGCCCCCGGGCGGGCTCGCCGCGCTGCGCCCGCGCCTAACCGTCGTGTGCAAGCAGCCCTCGGGCGCCGCCGGCGGCGGCGGCGGCGCGGACGGCGCGCCCATCTCCGCGGGCACCACGCTGGCGGACAAGGACCTGCCGTCGGCGATGACGTGCGCGAGCTACTTGAAGCTGCCGCCGTACAGCTGCGTGGAGGTGCTCCGCGAACGGCTGGGGTACGCGGTGAACGAGGGCGTGGGGAGTTTCGACTTGTCGTGAGTGAGTCGTCGTTTTCGTTTTCGTTTTCGTTTTCAGTGAAGCATCACACAGCACGATCGTTTTACGACATGAACTCATCACACGTCACCGCGAACGGGTGGGACGACGACACCTCTCAGCTGCTCGGCGCCGCGCGACGCGATCGCGCTCTCGCCCCGCCCGGGGCCGCCTTCGGCGCCTCCGCAGCGCCCGCCAGGTCCATCTTCTGCGCGGCGGCGACGCCCCGGGCGACCCTCCAGCCCTGCGACTCCGCCTTCGCGGGGGGCGTGTCCGGCTCGGGGGGGGGGGCGGAGGCCATCTCCGCGTTCGCCGAGACGGGCTTGCGCGTGAACGGCGTCCGGCCGCGCTCGAGGCACGCGAGCTCGTACTCGTCCGCCTCGTACGCGTTTCCGGCTTCGTCCACCGCGATGGGCGCGTCCGGATCCATCACGCGGAAGTACCGCGGCGGGAGCGGCGAGCACCCCGACGGCTTTATCACGACGTCCTCCGGGGGCAGCGCGCGCAGCATCTCCCGGTCGCACACGATCGGCGCGTGCGTTTCCGCCATCTGCCGCGTGAACGGGTCCTCCAGGTTCAACATCGCGTCGGCGGGGTTCTCGCCGTCGTCGAAAAACATCTTCTGGTCTCCGCCCAGCGCGTCGCCGCCGCCGCCGCCGCGTTTGGTCTCGGCCCGCGGCGGCTCCTCCTCGATGAGCCGCCGCGCCTCCTTCTTGGAGATGTCCGCGGCGACCTCGAACTCGACCAGGGGCAGGTGCTCGAACGTGACGAACGAGCGCACGAACCGCCCGCCGCACGTCACGCACGCGTCGCCTTTGCCCGACACGAGCGGGTTGGTGGACGCGCACCGGAAGCACATGGGGAGCAGCTCCTCGGCGTCCGTGAAGGGCTTGGCGCGAGACAACACGCACGCCAGGTCCACCTTTTGCGCGTATTGCTTCGGCACGCGCAGCGACTGGAGCTTGTCGTACGCGTAGCGCACCAGCTTGTGCGCGCGCAGCGTCTCGCCGTGCGTGGCGAGCGTGATCAGGACGTACGCCAGGCTCACGCCCGGAGGCATCTCGTCGCGCGACGCGAACTTCGCCAACAGGAACTGCCCGACGTTCAGGAGCGTCGTCGGGAGCGACGTGCGGAACGGCTCGTTCATCGCGCGGTGCACGAGGTGGTACGCGTAGTACATCTCCGCGCGGTCCTTGTGCTCCTCGAACCGCGCCAGGTCGTCGCGCTCGGCGTCCGACAACGAATCGCGCTTCTTCCCCTTTAAGCCAGAGGCGATCTCATCCGCCAGGAGCCAGTAGCAGTACCCGGCGTCGCGGAACCGGCGCTCGAGCACGGCGTTTCGCGTGAGCTGCTCCAGCATGCGCCGCGAGAGCTCGGCTTTGCCCGCGCGCTGGTACGCGCCGCGCGCCTCGTCGAAGCGGTCGCGATCCGCCAGCCAGGCGGCGTACGGCAGGTACACGCGGTCCTCCAGCGCGGGTTTCGCCCGGCAAATCGCGAACGCGTCGTCCCACTGCTCGCACTGCACGAACACGTCGAGCAAACCGACGTGGTCGCCGAGCTTGCCGTACGCTTCGCGCGCGCGCGCGACGTCCCCCCAGCGCGCGAAGTGCCCCGCGCACGCGCGGAGCGCCTCGGCGTCCCCCTCCCCGAGCGCGCGCATCACCTCCGCCAGCTTGTCGCGGTCGCCTGTCTCGCCGAGAAGCGCGACGGCCTTGTCCCAGCGCCTCGCCTGCACGTACATGTCCGCGGCGGCGGCGTAGTCGGAGACCTCCTCCGCCCACTCCGCCTGCCGGCGCGCGAACTCCCGCACCGCGCCGCCGTCGCCGCTCGCGCCGGCGGCGTGTTCCGCCGCCCACGCCTTCGCCTCGTCGAACTGCCTCAGGTCGGAGAACATCGCCATGGCCTTCTCCGCCTCGCCCGCCTTCGCGAACGCCTTCGCGGCCTCCTGGAACCGGCCCTGGTACGCCAGCGCCTCCGCGCGGAACGCGCCCGCCGGCGCCACCCCGCGCCGCGCCGCGCGCTCGACGCGGCTCAGCAGCTCTAGGAAGCGCGCGTCGCGGACGCGCGCGAAGCTTTTGCGCGCGACGTCCAGCCGCGTGGCGTCCAGCGCCGCGAGCCCGAGCGCGCGCCAGTCGCTCTCCGTGACACCCAGGCACGCCACGGCGTACGCCGAGTCGTACTCCTCGCGCTCCAGGAAACCCGCCACGCTCGCGGACTGCGGCACGTCCACGACGGCCGCGCTTCCCCCGCGCAGGCAAAACGCCTTGGTCCCCTTGAACCCGACGACGAAGCCCCTCGAACTCTGCGTCTGCGCCGGGAAATCCGCGGTGCGCACGCAGAGCGTCCCGTTCCCGGAGTAGCACAGCATGTCGTCAAACTCCGTGTTCCACGCCAGCGAGTCGTAGTTCAGCTTGGCGTCCTCGTACACCAGCGCGCCGGTCTCGGCGTCGTACACGACCACGACGCCGTCGTCGTCCACCGCGGCGACGCGTCGGCGGTCCCGGGAGAGATCCAGGCACTTGACGCCGCGCGCGTGCTTCACGACAGTCACCGGGAACGGCTGGTCGACGAAGATCTTGACGATCGTGCCGTCCTTCAGACCGATTAGCGCGCCCTCGCCGCCCGCCGGCCCGCCGGTGACCTTGATGTACCGCACCGTCGCGTCGAACACCCACTCGCGCTCGAGGCGCCCGTCGAAATCCAGGAGCTGCAGTTTCTTCTCCTGGCACAGGATCAGCCGGTCGGACGTCGCCACCAGCAGGCTGCACTCCAGCGCGCGCCGCAGCGTGGTGGCCACGACGTACTGCATGTCGTGCGGGTCCCGGTCCGTCCCGTCGTCCAGCAGCCGGTACAGCACCACGCGGTCGGGGAGCTGCACGGCGAGCTTGTCTTTGTAGACGGCGATCTTCGCGACGAGCGCGCCGCACTTGATGCGCACGCGCCGCTCGGAGACCAGGTGCTGCACGACGACGTCCGTCATCGCGTCGCGGTACGCGTAGCGGTCGTGGTACAGCCCGTGCACCGTCCCGAAGGACAGCGTGTGCATGCTGACGCTCCCGTCCTCGCACCCCACCGCCACAGCGTTCGCGCCCGGCCTCTGCCGCGCGCACCACACCCACGACTGTTTTTTGCAGACGACGGCGAGGTGGACGCCGGCGACGGTGGCCAGCCGCGCCTCGCGGTTCGCGCCGCCCACCACCACGCAGTCGCCCTCCCCGAAGAAGCTCACGTCGCACGGGTCGTACCCCAGGCGTTTGCTCTCACCCGCGCGCGAGCCGTTCAGGTTGTAGAACGCGAGCGTGCCGTCCCAGCAACCCACCGCCAAGACGTCGGGCTCCGCGCGGCGCGTCTCGGGGCTCCATCGCACCGACCAGCACGGCCCGCCGGCTTCGATCTTCACCTTCTCGCCCCCGGACTTGTCCCGCACGCTGACGCACCCATCGAACTGCCCGAGCGCGAGGAACTGGCCGTCGTTCGTCCACGACATGCTCAGGACCTTTCCCGTGACCCTGTGCTTCGCCACGGCCTTCTGCTCGGGCGACCACAGCCCGAAGTCCCCCGCGGTGGCGGACGCGAGCTGCGGGCCTCGAGGACTGTACGCCAGGCACTGGATGGCCTCGCTGTGGCTGTACCGCAGCACGCCCTCTGCTTTGTCAGTCCAGATGATCACAGTCTTATCCGCCGCGCCGGACGCGAAGTTCTTGCCGTCCCGAGCGTAGGAAACCCCGTACACCGCGTCTTTGTGGCCCTTCAGCGAGTGCAGCAGGTCACCGTCGGAGGCGTTGTACACGAGCACTCGGCTGCCGACTCCGGCGACGAGCTGAGTGCCATCGGGACTGTGCGCCAAGGAATAGCACACGCTCCGCACGCCGTCGCGCTCGGGCGGCGTGTCCGTCCACGCCACCGCCGTGCGCATCGCGGCGCGAGTTCCGCGCGCTTCCGCGCCACCCCCTCGCGCGCGTGCGCCTCGGATCTGCCGCGCGGTCAACGTGGCTTTTCGGACCTGGCAACGGAAAGTTAAAAAAAAAGCAACGAAACGACGCTTTTCTCGGACTTCTCGGCCGACCAACGCCCGTCCGACACCACTGAGCGGCGCGCGGGCGGTGCGCGAGGTCTGGGCGATCCTCCTGCGCGCCACACCACGGCGCTGGGTCGGATCGATCGCCACCCGGGAGGCTGCGTGCGTTCACCTCGGTCGCCTCGTCGCGTCGAGGCTGACACTTTCGATTTCGCCATCCTTCTTCTCGGCACGCGACGTCCGCGATGCACCAACGCGACTACGGCGGCGAGGGCCGGTTCGAACAGAGGGCCCGTCCCGCTGTGGCGGCGTCGAAAGCCAAGCTGCGGAAGTTCCTGCTTCGGTATTACCCGCCCGGCATAATCCTGGAGTACGAGCACGACGGTGAGCTCATGCAGCGCAGCGTGGATCTTCTGGACCTGTCCCCGGAGACGGACGCGGAGCGTCTGCTGGACGCCATCTTCGCGCGCGAGAGCATGCTCCGGCCTTCCCACCGCGAGCCCCTGCGCACGCTGCTCGCGAAGCTGCAGACCAAGCTCTCGGACGCGCGGCACGCGGACTTCGAGCTGTTCAAGGTGCTGCGCGCGCACATCCTGCCCCTGACGAACTGCGCGTTCAACAAAAACGGCGACGCCTTCGTCACCGGCTCGTACGACCGCACGTGCAAGGTGTGGGACACGGCGTCCGGCGAGGAGACGCACACGCTGGAGGGCCACAAGAACGTGGTGTACGCGGTCGCGTTCAACAACCCGTTCGGGGACAAGGTGATCACCGGCTCGTTCGACAAGACGTGCAAGCTGTGGGACGCGCGCACCGGCGAGCTGTTTTACACCCTGCGCGGCCACGAAACGGAGATCGTGTGCCTCGGCTTCGACCCGTCCTCGACGGCGATCGCCACCGGCTCGATGGACGCCTCCGCGCGGCTGTGGGACGTGGAGACGGGAAGGGAGACGTGCGCCCTGCGCGGGCACACCGCGGAGATCGTGTCGCTCAGCTTCAGCACCAACGGAAACACGCTGCTCACGGGGAGCTTCGACCACGACTGCCGCCTCTGGGACGCGCGCGCGGGATCCTGCGTGCGCGTTTTGGAGGGCCACCGCGCCGAGATCAGCGCGGCGCGCTTCGACTTTGCGTCGGGCGCGGCGGCGAGCGGGTCTATGGACCGCGGCGTGCGCCTGTGGGACCTGGGGAGCGGCAGGGCGACGTGCGTGTGGCAGGACCACTCGGACGAGGTCCTGGACGTGTGCTTCGACGCGGCCGGGCGCAAGGTGGCCAGCGCCGGCGGGGACGGGACGGCGCGCGTGTACGACGTCGCGTCGGGCGCGTGCGAGCACGCGCTCGCCGGGCACCGAGGGGAGATTTCCAAGGTTTCCTTCAACCCGCGAGGCACGCGGGTGCTCACGGCGTCGAGCGACGCGACGTGCAAGCTGTGGGACGCGCACGCGGGGACGTGCGTGCAGACCCTGGAGGGGCACACGGACGAGATCTTCTCGTGCGCGTTCAACTACCAGGGGGACAAGATCATCACCGGGAGCAAGGACAACACGTGCAGGATATGGACGTGCGAGTGAGGGTACGAGAGAAGCGTGTTGCGTGTCTAATATTCATCGTTTCGACGCGTTCGAGCGCTACGACGACGAGAGCGCACGACCAGAGCACACGATTCGTGGAGAGTCACGACGTTCGTGACGCTCACCTGTACCCGTGCGGAGGCGGGGGCGGCTGCTGGCCGTAAGGGTTGGGGGGGTACAAGTGCGAGCCCGGGGGCGGCGGCGGCGCAAACGGCGCGAACGCCTGCTGCGGCTGCGGCGGGTACTCGACGCGCGTCGGCGCCGGCGGCGACGTCGGCGCCGGCGGGTACCCGTGCGCTCCGCCGACGCCGGGCGGAGGCGCGGGCGCGGGCGTCGGATGCGCGTACGGATCATACAGCGCGTGCGTCGCCGCGGTGGCTTGCCTGGCGTGCGCCTCGGCCATGGCGCGCCCCGCCGCGGCCTGGTCCGCCGCCGCGCGGTGCGCGGCGGCGGCGGCCGCCGCGTGGTTCTGCGCCACCTCCGCCGCCGCCTGCGCTCTCTGCGCCACCGCGGCTTCGAGCTGCGCCTTCTCGCGCCGCCGGCTCTCCACCCAGGCCTCCGCTTCCTCCAGCAGCTGCGTGGTGGCCGCCGCGAACCCCGCGTAGAACGTGGTGCCGCGCTCGATCCCCGACGCGAGCTCCCGGTAGTGCGCGAGCGCGTCCCGCGTCGCCTCGGCGTGGATCGCGCTCGCCGCGCGCCACCCGTCGACGTCGTACGCGCGCGCAAACGCCTCGCGCTCGCGCCGGAGCCGCCCCAGCACGTCCGCCTGGCTCGAGACGTTGCTCGCGACCGCGGCTTTGACCTCGTCGTACTTCTCGAGCTCCCGCTCGAACAGCGCCTCGTGCGCGCCCGGGTTCTCCGCCGCCATCACCTTCGCCATGATGTTGTCCCGCTCCTTGATGGCCTTCGCCGTCGCCTCGATGCCGGCGCGCTCGGCGCCGATCGCCTCCAGGTCCGACGTCGCCGCGCGGAGCTCGGCCAGCACGTCGCCGTCGCTCGTGGAGACCATGGGCGCGCGGAGCGCGGGGGTCGCCGCCGCCATCGACTCGGGCTCCAGGAGACGCAGAACCCCCTCCGAGGCGTCCGCGACGCGCGCGCGCAAAGACTCGTCGCTGCGGAACGCCTGCGCCAGGTTCTGGCGGTACGCCGCCACCTTCTCGCGCAGGTTGCGCGACAGCGCCGCGCTCGGAGGGCGGGTCCACTTGTCGCCGCCGTACGCGCCGCGACACGCCTCGTCCTCCGTCGCCTCCGCGTCCAGCGCGCGCTCCGTGGCATCCACGCGGTGCGCGCACGCGTCGTGCGCCTCGCGCAGCCGCGCCACGTCGCCCCTGAACCCGGCGGACACGCCCGCGCGCTGCGCGGCGGCCACCTCCTCGGCCAGCGGCGCGGGCAGGCCGGCGCCGGCGCCGGCGGCGGCGTCGCCGGCGCCGCCGGGGACGGCGCTCGCCGCGCCCGCCTCGGCGGCGATGAGGAGCTCGGGAAGCTCCATCTCCGCGAGCGCGGCGCGCGCCTCGTCGCTGGCGAGCGCCAGCACGTCCGTCTCCTCGCGGATGGTCGCGTCCACGAGCTCGGTGTACTTGCTGAGCGCAGTGAAGCCGCTCTCGGGCACGATGTTCGAGAAGAGCGTCTCGCCCGCGGCGTCGAGGGACTCGGGCGCCGGCGGCGCCGGCTTGACCATGGCGGCCGCGCCGAGCTCGGGCAGGTCCTCGTACGCGGGGACGCGCACCATGTACACCACCTCGTTTTCCCGCGAGTGTTTCTGCAGGTCGCGGTCGATGGTGTCCTTCAGGCTCATCAGCGCCGTGATCAGCCCGACGCTCACGCCGTTGGCGCTCCGCACCGCGCGCGCGCCGGCGGCGAGCTCGCGCGACGCGCGCGTCAGGCGCGCAATCTTCGGCCCGACGCCGTCCTCGTCGTCCGCGAGCGCGGCGGCGGCGGCAGCCTCGGCCTCGGCCAGGTGCAGCGCCGCCATCGCCCCGACGTGCACGCGCCATGAGGCGTCTATGTGCTCCGAGAGCGGCGACGCCGCGAGCGCCGCCTCGGCCTCGGCGTAAAACAGGTGCGCCTGTTTGGCGAGTTTGGCGAGCGCGCCGTGGCTCTTCCCGTCGCGCGCCGCCTTGTCGAAGACGCACTTCTGCGCCTGCGCCAGGCACAGCGAGCCCATCGCAGCCGCGCACTCCTTGGATACGTCCATCGTGGGGGTGTCCGCGTCGCCGCGCCTCGCGCCCGGGACGGCTTTCTCTCCGATCTTCTCCAGCGCCGCGAACGCGCCGGCGGCGCGTTGGAACGCGCGCGCGGCGACTTTGGCGCCCTCGGCGTCGTCGCGGTCCGCGTCGCACGCTTCGGTCGTCCACGAGCACGCCAGGTTGAAGAGCGTCGCGCACCGCTCGAACTTGGCGTCCGACACGGTGGCCTTTCTCTTCGTGTCGAACGCGTCCGTCCACGTGAACGGCAGGTTGACGTGGCCGGCCTGCTTGCTGATCGGGAACCGGCTCTCCACGACCCGCAGCGCGCGGTAGTACGACAACAGCGTCTCGCGTTTCTGTTCCGGCGTCTGGCCGGTGGCCATCGTCTCCGAACGCAGGAGCGTCAGGGTCTCGAGGTCCTGCTCGGCGCGCTTCGCGTCCTCGGGGGAGTACCGCGACTCGATGTACGCGCGGAGGGGGGGGGCGGGGTCCAGGTCCTCGCCCTGGGAACGGAGGGGAGGCGACGTCTCAGATTCCGCCGGCACCGACGCAGATTCAGATTTGGCGCGGAAAGCGTCGGCGGTGGTCGCCGAGGCGGGGTCGGGGGCGGGGGCGGTCGGGGGCGGACGTCCGGGGCGTGTCGGAATGATCACAAGGCGCACCATTTTGGGCATGATGCTAAGCATCATGCCTGTCGCGTTCGTCGTCTCGGTCATCCCGCCAATGGGGGCCATCTCGCCAGCACATCGCTTTATATATTCTCTTGTGGTATCGAAGAACGAGCAGATTCGCTAACACCGGCGAGCGGATACGCAACAGACAACTGTCTTGATTGCGGACCCCTCGTCCCCGCGCCACACGTGCGCTCGCGCACGGATTTCCCGACCCTTTCGCCATCTCCGGGACCGCGTGGTGATGTCCTCCACCGCGATGCGTCCCCGGCCGGCGCCGCGCGCGAGCGCGTTTGGCGCGAGCGCGCGCGCGCGTTTTCCCGGGAAAGCGCGTTTCGGAAGCCTCGTCCCTCGATCGCGCGTGTCCGCTCGGGCGTCGAACGCCACGCAGGGCTCCGCGACGAGCACCGCCGCCGGCGCGACGGACGCGACGTACGCGGGCAGGCGCGTGGTGCTGACCAGGGAGGAGGGGAAGAACGGAGACATGCGCGCGCGTCTCTCCGTGCGAGGCATCGAGGTGCTCGAGATGCCGCTCATCGAAACCGCCGCCGGCGCCGACGCCGCCGCGCTCCCCGCCGCGCTCGCCGACGCCGCGGGCTGGGACTGGGTGTGCATCACGTCCCCGGAGGCGGCTAAGGTGTTCCTCAGGGGGTGGCGCGAGGCTGGCGAGCCCGACGTGCCCATCGCCACCGTGGGAAAGGGCACGGCGAAGGCGCTGAAGGGCGAGTACGCGCGCGGCGCGCTGACGCGCGAGGCGTTCACGCCTTCCAAAGCGGACGCGGCGACGCTCGCGGGGGAGCTCCCGCTCACGGCAAAAAGCGCGCGGGTTCTGTACCCCGCGTCCGCGAAGGCGGCGTCGACGCTGCAGGAGGGTCTGCGGAGCCGAGGCGCGCGGGTGACGCGGCTGAACACGTACAGCACGGAAAAAGTCACCGCCGTGGACCCCGACGCGATGGCGCTGGCGGTGGCGGCGGACGTCGTGACGTTCGGGTCGCCCAGCGCGGTGAAGGCCTGGCTGGCGTTATCCGGGCTCGCGGACGAAGAAGGAAGAGGCGCGCACCCCTTGTACGCGTGCATCGGGGGGACCTCCGCGCGCGCGTGCGACAAGGTCGGGTTGCCGGGGGTGCTGTTTCCCGAGTCGCCGGGCGTCGACGGGTGGGAACGCGTCGTGCTCGACGCGCTCGACAGTCTTCCGTGACGGAGGCGACTTTTTTATCGCGCGTCGCGTTGTATCATATTACCGCGTCGCGCTCGCTGTGTATCGTCGCGAACACGTCGCTTTAACACAGCACCGTACTCAGACACGACGCACGCACGAGTACGTCACGTCGTGCACATCACGCGACTCCACGTCGCCGTGCGCGCGTGTCCGTGGTGAGCCGTCGCGCTCCTCGCGCGGATGCGGAGGCTGCGTCGAAAAAAGCGGGTGACAAAAAGAGCGCCGCACAAGATTTCCGGAATGCGTTTTGCCAGACTCGAGAGCGCGGGCGGGGCGCCGCCGTTCCCGTGGGTGACACTCCACGATGGCGCGATCGTTCGTCTCCGCCTCGGCTATCGCGCTGTTGACACTGTCGATGGTTCTTCCCGCGGCGGTCGGGACGGCGGAGTGCGCGGCATCGATGGACAGACCGTCGATCGTGGTTGTGGGTAGTCTGAACGTCGACATCATCGTCGCCTCTCGACCTCCCGAGCTCCACGAGACGGTCGTCGCGGTCGAACCCCGCGCGCGCTTCGCCATGGGGGGAAAGGGTGCCAACCAGGCGGTGGCCGCGGCGCGGCTCGTCGCCGGCGCGCGGCCGGTAAAGTTCGTGGGCGTCTTCGGCAACGACGCGCACGCCGTCGAGCTCGAGGCGGAGCTCCGCGCGAACGGCGTCGACGTATCCCTGAGCGAGCGAGCGCACGACCTCCCTTCCGGCCAGGGCTTCGTCATGCTCTCTCCCGATGGCGCCGCGTCTTCTGTGGTGATCCCGGGCGCGAACAGCCGGTGGCCCACGGACGAAGCCGAGCTCGCCCGACGCATGGAAGCCGCTACGCGAGGCGCGGCGGTGGTCATGCTTCAGCGCGAGATTCCAGACCGAGTCACGCTCGCCGCGGCGCGCGCGGCGCGCGCGCGCGGCGCGCTCGTGCTTCTCGACGCCGGCGGCGTCGACGACTCCATTCCCCACGAGCTGCTCTCGGCGGTGGACTACGTGATGCCGAACGAGTCCGAGCTCGCGCGGCAGACGCACATGCCCGCGGACACGGACGACCTCGCGTACGCCGCCGCCGAGGCGTTGGCGGGCGCCGGCGCCGCGCGCGTCCTGGCGACGCTCGGCGCGCGCGGCGCGCTGCTCGTCTCCGTCTCGGACGCCGACTCAGGCGGCTTCCTCCGCGCGCGGTTTCCCGCGGCCGAGGTTCCTGGAGGCCAAGTCGCGGACGCCACCGCCGCCGGGGACGCGTTCAGAGCCGCCGTCGCCGCGTTCCTCGCGGAGGACCGGGACGCGGCGACGGCGAAGACGCGAGGAGAGACGGCGGATGGCGCGCTCGTCTCGGCGCGCGTCGCGCGCGCGGCGGCGGCGGCCGGCGCGCTCGCCGCGGGCGCGGTCGGCGCGGTGCCCTCGCTCCCCTCGCGCGCGGCGGTGGCGGCGATCCT
>Ga0181560_10000555_pt1 | contig 33998 bp, 20 predicted proteins | sample 011ome_20_FD_133751 | JGI IMG/M metagenome (GOLD analysis project Ga0181560, IMG submission 133751) | Coastal salt marsh microbial communities from the Groves Creek Marsh, Skidaway Island, Georgia - 011509CT metaG (megahit assembly) | ecosystem: Environmental > Aquatic > Marine > Intertidal... | reverse complement strand
GTCGCCTTCGACGTGTCCGCCTCGGCGCGCGGTCGCCCCCCGGCGCCCTTCGCGCCGACGCGCCCGACGCCGCCGCGGCCGGGAGACCCCGCGGGCCGGTTTTTGCTGCCCTTGGGGCGCCCGCGGCCGGCGTGCTTCACCGCGCCGCCGTCGCCGACGACGACGCCCAGCACGCCCCCGACGCCGGCTTTTCCGGTTTCCTCGGCGCCCAGCACGCCGAGCGCGCGGAGTTTGGCGCGGCGCTTGCCCTCGGTCCAGACGCTCTTGTCCAGCTCGTTCTTGAACTCCCAGGCGAGCCGGTTGCGCTCGGTGTCGCGCTTGCCGGACAGCACGCCCTTCGCGGTCACGTGCGCGTGAGGGCCCAGCCGGTCCTTCATGCTGTGCCAGCTCTCCATCGCCGTGTGCACCTCTTCCTGGTCCAGCGGGTCCACCTGCACGCCGAGGGGCGCGAGCACGGCGTTTATTTTCTTCACCTCCGCGTTGTGGAACGTCCGGACCTGGGACTTGTTCCTCGTGCCGATCATCTCCGCGATCTTCTCGAAGTTCGGTCCGACCGTCTTCAGCGCTTTGAAGAACTGCTCATCCTCCCACACCGTCCACTTCGTCTCCTTCGTGGGCTTTCTCGAGTCTGGAGCGCGCGGAGCGGGGAGGAGGTTTTTTGTGAGTGAAGAAAACAAAAACGAGTCGCAAAAAAAAAACCTGAAGCGCTTCGCGAGAAAGAGACGTTCGCGGAATTCGCGGACGCGTCACGCGCCGGTCGGGTGGCGCCGCGGCCGCCTCGACCGCGACGCGCGCGCGAGCGCGGCGGGAACCTCGGGATGACGAGTGTTCCGTCGCGTCTCTCACGCGTCGGCGGCCGATTCGCGCGCGGGGGTGACCGCGCGACCGCGCGTCCCGACCGCGATCCAGGTTTCGCCGGGACCGGGTGTTGACGAGCCGCGAAAAAAAAACGAGAGAAAAAAAAATCGACAAGGAAAAACTTCGCCCCCGGCGTGCGCGCGCGATCGCGCGCGCGCGACGCGCCTCGCGCGCTCGAAACACGCCCGATCGCGCCCAAACTCGACGAACGCGTCCGAAATGCGCGTACGGAGACGTCCGAAAAAAATCGGACGCGTCGGGGGCGAATCGAACCGACGACCGCTTCCGCGGCGAGCGCGTCGCGCGCCGCTCCGAGCGTGTTCCCTTTTTGGAAGACGCGTCGACGACGACGTCGGCGACGTCGCCGCGAAAGCGACGCGCGCGACATCACAGTGTCCTTCGATCGATCGCGTTTCCCGCGAAACCTCGGGAATTGCCATAAAGGTGCTCGGAGAAGATGCACGTTGCGGCAGACGGGGCGTTTCGGGCGGGATGGGCGCTCGGCGCGTTTCGCTCGCGATCGCCGTCGCGCGACGCGACGGCGTCACATAAAGAACCAACAAAATAAACCCTGGGTCGCTCGCGCGTACGCACCTTCTTTCGCGGCGTTGGTTTCGATGTGCGCCGCAATTTTCGCGTCGGGAACGTTTGTGGTATCATCCTGGATCGATTCGAGGCGGGTGGGGGTCAGAGAAAATTCGGGGTCCGGGCGCGACGCGCGCGCGCGGCGTCGGCGACGCCGCGAAAGACGGTCGAATGGAAAAAGATATCGCCGATGGCTCGAGATTGCGCACGCGACGCGGAGAGGTAGGGCCGTACCTGCTCCGTGGCCGACGCCGGTACCGCGGGAGGGGGGGTAGGGACTTCTTGCTTGAGCCCAGATACGCCGTTTGCCGTCGAGTCTGCGCGCAATGCGTGGGTTTTCGGGTCAGTGACGCGTCCGGAACGGCGGGCGACGCGCGGGATGAGAAAACGAGAAACGCGACGCAGGCCGCGGAGCGCATTCTCGCTGGGGTTTTCTCCGGTACGGCGACGGGGAGTGCCGGGGCGGTCGAGACGCAAACGCACCATCGGAGACGACAACTTCGCTGGAAACGCCCTCGAGATTGGGCATGCGCGCCGCGGGGGGGTCGCGCGCGGTCTCAGCGAGCGCGCACGCGGTCGAAACAGCCGCGGAGGTGCTCGGGGTCCCGCCTCTGCTTGCAAGAAAAACCGGGGGATAAGACGACGTCAGCGAGGCCGTCGTACGTCGCGCGTGCGTCTTCGAAACGCGCGGAAAGGCGCGGATGCTCGAATAGGGACCCGGTCCGTCGCCCGTGGCCGCAAGACGCGCCGAAAACGGAGTCGTGGAGATGCCGCGAGCCCGCAATCCGGCGCGTTTCTCGCCTCAACAATTCCTTCGCGGCGAAGGAATTGCAAAGCGTTCGACCCCTCGGGGGCAGATGCTTCACGCCCAAAGAAGAACGCCATGGCGCGCTCGGATCGCCGTGGAAAGGGTCGGAAACGCACCTGTTGAACGGGCTGTCCATGTCGGTCTGCTTGGTCGCCGGAGCGGCGATATCGGCGACGTTCGCCGCCGCCAGCGGCGCGTGCACGGGCTCAGCTCCCATCTTCGCGAAGAGAGGGAACGAAGAAAACCACGACGCGCGATTTTCCCTCCTCGTTCGCGCGGAGACCCGTTCGCGATACGGCGCGCGCGCGGGCAAACTCGCGACGGAGTCGAGCGCGTTCGCTCACGGAAGCTATTCGCACGCGACGCTCCGAGTTCCGGACGCGGCGATGGACGACAGCGGTGCCGCGGCGGTGCTGTCTTCGAGCGGGCCGGATGCGCCTCGACCCCCTTCAAACGTTCAAAAGAAACGCGAGCGGGACGCGAACGCGCCGAGCGAGCCGCGCGTGACGCGTTCCACCCCGATAATTTCGCCGAAGGGCGATTCGGGGTCCGATCGATCGGATCGACCCGTCGATGCGCGACCTTTTCCGAGGCGACCACGCGACGGCAGTCGTGCGGTGCGCGCGAAGAAGTGAGGAGGCTCGAACGAGGATGACGACGCTTGGAAAAAACTCGGAAAAGAGTTTTGGAGGAGTGTGCCAACAATCGCGTTTTTTCGTTTCGAACTCTTGAGTCGCAGACCGTCGTTCTCGCCGTCTTCCGGAAAACGCCTCGCGAACGCTTGGCGAAATTTTAAATTGGCAGCCGAGGCTACTGATCTTGATAGTCTTGATATTCCGTAAATTCGCACAGCCCCGCAGTCTTGGAAATCGATACGGAAAATTTAACTCGAGGATTAACTCCAAGAATCTCGAATCCGAGCGGCTGGCGGGAATCCCGACCGGACGCGTCTCCTCGTTTTTCGCTCGAGACGCGCGACATCGAAGGAAGCTTCGTTCGCGTCGCCCGAGAAACGCTTCGGGTTCGTGACACATTTCCGGAAGCGCGCGACCGCGGCCCCTGTGGGGGTGCCTTCGCGATGACGTCCGAGCTCGAGGCGCTCAAGCGTCTCCTGGACACGGCATCGTCCCCCGCGCCGCGCGACGGCGCCTCCGGAGGGGACGTCCTTCCCGGCGAGGGCGCGCCCAAGCCCGCCTCGCCGCTGGACGTCGACGCCATCATGGCCCGGTTCGACGCCACCGTGGGCGCTCTCGCCGAGGAGAGCGCGCGCGCGGACCCGGTTTCGTCCCCGACCTCGGCCCACGCCTCCGTTCCGCCGGCCGTGGCTTCGTATGACGCGCACGTCACGGGCGCGGAGGAGAACGTCCAGCGGCTGGGCGCCGCGATGGACGACGCCGAGCGCGAGCTGGATGCCGCGTTCGCGCGCCACCGCGATTCCAACAAGCACGCCGAGGCGCTCCGCGACGCCGAGCTCGCGGCATCGCGAGCCGACGCCGACGCGAAGCAGCGCGCGCTGGAGAGCCTCAAGGAGACGCTCGCGAACACCAGGCGCGTGTTGGAGGCGCGCGTGACCGCCGCCGAGGATGCCGCCGCGGCGGCGGCGGCGGCGGCCCGCGCGGCGGAGACCAGAGCCTCGTCCGCCGAGTCGGCGCGCGACGCTGCCGAGGCGAAAGCTGCGGCGGCTGCGGAGGCGACGGCGCGCGGCGCGGAGGCTTCGGAGGCGCGCGAGAACGAGGCGGGGGAGTGGGTGCGTCGCGCCACCGAGGCGCGCGCCAAGGCGGAGACCCGCGCGGAGGCGGCGGAGGCGGACGCCGAGCACGCGCGCGAGAGCGCGCGCGCCAGCCGCGCCGCGCTGAGGCACGCCGAGTCGAAACTGGAAGCCGAGTCTGCGGCGCGCCGCGAGGCGACGCGCAAGCTCGACAAGTACCGCCGCGAGTACCGGCGGAGGCAAACGGAGGGTTCGACGGGTGTTCCGGGCGTGACTGGTGCAGGAGCGGTGGAGGAACGCGCGCGTCGCGATTCCGTGGAGGCGTGGTTGAAGGAAGAGCTGAGGAACCGGGAAAAGACCGAGACGCTCTTCGTGCAGCTCCGGGACTTGGCGCTCCGCCCGAACGAAAACGGCGCGAAGATCGAAGCTCTGCGCGGCGAGCTGGACGCGCTGCGCGCGTCCGTGGGGAAGGGCGAGAGCGCATCGTAGAGAACGTCGAGCGAAAGACAAGCCAAACCGCCACACCGTGTTGTTATATCGTGTATCACCATCGTGCGTATCTTGTTGTTATATCGCGAATCGCGAGGCGCGCGAGTCTCCACGCGGTTTCGCGTGGAGACTCGCCGACTCCAACGCGAAACCGCCGTCGTTCCTCGCGCTCGCCGTGGCGCTCGTCGTCCCCGCCGCGGTCCCTCAGTGGGCTCTCTCGATCGCGCGCGCTGTCAAGCGCCGTCCACGATGCGCCACATGACCTCCGCCGGGACGGGCGCGTACCACGCCGGCAGCGGCTTCGCCGAGAGCTGGTAGTCGAAGAACACTTCGGTTCCCGGCTCGAGCGTTTTCGACGCGACGAGCGCGACGCCGCGCGTGGGCACCGTCGGCGCCACCGCCACCGCCGCGCCGGTGGCGCCGTCGATGTACCAGGGCCCGTTTCGTTTCACCGGGTTCAGCACTTCGCGCGCGAGCCGCTCGACATTTTGCGAGGTCCGCGAGGAAAGCACGCCGAGCGATGCGGTCTCGTCATCGCGTCGCGCCGGTCTCGTCAATCGCCCGCGCTCCTCGTCCGGCGATTGACGAGAACGCTCCGCCGTCGGACGCTCACCTCCGCGCGCGTTGGTCGGCGTCTCCGCCCACTCGACGTCCACCGCGACGACGTTGGGCTCGACCCCGCGCGGGGGGTGGTTCGCCAGCGCGGCGACACCCCATCCCGCGCACTTCCCGGCGTCGGCGGCGGCGCGCGCGGCCGCGGCGTGCGCGGCGCCGTCCAGGTACCCGCCGGCGGCGAGGTGGATGAGGTAGGCGAGCGCGGCGTCGTCGTCCGCCGCCGCCGGCGCGGGGATCACCACCGCGACGCCGTCCGCGCCCGGCGTGACGGGGGGTACTGGAGGCACGTACACGCCGCCGTACAGGGCCACTAGCGCGCCTCGAGGCACGCGCGACGTCGCGAACAGACCCGCCCCCGCCCCCGGGACGGAGGAGGCGCGCACCGCCACCGGCGGCGGCGGCGAGTGCTCGACTCGGCGACGAGACGCGTCCGGTTCCGGTTCCGGTTCCGTCTTCGCCTGGGCCGCGCAGGCGACGCGCGAAGGAGGTTGCTCCGCCAAGTCATAAAAAAGCCGCCTCACGTCGGACGGCGCGAACTCGGCGCGCGTCGCGACGTCGTGGCGGGTCGCGGTGGCGGCGAGCGCGGCCGCGGCTTCGCGGTAGAGCTCGGCGCGCGCCTGCGCGGGGGGGACGCCCAGGAGCGCGGACGCCACCTGGTCCTGCGTTGGCGTGAACCCGAGCGCGCGAGCCAGACGCGCGGCCACCCTGGACATCGCGCGGGGAGGATCTCGGCGTTCGACGGACGGGAGGCGGGCGGTGCGGTTTCAGGAGTGGTCGCACGGGGCGCGCGAGGTGGCGACGACGCGGGGGCTCGGGGATGTTCGCCGGGAGCGACCCGCGGGTCGGGGAGCGCGCGCGCGCGCGCGCTCGGAATGCGCGACGAGATTCCGATGTGTGCGCTCCACCTCTCAAAGCCGTTTTCACGTCCATAAAAAATCGCGACATTCCTATAAAAAAGCCGTTTTTGTAGCTATGTATCGCCGCCGACCGCCGCCCACCTCCCATCTATCGCCCGTCCTCACTCTTCCTTCCCCTCGGGTTCGTCCAGCGCGTCCGCGTCCCGGATGGCCGCCTCCCCCGCGGCGACGCACAACGCCGTGCCGAGCACCAGCGCGTCTGCGAAGATGCCCTTCTGCGCCGCCGGCGACGCGCACGCGCGTTCGGCGAAAAAAAAGCGGCACGAGACGTGAAAAAGCGCGACGAGCGCTCTCTGCGCGGCGACCGAGTACCCCGCGGCGAGGTGCCTGATCGCCCACGCGCGGTGCCTGCGAACCCACCTTCTACGGTCCCCGGTTCGATTCCCGCGCGCGGCGACGAACGCGGCGAACGCGGCCGTGGCGAAGAACCAACACGCGCACGCGTGTTCGAACGCCTCGAACGCGTCGGCGCCGCCGACGACGCGCCAGAGCGCGGCGAGCGCCGGCGCGGCGGAGAACGCCTCGTCGCTTTCCAGGGACGGGAAGTCGTGTTTGTGGAAGTGCAAACCTTTTTTGTGGATCGCGAAGACGTACCCGAAGGTCATCGTCGCGGACGTCGCGACCAGCGCGCGGCCGGCGACGCGGTGCGCGCGGCGCCACGAAAGCGACGCTCCTCCGGCGTTTTTTTTTTTTAGTGACTTGAACTTGAACGCTGATGAAAACGCGAGGAGCTGGAACGGCGCCAGCGCGCTCCACGCCGCGCTCGGCCAGACGTGCGTGACGCACGCGAACGTGAAACGCCCGCTTCGCGTGTCGCGGTACTTGGTGATGAGCGTTTCCGGAACGATTCGCCCCGCGCGTCTCAGGAACGCGGAGGATGACTCGGAAGAAACGCGCGTCGTCGCCGCGAACGAACACGACCCGGGGAGAAACGCCACCCACGCGAGCATCGCCGACGACGCCAACGCCGCGACGATAGCGAGCGCCGCGAGACGAGCGACGATTCGTTTCTTCCTTCTTGTCGTGACGTCACTCATCGTTGACGGGTTTTACGATTCGCAGAAGTGTCCAGCGTCGCGACGCGCGCGACGACGAGGTGCGCGGCGAGGCCCGCCGGGCCCGCCAGCAGCAGCAGCGGCAGCACGAGCCCGGCGAAGAGGGCGTGGGGTATGCCCTTGCTCTGCGCGTCCTTCGCCGCGAACAACCCCGCGAGCAAGTCGTGGCACACGTAGTGCGTCCAGCCGCTGAACACCACCGGGCGGGAGCTGAACAGAGCGACGACGCCGTCCAGAGAGTCGAACCCGGCGTTCGCGGGCACCGCGCCTCGTCGCACCGCGTCGAGAAGAGTCAACGTGTAGAGCGCGCCGAAGAAACCGCACAGCGCGAGGATCGCCTGTTCCCAGAGTCTCGGGCGCCAGCCGGGGGGCAACGCGAGCAGAAACCACCCGACCAAACACAGATTCAGGACCTGGAACAGACCGTCGTCGCTCACGCCGGGGAGTCCGGGTACGGGCATCGGACGACGCGAGGTCGCGTTGTAATGCCGTCGAAACGCCAAAGAGCTTTTGCGCTTTTTCATTACGCCCAATTTATTGCATTTCGCAAGAGTATCGGACTAAATACTGCATAAGACAATCGAAGCAGCGGCGGCGGCAGATGCCATCTCGACGTCGCCCCCCTCGGCGCTCTCCACTCAGCGCCGCGCGTGAGCGTCGACGGCGGCGAAGGCTCGCGTCCCACCGCGATGGCGCGCGATGACCTGCTCATCTCCACGAACGAGCGCGAGTTCATCCTCCGCGCGCTCCGCGAGAACGAGCTCCGCGTGGACGGTCGCGGCCCCCTGGATGTGCGCCGCACCGCCTACCGGTTCGGGCCCCGGGACGGGCAGTGCGAGGTGACCCTCGGGCAGACGCGCGTGCTCGCGGTGGTCAGCGCGACGCTGGAGCAGCCCAGCGGCGGGCGCTCCAACGAGGGAAGCGTCTCCATCAACGTCGAGTTCTCCCCCATGGCCTCCCCCAACTTCGAGCCGGGGCGGCCGGGCGAGGAGGCATCCGAGGTGGCGGTGGTGCTCGAGCGCGCCATCCGCGAGACAGGCGCCGTGGACGTCGAGTCGCTCTGCGTGCTCGCCGGGAAGCACGTCTGGCACGTCCGCTGCGACGTACACGTGCTGGACGCGTGCGGCAACGTCGTCGGCGCGAGCTCCCTGGCCGCCGCCGCGGCGTTGCTCTCGTTCCGCCGGCCGGAGGCGACTGTGTCGCCTGAGACGCGCCGCGTCGTCGTGCACCCGGCGGCGACGCGCGAGCCGGTGGCGCTGGCGCTGCGGCACCTGCCGGTCGCGGTGACGTTCGGGTTCTTCGAGGAGACCGACGGGCTGCTGATCTTGGACCCGACGGTCAAGGAGGAGGCCGTGAGCGGCGGCGAGATGGTGGTCGTGCTCAACGCGCGCGACGAGCTCTGCGCCGTGCACAAGGGCGGCGGGTGCGCCGTGGCGCCCGGCGAGATCATGCGCTGCGTGCGCCTCGCGAGCCGCGTCGCGAAGGAGGCCGTGGCGGAGCTGAAGCGCGCGCACGCGGCGTGGGAGGAAACCAGGAACAAGAGGCGCGTGCGGCGGCACTACGGCGCGGAGGCGGCGGCGGCGGCGGCGGCGGCGAATCCCGACTTTGGCTTGCCGGGGAGGAAAGACCACCTGCGAGAGACGGGCGAGCCGCGGGCGGGCGCCGCGGGCGCCGCGGACGCCGGCCCGCTCGACGACGCCGAAGGGAAGAGCGACAGCGAGGAGGACCACATGGGGGAGGGAAGCGCCGACGACGCCGAAGAGCACGTGCCTCTCGGCGTGATGGCGCCCGCGTCGGAGTCCGAGGAGGAGCCGGAGCCGGAGCGGCAAACGGCAAACGGAAAACGCGCCGCCGCCGCGGACGACGACGACGTGCTCGGCGCGTTCGACGAGGCGGAGAAGCGCGCGGGATCGAAGAAGAAGAAGAAGAAGGCGGGCTGGGACGACCTGCCCGGGGACGGGGACGACCTGGCCGCCGCGATCAAATCCAAGGTGGACAAGAAGAGAGGCGCCAAGGCGAAAGGCAAGAAACGGTGAAGGGTCTTTTGTCATATCTTTGTCATATAGATGACGGAAGAAGATTCCGAAAAGAATTGTACTGTAGCTACGCTTAAGTGTTTACGCGTCCCCGCGACGCGCACGCGTCGCGCTACGCACCCACCGGTCGCTCTCGTCGTCACGCGCGACTCGGCGCTTCGGCCGCCATCGGCGCTTCCGTCGCGTTCCCGCTCGCGACGACGCCGTCGAGCCGGTCGAACGCCGCGACGATCGCGGGAACGATGACCTCGTCTCGCTTGAACAGAGTGCTGATGTGCCCGCCCGGGATGTCGACGCGCTCGGCGCGCGCGCACAGCTCTGACAGCGTCGCGAAGAGCTCCGTCTGGTGCTTCCCCACGAAACGGTCCCCCGAAGCGCTCACCTGCACCACCGACCCGAGCGAGGGCGCGGCTGATTCCATGTCCGCGTCCCGCCGCCGCGCCGCCATCAAGCGCGTGATCTTCGGCAAACTCAAACACTCCATGGTCTCGGCGAGCCGCCGCTCGACGTCGTTCAGAGGCTCGCCGTTTTCCTTCGTCAACGCGGTCGTCGGCGAGTCAACACATTCCGCCTCTCCCGCCGCCCCCGCCAGCACCGCCTTGATGTCGTCCGCGCAGCCCACGGGCGCGGCCGCGAGCGTGTCCCACGCGATGCGGCTGTGCAGAACGCCGGTGAGGAACGACGTCGCCGAGGACGTCGCCACCACCGGCGCCGACCCGACGCGAACGTCTCCTCTTTCCAGCCCCGCCGCTGCGACGATCGCGGCGACGTTCGCGACGCTCCCGCCGAGGCTGACGCCGGTGAACACGACGCGTGTCTCGAGGCCGTACGTCGCGTCCGCCCACGCGGCGATGCCCGCGCTCTCCGTCACGCCGGCGGCGATTTGCGTGATGAACGCGCTCACTGACGGCAACACGTGCGCGAACTGCGCCTCCGGTTTCCGCGCGGAGTAGTACGGGAACATCAAGATGACGCTCGCGATGTCGTGCTTCAGCAGGTCCAGCGCGATTTGCTTGCGGAAGTAGTAAAACTGGTCCCCGGTCGTGGGGAGGTGCACGGCGATCTTGCGCGGCGCCGGCGGCGGCAACCCGTCCTCGCCGTCGCGCCACACGAAGAGAAACCGGCCCGTCTTGGAAGCCTCGGGGAGGTACGACGCCGCGGGGCTCTCGAACGAGGCTTCCTGGAACGTGGGCGTGCCTCTCGCGCCGCCCGGACCGAGGCACCCGGAGAAGAAGCTCGGCGCGCTCCGTTCCTTCTCCCCCCACTTGGTGATGCGTAAAGGCACGGTCTCGCCTCGGGTCACCGCGCCGATCACGTGAGAGTACAGGCGCGACGCCGCGGCCATGTCCCCGTAGCCCTGGTGGAAGAACCGCTTCGTGCTCCCGCCGCCGATGTTGCGCGCCACCACGGCGTACCAGTCATCGAGGTACGACATGCTCGTCGCGGCGTCGCGACCGTGGCACCTCGCGCCTCGGCGTACGCGCGGACGAGTGCGCGAGGGGGTTTCCAGACAGGTTTCTCGGCGCGAACGAGCAAAGTGCCGACCTGGATTTGGAAAACACGAGGCAAAAAATAGATACGTCCCTCCCCGACGCCCTCGCCGTCCTCTCCCTTCCTACGCCTCGCCGGCCCACTCCATGAACGCCGCCGCGACCTCGTCGCACACCTTCCCCAGCGCCTCCTGCGTCTGCGGCTCGAACGACTCGCGCATGGCCGCCTCGATTTTCTTCTTATCCACCCAGCGGAAGGGCTTTGGCACCTCCACCACCACCCGAAGGTCCAGCGACGTCGCAATCGTCGCGCTCGCCGGGTCCACGCGCACGGACGTCACGGTGCGCTCCGCGCGGTACGCGCCGTTGATCCAGCGCACGATCGCGTCGGGCGTGCCCTGCATCTCGCCGCGGATCTGCGTCAGGGTCAGGACCGCGGCGTCCGAAGAGGCCTCCCCGGACGTCTCCAGCGCGAAGACGTTCACCGGGAACAGAGACACTTGCGGCCCGACGAAGAACAGACGCCCCGCGAACCCGGGCGCTTTCACGCGCCACAGCCGCAGCTCGGACAGGTCCTTGCCTTCGAAGAAGCGCGCCTCAGAAGCGTGAGGCACCGCGCTCGGCGCCTCGGGCCCGCCCGCCAGCGCCGCGCGCGTCGCCGCGTCTGTGTTGACGAAATCGAACGCGGTCATGTCGCCTCGCGGGCGCGCGCCCCCGAGCGCGGGGAGCGCGCGCGTCACGCAAGTGGTGAGCTCGAGGATCACCGCGTGCTCTAGGTCGACCTCGGGAGGAACCTCGGGGGGGTCCGCCACCACGGCGCTTCCGACGTGGCTCGGACGCGCGCGACCCGAACCTCGCGCGCCCCGAGCGAGGCGAGAGGCGCCTCGCCGCCCGTGCGATGGACACCCGAGCCCCGAGCGAGGGCCGAACCCCACCGCCGACGTCGCCATCGCGCCCGCTCGCGCCTCCGCAAGCGTGGGCGGTGGAGACGTGCGAGCGACCGGTCGAGGGGTGAAGTCGGCGCGCGGCTGTGTGGCGGCGACGTCACCGGGGCGCGACGCCTCGAAGAAAACGTCCGAGGAAAACGCGCGCTCGGCACTCATTGAAAACCGCGGTTTCTGGTGGTGAGCGTCCTAAGTATAGGCTATCAATCGCCGCCGGCGCGCTACCGTCCTCGCCCCCGACCCCCCCTTCCCCTCCTTCCGCCCCTTCTCGGCGCACTGGGCTGGCCCGGGATCCACTCGCCGCCTACCACCCCCCCGCTCGGCTCGTCGTCGTCCTCGTACCCCCCGAAGTCCAGCTCGCGCCCCTTCCCCTTCTTCGCGCTTTCGTCGAAAAAAGACGCGTCGTCGCCGGCGGCGGCGGCGGCGGCGGCGGCTGCGGAGGCGGCGGCGCGGTCCACTTTCCCTTCCTCCCCCGGCGCGCACGCCGCCGCGAGACCGAGCAGCTCGGCACCAAACTCCGCGACGCCCGCGCCCGTGCTGGTGCTGGCCATCCACACCTCCGCGCGCGCGCGTTTGGCGGCTCTCAGCTCCTCCTTGATTAAAAACGCGCGCCTGGCGAGGTCGGCGGGCTTCACGAGGTCGGTTTTGTTGAGCACCACCGCGTACGACACGCCGCCGTACTTCGAGAGGAACGCGAGCATCTCGCGATCGGGCTGTTTCAGCCCGTGCCGCGCGTCGATGACGACGTACACGCGCTTCAAAGCCTTGCGACCGGTGAGGTACCGGTCCATCAGCCTGTTCCAGTCCGTCACGCGGTCGTCGTTGGCGAAGGCGAAGCCGTACCCGGGCATGTCCACCACGCGCAAGCGCCGCGAGACGTCGTAGAAGTTCAGCGACTGCGTCTTCCCCGGGACGTCGCTGCTTCGCGCCGCGCTGCTCAGGGTCACGGCGTTGATCAGCGACGACTTCCCGACGTTCGATCTTCCAGCGAACGCGACTTCGGGAATCGAAACGTCGTCTTCCGGTAACGACGCTTCGTTCGTCGCCGCGTACGTGAATTTCGTCCCCGTCTTGACGCCGCCGCGGTGCCCGAGCAACGACTTGACATCGTCGGAGAGGGCGCCGTACAACGCGTAGCGCTTGGTGATCCTCGTCTCCTCGCCTTTGTTCCGCACCTTCCGCGACTCACGGCCCGCCTGCGACGCGGTCGTGCACAGGTCCTGTTCGGTGATCTTGCGCATGATGGCGTTGTCCACGGGCAACGCGCGGAACTTCGCGCGGTTGCTCATGTGCTCGCCGCCATCCACCAGCTCGTTGAGCAGAGAATCGATCCTGAGCTCCGCCATGTCGAGATCCTGCCGCACGGGCTTGGAGGGGGCGCCCGGCGCGTCCGTCGCGACGACGCCGCGCCTCGCCCCGTCGGGGCCGTGGCGGGAGCGCCCGCTCCCGCCGGTGCCCCCGCCACGGCTCTTGCTCGCCTTCGCGCGCGCCTTCTTGGCCTTCTTGCTGTTGGACACCGCGCGCGTCTGCGCGGCGCCGTGCGAAATGGAGGGGCGGAAGACAACGACGCGGTCCAGCGCCGCGCGTCGCGTCGCTGCGCCGGCCCCGAACTGCGTGGGCAGCGCCGAGGAGGCGAGAGCGCGCGCGTCGCCGCAGGGGGGGAGCGCGCGCGCCATCGTCGGGAGCGCCAGCAGACGCGCGCCGAGGCTCGCCATCGCGCGCATCAGTGGCGAAGGAGCGGCGGCGGCGGGTCAGAGAAGCTGGTCGAGTGCACGCAGGTCAGGGCGTTTTTCATGCACACAATTTTGACGAGAACGAACGTTTAGAGAAGCTCGCGCGGACATCTTCGCCGTCCCCCGCCTTCGTCAGAGTACCCCCTCAATCCAGCTTGAGGTCCTGGTGCTCCACGCGCGCGCCGTGCTTGTTGATGATCCAGATGTCCACCCCGTCTCCGGTGTAGATGTCGCGCTCGCCCGCGGTGGCGAAGCAGTCCTTCACGAGGTCCACCGCTTCGCTCTCCGACAGCGGCGTCGCCGAGCTCTGCGACGGCAACACCAGCGGCGAAACCGTCTTGAGCTGGTTGTCCAGCACGGGCATGATCAGGCTCTGCCCCGAGCCCTGGCACGAGTAGTTCGTGCGCTCGTACGACCCCACGGCGTCGTACGTGAACACCGCGCCCTTGCCATCCTTGTCCAGCCCGGCGACGATGTTGAACGTGTAGTACGGGAAGAACCGGCGGTAGTACAGCGTGTTGCTCAAAAGCTGCGCGAAGGACACGCACCCCATCTCCTTGCCGTTCTGGAACTCGTACGTCTCGCACCGCGCCTTGAGCGTCTTCTTGAGCGTCGCCGCGTCCGCCATGAAACCCGCGGAGGCCATCACGCACTGGCTCGAAACCTTCTCGATCTTCTTGTAGTCGCGCGTCAAGATGGAATAGCCCGTGCTCATGCGCGTGTCCGCCGCGCACACCACGTAATCCTCACCCGCCACCGCCAAAACCGTGCCGCCGTTGTTGTCCTGCGCGTTTTTTCGTTTCGAAAAGAGGTGGAAAAGATGTGGATCGCGGATGACCAGGTCAGGGTTTGGGCTCGAGGCACGCGCGTTTCCGTACTTCGAGATGTTTCGGAGCCGTCGTCGCGAACGCTCGCGTGGCGGATCTGAGCGGATCGATGTCACGTGTCTCAGATCTCTACGGGCTTCCATCCACTCGTCTGTGTACGCCTCGCGCGGCTCGATCGGGCGCGTCGTCCAGAGGAGGGGATATGACGTTTCTCGACGCGGGGCGCACGTACGTATGGGCTCCAGTTCGCGCGCGTCGTGGGGCCGCCAGCCTGGGGCATGGCCCCGTCGTCGTATTGGAAACGCGTCATCGGACCGGTTTAGGGTTGGTCCGCGTGTGTGCCGACGAGCGCGTTTTCAAATCTGACTCTCCGATCGAAGGGAGGCACCTGCGGGCGCGGGTGCGGGGCGTGAGAGGTGCGGCGGCGGTGGGACCGCGTGGTCTGTGCACGTCTTGCGTCGGTCACACTGGCGGGGGAGCACGACTGAGACGCGAGCAAGAGGCGACCCTGATCGCTCGTTCTGTCATCAGCAACGGCGTTTTCAATCGAAAAAACAGGCACTGGCAATAAACTGTTATTTTAGGCGTGCTCTTTCTCCCAGCTGCGTGTTTCGGTCCGTCGAGGCACGCCGGTCTCACTGCCACGGCGCGCGTCTCAGCGATCATGGGTTTGAAAGAAATCATCGACAGGGAGTTCGCTCCCCCGAACCGGGAGAGCACCATGGTACGAGCGCGTTCGCGTCGAGTATCACCGCGTTGACCTCCGCGATCGCCGGGGTGGTTCGCCCCTCTCGTGTTTTTCCCTCCGAGCACGAGCCCCGTCTGACGACCCCCCGCCCCACCCTCGCTCCCTGACAGAACCTGCTCCGCGCCACGGGGCTCTTCGTGGGCGCCATCCTGTTCATGCGCAACTTCGGCGAGCAGATGGCCATCTGAGCGGCGCGGACCGCACACGAGGCGGGCACCCCGGCGAGATCGAAGACGGACGAGACGAGATGCGAATGATGACTCTGAAAAAACGTCGCCCGATGACGATTACGAACGCGTCGCGTCGCGCGGCGGTCGTCTCGATCGGAAACGGCACGTTGGAAAGTCCTCCGAACGCGGAGAGGGGGGATTGGGCGCGAGCGCGCCGCGTGGAGTCGGTGTTCTTGGTTATCTCAGCACATTTCAATCGCAGCTCTACGTAACGCCGAAGATCGGTTGATGTTCTTTCGCGCACTCACTTCGCCACTGTCACTTCTTGCCGGAGTTTTGCCGTCCGGAGTTCGTGCCCGCGGACATCGGATAAACGTCGGAGTCGCCGCTCACCGCCCAGCACTGTTCGACGCACCGGGCACACAGCCGAGGCTCACACTCAGCCGCAATGCTCGACATCAACCTGTTCCGCACCGATAAGGGCGGCGACCCGGTGCGTTCTCCTCGACGCCTCCCCGTACGACGCGCGCGCCACCGCCGAGCGATCGCGAAATGGCGGCCGCACGCAATGCTCGTTTCACGCGATGCGCGCCTCTCCGTTTTCGCCGCGATCGCGCGAGCCCACCCGACCCGACGTTTACCATCGCGTACCCGGTCGTTCTCACGAAACGCAGGAGCTCGTCCGCGAGTCGCAGCGTCGCCGCTACAAGCGCGTGGAGGACGTGGATGACGTCATAGCGCTGGATGCCAAGTGGCGCGACGCGCGGTGGGAGCTCGACCAGGCCAACTCCGAGTTCAACAAGGCGAACAAGGCGGTTTCCGCGCTGAAGCGCGCGGGCGAGGACGCGGAGGAGGCCATCAAGCAGGTGGCCGCGGTCAAGGCGAAGATCGCCGCGTTGGCCGAGGCGGAGAAGGAGGCCGAGGCCGCGACGAACGCGTGTCTGCACAAGATCGGGAACATCGTGCACGACTCGGTTCCGGTGAGCGACGACGAGGAGAACAACGTCGTGTACCGCTCGTTCGGCCTCGAACACAAGCGCGTGGAAGAGAACCTTCCCAACCACGTGGATTTGATCGCGATGCTGGACATCGCGGACACCGAGCGCGGCACGGACGTCGCGGGCGGGCGCGGGTACTACCTGAAAGGCGCGGGCGTCCTGTTGAACCAGGCGATGATCAACTATGCGTTGTCGTTCCTGGCGCAGCGCGGGCACACGCCGCTGGCCACGCCGTTTTTCATGCGCAAGGATCGCATGGCGGAGTGCGCGCAGCTCGCGGACTTCGACGAGCAGCTGTACAAGGTTTCCGGCGAGGGCGAGGACAAGTACCTCATCGCGACGTCCGAGCAGACGTGCTGCTCGTACCTGCGCAAGCAGTGGATGCAGCCCAAGGACCTGCCCGTGCGCCTCGCCGGGTACTCCACGTGCTTCCGCAAGGAAGCCGGGTCGCACGGGCGCGACACGCTCGGCATCTTCCGCGTGCACCAGTTCGAGAAGGTGGAGCAGTTCGTCGCGGTGGACTGTGACGGCGACGCGAGCTGGGAGGAGATGGAGCGTCTGCTCAAAAACTCGGAGGACTTCTACCAGAGCCTGGGCATCCCGTACCACGTCGTGAACATCGTCTCCGGCGAGCTCAACGACGCGGCGGCGAAGAAGTACGACTTGGAAGCGTGGTTCCCGTCGAGCAAGACGTTTCGCGAGCTGGTGTCGTGCTCCAACTGCACGGACTTCCAGTCGCGGCGGCTGGAGGTGCGGTGCGGCGCGCCCTCGAAGGGCCCGGAGAAGAAGAAAGCGTACGTGCACCTGCTCAACTCGACGCTGACCGCGACCGAGCGCTCGCTGTGCTGCCTGATTGAAAACTGGCAAACCCCAGACGGGCTGGTCGTGCCGCCGGCGCTCCGGCCGTTCATGATGGGCATCGAGTTCGTGCCCTTCGTGCGCAAGCTGGACAAAAAGGGGAAGCTGGTGGACGTCTCGCCGCCGCCGCCGCCGCTGTTCACGCCCGAGCACGACGCCGCGGGCGCGGCGAAGACCGCGGGGGAGCTCATCGCGGAGATGAACCTCGGCGCGTGAGGCGCGCGTCGACGAGAGCGAGACGAGCGGAATGAAACCGCGCGCGTCGCGCAGGCTTTTATCGATGAATGGGTTGATGACTCGCGCGACTCGCTCCCTGCTCCTACGCCGGCGCCGACGCCTTGGCCCGGTACCCCTCCTTCTCCTCGTTCTCGACGAGCTCCTTGGTGAACTCCTCGAACTCGTCCGCGTTCGCGACCATGCACGCGTGCAGCGCCACGAACTGCTCCACGCACTTCGATCCCCGCTCGTGCTCCTCGGCGCGCATGAAGCACGAGAGCGCCTCCACGAACCCGTCCCCGCACGAACTCGTCTTGAGCCCCTCCACGCACGGACACTCCAGCGCCTTCTGGATCGCCTCCTCCTTCGTCGCCGCGCCTTCCCCACGCTTAACCGCCTCCGCCAAGGCGTCGCCCGTGCCGCTGGACATATCGAGCGACGCGCGAGACAGAATGGCACGACACGATCGGGAAGCGACCGGAAACTGCGGAAAGTGGCGTTGAGCCCCGAAGGCGGTCGCAGCGTTCGTTTTTAAAACCGCTGCCTGCGTGGTCCTCCGCCCCACTCTCCGCCGCCCAGGTCGTCATCATGCCCCCTAGGAAGAAGCAAGCCGCTCCTTCCGCGCCCGCGCGTCGTTCGTCCCGCGTCGCCGCGAACGAGGCCGCGGCTGAGGCGAAGATGCACGCTGAGGCTCTCGCGGCGACGAAGGACTGGTTCTCTGAGATGGGCAAGGAAATGCAGATCGCGGAGGACCGGGAAGCCGCGGAGCTGTTCGCGCAGACGGTCATGGATCACGAGAAGAAGACGGGGCTGGTCTGCGTCATGCTCGATTCCGTGGAGGACGAGTCGGACGAGTCGGACGACGAAGACGACGACGACGACGACCAGGAGGACGCGGACGAGGCGGACGACTCCGACGCCGAACCGTCGGAAGTGTCCGGCTCGGGATCCGACGACGACGACGGCTCTGACGAGGACGAGGAGGAGGACCCCCTGTGGGCGCCCGACGGCATGAAGGAGCGACTGGAGAACGCGCTGAAGGTGTACGTGCCCCCCAACGCGGCGGAGACGCTGGATTCGCTGCAACTCACCCTGCGCCTGACGGAGGCGGTGCCCGGCGGCGGCGCCGTCTTGGCGGAGAAGGTTGTGGACGCCGCGGTGAACGCGATTGAGGCGAATGACAAAAACGCCGACGCCGACGCGGCGTTCGACAACGCGTTCGCCGCGACCGTCGCCATGGCCGAGGCGGACGCCGAACGCACCTGGGCGCATGACAAGAAACGCGCCGCGAAGATGATCGCGAAGCTCGGGATTACGTGGAGATCGTTGTTCCGAATCTACAAAAAACACGGCGCGAACCGAGGGGAAGAGCCGAGCGGTTTACGTCGGCTGGAGGCGAGCGGCGTCGCGGCGCTGGAGACGTACCTGGATCAGCGGTGCGCGGAGAAGTGGCGCGCGATGGGTCTGACGACAAACAAGTTCTACGCGGTCGCGGCCGTGGCCGGATCGGGGAAGGGGAAGAAGCGCGCGAGAGCGGAGTGAGCGGAACGAACGAAGGTCGCGTCGATCAATAAAACGCGACTCCATTATGACTTTTTTTTTCGCAACATGTCGACGCCCGCTCGCTCGTACCTAATGGTTCGCCCCGCGAGATCTGCGCCGGGCAGTGCGTGCGGCGTGGCGCGGGAGTCGGACGCGCGGACGCGATGGGGTTCGCGGTGCCCGGCCTGGACGACTTGCGGTTCCACCTCGCGGCGTCGGGCGTGGGGGACGTGCACTTGCGCGTGGACGCCCCGGGCGATGACGGTACGGCTTCCGCGAGCGCGCACGATGCGTTGCCCGCGGCGACGTGGCCTTACCCGCTGGACCCGCGCGTGTCGTTGGAGGCGCTCCGCGCGCCCGCGGAGGCGGAGCGCGCGCGCGCGAGGCGCCTGGAAGACGCGCTCGCGAACGCCGCCGCCGCGGCGGCGAGGGTCACGGACGCGTACGTCTTCGACGAGGGCGGAACCATCTTGGAACCCTCGGCGCCCGAGACGGAGGTGGCGCCGACGCTCCCGCCGCTCTCGCCTCGCGTCGCGGGAAACGCCGCGTGGGGAGCCGAGGCCAGAGACGTCGAAACGACGCGATTCGAGACAGGTGAGACAGGTGACGTCGCGATCGCGCGGGGTTCGGACGCGTGCGCGGAAACCGTGGGGTGGCGAGAGACGGTCCGCCGCGCCGACCGGCGGCGACCGGGCGCGCCCGCCGACTTCGTCCGGGGCGCCTCGACGCAGCAGCCGTTCACGCCCGGCGGCGCCGGCTGGGAAGCCGCCGCGCGGGCGACGGCCAGGCGACGCGACGCGGAGGCCAGGTGCGCCAGCGCGTCGTGGCTCGCGTCGTTCGAGGCGGGCGTGTTCGACGGGACGCCGCGCGGCTTCGCGCCGTCGCCGTGGGCGGAGTCGTACGGCGAAGCTCGCCGCGACGCGCTCGCGGAGGCGGAGGCGTCGCGCCCGCGGGATTTCCCGCTCGAGGTCCGCGACGACCGCAGCGGCGCGCCGTGGACGCACGACGACCTGATGATGAGCGCGTTGCTGACGGGTGGCTCTGACGCGTCCTCCGCTGACGCGTCCTCCGCTGACGCGTCCTCCGCGAGCGGCGGGTCCGAGGTGGGTTCGTCGGACCCCGAAGCGGCGTCGGCGGCGTCCGGAGGTTCGGAAGACGACGCGTTCGACGACGACGTCGACGCGGTGTTGCGCTCTGTGCGCGTCACCTCACGAAAACGAGACGCTCGATCACGAACGCGAGACAAACGTGTTGTGCGCGATCGCGACTCGAAGGCGTCCAAAAAGAAGGAAGAGCAGTGGGCGGTGATGGAGCGTTTGACGGACGTCGACGACGCGTTTCGCAGAGAGGCGCCGGAGCCGGCGATGACGTTCCCGTTCGAGCTGGACGCGTTCCAGAAGGAGGCGGCGTACCGCCTGGAACGCGGCGAGAGCGTGTTCGTGGCGGCGCACACGTCCGCGGGCAAGACCGCGGTGGCGGAGTACGCGTTCGCGCTCGCCACGAAGCACTGCACGCGCGCCATCTACACGTCCCCGATCAAGACCATCTCGAACCAGAAGTTCCGCGACTTCGGGAAGGACTTCGACGTCGGGCTGTTGACGGGCGACGTGAGCATCAAGCCGGAGGCGCCGTGCCTGATCATGACCACCGAGATTCTGCGCTCGATGCTGTACCGCGGCGCGGACTTGATTCGGGACGTCGAGTGGGTGGTGTTCGACGAGGTGCACTACGTGAACGACGCCGAGCGAGGCGTGGTGTGGGAGGAGGTGATCATCATGCTCCCGGAGCACGTCGGGCTGGTGCTGCTCAGCGCCACCGTGCCCAACGTCTGGGAGTTCGCCGACTGGGTCGGACGCACCAAGCGCAAGAAGGTGTTCGTCACCGGCACCACCAAGCGCCCCGTGCCGCTGGAGCACGTGCTGTACTTCGGCGGCGACAAGGAAAGCGACTTCCACAAGGTGGGCGAGCGCGAGGCCTTCCTGCCCGCGGGGTACAAGAGCGCGCTGGACGCCCTCAACAAGAGCAAAAAGAAAGACAAAGACGGCGGCGGCGGCGGCGGCGGCGGCGGCGCCGGCGGCGCGGCGGGCCGCGGCGCGGCGGGCGGCCGCGGCGCGGGCCGCGGCGCGGGCCGCGGCGCTTCCAAGCCCACGGGCAACTCCGGGAACAAACACCCCGGTCGTGGTGGCGGGTTCGGCGGCCGCGGCGGCGGTCCCGGCGCGCCTGGCGGCGCTACGGGCGCGCGCGGTCGGGACAAGAACGCGTGGGTGGAGCTGATTCGCGCGCTCGAGCGCCGCGAGCTTCTGCCGATGGTGACGTTTGCGTTTTCCAAGCGTCGGTGCGACGCGATGGTGGACTCGCTGACCGGTTTGGATTTAACGACGACCGCGGAGAAGCACGACATACATGTCTTCTGTGAGCGTTGTTTGAGCCGCCTGTCCCCGAGCGACCGCAAGCTGCCGCAGGTGCTCCGCGTGCGCGAGCTCCTCCGGCGCGGCCTCGGCGTGCACCACGCCGGGCTGCTCCCCATCGTGAAGGAAATCGTCGAGATGCTGTTTTGCCGCGGCGTGATCAAGGCGTTGTTCTCGACGGAGACCTTCGCCATGGGCGTCAACGCGCCCGCGCGCAGCGTGTGCTTCCAGGACCTGCGCAAGCACGACGGGTCCGACTTCCGCGGTCTGACCCCGGGCGAGTACACGCAGATGGCCGGCCGCGCCGGGCGCCGCGGCCTCGACCCGGTGGGCACGGTGATCATCGCCGCCTGGGAAAACTTCCCGACGGAGTCGCAGACGCGCGCGCTGCTCACCGGCCGCGCCACCAAGCTCGAGTCGCAGTTCAGGCTGACGTACGGCATGATCCTGAACCTCATGCGCGTCGAGGATTTGCGCGTGGAGGACATGCTGGCGCGCTCGTTCGCGGAGTTCCACGCGCAGAGGGGGATGCGCGACGAGCGCGCCAAGCTCGCGCTTGACGCGGCGGCGCTCCGAAAGACGCGCGCGCTCGCCGCCGAGGAGGCGGCGGCGGACCCGGCCGGGTGGGCCGCCGCGGAGGCGCACGACGAGGCCACCTTCGCGGTGCGCGCCGCCGCGAAGCAGGTCAGGGCGGCGGTGCTCGCCAGCAAGGGCGCGCAGAGCGCCATGGGGGTGGGGCGCGTGCTGCTGGTCGCGAACGGCGGCGAGCGCGGCGACGACGAAAACGACGACGACGCGCTTTCGGGTCGCGGCGTCGACAAATTCGGCGCGCTGCTCCGCGTGTGCGACGCCGCGCGGGGCTCCTCCCAGTCCCAGTCCTCTCTCAGTCCCGAGAGGGCGTCGGCCAAGACGTACGTCGTGCTTTTTTCGTGTCCGGAGGGACACGAGAAGGAAGACGACGAGCCAGACGAGCCAGACGTTTCCCCCGGCGACGACGTTTCCGCCGGCGTCGCCGCGTTTCCCTCCGCGGCGTTTAAGACGCCGCGCGACGGAGGCGGCGACGTCTTCGGCCTCAGCTCGAAGACGAAGGGTTTAGGGAAAAAGGGGGGCCACGGCGGCGATTCCGGCGATTCCAGCGCCTTGCCTCCCGGCCTGCCCTGGCGTCTCGTGTCGGGGGGCGCGTCGTACGTCGTCGCCGCGGTGGACGCGGACGACGTGCTCGCAATCACCGACGCGCGCGTCTCCGTGGACGCCGCCGCGCTCCTGGCCGAGACGCCCGGTTCGTCGTCGTCCCGCGCGCCTCCCTCGGCTTCGTTCGCGGCGGCGGCGGCGCGCGCGCTCGCCGAGCTCGAGCGCGTCTGCGCGGACGACTCCGCGCCACCCGCGCCGCTGCACCCGACGAAGGACCTGAAGCTCGCCGACATCGCCTCCGTCGAGGCGTGCCTCGAGCACGCGCGCCTGGTGGCGGCGGTGCCGTCGCTCCCCAAGTCCGCGCAGCACCGCCTGCGCGCCTGGCGCGCGCTGCTCGGCGCGCGCCGCGCGCTGGCGGCGCGCGTCGGCGACCGCGAGCACTCCCTGTCGGACGCGAACCTGCAGCAGATGCCCGACTTCGAGGCGCGCGTGCGTGTGCTGCAGCGCATGGGGTACCTGGATGTCGACCGCACGGTCACGCTTAAGGGCCGCGTGGCGTGCGAGATCGCCACCGGCGACGAGCTCGTGGGCGCCGAGATCATCTTCGCGGGCGCGTTGACGGACGCGTCGCCGGCGGCGGCGGCGGCGGTGCTCGCCGCGCTCGTGTTCCAGGAGAAGAACGCGTCCGCGCCTAGTTTCGAGTCCGCGCCTGATGTGCGCGACGCCTGCGCTTCGGCGCTGGACCTCGCGACGCGCGCCGGGGAGATCCAGAAAAGCGAGGGGCTGCCGATCGACCCGACCGAGTTCGCCGCCGGGTGCCTCAAGTTCGGCCTGTCGGAGGTTGTGCACGAGTGGGCCAAGGGCGCGGCGTTCGCGGACGTGTGCGCGCTCACGGACGTCCAGGAGGGCTCCATCGTGCGCACGATCACGAGGCTGGACGAGATGACGCGGGACGTGCGCAACGCCGCGCGCATCATGGGCGACTCCGCGCTGTTCGAGAAGATGGAACTCGCCAGCGCCGCGATCAAGCGAGACATTGTGTTTTCCGCGAGCCTGTACGTCGCGGGGGCCAAGTGATGAGGGAGAGGGAACGCTTTTTTAGTCTCCAAAAACCAAAAATGTGGCTCAAATAATACCTCTTTTTGACGAGAAGGATGGTTCGCGACGACACCCCCATTTCGCGTCGCGCCGCTTTCGTAGCGACTCACGCACCGACGCAGCGCACGCCGCGTCGACCTTTGCTTTGCAACGCATGGTGCGTCTCCGCGCCGCCCTCGTCCCCGCCCGCCTCGAGCGCGCGGTCCCGACCGACACCGCCACCGATTGAGGCCTATCCGCCGTGCCCATTTCCCGTCGCGCCGGCGGCCGCCGCCGTGCGCCGCGCGCCGAGGCTCGGGGCGCGCGCGCGCCCACCGGGGACGCGCGCGGCCCGCGGCCGCGATGAGGACACCGCACGCGGGCGTCACGTGGCGCGTCCGAGCCGTCGACGCGTCCTCCGGGACCGCGGTCGCCCCCCACCCGCGCGACGATTCGGCGCTCTGCGCGCCTCGCGCGCACGGAAATTCTCCGGAAAGCGCCCCCCGGGGCGATCGGGGGTCCGACGCGGGTTTCCGCTCGGTTTTCTCCCCGTGTGACTGTGACGCGAAAAGAGACGCTCGCTCTCCCTTTTCGTCGTCGTCGCGCATCCGCTGACGCCTATTGTTCTTTCTGGTCCCTTCGATGATCACCATCCACGGAAAAAAAAAACGAAAACGCAGGCCAAGAAAGGTTTGCATCCCCTCCTGTATCGCATCACCGTCGTGGGCACGAAGGGCGGCACGTTCCCGCTGCTGAGCGCCGTCAAGCACAAGGGCGACTCGTACTTTTTGCAGCACGACCACGACACGCACGTCGCGTGGACGGGCAAGCACGTCGCCGCCGCCGCTACCGGACAGGTGGCTAAGTTCAAGCGCCGCTTCGACTTCCTGTCCGCCGCGAACGCCGTGATCGGCAAGAAAACAGGCAAGTGAATTTAACATAAACATGAGCCTCGCGCGCGCGATGGCGCCGATGGCGCCGCGCGCCGGCGCGTTCTCGGCGCGATACGGCGGCGCTCGCGAGACGAGAGCTCCCGGATCTTCCGGTTCGAAAGCCTCCGGAGCCTCCGATAAAAACGACGAGGGCGAGTGGATGCAGCGCGCGCGCAAGCTCGCGAACCAGCGCGCGGCGCAGTTCCGCAAGGAGCGCGGCGCGCCGCCCGTGGCGCCCGCGCCGTGGCGCCGCAGGCGCAAAACGGACAAGGGCGACGGCGAGGACGCCGACGCGCGCTCGGCGGCGCGCGCGTACGACGACTTACCCGGCCGCCGCGTGGCGGAGGGCGAGGAGGAGATGACCGCGACTGCGGGCGACGGGCTGTGGCGCGTGGACATGGCGGGTCTGTCCGAGGAGGACTGGGCCACGCAGTGGACCATGACCGCGGAGGAGTGGCGCGTCGTGAAGAAGGACGTCGCCGCGAACGCGCCCGGGCCGACTGAAGCGCTCCGCGGCTTTGAAGACGCGGGCCTGCGCCGCGTTTCGCCGGACATCGCCGCGGGTATGCTCCGCGTCGTCGCGGACAAGGCCAAGGCGGCGCGCGTGGACCGCGAGGAGCTCGCGGGCTTACGCCGCGACTCGCGCGTCGCGCACCTCATCGGGACGTGCGTCGCGGCGGCGCGCCGCCGCTCGGAAGCGCTCGCGCCGGCGTCGGCGTCGAGCGCGGCGTGGGCGTTGGCGGTGATCGCCGGCGAGCGCGCCAACGCCGCGGAGATGGAGGTTCTCGCTGAGCGGTGCGCGAGCCTGGTGGACGCGATGACCCCCCGGCAGTGCGCGGACCTCGCCTGGGCGCTCGCGTCGTGCCGGCACAGCTCGCGCGCGGCGTTCCAGGCGCTGGATGCGCGGTTCGCGTCCGAAGCCGGCCTCGCGAAGTTCAAGCCCTACGACGTCTCGACGCTGGCGTGGGCGTTCGCGCACCTCGGCGGCGGCGGCGCGGGGTTCGTGGACGGGCTCGACCGCTGGTTCTCCGGCGGCGTGAACGTCGAGGAGATCGCGATGGATCCTTCCGCGTCTGCGCTCGAAGAACTACACGCGACCGCCTCGAAGAATGCGCGCGCGTTCACGCCGCACGCGCTGGCGGCGACGCTCTGGGGCTTGACCGCGCTGGGCGGTGACGCGATGCGCTCTTTTTCGTTCCGAACCGTCTGGGCGGAGCTCGCGCGGCGGGGCGCGGAGATTGACCTCGCGGCGCAGACGACGCGAGGAAGCCTGGACGACGAGAGCGACGAGACGCACGACGCGACGCGCGACACGCACCACACACAACACGGCCCGTGGATTGGCAAGCACCTGAATCAGATCCATCAGGCGATCGTCTCCGTCGACGCGGCTCCGAACGGCGCGAGCGGCGAAGCCCCGCTGGCGCCCCTACCGGCGTCGCTCGTCGCCGCCGCCGCGTCGGCGTGGACGGCGCAGCGGCGGCCGCCGGTGACGTCGTGGTACCAGCGCGACGTGGCGTCCATCCTGGCGTACATGGGCGAGAAGCACGAGGAGGAGGCCACCTGCGCGGGGTACAGGGTGGACCTGCTCATCCCTAGCGCGGGCTCCGCGCGCGCGCGCGACGTGGCGGTGGAGGTTGACGGCCCGTCGCACTTTGCGCGCAACGATCTCAGCGTCGCGCTCGGGCAGACGCGCCTGAAGCACCGGCAGCTCCGCGCGCTGGGCTTCGACGTGCTCTCCGTGCCGATCGCGGACTGGGAGTACCTCGAAACCTCCGAGGAGAAGGTGGAGTACCTGCGCGAGGGCTTCGACGCCGCCGCCGCCGCCAGCGAGGCGTGAGGAGGGGAAGGCGTTTCGCGTAGGGATAGGACCCAATTGTCAACAAAAACCAGAGACGTTTCGTTTTCCCAGCGTTTGACGTGTCCCATCGTCGTGGCACCGATCGATCGAATCGATTCGATCGAGTGTCGACTGTCGAGTCGGAGATGATGAGCTCGAACGAGCCGAGTGGCTGGGTGTCGATCGTGGCTACGCGCGCGCAGATCGCGTGCGCAGGGCGGCGCCGCGTGGAGTCGCTTCGCGCGCTTGCTCGCGCGTCCGTCGGTCGCGGCCCACCCGGCGCGCCGAGCCGGCCGTCGCCCCCGCGGTGTGGCGCCGGCGCACCCGCCCGGCGCTCGAAGTCGGCCGCGGCATCGCCGGCGCGCGGCTTTTCACGGCATGATTTGCTGTCTGCGCGGCGACGACGGCGTCGACGGCGAGGGCAAGGCCGGGTCACCTCGCGCGAAGGCGGGCAAGAAGTCGACATCGAAGGCGGATAACGCGCCCGGGGGCGCGTTCGGGAGCCCCGTGCCGATGTCTCCCACGAGCGACGACGAGGAGTTCCACGACGCGGAAGATACCCTTCCCGCGATCGACCCGGGCTCGCCGAAAGGCGCGTCGCACCGACGCACCTTCTCCGCGGCGCTGCGCGACGCGAACGCGATCGCGCTGGAGGAGGGGCACTCAGAGTCCGGGGACATCTCGCGGTGCGTGATTCCGCGGCGGGACATCCCGTTCGAGGACCCGGGGTCGGGCGCGGCGCTCTCCTGGAGCGCCAACCCCGAGGGCCGGGGGTTCCGGCTGCGAGGGAAAAAGTACATGAGCGACCGCAAAAAGTTCCCGAGCGCGTCGCCTCTGTTCGACGTGGTGCAGGTTTTGGCGCTGCGCAGCGACGCGCAGACGCTGGACATGGGCGACATCATCTACGGCGGCGAGATAGGCGAGAGCGTCCACGGCTGCCCGACGGTGTACATCGCGAACCTGATGCTCCCCGATTACCCGCCGCTCAACCCGGTGTTCGGGAAGTACGACCGGAAAAAAGGGCCGGACGGGCCGGGGCAGCACGTCTGCGTCGTGGCGCGCATGACGGACGCGACGCGGGACGCGCTGCGGGCGTCGGGAGGCGACACGACCCGCATGCCCCCCGAGGTGGCGCTGATGTCGAGGCACTTCAACGCCGAGGTGGACGCGGGAGGCGCGGACGCGCCGCCGCACGCCGCCGCGGCGCGGCGGGTGACCAAGATGGTGTGCATGGTGGCGGCGGGGCAGGAGGAGCTGCCGTGGGCGGTGCGCGTCGCCATCGGGCAGGGCAACGGCAAGCCCTTCATGGTGAACAAGACGGGCTTCTTCACGAAGCGCGAGCGCGCGCTTCGGTCACAAACTACCGAGCAGCGCGGGTCAGACCCGAAGTCGCGTGGTTCGTACTTCGAGATTGGCGTCAACGCGCACAACTTTGGGCCGGTGGCGACGAACGGCTTGCGCAACTGCCACGGGTACTTCTCGAAGCTCGTGTTGGACATCGGCGTGACGCTGCAGGGGGACTCGGAGGCGGAGCTGCCCGAGCGCCTGCTGTTCGCCTTCAGGGCGGTCAAGCCGGACCTGACGCGAATCACCGCGCACGTGGACGAGCTCAGGCGCACGGGGGGGGGGAGGGACGCGCGGCCGTGGCTGGACTGGGACGCGGTGACGCGGTAAAGAAGGCGCGGCGCTTTTACGTCTAGCTACGTAGAAGGGGAGTCAAAAACGATTCTTTTCTCGCTCGCGCAAGTAACACGTCGCGGAACGTTTCGAATCGTCGCCGTCGCCGTCGCCGCCGTCGTCGGACGCGCTTCGCGCTTCGCGCTTCGCGCGTTCGCGTCTCCTCACTCGCGCGCGGTCGCGCGCGAGTGTGTCTCGCCCGGCTCCATCGCCCGGAACGCGAACCCAGGTGGCAGCGCCGCGCTCGCCGTCTCCAGCGCCGCGCGCGTCATCCACGTCTCCGTGCGCCGCGGCGACGGCGGCGGCGACGGCGGCGTGTCCGCGCCGGCGCCGTCGTCCAGGCCCGCCATCTGCATCGTCCACAGCTCCGCCTGCGCCTCCGCCAGAGCGCGCTTGTGCTTCGCGATGCGCAGCGTGCGCTCGCACAGCGCGCGCAGCTTCTCCAGCCCGAAGCGCGCGCGCTTCAGCAGCTCCATCTCCGCGCGCGTCGGGACCGGGCGCCGGCGCGCGCCGCCGCGGCCCCCCCGCCCGCCGCGCCCGCGCCCGCCCCGCCCGCGGCCGCCGCCGCGGCCGCCGCGCTCGGCGACGGACCCCAGCCCGCTCTCGATGCGCCGGCGCTCCACCACGGAGTGGCGCCCGCAGAAGACGCGGCGCTCGTCCTCCTGCCGGAGCACGTCCGACAGCAGCCAGCCCTGCCGCCGCGCGCACAGCGGGTGCGTCCGGCTCGCGCAACCCGGCCAGCCGCACGAAACCGTCGCGCCCTCGGGGCGCGCGCACAGCGCGCACGTCTGCTCGAAGGCGCTCGCCGGGACGCGATCGACGCCGCGGATCACCGCGCCGGTCCGGAAGTGCTCCGAGCCGGGCGCGGGCTCGGGCGCGAACGAGACGCCGGGCACGCACTGCGCGCACACCACGTGCGCCCAGCGCGTCGCCGCGAGGGAGGACGCCGCGGGAGGCGCTTCCTTCGCGTCGGTCACGCAACCGTCGGTTTTTTTGTCGTCGAAAGCCGTCGGCTCCGCGACGGGCTCCGCGGCGGCGCTCTGGGGTCCTTCGAGCGCCGAAGCGCTCGTCTTCGTCTCCTTCGTCTCCGCGTGCGTTTCCGCGTGCGTTTCCGCGTGCGTTTCCGTCGTCCGCTCCGGCTCGTTCGCGGTCTCCCTCGCGGGCGTCTCGCGGGCGTCGCCGGCGCCCTCCGCCACCGCCCGGAGCGCGCCGCGGCGCACCGGGCAGAGGCAGCAGGCGGGCCGCGGGTCGTAGAGCGCGCCGTCGCCGGCCTCTCTGAGCCAGCGCGGCGGGCGCGAAGGGGGCTGGCCTTTGTCGTTCTCGTTCGCCTCCGCGACGTGGCACGGCCAGCACAGCCAGTCGCCCTCCGGCACCGTCGCGACGCCGTAGCAGTCCTGGTGCACGGCGAGCTCGCACCGCTCGCAGAAGACAATCTCGTTGGGCGCCTCGCTCTCGCCGCCGCCGCACACCGCGCACAGCGCGTCCTCCATGGCGCCCGTCTCCACGAGCGGGTCCACGAGCTCGCGTGACCCGTCCCCGAACGCCTCCGCCAGCGCATCGCCGTTGTCGTCCGCGGAGGGCAAGCCGCGTCGCCGCAGGTACTCCTCGCGCCACCGACCGCCGCGCCAACGCTCCTCGTAGCGGGACGTCTCCTCCAGCCACTTCGCCTTCTCCTCGCGCGCCGCGCGCTCGGCGGCGGCGCCGGCGTCGCGCGCGCGGCGCAGCGCCTTGCCGGCGAGCGTGCGCGCGACCCACGACGCGCGCGCCAGCGCACAGTGCGCCTGCAGGAGCTCGCCCACGATCTCGTCCTCCGGCGCGAGCGCGGCCGAGCCCGCCGCGCCGAAGAAACGCTCGAGCGTCTTCAGCTCCTCAGCCGCCGGCGCGGGTGGGGGGCCGTCCGCCGCTACGTCCCACCTGAGGCTGGGCGGCTCGCGCGCGCCGTCCATCCTCAGGTCGGACGACGACGCCTTCTCCTTTTCGTTTTCGCGGCGGCGTGCGCACTTGAGAGGCGCGGTGGCCGTGCCGCAGACGCCCTTCTTGTGCGACGCGCACACCGCGCACTTGGGAGGCTTCAGGGAGGCGCTCTTCTCGCTCCCCCCGCCTCCGCGCGCGCGCTCCTCCTCGGGTTTGGCCGACTCGGGCTCCGTCGGCATCGTCGGCGGGGGCGCGCGCAGCGCGCGCACGGTGTGCTCGGGGAGCGCCTCCGGGTATGGGGGCTCGTCCGTGGTGACGCCACCGTCACCGCCGCCGTTCGCGACCACCCCGGCTTTTCGCGGAGACGAGACGGAGGGCTCGTTCTCCTTCCCGGCGGATTTTTCTGTCGGGGGCGGCGCGAGGTCGCCGAGCGGTTCCGACGCCCCGCGCCCCCCGCGCGCGCTCCGGCGCGACGGCTCCGGCGCGTTCAGGGTTTCGGGCGTGGACGCCGCTCTGTTTTGTTTGTTTTGTTTGGCGGGGGGCTCCTCATCCTCGCTCTCGTCCATCGGCTCGTCTTCGCTCTCCTCCGCCCGCGCCTCCAAGTCCAGGCTGGCGCCGCCCTTCGGCCGCGCCAGCCTGGACTTGGAGTGCTTCAGGCAGTAGCTCTTGTACTCGCATCCGTCCTCGTTCATGTCCGACCGGATCTCCATGCAGTGCTTCCCGCTGAGCGCCGCGCACAGCGGGTGGTACGCCGCCGAGCAGTTCCCAAAGTCGCACTGGATGCAGCTGCCCGTGCCCTTGGGCTTCGCGCACACCTCGCACCGCAGCGTCGCGCGGTCGGCGTCGATGTTCTCCGCGCCCCCCACCGGCTCCATGGTCTTCAGGTCCTTGATGTACAGCTCCGGCATCCAGTTACTGCAGAACAGGTGGCACCACCGGTCTCGGCCGCCCGCGACGGGTTTCAGCGCGCCGCCCTCCGCGTCGCACACGACGCACGTCTTTTTTTTCTCTCGCGGCGCGGTTTTCGTGTTTTTCGCGCCGGCGGGCGGTTTCTTCTTCCCCCCCCCCTTTTCCTTCGCGAGCGCCGCCTTTCCCTTCGCCCGCGCGCCCTCGCAGACGCGGCAGAACCAGTCGCCCTTGGGGACGTGCCGCACGCCGTAGCACTCCTGGTGCACGGCGACGTCGCACCCCTCGCAGTACAGAATCTGGTTGTCGGCGTACGAGACGCCGTCCCAACACACGTGGCATTTGTCCGGCAGCTCCTCCGGCTTCTCCAGGGGCGCCACGGGCTGGACCACCGTTCGGGCGTCGTCGTCACGCGGCCGCTTCTTCTTTTTGGGCTTCTTCTTCGAGACCGGCGGGGGATTGCGCCGGCGCTCCTCCTCCTCGGCGGCGCGGCGCGCCGCCTCAGCCTTGGCGCGTGCAGCCTCCCGCGCATCCTCATCCTCCCACTCCAGGGCGTAGTACCTGCCCAGCGCGGGGACGCGGTAATCTGGGTCGTCCGTGGGCTCGGCGGGGCCGGCGGGCACCAAGCGCGCGACGTCCGCGGCGGTGATGTCCCTGAAGTGCTCCTCGTTGTACGCGAGGAAAGGCGCGACGTCCGGGTCGATGAGCGACGTCCCAGGGGGCTTGGCCCACAGCTTGACCGCCTCCGCGTCGCCCCTCTCCTTCCGCTTACGCTCGGGCAGCCCACCGTCCACCAACGCCTGCTGCGTCGCCTGCGCGTCCGCGTACGCCTGCGTCAGGGTGTCGGGGGCGTCGAAGCCCAGTATCTCCTGCCCAGACAGCTCGTTCGCGAGCTCGCTCTGCAGCTCTCTCACGGACCCCGTGACGCTCGCCAGCGCTCCGGAAAGCGTCCCATCCGTCGCCGCCTCGGCCGACACCATGGTCGCGACCGGCTCCCGGAGTCAAAACGATCTCCCGGGTTCGGATTCGACCGTCTCGGCGCGCGCCCGACCGGCGCCGCGCGCGCTGTGCGGACTCGCGCGCGCGGCACGTCGCGATCGCTTTTCGTGATCCGCCAACACATACTATCGATACTTCTGACAGCGTTTCTGGTCTCCAAATTCGCAAAATTGGAAGGCTGAACCGATTCAAAAAGTTGTGTTTTGGAAAAACCAACACTGCCTGCCTCGCCGATCCCTTTTTGCCCCTCCCCCGTTCGGCCACTTCTCGCGGCGTCGCGCGTTCCGGACGCGTTCCGGACACGCCGAGACACGTTCGAGACGCGCCGAGGGCACGTGCTCGACTCGCGCACGCGACACGCGCGTCTCCGGCGCGCGCACCCCGTCCCGCCGTAGTCCGAGGCGGTCGCGTCAGACGCTCCGATGGATCTGCTCCGGTCGGTGTTCGGCGGCAACGGCGCCGCCGAGGGCGAGGAGGGCGAGCCCGATGCGAAGCGCGTGAAGCGCGAGGACGACGCCGGTAAGCACGCGCGGCGCGGCGATGGCGCCGGGGGCGCGAGCACGAGCGACAAGGCCGGCGACGGTCGGGACCCGGCCACGGATTTGGCCCTGGGCGGCGTGAAGCCCGAGGATCTCGGGCATTACGTGACGCGCGAGATACACCTTCGGAAGCAGGAGGACGACGGCGAGCTGGTGTACAAGGTGATCAAGAACGACGGCGAGGAGCAGAACATGATCTGGCTCATCACTCTGAAGAACATCTTCAGCAAGCAGCTGCCGAACATGCCCAAGGAGTACATCGTGCGGCTGGTGTTCAACCCGAATCACCACTCCATGCTGTGCATGAAAAACGGCCAAGTCATCGGCGGCATCACGTACCGCCCGTTCTGGAAACAGAACATGGGAGAGATCGCGTTCTGCGCCGTCTCCGCGAACGAGCAGGTGAAGGGCTACGGCACGCGGCTGATGAACCACCTGAAAAAGTACGTGTGCGAGGAGGAGAACATGACGCACCTGATCACGTTTGCGGATAACAACGCCGTTGGGTACTTCGCGAAGCAGGGCTTCACGAAGGAGGTGATGATGGAGCGCGAGAAATGGGTCGGGTACATCAAGGAGTACGACGGCGGGACGATCATGGAGTGCCACCTTTCCGCGCAGGTCTCGTACACGGACTTCCCGGTGATGATCCGCAAACAGCGCGCCGCGGTGGACCAGAAGGTGCGCGAGCTCTCGAGCGCGCACGCGGTGTACCCCGGTTTGAAACGGTTCGCCGGCGAGGCGCGCGGGCCGGGCGGGACGCACCTCGACGCCTTCTCGCCCGACCAGGCGTTGGGTCTGATCGCGGGCTTGAAAGAGGCGGGGTGGACACCTCCGGGCTTGCCCAAGTACCGGCTGGTGCACCCCGGGTGCGGCGATGGCACGCCCACGAAGGAGAACCTGCACCGCTTCATGCGCAGCCTGACGCACATGGTGGCGTCGCACCCGGACGCGTGGCCCTTCGTGGACGCCATCAACCCCGAGGAGGTGCCCGATTACTACGACGTCGTCAAGGACCCGCTGTACCTGGAGCTGATCAAGGAGCGCGTGGACGGCGGGGAGTACTACGCCACGCTGGAGATGTTCGCGGCGGACTTCAGGCTGATGTTCAACAACTGCCGCCTCTACAACGCGCCGGACACGGTGTTCTTCAAGTGCGCCGCGCGGCTGGAGGCGTTTTTCGAGGGGAAGGTGCAGGCGGGCATCTCGTGGAAACCCGCGCGCGGCGAACGCGCCGAGAGGGGATGACGAAAACGTAAAGTAAAGTAAACGTAAAGTAAACGTAAAGTAAACGTAAAGTAAACGTATCGATAGAGACTACGTGTGAACAAACAACCACGTACTCTCTATTCGCCGCGTTCGCGCGCGCGCGCCTCCGCCAGCGCGCGAACGGTCTCGACGAGTTCGCCGCGGAATCTCCCGACGGCGCTCGGCGTGACTTCGCGCGCGACGCGCGCCGCGAGCCGGCTCGCGGTCGCGCCGCTCGCGCCTTCGCGCGCCACCAGCCTCCTCGCCGCGTGCGCGGTGGCCAGCGCGAACACGCCGCAGTCGTATCCGTTCCTCTGCCGCGGCGAGCCGCTCCGCCCGGACACGAAGGCGGGGCTGTTTTTGAGTGAAAACGCCTCGGCGAGCGTCTCGGCGAGTCGCGCGGCGGCGGCGTCGTTGCGGCCGCCCGCGCTGTCGAAGTGCGCGAACGCGTTTTCGTCCCGCAGGTACGCGAGGAGGCTCCAGTGCGAGCCCCCGCCGGCGGCGGCGACGTCGTCGTTGTCGTTGACCTGGCGCGAACGGAAGCGCGGAGGAGCGAGGGGCGCGGCGGTGAGCGAGAACGTCGACGGACGCTCTCGCGCTACCGACGAGACTTGAATGAGGTGCAAAAAGCGTTCGACGAAGCGCTCGTGCGTGTCGCGCGCACCAGGAACAGCGCCATGTGCGCTCGGCTCACCCCGAGCGGGGCTAAGACGGCGCGCGCCTCGTCGGG
>Ga0181560_10000548_pt1 | contig 34199 bp, 20 predicted proteins | sample 011ome_20_FD_133751 | JGI IMG/M metagenome (GOLD analysis project Ga0181560, IMG submission 133751) | Coastal salt marsh microbial communities from the Groves Creek Marsh, Skidaway Island, Georgia - 011509CT metaG (megahit assembly) | ecosystem: Environmental > Aquatic > Marine > Intertidal... | reverse complement strand
CTGAATTGCTCATAGGGGAAAGTACGAGGTCGACCGACCCGGGCGCAGTGATGCCACCAAAACCCTGTTGCTTCCGTCCGTGATCGTTTCTGTTCGGATATCGGAAGTGCCGCCGCGGTCGAGCTTCGGAGACTACCTACTACCTACGAAGGTAACTTAATCGTCGTCGTCGAGCTATCGCATCATGTCGTCGTCCTCTCGACCGCCCCCTCCGCCGTCCTCGTCCCCCCAGTGCCCCGGGACGCACTCGCCCTCTCGCCACCCTCCGAACACCGGCTCCAGCTCGCGCTCGCGAATCGACGCGAAGTCGTCCCCGCGCGCGTGGAACGCGCTCCCTTCGAGGTCCTCGTGCAGCGCGACCCCCATTCCGAACCCGTCCTCGACGCCGCCGTGCTGAATCATCTTCAGCGCCCTCGCCGTCTTCTTCGCCCACCGCGTCCTGTGCGCGTGCTCGCGCGTTCTGTCCCCGGCTTTGATCTCCGCGAGCTTGCCGACGAGCGCGTCGTAAAGCGCGTCCCAGCCGCGCGGCACGCGTAGCCCGTTCCGAAGCTCCGCTCGCCACGCCAGCGCGCTGAACGCGTTGACGAGCTCCATCGCGTTCATTTCTTCCGCGACGCGCTCCACGGCGAGCGCGAGCGCGCGGTAGCCGTCGGACGTGCGAGGCGGCGACGCCGCCGACGAGTTCGCCGCCGCCGCCGCCGCGTTGTCCCCCCCCTGGACGTCGTCGTCGTCGCCGCCGCCGCCGCCGCGACTTCTGATGCTGATCCCCGGGGGAGGAACGACGCCGCCGACGACGACGACGCGCTTGATCGCCTCGTGCAGGTACCGCAGTTTCTTCGCGGCGTCGATCACGAGCGCGACGCCCTGCGGCGTGAACGCGGGCGCCTCCCTGACGACGGCTTCCGCGAGCGCGTCCCAACCCCGGGTCCCCCCTCCCCCTCCTCCCTGGACGCTCACGTACGCCGCGGGCGCCTTCGCGCGCAGCATCGCGAGCGCGTTGAGCGTCGTCGCGACCGCCTGCGCGTCCATCTGCGGCGCCGTGCGCACCGCCGCGCTCGCCAGCCGCGTCCATAAGATTTCGACGTCGTCGCCGCTCTGTAGCGCGCGCGTCGCGCCCTCGCCGTGCGCGTTGAAAAACAGCTTGTACAACCCGCTGTACGTCGCGGTCACCTGACGCGCGTTCATCGCGTCCGCGTGGTCGACGACGCGCGTCAGGAGCGATCGCCACGCGCGCGGCGACAGCGCCGCGGCGGCGGGGGGCAGCTTCCCGATCGCCGCGACCGCGTTGGCGGCTTCGATGGCGTTCATGCGCGGCGCGTGCGTCTCCGCGCTCCTGGCGAGCGTCGCCCACGACGACGCGCGCATCGCGTGATACATCCGGGGGAGTTTGGTCAGGCTCGTGTACACGTTCGCGACGTGCTGCGCGTTGAAACCCGCGTCGTCGTTTCGGTGGTCGCGGGTACTGCTTTTCCTCGTCGGCGTCGGCGTCGGCATCGGCGTCGGCGTCGACGCTAACACGTAGCCCGTCTGCTGCTGCTGCCACTGCATCGCGTCGAGGCGGTCGCGGAGCGCCTCGAGCTGCGCGTCCGTGACGACGCGCGACGCGACGGGGAGCGTCCACAGCGCTCTCAACACCGTCGAAACCCCCTGCGCGTCCAACGTCGCCGCGTTCCTCTCCACCGCGTCGAGCATTGTCGTCGCGAGCGCGGCGTCGACGTCGGGGAGCGCGCCGTTCGCGTGCAACGACGCGACGCCGTGCATGATGTTGGAACTCTCCCGCGCGCCGAAGAAGGGCGCCTTCTCGCGAATCATCCGCGTCAAGATGTCGTACCGCGCGTCGACGCCTCCGCCGCCGCCGCGGTCGCCGCGCGCGGTCAACTTATACAGCCGGTTGATCGCCGTCGAGAGGTTGACGGCGTTGAACGACGCGCGCTTCGCGTCCACGACGCGCAGGACCGCGTCCGCGCCGTGGCGATCCGCGGCGTCGATGATCTCGCGGTTGATCGCGCGCGCCATCGCGCGCAGCGCTTCCGTCCGCGCGCGCGTCGCTTTGCGCGTCGTCGCCGGAGGTGGAGCGTCGTCCGCGCGCTGCCGCGCCGCGAGCGACGCCGTCGTGGTGAAGATTCCGCGACCATCATGACGACGTCGCTCCTCCGCGCGTCCGCCTCCGCTCGGGTTCGACCAACGCTCGAGCCACGGAGCGAGCCCGCCGCGCTCCCGTCGCGCGGGGGGCGTCGCGACGGCGCGGCATCGCGCGCCGCACGCGAGGAGCGCTCGGCGCATCGTCCTCTGGCGGGCTGCGTGGGTTTCGCTTCTTCGGTGCCGACAGGACTGGCCACTGCACTGCACGTGCACTGCACCTTTTAGGTTTTATGCGGAAGGCATCTCAACCAATTTACCGCGCCGTCGCCTCACAGTCAGCCGGCGAGCCGCTCGGAGCGCGCGTCGTCTCTCCTATCTTCGGTAGTGTGAGCGCGGACTTCGCGAAAAGGAACTCGCGATGGGGTTCAAGGCGCGTCGCTCGTCCTCCCGCTCGCGCGCCCGCGCTCGGTGGTTCGAGTTTGGTGTTTCATTTCCTGTTTTCCTGTACGTAAAGCCCCGCCCGCTCACGCGTCCCCTCCTCTCCTCCTCCTCCTCCTCCTCCACCTCCTCCTCGTCTATCCCTGCACCCGCAGGTCGCGATCGTGTACTTCAGCCGGACCGTGAACCTCGTCACGCTCGCGAACGTCATCGCGGAGGGCGTCCGGCAGGTGGAGGGCGCGGACGTCGGCGTGTACCGCGTCCGCGATCCCGTCGACGGCGACGACGCGTCGAAGTACGAAGACGGCGCTTTAGACGCGCCGATCATCACCCCGGAGATAATCCTCGACTCGGACTGCGTCATCATCGGCTCCCCGGCGTCGCAAAACTTCGCGTGCAAGGAGCTCGTGCGGTTCTTAGAGACGCTGTCGGACTTCCAGACGTCGGGTTGCCTGCTGAAAGGCAAGGTCGCTGGCGCGTTTCAAGCCGTCTCGGGCTACGTGTGCGGCTACGGCGGCCACGAGCTGTCGCTGCATCAGCTGCACGGGTGGTTCTTACAGCACGGGATGCTCCCCGTGGGGGTGCCGCCGTCGCCGGTGATGGAGGACGCGCCGTTGGCGTCGCCCTACGGGACGTGCATGGCGGGGAAGTCGCGCGCGGATGCCACGGGAAACAAGCTCAAGGCGCTGTCGGAGACGGAGGTGAAGCTCGCGTACTCGCAGGGGGAGTGGGCGGCGATCATAACGAAGCAGCTGCACGACGACGGGGACTGAGAGGACGCGCGCGACGAGGGAGGGATATTAATTAGGGTTTTAACACGTGAACCATCCGTCACATCGTCGTCGCTACTACTCTTGTGTCGTCGAATCGCTCGTCTCCGCTCTCCTCCCTCGGCGGATCGATCGATAAATCACTCGCGCGATGAAGTCATCGTCGTCGTCGTCGTTAGCAATTTACATGAAGATGTTGACGTGACCGGGGTCCGCGAGGTGCGCGGAGAGGTTCGCCACCGGCCCTTCGCCGGTCGTGATCGCCTGCGTGAAGACGCCGACCATCGCGACCATCGCGAGGCGGCCGTTGGCGATCTCCTTGCGCTTAAGCTTCTCCACATCCTTCTTCGAGTAGCCCATCGGGTCGAAGAGACCCTTCGGGTACCCGACGTCGGTGTTCGTGTCGCCCTTGTTCGCGCCCGTGAGGGGGTCCTCGTTCATCGAGCCCGGGTTCTTCATGTCCTCCCAGCGGCGGATCTCCGCCCAGTTCATCATCGCCATCTGGACGAAGAAGAGCGGGCCGGCGCCGAGCCAGTACCCGTCCCAGTTCCCGGCGTCGATCCAGTTCGGGAGGTCCGCCATGCCGATCTTCGTCAGAAGCTCGGGCGCGACGCAGCCGGCGAGGCCGAGCATCGCCCAGCGGCAGTGCATGAGCTCCGCCTGGACGAACCACTTGAGCTGCTCCGGGTCCTTGCCGAGGCTGAGCGGATCGAAGCCGTAGTCGCACGGGAGCGAGCCGTCGAGGTGCGCGGGCGCGGGGCGGCCGGGCATCCAGACCGGGCGCGCGGCGGACGCGACCGCGGAGGTGCGGATCACGGCGCGCGCGGCCTTTGCCGCGACGCGCGGGCGCGTGGCGACGGCGGACTTCTGCGTGAGTCTGCGTGCGGTGTCGAGGGAGGGATTTTATCGAGAGCGGACGGAACGGTCAGCGAGACGGACGTCGCGATCGATCGCGGGGGGGGGGGCGGTCGACGAGGGGGGCGGTCGACGAGGAAGACGCGCGGCGATCGCGCGCGCGGGATCGCGCGTCGAGGGAAGCGATCGGCGAACGCGACGTCGGTCGACGCGGGGTCGACGATCGACCCGCGTCGACCCCGCGTTCGCCGATGCGAGCGGCAGCGGCAGCATCCGTGCACTTCGAAAAACAATATAAAAAGATGCGCGGACGCGCGCTCCGCGACGCGCCGCGCGATCGAACGCGGGACGAGAGCCGGGACGCACCCGACGGAGAGCTGCGTGGCAACGATGGACGCCATCTTAGATGTGTAGGATGGTGTTTTGTGTGCTGGTGTGTGTGCGGGAATGGCGTCGAAGCGCGTGCGCGAGCGAAGGTCTGGTGGGAAAAAGTTTTACCAAATCATCATCGGCCAATCACAGCGCGCGTCTGCTGTCCGTTTTCGCATACTGTTTGCTCGTACGCGTCCAAGTACGCGTTCGCGTACTACGGCCGGGTCCGCATAATAATTTCGCGGCCCATCCAGCAGTGTGCTGTGCGGGCCGAGGCGCACGAGATAACAACGAGACGCGCGACGCGCGAGAATGGGACGAGCGACCGCGCGGACGAGACGCCGCTGAGTCGCGCCGTCGACTGGAACGCGCGCGATGGCGATATCGCGTCGCGGCGGCGACGACGACGACGCCTCGGGCGACGTCGTCGGCGCGGACGCGCTGCGTCCGTCTCCGAGTCGGCAATTAGCCTCCGCCTCGCGCTTCGTCGTGTCGCCGCTCGCGTCGTCCTCGGTCGTGACGCACGTCGTGGACGGCCGCTTCCGCCGCCCGGAGTTCCTCGACGTCGTCGTCGCGAAGCGCGACCAGCTTCAGCTGTACGCGAACAAGTTCGAGCGCGCGGACCGCGGCGACGACGACGCGACGAGCGGCATCGGAGGGTGGCGAAAAGTCCATCAGCAGCCGCTCTACGGCACGCTCCTCGACCTCCGGACGCTGCGAGGAAGCGGCGCCGGCGGCGTCGCGGGAGTCCGCGAGCGCGTCGGCGCGAACGCGCGGGCGTCGTGCGACCTCCTGTGCGCGCTCTCGGACTCCGGGAAGCTGTCCATCGTTCGATACGACGCGCGGCTCGCGCGGTTCGCGCCGGCGAGGCAGATCCACTTGACGTCTCCGGGGTTGCCGCCGCGGCGGTCGCCGCCGCCGCGGCTGCCGAGGGACGACGCCGCGCTCGCGCTCACGCACGACGACGCCCCGAACGACGATTCCGGCGGCGGCGACGAAGACGACGACCCGAACGACGACGAGCGCGACGACGAGAACGACGACGTCGACTTCGACGCGACCGCGTACGACGTCGGCGCCGACGCGCCGTTCTTCGCGAAGCTCGTCGTCGACGCGAGCGCGCGGTGCGTCGCGGCGACGTGCGCGACGCGCGCGGAGCTGTTTTTTCGGCGGAGGCGGGGGGGTGCCGACGATGTGGGTGCCGAGTTCGCCTCGTCCGGGGTGCCGCTGCGTCCGATCGACGGCGCGGTCGTCCTCGACGCGACGTTCATCGCCCCGGACCAAGACCCGGCGGGCGACGACGGCGATATTCGCCTCGCGCTGCTCGTGTCGAAGCGGTCGCCGCGCGGGGCGAACAGAGACCGAGGAGGCGTCGCGCGGACGGCGACGACCCCGGCGGAGGATCCGTTCCTCGCGAACTGGGCGTCGCTCGCGAACCACGCGACGGCGACGGCGACGGCGGAGGCGGCGACGACGACGCACGACGACGACGACGTCGCCGCCGCCGACGACGACGTCGACGCGATGGACGTGCCGGAGGAGGACGCCGCGGCGGGCGACGAAGAGGAACACCCCGCGCCGATCGACGACGAGAGCCAGCCGGAGGACCCTGCGGACGCGGCGGAGCATCCCGACCCCGCGCCCGAGGACGACGACGACGACGACGACGCGGAGGAGGAGGAGGAGGTGACCGAGCTCGACGCGCGCGCGTCGGTCGCGCGTCCGACGCACGTGGACGTCTTCTTCAACCTCCAGCGGCACGCGAACTACGACGCGGACGCGTGGTCGACGCGCGCGCGCGACGTCGTCGAGCGCGCTGTCGTTGACGACGACGACGACGACGACGACGCGAAACAACGTCGACCGTCGCGGCAGACGGAGTGCTACCCCCCGAGGGCGTACGACGACGCCGTCGGAATCGTCCCGACGTATCGCGTGTCGTTGACGCTGTACGCGGGGCCTCTCGCGCGCGCGGTGCTCGGCGACGTCGCGTTCTTCGCGTCCACGGAGCGGTACACGGCGGAGAAGGTTCTCGCGTGGGCGCAGTCGCGCGGCGTCGTCGCCGCCGAGGACGGCGAAGACGCGTCGGTTTTTCCGACGAAGGACGCGCCGCGCGCTCTGAACGCCGCCGGCGGCGTCGCGCTGGCGTTGATTGGCGCTCGGGGCACGGTCGTCATCGCAACGCCGCCGCCGCCGCCGCCGCTGGCGATCGGCGAGGCGCAGCAGCGCGACCACGCCGCGAAAGTGGTGTACTCGCGCGATCGGTTCGCGACGGACGCGCGCGGTCTCGCGTGGGACCTCGCGCGGCCGATCCTCTCGACGACGCCCTCCGCGGGCCCCGTGCGATCGATGGCGCGCGCGTCGTCGTCGTCGTCCGCGGCCACCGCGTCGGATTCGTCCTTCTTGCTCGCGACCGGCGACGCGCTGACGCGCTTAGACCTCGGCGTAAGCGCGGAGGTGACGACCGCGAGCGCTGGGGGCGGTTTCGACGGCGTCGTCGCGATGTGGGGGTTACGCGGGGGTTACGCGGGGGATCCGTCGTCGTCGAGCATGCTTGTCTTGTCCTTCTCGCAGGCGACGCGCGTGTTCGTCGTGCGCAGCGGGTGTGGCGTCGCCAATACTACTGCTACTTCAACAAACGCATCAGGCGCGATGGTTTCGTTCGAGGAAGCCCCTGACGGCGCGGGCCTCGACACGAACGAGTGCACGATCGCGTGTGGCTCGTGGGCGGGACCCGACGACGGCGGCGGCGGCGGCGGCGGGGGCTCCGCGGGGGAACGACACGTGATTCAGGCGACGCCGTCGCGCGTGCGCCTGTGCGGCGGCGGCGTGTGTCTGCACACGTGGTACCCCGGGAACGACGCCGGGCCGATAGGCGCGGTCGCGGTCGCGCCGCACGGAAGAATCGCGCTGTCCTTGCCGAGAAGCGACAACGCCGTCGTCGTGTTGCGTCGAGGCGAGGGCGCGAGCGCGACGAAGTTGATCCGCGCGGCGACGGCGCGTTTCGACCGCGAGCCTTCGTGCCTGTGCCTGCCGCCGCCGATGCTCGCGCGCGCGCTCTTCGACGACGACGACCGGCGGCTGGCGCGCGTCGAGAGCGGCAGCTTGTGCGTCGTCGTCGCGGGGACGTACGGCCACGCCGTGGAGATCGTCGCCGCGGAGGAGGCGGCGGCGGCGGCGGCGGCGACCGGGAAGGACTCGCGAATCGTCGCGCGCGAATCGCTCGCGCTGAACGCGCGCGGCGGCGGCGGCGACGACGACACCGACGCGTCCTCGTCGTCGCCCGTCGTCCACGGCGTCCCTTCCTCCGTGCACGTCGCTTCGTTCGACGCCGCCGGCCGCCCCGCGATACTCCTCACGACGCGGAGCGGCGAGTGCGCGCGCGTGGAGACGACGCCGCCGACGCCGGATCACGCGCATCCGCTCCCGCGTCCGCCGCCGCCGCCGCGTCCGCCGCCGCCGCGGCTTCTGCGCGACGCCGCGAGCGCGGACGCGCGCTCGCGCGGTCGCGACGTCCCGGTCGTCGTCGTCGGCGAGGAAGCGGACGGCGGCGACGCGACGACCGCCGCCGCGCCGACGCCGCTCGAGCTCGCGTTTCGCGCGCCGCCGCCGGAGAGCGAAGCCGTCGCGAAGCGTCAGCGCGTCGACGTCGCCGCGGCGGTGAAAGACGCCGCCGCGGCGCTCCAGACGCGCATTCTGATCCCCTCGGAGGGTCAGAATCGCGTCGCCGTAAACGCGCCGCGTCCGGGTCCGAATCCGGGTCCGGGCAAGATACTGCGACTCGCGCACGCGAGAAAGCTATGCGACGCGCCGTTGACGATGCTCTCCGCCGACGACGCGCGCGCGGAGGCGCCGGCGCTCGTCCTCGCGCACGACCGGTCGTGGGTCGTTCGAGCGTCCGGCGGCGTCGAGCGCGTCTCGATCGTGAAGCTCGCGGCGCCAGCGATGACGTGCGTCGCCGCGTTCAGGCCGCCGGGAGGGCGCGAGGGAGGCGCGAGTTTTCTCGCCGTCGCGCGCGGACGCCTCGCGCTCGTGTCCCCGGACTTTTCGCAGGCGGATTACGCGTCGACGCGACGCGAGAGAGTTCCGGGTGGTGGGGGCCCGCGCGGGGCGGCGCGCGACGACGCTCCGGTTCGGCTCGTCGCGCGAGACGCGGTCACGGGGAACGCGCTGATCGCGGCCGTGCGGACGACCGGCGGCGTGTCCATCACCGGGATCGACGATCGCGTCGCGCGGTGGGAGGTGAAGGCGTTTCGACCGCGCGATCGGTTCGAAGACGACGACGACGACGACGACGACGACGCGGAGGTGGGCGAGGAGACGACGACGACGACGCGCGCGGACGCCGCCGCAAATCCTTCAATGCGTCGTTCAGAGGAGAAGCAGGAGGATAATAGGGAAGTAACGCGCGCGCGAGATGATGATGCGATGGACGACGCCGCGCCGCTGACGCACGTCCTGACGACCGCCGACGCGTCCGCCAAGGCGCTGTGCCACGTCCCGCCGCCTCCGGGCGTTCTCGGCGGCGTCGTCGCCGTCGCCTTGCGCGGCCCCGCGTGTCGGCCGCGGCGCATACGCGTCGGCATCAGCCTCCGGAGCCATCGGCGCGTCGAGGGGCGATTACTGCTCATGCGTCTCGTTGAAACGCCTTGGAGACGAGCGTTTGAGGTTGCCGCGACGGTGGCGCTGCCGCACCCGGCGACGTGCGTCGCGCCCGCGGGTCCGGGGCTCGTGTTCGTCGGCTGCGGACCGAGGGTGTACTGCGTCCGCGCGTACCAACGCGACGCGTTCGACGCCGCGGAGGAGGCGGAGTCCGTCCGCGGGACGCTCGCGGGGACGCTCGTGGCGTCGAACTACGCGCATCTGTCCGCGCGGCGACGCGTGCGCGCCATCGCGAGCGGCGGCGGCGGCGGCGGCGGCGGCGGCGAGCGCGCCATCCCCATCGCGTTCGCGGACGAGCGCGAGGGCGTCTCCGCGTTCACGATGAAGACCGCGGACGAGCACGCCGGGCCGGGCGGGTTGGAGTACCCGTCGTTCGCGTTCGTCGGCGCCGAGGCGACGACGCGGCGCGTCGTCGACCTCTGCGCGCGGCGACGCGGCGAGACGTGCGGGATCGACTCGAGCGGGAGGATTTTCGTGCTTCGAAGACGCGAGGACGACGACGCGTGGGGCGCGGAGGAGGGCGCGTGCTCGCCGGAACAGAACTTGAGCCTCGCCGCGAGCTTCACGCTCAGGGCGAAGCCGTCCGCGATGCTGGTGATGGGAGACGACGGCGGCGGCGGCGGCGACGACGGCGGCGGCGACGACGGCGGCGGCGGCGAAAGCGAAAGCATTTTTACGAAAAGGGCACCGTCCGTCCTCATCGGGACGAGACAAGGCGGCGTCTCGATGCTCTCCGAGCTCGCGATCGCGGACTGGGCGGTCCTTCGCGAGGCGACGCGCCGCTGCCGCGCGCACCCTCACGTCGCCCCCGTCCTCGGCGCGAGTCACGCGTGCGCGACGGGCGCTTGGCCGCCGCGCGGACGGAACGACCGCGGCGCGGGCGGCGGCGGCGGCGGCGCGCCGCCGTGGCCGAAAGCGAACGCGCCGGCGAGGGCGCCGCCGCCGCCGCTCGTGATCGACGGCGCGTTGCTTCGCGAGCTGCTCGACTTACCCGCGGACGCGCAGAGGGAGGTTTTAACGGACGCGATCGACGTGGAAGCGAGCGACGGCGAGGAGGAGGGGGACGAAGTCCTTAAGGAACGGCGTTCACCACGCGAACGCGGTCGTATGGGGACCAGTCACGACGCGGTTGAGGGGTCGCGAAGAAGCGCGCCCGCGCTGCCGGTGGAGGCTGTCCTCGGGGTCATTCAGCGCGTGTTGGAGCCGTGAGTTTGTCGTACTGTAGTAGGACCGCGCGTCGGTGGTATTCTTTACGTGTGTCGTTTTTACGAGCGTGCGTTCTCTTTCGTGCGTCTTTTTACGTGGTATTGTATCTCTCGCGACGTCGCGCGCGTCGTCGTTCGTTTTTCGGTCGTTCGTTCGTCTTCGCTTCTTCTTCTTCTTCTTTTTCTTTTTCTTTTTCTTCTTCTTCTTCTTCAACGTCTTCGTCTTCCTCTACCGTCTGCGTCCTCGTCTTCTCGCGCTCCGCGGGTCGATTCTCCTCCTCGCTCACTCCACGTGTGACTTTTCGAACGCCGCGACCATGTCTTTCGCGTGCTGGATGTTCTCAGGGGATTCCCACGTCGCGTGCGTGTCGTCGTAGTCCGCCCAGTTGACTGCGAGAAAAAAAAAACCGAGGGCGTTCGTCACGTCGGTCGCTCGACGTTAGGGTTTGCAGAAAAGGAAAGAAACTCGCCGCGGCGACGCGAGAGGCGTCTCCGCGTCGCGAGTTCGTCGTCGCACCTTTGTACTGGATCGTCCCGTCCGGGAATGAGCGCTTGCCGACGATCTTGCTGATCGGGTGTCCCGCGGGCATCTTCACGGAGCCGCCGGGCGTCTCCTTCTGCTTCCACGTCCCGTTGTGGTGGTGCCAGTCCTTGCACTCGGGGATCTCGCGGCGCGACATCGCGTTCTTCGCGCCCTGCTCCGTGCAGTTGAACTGCTTGCAGATCTCGTGCAGCGCGTGCGACCTCGCGGTCTCCGCGCTGAGCCACTGCGAGAGCGCGGGGGCGGCGGAGCGTGAGGCGAGCGCGGGACGAGCGAGCGCGAGAGCGGGGGGCGTCGCGCGCGGCGAGAGACGCGAACGAACCGTGTAGTCGTGGTGGACGAGGTGCTCCTTGACCCCTGGCAGGACGGGCGCGACGGGCGTTGCGGCGGCTCGCTCGGTAGTGTCCATGGCGGCGGCGGAGGGTTTGTCGTTCGGGGGAGCGCTGTTGCGAGAGAACGCGCGCGTGAGCTGCGCGTGTCGGTTGCGAAGGAACTGTGCCGTCGCCGTCGCGACCCAGCGCATCTTTTGAAGTGGCGGCGCGAGGGGAAAGGTCGTAGCTTTTTTCTACGGCGGCGAGGAAACCTCGGACGCGACGACGGGCTGGGGACGACGACGCCGGGGAGAGTGCTGTGGTGGCTTCGTCTGGCAAACCTCTACTAAGTTATGATATTTTTTCGCGAACGGAAGCGCCGCCCTGCCCGCGGCTGCGGCCGAACCCTACTAACACGCGTCTACGTCCCAAACCCGTCGTCGCCTCGGGCGCTAATCAGACTACTATCTCTTCTCCGCGCCCTCAACGTCCGCGGCCGCTTTCGCCGCGGCTTTCGCGGCCCGGCGCTTCGCCTCCTGCTCGCTCGGCACCGCGCCCGGGGCGTCGCCGAACGCCGCCCGCCACCGCTTGCCCGCCTCCTCCCGTGTCATCAAGTCCCAGTACGGCTTCGATTTCGCCCGACCCAGGTCCACGGGCGCCTTCGCGGACAGCGACTCGCCTTTCCTGTGGGTCGCGGAAGAGGGGGTGGGGGTGGATTGGTTAGGGGGTGGGTTAGATTGAGGGTTCTGGCGGCGCGCGCGGACGGTTGGAACGAAAGTGCGAAGGTGCCCTAATTCCAACCGAGGGACGAGACCGATCGAGTAACGAGCGACGCGCACCTCTTGTCCTTGTCCATGCACGCCATCACCGCCTCCCACCGCCCGCTGCACGAGTCTAACTCGCCGTAGCGGTAATACAACGTCATCTGGTACTGCATCGCTGCGGGAGGAACGCGAACGAGGAGGTCAGAGGAGGTCGGATCGAGTCGTCGGGAGATGAGATGGGCGCGCGATCGCGCCACCCCGCGAGGACGACGACGAACGCGACGGCGACGCGCGGGCCGCGGACGCACAGTAGCAGTCCCACGCGTTCTTGAACGCGTCCCCGCACGTGTCCGGCACGGGCTCTTCCTTCGCGACGACCTTCTCTTTCGGCATCGCGCGCGAGACGCCGCGACGCGCGCGTCGCCACTGGCGTGTGTGTGTTATTTCAAGTCTCCGTGACGTGCGTGATGATGAATCGCTCCGGCCGGCTGCACACTGGAAGATCTTTTTCCAAGCGTCTACGTCTGAACGGACGGCGGCGGTCGCGAGACACGTCACTCCGACGATCGCGCGATGGCCTCGCTCCCGACGCGCGTCTGCGCGTGCTGCGCCGGCTCCGGCGTCGTCTCGAACGCGTCCTCGAACGCGCCGAAGCGCGCGCGCGCCGCGAACGCGACGTCGCGCCCCGCGCGCGTCGTCGTCTCCGCGTCCTCCGCGCGCGGCGACGGCGTCGTCTCGAAATCGGCGGAAGAAGATGACGATAACGCGACGGGATCCCCGCGCGTGACCCGCCGCGCCGCCGGCCTCATATCCCTCGCGTCCGCGACGATGACCTTCGCGGGCTCCGCGCGCGCGCTGGACGACACCTCGTGCTTAGAGTGCGGCGGCAAGGGCGTCGTCGCGTGCGACATGTGCGGCGGCACCGGGAAGTGGAAGGCGCTCAACCGCAAGCGCGCGCAGGACACGTACGAGTTCACGGAGTGCCCGCAGTGCTTCGGCAGAGGCGCGCGCGTGTGCGGCGTGTGCTTCGGCACCGGCGAGAGGAACGTCCGCGGGCTGCTGCGCCGGCCGGAGTCCACGGAGCTCGTGAAGGCGATGCAGCGCGGGGAGCTGAGACCGGGCGACGGGATGAAGCTGTTTCAGGAGGGCAAAGACGCGGTGGCGGCGCGGGGCGCGGACGCCGCCGCCGCGGGCGCCGCCGCGGGCGCGGGCGCGGTCGCCGCCGCCGTCGGCGACGTCGTCGGCGACGGGAGCGGCGTCGAGGCGGCGGCGGACGCCATGGAAGGGGCGATGGAGGCGGTGCAGGACGTCGTCGACGCGGTCGCCGACGTCGCCGCCGACGCGATCGGCGCGTCGCCGGAGGCGTGAGCGGCGGGCGCGAAAGCGGCGCTTCTTCGAAAAGATGCAATCGTTCGATGATACCATCACACTACAAGCTCGCTGAATTTTTCTCGTCGTCGTTCGTCGCGTTCGTCGCCGCGTCGTCGTCGTCGTCGTCGTCGTCGTTGTCCCCCGCCGCGGTCCCTCCCGGCGTCGTCTGTCCTCCGCTCGCGTCTCGCCGACCGTCGTCGTCGTCGTCGTCAGGGCCGTTCTATACAAGCGAACGTCGGGGTGGAGTTGAAAGGCGTCAGTTGAAGTTGAAAGGCGCCGACGGCGGGGATTGAACGCGAGGTGTGGGCGGAGAGAGGCGACGGCGAAAGTCCTTAAGGATCGGCGTTCACCACGCCAACGTGGTCGTATGGGAACCAGTGTATAGAACGCACCTCACTCGACGTAGTCGAAGTTGTTGAAGTTGATGTCCCCGGTCTGCTTGAAGAACTGCTCGCACCCGGCTCTGTCGCCCATCTTCTTCTCCACGAAGCTCTTCAGCATGAAGACGTTGTCCGTCCACCGCTCGACCGCCTCCTTCGCGATCGGCGTCCCGGTTTTCATCGCGTCTAAGACGGCGTCGTCGCCGCTTTGAAACCGCGCGAGCTCCGCCTTCAAGGTTTTGTTCGCGTCCGACGCCGACGACAGCATCACCTCCGCCATCGTCCTCTCCTCGCTGACCGGGTGGTCCTCCGCCGCTTTCTCGAGCCGCTCGTCCAAGTCCACGCTCTCGCTCGCCGTCTTCGCGAGCTCGCACTCCAGGGATTTGAGCTTATTGCTCAGCGCCGCGGACGCCTCGCCCGGGAACGCCCAGTAGATGTTCGACGTCCCGATCTTGTCGACGTGCACGACGCTGTCGTCCACGAGCGATTGCACGACGTCTTTCACGGCCTGGAACACGACGCCGCGCTTCGCCGCGGCCTTCTCCATGTCTTTGAGGAGCCTGCGGACGCGTGGGGGGAGGGGGGATGAGGGGCGACGCGACGAGATCGGGGGGTGCATCGATTCGAGCGTCTCGGGTGCGCAAAAAACACGACGACGCGCGCTGAGGACGACGACGACGACGACGACGCGACGCGCACCACGGCTCGCCGCTCTCGTGGAACAAGGACAATACCGTCTTCCGTTTGTCCTCCGCGGACATCCCCCGCGGCGGCATGACGCTCGGTCGCGCGGTCCTCTCCGGGCGCCTCGCCGCGTCGCGCAGAGTGACGCACCGAACGAACAGCTGTGACGAAAAGTTAAAAAACGAGCAGAGTGTGAAAGCCCATAACCTATCATTTCTTCTCGCGCAAAATTCTTTCGCCAGATCGCCGACCACGTCACTCGAACGAGAGACGGTGAGCGTCCCGTTCTGCGCGCGACGGAGAGTCATACGTTCGCGCGAAAACGTCGCGAGGTCGTCCGCGCGCGCGACGCGACGCGACGCGCTCAAAGAGACGCGCGCGCGAGTTTCGAAGCTCGCACGCGTCGCCGACCGTCGCGGACTCCCGCGCGAGCTCGCACGACCGCCGGGTCCGCGGCCGGGTCCGCGCCGTCGCCGACGATCGCGCGGCGTCGCTCGCGCCTCGGTGGCAGCGGAGCGGAGCTTTAAAGGGACGCGATCTCGTCGTCTCGCGCCGGCGGTCGACGCGCGCGATCGCGAGGCCTCCGCGCGGCGCGAACGGCGCGGGCATCGCGAGAAGACCGACCTCCGCGCGACGCACGCGCAGACGCGCGCGCCGGGGAGCGATCCGACCGCGCGCGCGCCGAGAAGCGGACGCGCGCGCGCGCGTGACGTCGCCGGTCGTCGCTTTCGAAGAAGCGGACTAAAGGCGAAAGGAGAGACGAGGAAAAAAGACGCCTGACGACATGGTCGCCGCGGAGGCCTCCGCGCCGTCGAACCAGGAGTCCCCCGCGCCCGCGAACGCGGGGGTCAACGCGGGGTCGATCAACGCGGGGTCGATCAACGCGGGGTCGATCAACGCGTCCACGAACGAGTACGCGCAGCAGTGGGCCGCCGCGGCCGCGATGCAGAACGCGTACGCGTACGGCGTCAAGCCCCCGGACGCGGGAGGCGCGGCGGGCGCGATGAACGGCCAAAGCGTGACGAATCAGATGAACGACGCGACGCGCGCGCAGATGCAATCGTACTACGCGCAGATGGCGCAAAACCCGAACCTGTACGCGCAAATGTGGGCGCAGCCCGGCGCGTTCGGCGGCGCGGCCGCGGCGAACATGGCCGCGTACGCCACGAACGGCGGGTACGGCGGATACGGCGCGTCGTACGACCCTTCCGCGACCGCCGCGAATGGCGCGGGGGTGGGTCAAAAACGCGGCAGCGATGACTCGCTCATGAGCGCGGGCGACGACAGCGCCGGCGGCCGCAGCGGGTTCCCGGTCCCCGGGGGCGGCGGCGGCCCCGCGGACGAGCGCGAGCTCAAACGGCAGCGCAGGAAGCAGAGCAACCGCGAGTCCGCGCGACGGAGCCGGCTGCGGAAGCAGGCGGAGTGCGAGGCGCTCGGCTCGCGCGTCGGCGGGCTCGTCGAGGAGAACGCGTCGCTCAAGGCGGAGGTGGCGCGGCTGCTCGCGAATTGCGAAGCGCTGAGCGCTGACAACACGACGCTGCGGAAGAGCGTCGTCGCCGCGGGTGGGGTTGTGGACACGGAGGCGCCGCGGGTGCCGGACGGGCCGACGGAGGAGGAGAAGGCTGCCGCCGCCGCCGCGGGGAAGACGGCCGCCGCGGAGGCGATGGCGAGCGCGAAGCGCGCCGCCGCGCTCGCCGCGGGGGACTCGGACGGCGACGATCAGTCTCCGGGGATCAAAGAGGAGCCGGGGGAGGACGGGGACGACGGCGACGGCGTCACGCCGTGAGCGAGTGGGTGGTCATGAGAACGAACGCCGCAAAGATATGAGGAGGAGGAGGAGGAGGGGACGACGAAGGAAGGCGGCCGCGCGGGCGTCGCTCCGTCTTGAAGCGCGCGCGCCTCTCTCTCGAGAGAGAAGGCGGGCGCGTTCGGACGGCGACATTTCGACGCCCGCGCGCGACGGACGTCTCGCCTTCGACGACGTAGCCGCAATGCATTCGCACCGCGCCACGCGCATCGCAGCACGCGCGTTTAGTCATTTAGCGATGATTTTTTTGTGATTGGAACACACACCATGTTGATGATGATGTTTAAGAGAAGACGACGACGACGACGACGCCCCGAAAAGGTCATCAGCGCATCTCTCCGTCTGCGAGATCTGAAAAAGCGCATCGGAAGACGCGCGCGAAAAGGTAAAGGCCGGCCTGAATTCGCGCGCGGGCGTCGATTAGGGATAGCGCGACGGCACGGCGCGGCATCGACCGCTCGCCGATATCGCCCGGCGCACCCCCCCCCTCGCGTAAGGCGTCCACCGCGCGCGTCGACCCGCGCGGATGACCTCCCCGGGGATGTCCGAGGACGAGATGATCGCGACGCTGTCGTCCATATCCGGCGAGTCGGATCTGGAGGCGTGTCGAGCGCGGCTCGCGGCGCACGGGTTCGACCTCGAGGCCGCGGTGAACGACGCGCTGGGTGTCTCCGCGCCGCCGCCGCCGCCGCCGCCGCCGCCGTCGTCGGGGCCGCGACGGCGACGCCGCGCGACGATGACGACGACGACGACGCGGCCGGTGCCGTTCCGGAGCAACAACGACGTCGTGGGCGGAATCTTATCGATTCCGTTCCGCATCGTCTTCGCCGTCGCGGGCGCCGCGTTGCGCGTCGCCGGGGGCGTCCTCTCCGCGGTGCTTCCCGCGTCGATAACGCGCCGGGTCCGTGCGTTACCACCGGTCACGATCGGCGGCGAGATCGACGACCCGGTCGTCGCCGCGGCCGCGTTCATCGCGGACTTCAACGACAAGTACGTCCGCGACGACGACGACGACGCGGGCGCGTCGTCGGCGCCGGCGTTTCTCCCGTGCTCGCACGCGGACGCGCTCCGAGAAGCCAAGCGCGCGATCAAGTTCCTGTTCGTCTACCTCCACGCCCCGGAGCACGAGGACACGGACGAGTTCTGCGTCAAGACGCTGTGCGACGCGCGCGTGGTCGCGTTCCTCGAGGAGCACGCGTTATCGTGGGGCGGCGACGTGACGACTTCGGACGCCTTTCGCCTCGCCGGCGTCGCCGGCGTCCGACCGAGCGCCTACCCGTACGTCGCGCTGCTCCAAAACGCCGAGGGCGCGAGCGGGCCGGAGCTCGTCATGGCGTGCGAGGGCGCGATCGACCCCGTCGGTCTTCTCGAGGTGATGATGACGGCGATCGCGGAGCAGGGCGACGTCGTGGAAGCCGCGCGGGCGCGGCGGACGGAGGCGCGTTTTTTTTTTCGTTTCGTTTCGTTTCGTTTTTCACCCATCCCTCGGTTTCAACCGTTTCGACGTCTGATCGCGTTATCGTTTGGTCCCTCCCTTTCAACTGACCACCGACGCGCTCCGCTCACTTCCCTTCCTCACTTCCGCAGCGCGACGAAGCGCGGGACATTCGCGCGGAGCAAGACGCGGCGTTTCTCGCGTCGTTGGAGGCGGACGCGAAGCGCGAGCGCGACGCCGCCGCCGCGAGGGAAGCGGAGGTGCGTTCTATCTCACACTAGTTCCCATACGACGGCGTTCGCGTGGTGAACGCCGATCCTTAAGGACTTTTGCCGTCGTCTCTCTCCGCCCATCCCTCGCTTTCAATCCCCATCCTCAACGCCTTCCAACTCCGCTTCTGACGCCTTTCAACTCCACCCCGACATTCGCTCGTATGGAACGACCCTGAGGACGCGGCGAGGCGGACGCGGGAGGCGGAGGAGGCTGCCGCGGACGCGGCGCGGCTCGAGGAGGAGAGGAAAGAAACGGAGAGGCTCGCGACGTTGGCGCGTCGCCGCGAGGCCAAGGCGCGGACGCTGGTCGCCGAGGTCGCCGCGGACGCCGACGGCGCGTGCGTCGTCGCGGTGAAGCTGCCGAACGGGACGCGGCGAGAGCGCGCGTTTTCGTCGTCGCACGCGGTGTCCGACGTGTTCGACTTCGTGGACACGCTGGAGGAGGTGGACGGGATGGAGTATTCGCTCGTGAGTAATTACCCGCGGCGGGTGTTTCAACGCGCGGCGGACGGCGGCGTGACGTTGCTCGACGGCGGGTTACACCCGCGCGCGATGCTCATGTATCGGAGCGACGACTGACGGCCGACGACCGACGACGACGACGACGACGAGAGGGAGGGTTTGTAATGTGATACTGTCTGTCGCGACGCGAAACTAAAACTTCGACGCACTGTGCGCGCGCGAGGCGATATCGATCACAAGTTGTCGTGCAGCTCGAACACGGCGTCGACTTCCATCGTCCACCCCCTCGGCAGCGAGGCGACGCCGACGACGGATCTCGCGCCCTTGCCGCGTTCGCCGAAAATCTCCATCAACGTCTCGCTGAATCCGTTCATCATCTCCGGATGTCGTCCGCCGCCAGACGCGGGATCCGCGACCACGAACCCGTTCGCTTTCACGAGCCGCTTGACGTGGTTCAAGCTCCCGAGTTCCTTCCGCAACACGCTCAACATCGTCAGCGCGCACGCCCGCGCGGCTCGGACGCCATTCGCCGCGTCCGCCGCCGGACCCAGGTGCGACTCCGCCGTCGGCGCGAGGGGCCCGATGCCGCTGACGTGGAGCGTGTTCCCGACCAGTACGCAGAAGTTATACGTCCCCGCGGGCGCCGGCGGCGGCGGGAGTTCCTCGGGGGGCTGAAGCACGACGAGGAGCCTCGCCTCCGGGGTGCCGTCCGGGTGCGGCGGCGGGATCTTCTGCAGCTCGCGAAGGGGCAGCAGCTCCGGGCGCTCGGGCGGCTTCGGCTTCGCCGGCGGCGCCATCTTCTCCCCGATCTCTTTCATCTTCGGCACGACCTTCTCGTCCCAGCCCTTCTTGAAGTTGTTCCATCCGCTCGACATGACGGACGAGGGGATGACGACGTCGCGTCGCGCGTCGCGGGCGGGCGCGCGGACGATGGACGGCCGCGACGGGGGTGCCCGGATCTCGTCGTCCGCGACGATCGATCGCTTCCTCTCGGCTCGGCTCGGCGTCGAGGGGGACGAGCGTCGACCTGCCGCGGGGTTCGCGTGCTCGCGCGAGCGCGGCCGAGGTTCGCTCTCGCGTCGCGCGATGCGAAACGCGGTGCGCGCGCGTCGGAGTGCCCGATCGACGCCCTCGGACGCCGCGAAATACGAATCGAACGGAGAACGCGATATGATCGATCGCATCATCGTCAGCGTCCGAACCCAATCCCGGCGCCACTTCGCGATGCGCCGGCGGACCGGACACGCGGCGGACGAGCCCGCGGCGGCGGCGGACGCGGCGGCGGCGTCGCCGTCGCCGAACGCGCGCGCGTCGCGTCGTTCGTCGTCCGCGTCGGCGCGCGGCGCCGACGGCGCAACCGCGCCGACGCTCCACCCGCTCCTCGTCGGCGTCGCGTGCCTCCTGCTGACGCTCCTCGCGCGACACCGCGTCTTGCACGGCGTCCCGTCCCCGCTCGCGATCGACGCGCCGGACGACGTCTTCTCGGAAGCGCGCGCGATGACGCACGCGAGCGTCCTCGCGGAGGACATCGGCGTCCGCGTCGTCTCCACGCCCGCGATGGACGCGTCCGAGGCGTACGTCCGATCGGAGGCGAACGCGCTCGTGGAGCTCGCGCGACGCGCGCGCGCGGACGACCTCGACGTGCGACTGTCGACGCACCGACCGTCCGGGAGCTTCGCGCTGAACTTTTTGAACGCGGACATCGCGAACGCGTACACGAACCTGACGAACATCGTCGTGCGCGTCGCCGCGAGAGAGGACCCGTCGACCGGCGGCGGCGGCGGCGGCGGCGGCGGCGGCGGCGGCGACGCGTCGTCGTCGTCGTCGTCGTTCAAACCGCGCTCGTCCGTGCTCCTCAACGCGCACTTCGACACGACGCTCGGCAGCCCCGGCGCGGCGGACTGCGCCGCGTGCGTCGGGATCCTCCTCGAGATCCTCCGCCTGTACGTCGTCTCCCTCGATCCGCCGCCGGCGCCGATAATCTTCCTCTTCAACGGCGGCGAAGAGACCTTCATGCAAGCGGCGCACGGGTTCGTCGCGCACCACCCGTGGGCGGCGTCCGTCGGCGTCGCGATCAACGTCGAGGCGACCGGCAGCGAGGGCCCGGACGTGATGTTCCGAGAGACCGGGGGCTGGCCCGCGGAGGTGTACGTCTCGACCGCGCCGCGGCCGGTGACGACGCCGACGATTCGAGATTTGGTTCGGTTCGCGTCTCTGCCCGTGGACACCGACTTCAGCGTCTTCAGGGACCCCACGGAACCGCACGGCAACCTCCCTGGGATCGACATCGCGTCCATGCTCGGCGGGTACACGTACCACACGTCCGTCGACGACGTGGACCGCGTCAAGCCAGGGATGGTGCAGGCGTACGGAGAGAACGTGTTCGAGGCGACCAAGGCGTTCGCGACGAAAATCTCGGAAATCTCGGAAGGCGTCTCGGACGTTTCCGGAAACGAATCGTCGTCGTCACGCCGCATCCCCGTCGGACCCGGGACCGGGTCCGCGCTGTTCGACGTCTTCGGCGCGTTCGGGGTCGTGTACGGGCCGAAGAATAGGGTGTTACACGGCGTGTTACACGCCGTTCCGCTGCTCGCGTGTCTGGCGAGGACGACGCTCGGCGCGAAGAAGGATCGCCGCTCGCGCGCGGCGCGAGGCGCGAAGACGACGATCCGCGCGTGGGTCTCCGCGGTGGCGCTCCCCGCGGCGTGCGGCGCGTCCAGGGCGCTCGTCTCCGGCCGACCGCTGGTGTGGTTCGGGAAGCCGTTGCTCACGGCGGCGTTGTTCGCGCCCCCCGCGGCGGCCGGGTTACTGTACCCGTACGCGGACGCGAGGCGAAAATCTCGCGTCGGGGTCCGCGCCGACGCCCCGCCGCTGTCCGTCGCGGACTGCGTCGACGGCGCGGCGCTCGTGTCTTCCGTCCTCGCCGCGGTCGTCGGCGCCGCGGGCGCGGCGATGGGGTACGTCTGCGCGCTGTGGGCGTTCGGTCTGGTCCTCGCGGGCTCGCCGTGGGCGCGTTTGCGGCGCGGTTCGCGAACCGCGGCGGCGGCGACGACGGGTTTTTTCGCGTTCGCGTGTCTTCTCCCCGCGGCGGCGCTCTCCGCGCCGATCGCGTACGTCACGTTCGTGCTCTTCAGCGAGAAGGTCGGCATCCTCGGGTCGCACGTCTGGCCGATCGGGCTCGCGGTCGGCGACGCGGTCATGGGCGCGGGCGTCGGGACCGCGGCGGTGCTCCTCGCCGGGGGGTTCGCGCCGGCGATTTCGTGTTCAGGCGCGTTCTATACAAAAGTTTTTCACCCACCGCTCGGTTTCAACACTTGATCGCTCCCCCTTTCAACTGACCGGTGAACTGATTTTTGTATGGAACGCACCTCAGGGAAGACGGCGAGGACGACGGCGCGGCGGGTCGCGCTCGCGTGGGCGCTGACCGCGGTCGCGTCGTCGATCGCGTGCTCGCCGTACAGCGCGCGCGCGCCGAAACGCCTCGCGATCATTCACAACCACGACGCGAACGGCGTGGACGGCGACGGTCGAAGTGAGACGGCGGTCGAGTTCGTCGTCGGCGCGTTCGACTCGGTGCCGGCGGTGAACGCGTTGTCGCCGCTGGACCGGGACGGGGTGCGACGCGCGACGCGCGCGGATGACTTTTACGGGCTGTACCCGCTGTCGAACCTCCTCGGCGAGGGCGTCATCTTGCCGTCGACGCGAGCGCGCGCGCCGCCGTGGGAAACGGACGCGTCCGCGCCGACGCTGACGATCGCGAGAGTCGACAGGAGCACCGCCGGCGTCTCGATCGAAGTCGTCTTCAACACGACGGCGCCGGCGTGGTCGTGCGCGCGCGTCTCCGGCCCGATCGTCTCATGGTCTCTCTCCCGCGCGCTCCCGGGCGACGGCGCGCGCGCGGCGTCGGCGTCGGCGTCGGCGTCGGCGTCGAAGAAGAAGAAGCACCGCGTTCTGTGGGCGCGTCACGCGGGCAACGGCGAGCGCGCGGCGGTGTGGCGATGGACGATGGACGTGGCGACGACGGCGGACGTCGACGACGTCGTGATCGACGGGTGGGCGTTGTACCCGGGAGAGAGCGACGAGCTGTCCGGGATCGTGGACGGGTTGACGCCGCACACGAGCGCGATCTTGGGGACGATGTACAAGGCGAAGACCGCGCGGGGGGGGCGATGAGGAGGGGTCGACTGCGTAGTCTACCGTATGATAGTTACTTCCGACCTTCGTAGGATAGTCTGCACGCGATGAAGAACCGCCCCCCCTCGAGAACTAACGCGGCCGGCGCGACCGTCGTCACGGCTTCGACGCGTCTCCGTCGCCGCTCGATTTCCTCCCCACGTCGCTCGTCGTCGCCGCGGTCGCCGCCGCCTTCCTCTTCTCCTCCAGCGTCACCGCGGTGTACCAGCAGATGCTCGCGACGGCGACGGCGATGCCGGCGTCTTGCCGCGCGCTCGGCGGCGCGTCGAAGAACATCACGCCGAGGATCAAGATCGTGATCGTCTTCGCCAGGCCGAGCATGGAGTACACCAGCGCGGACGCCTTCCCGCCGACGAAGCACGACGACACGTTCACCGCGAGGCCGAGCGCGCAGGAACACGCGAAGAGGAAACCCCCGGTGCCGTCCATCCTGAACCCCGCCGCCTCCCCGCCTCCTTCCGTCTCGACGACGACGCCGCTCCCGCCGCCGCCGCCGCTCCCGCCGCCGCCGCCGCCGCCTACCCCCCCAGCCCCCCCTAAAGCGAGCCACCCCTTTAAGATCCCCCAGTCCTGGTACCCCGCGAGGACGATCATGAACGCGCTGCAGTACGGCATCGTGTTGTACAGCAGCTGCAGCGTCTCCCACCCGTGCGCCTGTTGAAGGTGCGAATACAATACGATCTCCACGGACGTACACGCGACGCCGGCGGCGGCGATGAAAGCGCCGACGAACGTGAACTTCACGTCGCTCGCGCACGCGACGGCGACGCCGGCGGTCATCGCGCACAGGAGCACGATCTTCCGTCGCGTGATCTTCCTCCCGAGTTTGACGTATTCGATGCACGCCACGAGCGGCACTTGCATCTGTTTCGTGATCTGAGGGTCGTTCCATACAAAGCGATGTCGGGGTGGAGTTGAAAGGCGTCAGTTGGAGTTGAAAGGCGTCGAGGTCGGGGATTGAAAGCGAGGGGTGGGCGGAGAGATGCGCCGGCAAAAGTCCTTAAGGATCGGCGTCCACCACGCCAACGCGGTCGTATGGGGACCAGTGTATAGAACGCGCCTGAAAGAACCCGACGGAGTTCATCTTGAGCGACGCTTGCCCGAGCGCGATCGCGCCGCCTTGCAGACACGCGATCGCGAAGATCTGCGCGTCCCACTCCGCGTGTCTGAGCTTGAATATCCCGCCCGCGTGCGCGGCGCGCGTGAACAGAGACGTCACGCACAGGTGCGCGGCGGCGAGGGACAAGATCGGAAACGCGGTCTTCAGGAACAAAAACTTGTTCACGAAGATGATGGCCATGGTGACCGCGTAGTTGAACCCGATCGCGCCCGCGGCGACGATGAAGTCCTTCTGCATGAGGACGTCCGTGGTCAACATGACGGACGAGGACGCGACACGGCGCGCGCGGTTGAGAGTGCGCCCGCGCGCCCGACTCTGGAGCGCGTTCGGACACATCCCGTCAGAAGTCTCGCCTGCCGCCACCCACGCGTTTCTGCACTGGCGGTCAGCTCAGATCGGTCGGTCGTCGCCATTCCGACCGACCGCGAAGTTCAAGCCTCCACTTCGACGCACGGTGGGGAAAAAAGACAGAGATCGTCCAGTCGTTGACGCGCGCCATGAGCGGGCTCTTCAACGCGATGACGGACCCGGCGGTGAGGCGTTTCCCTTGATATCCCTCGCAGTTCATCGTTTACCCTTCCCGCGTCGATCGCGGTCGTCACCGCCGCGATCGCGCGTCGCGCGCGCGTCTCGCCGCGCGCGAACTTTTTCCCTCATCTCGCCGCCCTCGCGCGTCCCCTCCGCCTCGCGCGCCTTCCCTGAGCGTTTCGTTTTTCCGCGGTGCCGACCCTACCCTCCGAGGCGCCTGTTCGGGATGCAAGCCACCGCGAACGACGCGAACGCGACGGAAGCGACCGCCGCGGACGCGAGCGGCGCGGGCGGCGCGCCGGCCGCGATCGCGCCGCGAGATCCCGCCGCCGCCGTGGACGCTCGGACGTCGCCCGCGGTCGACGACGACGACCGCACGCGATCGGTGAAGCGCACGCGCTCGTCCGACCGCCTCGCGGCGCCGCAGCCGGTCGCGATCGCGGTGCCGCCGATCCCGGCGACGCAGACGACGTTTTTCGCCGGGATCGCGAGCGGGGCGCCGCCGGGGCAGCCCGCGATCGGCGCGACCCCCGGCTTTCCCTTTCCCGCGGGCGCGGCGGGGGCGAGCGCGACGACGACGATGCCGCCGCCGCCGCCGTCGAAACCCGACGCGCCCGCGGTGGTGACCGACGCGGCATTCGTGGTGACCGACGCGGCCTTCGTGTGCCCTCCCGCGTACGGCGCCGCGCCGCCGCCGTCCGCGGACGGCGCCGCCGCGGAGGAGCCGAAGAAAGAGGTGGAGCTCGTCGGACGCCTGGACGAGACCACGGGCAAGCGGATGCTCACGCCCCTCGAGGCGGTGCAGCCGAGCCTGATCGGTCGATACGTCGAAGTCCTGTGGCCGGACGATGGGACGTGGTGGAAGGCGAAAGTCACGCACCTGGTCCCGGGGACCGGGATGGCGACGCTGTTCTACGAGAACGCCGCGACGGAGAAGAAGGAGGAGGGCGCGGACGCCGCGAAGTCGGAGGAACGGGCGCCGGCCGCGGGGGCGCCCGCGGCGGCGGCGGAGGACGGCGCCGCCCCGATGGACACCGACGCGCCCACGCCCGCGCCCGCGCCCACGCCCGCGCCCGCGCCCGTCGACGAGGAAGATCCCGAGGGCGAGATCGAGGAGCTGAACCTCCAAGAGGCCGCGACGAACAACGAGGTGTCTTGGCACCCCGACGAGGTGGAACGCGTCAAGCGCGAATACGAAGCGCTTCTCTCGCAGACGGGCCCGATCGCGCCCGCGGACAAGGCGGCGGTGCCGTGCCCGCACTGCGATAAGCGCGAGTTCAAGTACCTGCGGTCGATGGAGAAGCACTGCTGGAACGACCACGGCGTGAGGATCTCGCGGGAGGAGATGGAGACGTTTGAGCGGCAGCTTCGCGCCGGCCGCGCGCTCCTCGGCCCGCGTCCGCCGCGCCCGGGCCGGCGGTACAACCCGCCCCCCGAGCTCATCACGATCAACTACGACGACTACTACAACATCCTCGACAGCGACGACGCGATCAAAGAGCGCGCGATCAAGCGCGTGGAGACGACGAAGGCGGCGATGGAGATTTCCCGCAAAGCCGGCGGCCCCGAGGGTCAACGCGCGACGCTGTGGAGCGCGATGGAACGCGACCTGTGCCACATCTGCGGCGAAGCCGATCCGGACTTTTGGGGCATCGAGGGCGACCTCATCGTCATGTGCGACGGCTGCGACGAGCAGGCGCACCTGTCCTGCTACGGCCTCACGGAGGTGCCGGAAGGGGACTGGTTCTGCCAAGGCTGCGTCGACGGCGTCAAAGTCGGCCCGGGCATGCCGGACGACTCGGGGATGTGCGCGCTGTGCCCGGTCCCCGGCGGCGTTCTCGCGCGCGTGCAACCGCCGTCGCGCTGGGCCACGGACTGGGGCGCCGACGGCTCGCACGCGCACTTGTGCTGCGCGTCGAGCCTCAGCGAAGTCGCGGTGACGCCGTCTACGACGTGCGCGCCCGTCATCGACATGTCGCGCGTGAAGAACTCCCGGATGGCGCTCATGTGCGGCCTGTGCGGACTCGCGGGCGGGTGCGTGCAGTGCTCGATGAAGAACTGCTTCCAGGGGTTCCACGTCCTGTGCGCGCGCGCGGCGGGGTTGGAGCACCTGTACGCGGACAAAGAAGCCGGCGACCCCGCGATTTTTTTCTGCGCGGAGCACTCGGCGCCGGCGTTTGCCATTCGTCGGTTAAAATCGGCGGGGCTCGTCGCCGCGACGGGCGCGGCCACGCAGGCTGCTCCTGGTGATAAAGCGAACGCCGAGAACCCGGACGGCGCGACGGACAACGAAATGCGGCTCGCGGCGAACTTCGAGATGAAGATGGAGGGCCTGAAGACGGAGGAACGCAAGGCGATTTTCGTCGTGCGGCTGTGGCACCGGTTCGTGCCGTTCCTTCCTCAGCCCGCGGACCCGGCGAGACGCGCGGATCTCATGAAGCGCTCCGGGAAGTACGCGATGCGCGTCATGGTCCGAGCGAAGATCCCGGAGAAGGAGATGAACCGGCTCGCCGCGCTCACGGACGCGCAGGGCGAGGCTGAGGTCAAGGACACGCACGACGCGGCGACGAAACTGGCGCTGAACGAGGCGAAAAAAGGGGACCACCTCAACGCGGGTCTGCGGCCGTACCAACGCGAAGGCGTCGCGTGGCTCGCCGCGCAGCACGCCGCGGGCGCGGGCGGCGGCATCCTCGGCGACGATATGGGCTTGGGTAAAACGCTTCAGTGTCTGTCGTTTCTGCAGTATCTCCGCGACGCGAAGAACGAGAGCGGCCCGCACCTCGTCGTCTGCCCGCTCTCGGTGTTGCCGACGTGGGTGCAAGAGGCGAAGCGGTGGTGCCCTTCCCTACGCGCGGTCGCCTTCCACGGGCCCGAGGCGGAGCGTAACCGCCTCAAAGAAGAGGTTCTCATCCACGGCACGTTCGACGTCCTCGTGACGACGTACGAGATGCTCACCGCGGAGCAGTCCATGCTCGCGGCGAGGTTCCACTTTCGGTATCTGATTTTGGACGAGGCGCAACGCGTCAAGAACGACGCGTCTCTCGTCTCGCACGCCGTGCGACGCGTCCGCGCCGCGTCCGCGCTGCTTCTCACGGGCACGCCGCTTCAAAATAACCTCCACGAGCTGCGAGCTCTCGTGTCCGTGCTGTTCCAGGACGTCCTCGAGGCTGCGGGCGCGGAGAAGATGGAGTCGGACGGCGCCGCGGCGTTTGGCGACGACACCGCCGTCGCCGCGGCGCGTTCGCTTCTTCAGCCGCTCATGTTGCGGAGAACGAAAGCGGCGGTGCTGAGCAAGGACCTCCCGCCGAAAACGGAAACGGTCGTGCGCATTCCGTTATCCGAGAATCAAAGAGAGTGGTACAAGATCCTCCTCGAGAACGAAAAGGGGCTCTTCGGAAAGCTCGCGACGACGAACGCGACGTCGGAGAAGGAGGCGCTGGACAACGGCAGATGCATCGCGGAGCAGAGCGCGCTCGACGCCGGCGATCTCGACGAAGAAATTTCGGAAGAAGCCGAGGAGGACATCGACATCGCGGCGGCGAAGACGCCCGGGATGAAGAAGTCGCAGAGCATGAGCGAGGTTGCTCCCGCGAAGACCCCGGGGACGGGCGGACGCAAGGGCGGCTCGCAGCAGTTCACGAAGCTGAACAACCTCCTGATGCAACTCCGAAAGGTGTGCTGCCATCCGTTTTTGTTCGGCGACGAAGCCGTGCACGCGGCGGTGGCGAAGCACGGCGGCGATCGCGTCGAAGCGCTCATCGCCGCGAGCGGAAAGCTCACCGCGCTCGACGAGATGCTCCCGAAGCTCCACGCGGGCGGGCACAAGGTGCTCATCTTCTCGCAGTTTAGCATGATGCTCGACGTCCTCGAAGAGTTTTGCGAAGCCAGGGGACACGCGCACCTCAGGTGCGTTCTATCTCACACTGGTCCCCATACGACCGCGTCGGCGTGGTGAACGCCGATCCTTAAGGACTTTGCCCGGCGTCTCTCTCCGCCCACCCCCCGCTTTCGATCCCCGCCCTCGATGCCTTTCAACTCCAACTGACGCCTTTCAACTCCACCCCGACGTCGCTTCGTATGGAACGACCCTCAGACTCGACGGCAGCACGTCGCTCGCGCGGCGGCGATACGAGACCGCGCTGTTCAACAAACCAGACGGCCGGCACTTCGTCTACCTGTGCTCCACGCGCGCGGGCGGCCTCGGGATCAACCTTCAGTCCGCGGACACGGTCATCCTCGCGGACCCGGACTGGAACCCCACGTACGATCAGCAGGCGCAAGACCGCGCGCATCGATTGGGGCAGAAGCGACCGGTGACGGTGATTCGCATGTGCCACGCGTCGAGCGTGGAAGAGGGCATCCTCGCCGTCGCCGCGAAGAAGGCGTCGCTCGCGGCGGCCGTTCTCGCCGGGCTCGAAGCCGGCGCGGACGTCAAGGCGCTCGACGCCGCGAACGCGGCGAGCGCGCAAGACCCGGCGGCGGCGGCGAAGTTGTCCTTCACCGAGCTGCGCGAGATTATTCTCGCCGGCGCGCACGCCGCGGACGCGCCGGCGGCGTTCAACGACTCGAAAGCCGACGCGAACGCGAAGAAGAAGACGCGCGGGGGGGACCCGAAGACCCCGTCGGGGAAGGGCGGGAAGAAGGACGCGCAGACCGAGGGCGCGGAGGCGCTCGCGCGCGCCGCCGCGAGCAGCGGCAAGGCGCAGGGGCACATGACGTGGGAAGGCCGCGACTACAAGCACCAGGCCAACGCGGCGTCGAAGAAGGAGATCGCCGACCTGTGGGTCGAGAGCATCGGCACAAAGAAGCGCGAACGCGTGCAGACGATCGAGTACGTCGACGCCGGCGCCGGGTTAGGGATGCAGGCGGTGTCGAGGGCGTCCATCATGGAGGCGAGGGAGGCGGAGGACAGAGAACGGCGCGCGGCGGCGGCGCGCGAAGCCGCGCGCTCCAAGGCTACGGAACGCGCGGCCAAACACGAGACGAAGTGCTGCGGGTGCGACGGCGAGGGCGTCTGCGTGAAGCCCCCTCCCGCGTTCCTCGCCCCGGACGTCGCCGCGGAGCGTCTGCGGTGCCGAAACTGCCCGCGCGTCATGTCGATGGGGTGCGCGCGGCTCGTGGTCAAGCCGCGGATGGGGTGGCAGTGCCCGCAGCACCACTGCAAGTCGTGCAACAGGACCGCGTCCGAGGCGGGCGGGCTGATGTTCCGCTGCGTCGACTGCCCGAGCGCGTTTTGCGCGGAGTGCAACGGCGATACTCCGTTCGACGCGGTCGAGGGGCACCCGGAGTGGGAGTCGATGGGCTTCTACCTTCCGAAGTCGTTCGAGTACGTGCGCTGCAACGAGTGCGTCGTCTCGAAGAGCGAGAGGGAGGAGGCGGAGAGGCTCGCGGCCAACACCAAGGCGAAGACGCGCCAAGGGAAGACCCCGGGCGGCGCGGACGGCAAGAAGACGACCGGCGGCGCCGCCGCCGCCGTCCCCGGGAAGAGCGCGAGCGGGAGGACGACCTGCAAGCACGAGTCCGCGGACGGCGTCCGGTGCGTCAAGATGCCGAGAACCGCCGGCTTCTGCGACGAGCATCACAAGAAGAGGAAAGAGGAGGAGGAAGCCGCGGCGAAGAGGGCGAAGGAGGAGGCTGCGAAGCCTCCTAAACCGGCCGCCGCCGCGCCGGGGTCAGGCTCCTCCGCGAAGAGGTCAGGCGGCGGCGGCGGCAAGGACGGCAAGGAGAAGAAGGCGCGAGTGAACCTCGGCCCCGTCCCCGGCGGGCGGTGCGCGGTGTGCGTGATCGCGAAGAAGGGCCGATGCGGCACGGAGACGGCGCCGAAGAGTTGCAAACGCCGGGGCGAAGCGCCCGCCGCGCCGCCGCCGCCGCCGCCGCCGCCGGTGGAGGTGAAGAAGGAGAAGGTGAAGAGGCTGCCGCATCAGATTGGGAAGAAGATCGCGGTCGCGTCCGTGAGCAAGAACAAGCGCAAGCGCTGAGAGCGACGACGCGCGCGTCTGTCGATTCTGAATTCATTTTTGTCGAATACGTTGAAGAAATTCTTTCAAGAGAAGAGACGCCTTCCCGCGCGATCGCGCGCCGCGTCAACTATCCATAGTCGTTGACGTGTGCCCGCGCGAACGAGCGGAAATCAATCGCGCTCGTTCGGTGTTTCCCTCCTTCAGTGCGCCGGGATGGGCTCGCCGTCGTCCGCGTTTTTTTCGCGCGGGTCCCTTATCTTATTCAACCACACCCACCGCACGCACATCGACCCGACGATGACGAGGTAATAGTAAAATATCGACATCCACACCGCCTTGAGGGATAACGCCCCGTTCGCGATCGCGTATTTCAGCGACCCCCAGCACGCGGCGGCGCCGCCGAGGAAGATCCAGTTCACCGCTCCCGCGTCGCCGCGGCCGATGAGCGCCCCCTCGAGGGCTTTGTACCAGTACATCATCACCGACGCCATCAGGATAGGGTACGCCGCGAGCGCGGCGTCGACGACGGCGACGTCGGACGTGAACGCGCCCAAGATTTGTACCCGCAGTAGATAGAAGAACGCCGAGAAGATCGTGCTCGTGACCACCCCGAACGACGCGATGACGTTGCCCGCTTCCCTCGCCGCGCCGTCGCCGTGAGACACGGACAAACGCGCCGTCAGCGTGTTCGCGACCGTGCACAGCGCGCCGCTGCCGATGGACAGGACGCAGCAGATTTGAAATATCAACACGTGCGCGGCGCCCTCGCTGACGCCCAGACCGGACGCGACCGCGCCGGTGTAGAACCACACGGCGACGAGGTTTAACACGCGGCCGAGGACGCTGAAGACTTCCTTCGCGTAGGCCCACGCGACGCCCGCGTCGAACGACGGGAACGGCGTCGTCACCCCGACGCCCTCCTCGAAAAAGTTTTTCATTCCGCGCCCTTTAAACGTGAACCACGTCAGCATGATCGCGGAGGCGTACTGCGCGATGACCGTCGCGAGCGCGGCGCCGTTGAAGCCCATGCCCACGGTGAAGATGAGGACGGGATCGATGACGAGATTCAGCACGCCGGCGAGGAGGATGCCCGCCGCGGGGGTCTTCGCATCCCGCGCGGACTGGCACGCGCCGGCGATGACGTCGATGATGATCACCGCGGGGACGCCGATCGCGCGCCATCGCATGTACTCCGCGGCGATGCCCACGATCTCCGGCGAGCACCCGATAAAGTTTACGACTTGCGACGAGAAGAGGAGCAAAAACGCGGTGCACGCCAGTCCGAACGCGGTCGTCACGCTCATGACGTTTACCATCGTGCTCCCGGCGAACCCGCCCTTCCCGCCTCTCTTCTTGTCGATCACGTCGCGCTCGAGCGCGATGGCGACGGACCGCGTCGTCGCGGTCCCGATCCCGTGCATCGCCACCACCGCGATGATGGATGAAAAGATGCACGTGTTCGGTCCGAGCGCCGCGAGCGCGGTCGTGCCGAGCCACGCGACCCAGTACGTGTCGATGCTCCCGAGCACCGGCTCCGCGATCGCGGTCGCGGCGCAGATCAGGAGCTGCAGGATCGTCGTCGTGGACGTCGCGCTCTCGAACCCGAGCTGTTTCATCTCGTCTTCGGTCATCGACTCGGACGGCGCGTCCTCGTGGGACCCGCCGGACGCGTCGGCGTAGGACGCGCCGTCCCCGTCCGCGGCGATCGCGGCGTTGCGGCGCAGACGAATCAACCCGGTCGTCCTCCTCGTCGTCATCGGCGTCGTCGTCGTCGTCGTCGTCGTCGTCCATCGCTGCACCGTCTTCGCGTCGCCGCCGCCGCGTCGGCGGACCGGTCTGGCCGACGCGGCGACCCATCGGATCGGCGTCCTTTCGTCGGTAGTCATCAGAGCTCTCGAGCGCGGCGCGCCGAAGACGCGAAGCGCGCGGGGCGCGCACGCGACGCTCATCCCGCGCGATCTCGCGTGTGTCGCGCTACGACCGAGAAGACGTCGCGATCGCCTTCGTGCGCGGCGCCGTCGTGCCTGGCGCGTCGTCGTCTGGAGGGAGGACGCGTCGAAAAGACGCGCGAAACCAGTCACGGACGGGGCGGGTGAGCTGTGCGGGTGAGCTCTCCAGCTGAGCCGATGAAAAAAAAAAGTTTGATAAACGAAACCAAAAAAAATCCATCGGACAAAATCTCGGTGAAACCTCCCCGATGAACGGTTCTTAAAAGCGTTCTAGTACAACTACAACGTACAACTACAACGTAGAGGCGAGGCGAAAAGCACCGTATGCGGTGACAGCTGTGAGCGCGGCGGGTGCGGGAGCTCGAAATGAGAGTTGAGATGAGTTGATGATGAGCGCGTTCGACGAGGGCGGCGGCGGCGCTATCCTCATCACTTCTTCCCCTTCTTCCCCTTCTTCTTCGCGGCTTTCGCGCGCGCCTTTTCCTCCTCCGCGATCCGCGCCGCTTCCTCCGCGGCGATCCTCGCCGCCTCCTCCGCGGCGGCGATGTCCGCGAGCTTCTGAGGGTCGTTCCATACAAAGCGATGTCGGGGTGGAGTTGAAAGGCGTCAGTTGGAGTTGAAAGGCGTCGATGGCGGGGATTGAAAGCGAGGGATGGGCGGAGAGACGCGCCGGGCAAAGTCCTTAAGGATCGGCGTTCACCACGCCAACGGGGTCGTATGGGGACCAGTGTATAGAACGCACCTGATTCGCCCCCGCGAGCTCTCGTCTCGCGTCCTCCAACTCCGCGAGTCGATGCGCCTCGTCCACCGCCTCCCTCTTCTTCTTCACCTCCTCCTCCTTCCTCCGCTTCGCCTCCTCCGCCGCCGCAGTCTCTCTCGCGTCCTCCTCCTCCGCCTCCGCGGCGTCGAACGCCTCCCTCGCGAGCGCGACGCGCAGCGCGCTCCTCGCGACTTCGCCGTCTCTCTCGACGTCGGCGACGCATCGACGCACCGCCTCCTTCGTCGCGCTCTGCGGGTCGTTCGTTCCGTAACGATAGCGACGTCGGGGTGGAGTCGATGGGCGGACGTCAGACGGAGTCGAAAGGCGTCATAGGGTCGGGCGTTGAAACCGAGGGGTGGGGGCGGAGAGACGACGGCGAAAGTCCTTAAGGATCGGCGTTCACTACGCGAACGGGGTCGTATGGGAACCGGCGCGAGGAGAACGCGCCTGCGCCGGCGTCGTGCCGTAGTTGTTCACCGCGCGCACGTCCGCGCCCCTCGCGAGCAACCTCCGCGCGATCCCCAGGTGGTGATTCGCGCACGCGACGTGCAGCGGCGTGTTGTCGAGCTCGCCGACCGCGTTGACGTCGGCGCCGTGCGATAACAACGCGGCGGCGACGAGTTCGTCGCCGACGTGGCACGCCCAATGCAACGCGCCGTCGCCGAGGGGTCCCGGTTCCGGCGCGGTAACCGTCGTCTTTGAGGCGTTATTCGCGTTCGAGTTCGCGTTCGAGGGGTTCGTCTTGGCGTCCTCGGAGTTGGCGTTCGCGCGCGCGTTCGGGTTCGCGCCGTGGTGGAGGAGGCGGATCGCCGCCGCCGTGCGCCTCGCGGCGACGGCGGCGACGAGCGGCGTCGCGTTCGTCGTCTCCGCCCTCGAATCGACGTGCACGCCGCCTCGGACCGCGGCGTCGATCGCGGCGACGTCGCCGTCCGTCGCCGCCTCGAAGATGTCCACGTCGATCGCGGGCGGCTCTTCCGCCGTGGGGGGTTCTTCTTCTTCCGCCGCGTCGGCGTCGTCGTCCTCGTCGTCCTCGGCGTCCGCGTCCGCGTCGGGGGGATCCGCGTTTTCAGGTTCCACCGGCGTCGTCGCGGGGGCGTCCTCCTCCGCGGCGGGCGCCTCCGGCTCGGGCGCCGCCGCCGCGGGTTCCGGCTCCTCGGGTTTCGCGGGCTCGTCCGCGGGCGCGGCGTCGACGTTCGGCGGCGTGTTCTCCGCCGCCGCGGTCGGGTCTGGAGGCGCGGAGCCGGGGGGGGGGGATCGGCGGGGGGGGGGGGGGGGGT
>Ga0181560_10000545_pt1 | contig 34371 bp, 27 predicted proteins | sample 011ome_20_FD_133751 | JGI IMG/M metagenome (GOLD analysis project Ga0181560, IMG submission 133751) | Coastal salt marsh microbial communities from the Groves Creek Marsh, Skidaway Island, Georgia - 011509CT metaG (megahit assembly) | ecosystem: Environmental > Aquatic > Marine > Intertidal... | reverse complement strand
GGGGGGCCCCCCCCCCGCGGGGACGGCGGCCCCCCCCCCCCCCGTCTTAAACCCCCCTTCCCCCCCCCCCCCCCCCCCCGCAGGAACGACGCCTCGCGAACGAAGACGTCGGCGACACCCGCCGCAAACGCCGCGTCGTGTCCTCCCTCCACGGCGACCTCCCTCAGACCGCGCGCGACGCCGCGATCAAATCCCTGCGCGACGGCGCGTGCGACGTCCTCGTCGCCACGGATGTCGCCGCGAGAGGGCTGGACCTCCCGGGTGTCGAACTCGTGATTCACGCGGATCCGCCGCGAAGCGCGGACGCGTACGCGCACCGCGCCGGACGCGCCGGCAGGCCCGGGTGCGCGGCTCGAGGCGTGAGCCTGTCTCTCGTCGCGCCCACGCCCGAGGCGTCCGCGGCGTTCGCCGCGCTGGAGCGAGACGCGAAGGTGCGCGCGCGGCGTCTGACCGTCGTCGGGGAGAGGCGAGCGACGGCGCGGAGCGCGGCGGCGGCGGCGGCGGCGGCGGCGGCGGCGGCGGCGCGGTCCGCCGCGTTCGATCGCGCGGAAACGGGCGGCGGCGGCGGCGATGTCGGTGGTGACGACGATGGTAACGCTGATAACGAAGGCGTTACAACATCGGTTGGTCGCGGCGTTCGAGCGGTGGCGGCGGCGGCGGCGGCGGCGGCGTCGGAGGAGGACGCGGAGACGGCGCGCGCGCGGCGCGGCGAGGCTTTGCTCGTCGCCGATCGTTTCGCGGAGTTCACCTCGGAGCTGGAGGACCTGAGGGTGACGAAAGGCGGGAAGGGCGGCGGCGGCGGCGGCGGGAAGAAAGGGAAGGGTAGTAGGAAGCGATAGAATAGCGTGCTGTAGGCCGTAGCGTCGCGCTCGAGAAAGCGTCTCTGATCACTCTTCGTCTGGTGCGGTGATGATTTCTTCAGTTAACACTTTCGCTCGCCTCGACCGCCCAAGGCTCAGATCGCGTCGGCGAGCGGCGGGGATGGCGATCGACCGCCTCCCCGAGGACACGTCCACGCTGCAGGACATCCTGCGGTACCTGCGCGCGGAGGGGTTCCGAGTGGTGCGTCGTCGTCGCGACGCCCCGCGCGCCCTCGCGTTCGAACTCGCGGTGGTGCCCACTTCGAATCTCGACCCGTTTTCGCCCGCCGGCGAGTCGCTCGCCCCTCTCTCGTCCTCCTCTCGCGCTCACCCTCCCTTCTCTTCATCGCCGACGTCCACAGGCGGAAGAAGCCCTCGTCGGCGAGCTCGAGGCGAGGATCGAAGCAGAGCGCGAGGCGCTCGCGGCCGCGGCGGCGAACGGCGTCGTCGTCGAGCCCGCGATCGACGACGAGGAGGACGACGCACCAGACGACGACCGCGGAAAAGACGAAGATGCCGCGACGACGAAGGAAGTGACGATCGAACCCGCCGCCGCCGCCGCGGTCTCGCGGAAGAAGACGCCGCTCCCGAAGACACCGTTCCCCGCGACGCTCGCGGCGAAGATCGACGCGGTCGTGGACGACCTCGACGCCGTGGACCTGGCCGCGGCGGCGGACGCCGCGACAGCCGTCGACGCGGCGGCGGCGACGGCGGCGACGTCCTCCCCGGACTCGCCGGCCACCCCGGACGCGATCGCGCGAGAGCACGAGCGGATCATCGAGGCGTGGCAGGATGGCGAGCTCTCGGACGAGTACGACGACGACGACGACGTCGGGTTCGAAGTCCACGCGGTTCCGCGCGAGCAGGAGGAAGCCTTTTTTGAAACGGAAGTCGACGGCTGCGGCTGGTCCTGGGGGGATGAAACGGACGCGAAGCAGCCGTTAGTAGGCGAAGACCCGCGCGTCACGGGGCCTTCATCGCGCGAACGAGACGACGAGGCGGAAGAGGAAGAGGAAGCAGCGAAGGAAGAAGCGACAGACGGCGAAGTCGACGGTTCGACCGCCGAACTCCTTAATCTCCGGGTCCGGGTAACGGATGGTGCGGCCGTCGTGGAGGTTAACGCACGGCACGCCGAACCGTCGCCGTCGCCGTCGCCGTCCGCGTCCGCGTCCGCGTCGCCGTCGCCGTCGCTCCCGCCGATGCTCGCGGCGGGGGAGTTCGCGTTCGACCGCTCGCCCTCCCCACTCGGGACCGCGACGCCCGGCAGCGACGCCGACGCCGGCGGCGGCGGCGCGACGGGCGGGAACGGAGAGATCACGCTGGGGTGGGGCGGGAGCGAGTTCGGGGGGTCGTCCAAAGGGAACGGCACCCCGCGGACCCCCCCCGTCGGCGGCGTCGGGAGCGACGCGGGCGGCGCGACGACGCGCTTGGACGACGCCGCGGACGCGCTCAGGGCGTGGGCCGCGACGGGGGATCGGACCGATCGCGACGCGGACGCGGACGCGGACGCGGCCGGGGAGGGGGAGGGGGAGGGGGAGGCTCGCGGGACGGACGCGGAAGGTTCCGCGGCGGCGACGACGGCGACGAACGAGGAGGACGACGCGAAGGATGCGGTCGCGGCCGACGTGGAAGACGAAGAGACGTCGCCGGAGGAAGAGGAAGAGAAAGCGTCGCGCTGCGCGGGCGCGGAGACGGCGGGGGCGGCTGGGGAGGAGCGCGCGGAAGACGACGACGAAGACGAGGACGATGACCTCACGAGCGACGACGACTTCGACGACGACGACTTCGACGACGACGACGATGGCGGCGACTTCACCGAATTCAACCTTAGGGTCGTGCACCGTCTGAACCGCACCGGGTTCGAGACCTCGAAAGAGTTCCCCGCGCGAGTGGGCGTGGTCGTCGCGGGTCGGTACCAGCTCACGGACCATCTCGGCTCCGCGGCGTTTTCCACCGCGTTGCGAGCGCGCGATCTCGTCACCGGCGAGTGCGTGTGCGTGAAGATCATCAAGAACAACAAGGACTACTTCGATCAGTCGTTGGACGAGGTCAAGCTGTTGACCGTGGTGAACGACGCGGACCCGGAAGACGCGAAAGGGATCCTGCGGATGTACGATTACTTCTACCATCGCGAGCATCTGTTCATCGTCACGGAGCTCCTCCGTTCGAACCTGTACGAGTTCCAGAAGCACAACGTCGAGGCGGAAACGGAGCCGTACTTCACGCTCAAGACGCTGCGATCGATCGCGCGGCAGATATTAACCTCGCTGGAGTTCCTCCACGGCTTGGACATCATCCACGCGGACCTCAAACCCGAGAACGTCTTGATTCGCTCGTACACGAACCAGACGGTGAAAGTCATCGACCTGGGGTCGAGTTGCTACGTCACCGACCACCTGTCGTCGTACGTCCAGTCGCGGTCGTACCGCGCGCCCGAGGTGATCGTCGGCGCGCCGTACGGCGTGAAGATCGACGTGTGGAGCCTCGGGTGCGTCTTGGCCGAGCTGTACACCGGAGAGGTGTTATTCCAGAACGACGGCGTCGCGTCCATGTTGGCGCGATGCGTCGGCGTCCTCGGCCCGTTCGACCCCGCGCTGCTCCGACGCGGCCGCCACGCCGCGAAGTTCTTCACGAAGAGCGGGTTGATCTACGAGCGCGACGAACGGAGCGGGGAACTGCGCGTGTTCGAGCCGAAGCGCACGACGCTGCGCGCGCGTCTGGGGTTCGCGACGAAAAGGGAAGGCGGCTTCGTCGATTTTTTGCTCGCGTTGCTGCGGCCCAATCCGGACGCGCGGCTCAGGTGCGTCCCGTACACTGGTCCCCGTACGACCGCGTTGGCGTGGTGAACGCCGATCCTTGAGGACTTTTCCCGTCGTTTCTCTCCGCCCACCCCTCGCTTTCAATCCCGACACACCTCGACGCCTTTAACTCCGCCTGACGCCTTTCAACTCCGCCCCGACGTCGCTTTGTGTGTGGACCCTCGACCCTCAGCGCGTCGCAGGCGTTAGCGCACCCGTGGTTAAGAGAGCCGTGGGACGAGATCGAGGAGGCGGAGGGGCGGGGGGATTCGCGGCGGCGCGACCTCGAATCGCGGCTGTGATGTGAGGTGGGGGGAGGCGACGACGTGCGGTACGTTTACGACGACGGGAAGGACGACGACGACGACGACGGCGACGACGACGCGCGAAAAGGTGATTTATGAGTTGGGATACGCGGTCCATACGTTAGGATTCTACGTAGCCCGAGCGCGTCGTTCATCTGCGATCCCTCGAGCGCGAGCGCGACCGGTCGCCTCGGTACCTGTCGCGGCTTCGGTCGCGCGGGCGATCGTACGGTTTCCCCCGGTCCCTGCTCCGGTCCCTCCCGCCGCCGCCGCCGCCGTTCTTCCCCGAGTCCTTCCCGTATAGTTTACCGTACCTCCCCGGGTCGCGGTCGCGGCTCCGATCTCTTTCGCGGCTCCGATCTCTTTCGCGACGACGGTCCCTGTCCCTGTCGCGATCTCTCTCCCTGTCTCTGTCTCTGCCGCGGTCCCTGTCTCTGTCTCTGTCGCGGTCCCTGTCGCGGTCCTTGCTCGCGGCGCCCGCGGCGACTGTCGTCGTCGGGTCTACCCCGCGGCCTCGCTCCATCGCCGCCTGCACGTGCGGCGCGCGCTGCCCCATGTTGACCGACAGCGCCGCTTTCACGGACATCGGGCGCGCGCCGCCTGAGCTCGGGCCGCCGCCTCGGCGTTGACCGCCCGCGCCGCCGCATCCCGCGGCTTTGTCCGAGAAGCCAAACTTTTTGATGCGCTCCACGAGCGCTCGGCGCGAAACCTCCGGTATCCTTGGGAAGATGGTCTCGAAGTAGTACTGGTCCAGGATCAAATCTCGGACGAACGCGCCCATCGTGACGCTCTTTCCGTGCGGCGACGGAGAGAACTCCTCCTCGTCCCTCAAGAACGCGTCGAACCAGCGGCCGAACTCTTTCGGATCGCGCGCGTACCTCAGGGTCGTTCCATACAAAGCGATGGCGGGGTGGAGTTCATAGGCGTCAGTTGGAGTTGAAAGGCGCCGATGGCGGGTATTGAAAGCGAGGGGTGGGCGGAGAGACGTGCCAGGAAAAGTCCTTAAGGATCGGCGTTCACCACGCGAACGGGCTCGTATGGGGACCAGTGTGTAGAACGTACCTCACGTACAAGAATCCGAGCGCGCGAATGTACGGCGAGTCCCCGTGGTTGATCAGGTGCTTCACCTCGTTGTCCTCGATCTCCATCGTGAAGAGGCGGTAGAGGAGGCAAAACGCGGTGGACGGCCCGCGCGCGTTGCCGCTCATCCACGGCTCGACGTGATCCACCTCGTTGTAGATCTCGTCCACGAGCTCGTAGAAATCGTTCATCTTGACGAGCTGCGAGAAGTAATCCGACGCGAGGATGTTCGTGCGCAGGACCTTCTCCATGTTGTACGACTTCCCGTTGTCCAGGGCTTGGCCGCCGAGGAGCGCCATCGCGGTCGCATCGCCGTGGATGCGGATGGACGCGCGCGACATTATTGTCCCTCCTCTCCGCGCGCCGGCACTCTGGACGCGCGCAGAGTGGAATTCGCGCCTCCTCGGTCATCAAAAGCGCAAGCGGTCGGCCACGAACTAGATCTGGCGGCGCGGCGCGGCGCGCCTGCGTGCGTCGTCTTCGTGCCGTCCCTCCTCGCGCCCTCCGCCCGTCATTCCGACGCGCGCGCGCAGGGATCACCCCACGCGCCTCGAGAGCGACTCGACGTTACCGTCGTCGCCCGTCGTCTCAACGTCCATCCCTCGTCCTCGCGGGCGTACCAGCGCGCGAGCGTCGTCGTCGCGCCTCGCGCGAGCGCGAAAACTTCCTCCTCGCCTCCGATCGCGTCGTCCGTCCGCGCGTCGTCCTCTTCGCCGCGACGATGGCGACCGCGCGCCGCGACACCCTGCTCGAGCTCCAAGCGAGAGCGCAGAAGAAATGGGCGGACGAGAAGACCTTCGAGGTCTCCGCGCCCAAGGACGGTGCGTCCGCGCGCCGTCGTCCCTCTCCCGTCGTCGTCGTCGTCGTCGTCGTCGTCGTCCGCCGGATAGCTCTCGCGATCGACGATCGATCCATCGACGAGGTTCCGAGCGATCGCGCGGCGTCTCCTCTCCGCGCGCTCTCCCTCTCTCCCTCCCCGCCGCTCGCTCACCCCCGCGCCGCCCGAACCTTCCGCGCCGATCGAACCCGCAGGCTCTAAACCGCCCAAGTTCTTCGGGAACTTCCCGTACCCGTACATGAACGGGATGCTGCACCTCGGGCACGCGTTTTCGCTCTCGAAGCTCGAGTTCGCGAGCGCGTATCATCGTCTGAAGGGCGACGAAACGCTATTCCCGTTTGCGTTTCACTGCACCGGGATGCCGATCAAAGCGAGTGCGGACAAGATCAAGAACGAGATCGCCAAGTACGGGAACCCGCCGGTGTTTCCCGTGATCGACGAGGCGGCGGAGGCGGCGGCGGCGGCGGCGGCGGCGGCGCAAAAAGCCGCCGACGCGAAAAACGCCGACCCGACCAAGTTCGCCGCGAAAAAGTCCAAAGCGTCCGCGAAAGCGGGGACGCAGACGTACCAGTGGGACATCATGAAGAGCTCCGGGATCGACGACTCGGAGATCCCGCCGTTCGCGGACCCGTACCACTGGCTCGATTACTTCCCCCCCCTCGCCAAGCGCGACGTCGCCGCGATGGGATGCCAGGCGCGTTCTATCTCACACCGGTCCCCATACGACCGCGTCGGCGTGGTGAACGCCGTTCCTTAAGGACTTTTCCCGGCGCATCTCTCCGCTCACACCTCGATGGTTTCAATCCCGACACACCTCGACGCCTTTCAACTCCGCTTCTGACGCCTTTCAACTCCACCCCGACGTTCGCTCGTATGGACGATTACCCTCAGGTGGACTGGCGCCGGTCGTTCATCACCACGGACCACAACCCGTTCTACGACGCGTTCGTGCGATGGCAGTTCAACACCCTGAAGAAGATCGGGAAGGTGATCAAAGCGAAGCGGATGGCGGTGTACTCGCCCCTCGACGGGCAGCCGTGCGCGGATCACGACCGCGCGTCGGGCGAAGGCGTCGGCCCGCAGGAGTACGTTTTGATTAAGATGCGCGTCTACGATGAGTGTCTCGTCGGGGAGCTGGCTCCGCTCGCGGGGAAGAACGTCTTCCTCGCGGCGGCGACGTTGCGGCCGGAGACGATGTACGGACAGACGAACTGCTGGATCTTGCCGGACGGCGATTACGGCGCGTTCGAGATGGCGAACGGAGACGTCATGGTCATGTGCGACCGCGCGGCGAGAAACCTGAGCTACCAGGAGCGCACCAAGGCGGAGGGCGACACCGGGAAGATCCTGTCGTTCAAGGGCGCGGCGCTGATCGGGTGCGCGGTGAAATCTCCGCTCGCGATCCTCGAGAAGATCTACTGCTTGCCCATGCTGACGATTCTGATGGGGAAAGGCACGGGGGTGGTGACGTCCGTGCCGTCGGACTCGCCCGACGATTTCATGGCGCTCTCCGACTTGAAGGCGAAAAAGGCGCTGCGCGAAAAGTTTGGCGTCCTCGACGAGTGGGTCCTCCCCTTCGACGTCGTCCCGTGCGTGCGCATCCCGGAGTTCGGCGACGCGTGCGCGCCGATCGTGTGCGAGCAGCTCAAGATTCAGTCGCAGAACGACAAGGCGAAGCTCGAGGAGGCGAAGCACAGGACGTACCTCAAGGGGTTCACCGACGGCGTCATGCTCCGCGGCGTCTACGAGGGCGAGCCCGTGAAGATCGTCAAGCCGAAGATCAGAGACCTCATGCTCGAGAGCGGCGACGCGATCGTGTACAGCGAGCCGGAGAAGCAGGTCATGTCGCGGTCCGGGGATGAGTGCGTCGTCGCGCTGACGGACCAGGTGCGTTCTATACACTGGTCCCCATACGACCCCGTTCGCGTCGTGAACGCCGATCCTTAAGGACTTCGCTCGGCGCTTCTCTCCGCCCACCCCGCGATTTCAATCCCCGTCCTCGACGCCTTTCAACTCCAATCGACGCCTTTCAACTCCACCCCGACGACTACAGTGGTACCTCGAGTACGGCGAGGAAGGGTGGCGAGAGAAGGCGGAGAAGTGTCTCGCGGGGATGCGCACGTATCACGACGAGGCGAGGAAGGCGTTCGAGCACACGCTCGGGTGGCTCCGGCAGTGGGCGTGCAGTCGCGCGTTCGGGTTGGGGACCAGGGTGCCGTGGGACGAACAGTTTCTCATCGAGTCGCTGTCGGACAGCACGATTTACATGGCGTATTACACCGTCGCGCACTTGTTGCAGGGCGGGGACATGTACGGGTCGGCGAGGCCGAGCGTTGAGCCGAGCGCGATGACGGACGAGGTGTGGGACGCGGTGTTCCTCGGCGTCCCGCTCCCGGCGGGATCGGATTTCCCAAAGGAGCTGCTGAAGGAGATGAAGACGGAGTTTGAGTTTTGGTATCCGTTCGACCTGAGAGTCAGCGGGAAGGATTTGATTCAGAATCACCTCACGTTTTCCATCTACAACCACGTCGCGTTGTGGGCGGAGGACGAGAGTAAGTGGCCGCGCGGGTTCCGAACGAACGGTCACCTGCTCCTGAACAACGAGAAGATGAGCAAGTCCACGGGCAACTTTAAGACGCTCAAGGCGGCAATCGAGGCGTACTCGTCGGACGCGATGCGATTCGCGCTCGCGGACGCCGGGGACACGATCGAGGATGCCAACTTTGTGGACGACACCGCGAACGCGGCGATTTTGCGTCTCACGAAGGAGCTCGCGTGGATCGAAGAGATGCTCGCGCTCGCCGCCGCGGGGAAATTGCGGACCGGCCCGTCGGATCAGGCGCGCACTATACGCCCGCCGGCGTTTCTCTCCGCCCATCACCCCTCGCTTTCGACCCCGAACACGCGCCTCGACGCCTCTCGACTCCATAATCTGACGCCTTTCGACTCCGCCCCGACGTCGTCGCTTCGCGCGGAATCGCCCGCAGACGTTCGGCGACCGCGTCTTCGCGAACGCGATGAACCACGCGATCAAATCCACGGAGGAGCACTACGAGAACATGATGTTCCGCGAGGCGCTGAAGTGCGGGTACTACGACCTGCAGTCCGCGCGCGACGCGTACCGGCTCCAGTGCGGCGGCTTGGGCGAAGAGGGCAACATGCATGCGGAGCTCGTGAAACGCTTCATCGAAGTCTCGACGCTTCTCCTCGCGCCATTTTGCCCGCACACGTGCGAACACGTGTGGGGCGCGCTCCTCGGAAAGCCCGGCACGGTCACGAAAGCCGGGTTCCCGACGTACGTCGAGCCGGACAAGGCGCTCATGGCCGCGGCGCGGTACCTGGACGACCTCGTGTCGTCGATTCGAAAGGGCGTCGCCAAGGCGACGGCGCCGCCGAAAAAGAAGGGCGCGGGGCCGCCGCCGCCGATCAAGACGTGCGACGCCGCGCACGTGTTCGTCGCGGAGAAGTTTGGCGGGTGGCAGGAGGTGTGCCTCGGGATTCTCGCGGAGAAGTACGACGCGAGCGCGAACGCGTTCCCGCCCGTGAACGAGGTGTTGGACGCGGTAAAGGCGAGCGAGCTGTCGAAGGATGCCAATTTCAAAAACGTCATGAAGATGGTGATGCCGTTCATCAAGTTCAAGCAGGACGAGGCCAAGGCGGTCGGCGAAGACGCGCTCAGCGTGCGCTTGATCTTCGACGAGGCTGGCGTCTTGAACGAGAACGCGGCGTTCATCGCCAAGGCGTGCGGGTTGAAAGCCTTCGCGGTGTTTTCATCCGCCGGGGACGCTTTGGACGGCGCCGCGGCGGAGAGCGTCGCGGCGGCGACGAGCGGCGGCGTCAAGGTGGACGCCGCCACCCCGGGGGCGCCGGCGGTGTATTACATCACGTCCACCGCTGCTGAGGACATCGCGGACGGCGTCGCGAAGATGGAGGTGTGATGAGATGAGATAGATTTCTGAACGTTTCTTCTTCAATTCATTATCTGATGGATGGATGGATGAACACCTCGTGTCGTCGTCTTTTTCTTCGCCCGCGGCGCTGCCTTTTTTCTCTTCTTCCAGTCGTCCACGCCGGAACGAACGTCTCTCTCTCTCTCTCATCGCGCCAGCTCTTCTTCCAGCGCGTCGCGCGCCATCGCCTCCGTCGCGGGCGCGGGCGCGGGCGCGTCGCCGTCCTCCTCCTCCTCGTCCTCGACGCCAAACTCCATCGCTTCCTCCATGGCGTCGTTCACGGATCCGCTGAAGAGCTCGTGGAACGCGATCTGATCGTACCAGGCGTCGTCGTACTCGCTCAACGCGTCCGCGTCTTCGAACAAGTTGACGCACTTCCCGCACGTCTTACGGCAGTACCCGCCGTTCTCCATGAACCACTCGTCGCACTTGCCCCACCGCTTCTGTTCCGCGCACGTGTGCGTCGCGCCGCCGTCGTGCGACGGGACTCGCTTATCGTAGCAGTCCAATCCGGCTTCGCGCCTGGACCGGCGCGTGAATCGCGATTCGGACGGCGCGCGACCGAACCGACGTCGACGCGCCCCGACGACGGCGCCGGCGCTCGCGTCGGAATCCGCGACGTTCAGGTACACGGTCTCGCCCTTAGGGCGCGGTCCCGCGACGAGGAAGAACCTGTCGACCGGGTACCGATACGAGTTTTGCTTCGTACGCGCCGTCGCGCGCTTCTCTGAGGGTCGTTCCATACAAGCGAATGTCGGGGTGGAGTTCATAGGCGTCAGTTGGCGTTGAAAGGCGTCGAGGACGGGGATTGAAAGCGGGGGGTGAGCGGAGAGATACGAGATACGACGGGCAAAATCCTTAAGGATCGGCGTCCACCTCGCCGACGCGGTCGTATGGGGACCAGTGTATAGAACGCGCCTGACGTCGTGACGGTCCAGCATTCCGCGCGCGCGTTTTCGCTCAAGTCGTCAAAGTCGCACATGAGCACGCCGAACTTGTTCGCCTCCGGGGCTTCCTCGCACGCGTCGTCGTTCGGAAGGCACTTGCTGCTGTACACTTTCGACCAGTGCGGCGCGGACTTGAGCTGCTCCTCGTTCTTGTATCCGCCGATGCCGACGACGGCGACGCCCGCGGTGCCGTTCTCCCCGGGACTGATGAGGGTCGTTCCGTACAAAGCAGCATCGTCGGGATGGAGTTGAAAGGCGTCAGGCGGAGTTGAAAGGCGTCGAGGCGTGTCGGGATTGAAAGCTAGGGGTGGGCGGAGAGATGCACGCGAGGCCAAAGTCCTTAAGGATCGGCGTTCACCACGCGAACGCGGTCGTATGGGGACCAGTGTAAGGAGAACGCGCCTGAGATGCACGACGTCGTCGTCGGGGCCGTTCGTTTGGATATCCTCGCTCGTGTGGCTCCACCGCTTCGTGCCGAACCTCTTGAGCTCGCGCGTCCGCGAGTACGTGTGCGCGTGCCCGGTCACGATGAACGCGCCGTGCTTTCGACAAATCTCGTACGCGCCCCATCCGACGCTGTCGCCTTTGTACGACACTTGCATGTTCGCCATGGTCATGTGCCACGCGCAAATCTTCCACCGCGACGCGCTCTTTCGCAGCGCGTCGTCGATAAACGCGTAGTGGTCTCGATTCGCGGACTCGCCCGCCTGGTCCACGCCCACGGCGCTCAGCACGATCGTCACGCCGCCGTACTCGCACGCCATGGCCTCGCCGTACTTCCCCTCGCAGCTCGCGCCCGCGGGCACGGTGTCGGATAACATCGCGGCGTATCCCTCCGGCCCTGAGGGTAATTTTCCACGCGAACCGACGTCGGGGCGGAGTTCAGGGAGGGGCGCGTCAGTGGGAGTCGAAAGGCGTGGTCGTCGGGGATCGAAAGCGAGGGACGGGCGGAGAGAAACACACGCCGGGAGAAAAAGAAAAGTCCTTGAGGATCGGCGTGCACCGCGCGAACGGGGTCGTATGGGGACCAGTGTATAGAACGGACCCGACCACAGCTGTTCTACGTCGTCGAAACCGTCCGAGTCGTGGTTGCCCTTTGCGGCGAGATAGCCCACGCCCTGGTCGATGATCGTCTCGTCCACGAAGTGGCGCCACATCTTCGGCGCGGACTCGTAGTCGAGGTCGCCCGCGTGCACGACGAGGTCGACGCCGTTGTCGATCAGGCCGGCGACGACGTCCCTCGCTCGCGAGTAGAGACGGCAGGGTTCGTCCTCGAAGTCGCGGCAGTCGACGCCGTCGACGAGGTAGGAGGGCGCGCGTCGGTTGCCGTAGAAGTCGGTCCAGTAGTCGCCCGGGTTGTCGTTCCCGATGCCCGTGTCGCCTGCGGCGCGATGGGCACGGGGTGGGGGTCGAGGGAGCGACGTCATCACATCACGACGTTGGTTGACGGGAGAACGGCCGCGCGCGGACGAGAAAAGGAGGGACGACGCGAGAGGAACCGAACGACGGGGGCGGCCGCGGACGCGCACCGAGGAAGGCGATTCGCACGGCGCGCGACGGCGTCGCCGCCGCCGCGAGCGCGAGGACGACGAGCTCGAAGACGACGAGACGCATGACGCGCGCCGCGCGGGGGTGGGGTTAGGCGCGCGTGGGGAGTGGCGACGGCGACGTGGCCGCGTGCCGCTGACGTCTTTTTCTGAGGCGTCCGAGGACGACACTTTCCGCTCCGAGCGTCGAACTCTTCTGACGCGTTTTCCGAGAGATCTGCCGCCACGCAGATCTCATCACTTTTCGTCGCCGCGACGCGTCTCGGCTTCGCGCGCCGAGATGTCCGCGTCGTACGTCCTCATGGAGGTCGTCGCCCCCTCGCTCGGGTTCACGCTCGCGAACGTCATGTTCTTCAGCGCCGTCCCCGAGATGCTCCGCAGGAAGCGCGCGAACGACCTCGGCGAGATGAACCCGTACCCGTTCCCCGTCATCTTCGCCAACTGCGTCGCGTGGATGGCGTACAGCTGCTACATCGACGACTACTTCCTCTTCTTCGCGAACGCGCCAGGGTGCATGATCGGCCTCTTCTTCACGCTCGTCGCGTACGGCCTCAGCGAGCACGGCTCCAGGGCGAGAGACGCGCTCGAGCGCATCGCGATGGCGCTGCTCGTCGCGATGATGGCTCTGCTCTTCTTCGTCGGCATCCCGGGCGCGAATCTCGACGTCGACGTCAAGCGTCAGGTCGTCGGCGCGTTCTGCAACGCGGTGCTGCTCGCGTACTACGCCGCGCCGCTGAGCGTGATGAAGAGAGTGATCGCGACGAGGGACTCGTCCAGCTTGCACGCGCCGCTCGCGGCGGCGAACACGGTCAACGGCGCCGCGTGGTTCACCTACGGGATGGCTCTGGGGGACTGGTTCCTCGCCGCGCCAAACGCGATCGGCGCCGCGCTCGGGATCATTCAGCTCGTCCTGCTGCGGGCGTATCCGAGGAGGAAAGCGCTCGAGGGGACCCTTGGGGGGGTGTTGCCCACGGCGGCGGGATACGTCACGCCGTCGCTGAGCGCGGCGGATCTGCTCGCGATGCAGGACGGCGCGCCGTTGGGTTCGGCGGCGCCCGTCTCTTCCGCGTGAGAAGAATAGCAAAGTACGTGAGTACGTAAGTACTTCCGTGCTCACTAGCGCAGAAACATAGGCCTTCCTACCGTAGAACGTCGACGTCGTTCGTAGAACGTATTATGATGACATGTGTTGAACAGCTACTACGTTTACCGCGCGACGCCGACCGTCCTCCGACCTCCATCCTCCTCACCGCTGCGACGGCGACACGACGAGCCCGGCAGCCTCCACGCCGACGGCGCCGAGGTTACACACCGGACACACCTTGTTCACGTGATCCCCCTCCGCGATGAACTTCGCGCCGCAGCACGAGCACGCGACGTCCTTCGTGCCGCGGTAGATTGGCGCGAAAGTCGCCGAGCACACGACGAACGGATTGCGCGAGTCGTAGTCGAGCTCCACCTCGTCCGTGGGCGTTCGCTCGCACGCCTGGAGAACCTGCTTCGCCTGCTGCGCCACCTTCACCGGCGGGTTCAGCTCCAGCAGTCGCCGGCAAAAGTTCGCAGCGGTGTTGAAGTTCTTCAGCTTGAAGAAGAGGCTCATCGCGCTCCGCAACGCGAGCGACGCGTGAATCGGCTGCATCATCGAGTGCGTAAAGTACGCCGCGAGCTCCGCCGCTCGAACTGGATCCTCCTTGTGCTCCTTGCGCTTCATCTCGATCCGCAGCGCGACGGCGTACTCGCGCGCGATCCCCAATAGTTCCCTCACCTCGTCCACCTCCCTCCTGGAGTCCACGAGCAGCACCGCGACGCCGTGGATGATGGACTGGAACAGCTTGAGCGCCTCGCCAAACTTCCCCTCCGTCGTCGTCTTAGGGTCGTTCCAACATACGAGCGATTGTCGGGGTGGAGTTGAAAGGCGTCAGGTGGAGTTGAAAGGCGTCGAGGGCGGGGATTGAGCGAGGGATGGGCGGAGAGACACGCCGGGAAAAGTCCTTAAGGATCGGCGTTCACCACGCGAACGCGGTCGTATGGGAACCAGTGTGAGGAGAACGCGCCTTGTACGCCGCCTTGAGCTTCGCCTCGAGGACGGCGAGCGACGACACGAGCGCGGGCTGCGGCGTCTTGCCCGCCGGCGCGTCCGCGTTCCAGTCCCTCCCGAGCGGGAACGTCAGGTTGGGTCCCATGGACGTCGCCGTCATCGACGCGTGCGTCGCGAACGCGGCGTCGATGAAGTGCTGCTTCAGCGGCGCGAAATTGATCACGCCGAGCTGGCGGTTCAGGAGCTTCATCGCGGCGTCGAAGTCGCCCGCGGCGGCGTGCTCGCCCGGCACCGCGCTCTTCTCTGTCCATCTGCGCGACGGGGGGATCCCCGCGGTGGGCGCGACGAACACCTCGGACGGGCCGACGAGGCCGTCGTCGTCGTCGCCGCCGCCGACGTCGGGGGGCAGGTCCAGATCTTCCATGTCCCATCCCGCGTCCGAGTCCGAGCCGTCGCCGCCCTCCTTCTCTTCGTCTGACCCCGCGGCGAGGCCGGCGGCGGCGAGCGGGTCCTCCTCCTTCTCCTTGTCGTCATCGCCGCCGAGGTCGATGTCGAGGTCGTCGCCCCACCCCGCGCCGGCCTCGTCGTCGAAGCCGCCTTCCGCGTACGCTGACGCGTCGACCTCGCCGGATAAGACGCCCTCGAAGAAACCCTTCGACACCGTGAGCAGAGGCCAGTTATCCCCGACGATGATGGGCTTGGGGGGCGTGAGCGGCGCAATCTCCTCGCCTTCGGTCACCTCCGGGACCGCGATCCCCGCCTCGACGAGGACCGCCTCGAGGCGCTCCGCGTCTTCTTTCATCCCGTGCGTCGCCGCGGTGAGATACGCCAACGCGTGGTGCCCGGCGTTTTCGAGAATTTTCACGCGCTCGGGGACGTCGCCGAGGTACAACGCGTTGTGGAACTGGCCCATGACGTCGCCGCGCATCTCGGATATTTTTAACATCTTCTGCAGCTTCTCGATGTTCCCGGTGATGAGGTACAAGAACGACAGCCGCTCGAAGTTCTTCGTCTTCTGATACGCGAACTCGACGATCTGGTGGTTCCCCTGTCTCAGCGCCGCGACGCCGAGCTTGTGCCAGGTGTCCTTGTCGTCGAGCTCTTGCGCCGCGGAGAGCGCGACTTCGATGTTGCCGCACTCGAGCGCGAGTTCGAAGCGCGTGGACTCGTCCTGTGAGGAGGGGGGATGCGCGGGCGCGAGTGGGCGGGTGAGTTCGCGCTCGTCGGAGGGCGGGCGAACGAAACGCGCGCGAGGAGAGAGAGAGAGAAAAAGACCAGCGGCGGCGGCTCATAAAAAAATGCGAACAAGAAATCACCACGAACTCGAAGCATTCGCTTCGGAGGGATGTATGACGGTATGTGTGTTGAATCATCGCGACAGCCGCTGGGGGCGCGAAAAGAAACGCCGCGCCGGCGGCGGAGATAAAAGACAAAGACGGGCGTCGCGCGCCGCGCACGCGCACCTTGACGAAGTGAAGCGCCACCTCCGGGAACCCCTTCTGTTGCAGATACGCGATGATGGACTGCCCGCACAGCGACCCTGACTTGATCATCTGAAGCACGACGTCGTACTTCCTCTGCCCGAGCGCGAGCTTGAACATGTACTCGCTCGAGTCGATCTGAATCTGCCGGTTCTTCCCGTCCCTATCGAGGCAGTACACCGTGTTTCCGAACACCTTCGTGAGGTACACCGGCGTCTCGAGCGTCCGGATGATGCCGCTGTCGCCGTTGGGCAACGCGTACTTGATGTGGTTCAACGTGGTGTAGATAAACACCCCGGCGTCGTCCCACGCCCCGGACTTGACCCTGATCGTCTCGTGCACCGTGCACGCGTGCCCGAGCTTGCGGTTCGCGATCACGATCGCGTGCTTCGAGAGCATCGCGACGAGAGACATGTCCGGGGACCACACCACGTACTTGACGTAGGGCGTGGCGAGCTCCGCCATCGTGGCGCGCTGTTGCACGTCGAACAGAATCATTCGATCCTCGCTGCGGCACAGGAGCGCGCCGGTGCCGGCGTAGAAGATGGCGTCCGTGGCGCTGTCGGGCGGGGAGCACTTCTTCGTGACCTCGTCTTTGAGGTTTTTCACCAAGATCTGGTGGTTGCCCTTGTCGAGGACGGCGAATCGGTTTCTCGCGACGAACACCGCCGACGCGCCCGCGCCTCTGCGGCTGTCGCTCGATCCCTCGCCGCCGACGCTGCCTTTCGGTAAGACGTGCAGCTCGTACGTCCCGCCGTCGACGTCGCTGTTGATGAGCACCGCGTTCTCCGCGGGGTTGTAGGACAACGACCGGGGGCCGGCGTTGCCGCCGGCGCCGGCGCCGGCGCGGCGAATCGAGATGAGCGGGTTATCCCTCCCAGACTGGTAATCGTACGACCGCAGGTACCGATCCTTCACGTAAAACAGCGTCCCTTGGTGCGTCGCGTACGCCGGGCGCTCGCGCTCGAGCTTGAACACGATCATCCCGCTGTCGTGCCCCGCCGCGAGGAGGTTCACCTCCGGGTGCGCGCTGAGAATCCAAAACCGGTCGTGCTCTCTTCGAAACGTCTGCACCCCCGTCCGCTTGCTCATGTCCCACACTCTGATGGACTTATCCTCAGAGTTCGAGACGATGATGTCCTGCCTCGCGTGAAACATCACGCACGACACGTTGTTCACGTGCCCGCGCAGGGTGTCCACCTCCCACGCCTTGGTATCGTTCATCCTCCACAGCTTCACCTGACGGTCATCCGCGCCCGAGACGATGAGCGGCAGCGACGGGTGGAAACTCGCCCAGTTCACGCCGCGGTCGTGGCCCTCGAGGACGTACTTCACGACCGCGTCGCCGCCGCCGAAGAGCTCGTTGTTCACCGCCTGCGGGAGACGCATGAGATCGTCCCCGGGCGCGACGGACTTTTTACGGAGCCCGCCGATATCCCATACGCGCACGGTTTGATCCAGCGACGCCGACACCACCAGATCTTCCTTCGGGTGAAACATCGCGCTCATGACGTAGTGGTTGTGCCCGGTGAGGACGCTGATGCAGTTGCGCGACTGCCAGTTCCAGATCCGGATCGTCTGATCGTCCGACGCGGAGACGATCCACGGGTACTCGGGGTGGAACGCGACGGTGCGGATGTAGTCGAGGTGGCCCAGCAGCGTGAAGAGGCAGCGGCGGAGTTTGTAGTTCCACACCTTGATCTTGTAGTCGTCGCCTAGTAGTCGAAGGGAGGGACGGAGGGCGGGGAGAAGCGTCAGTGGCGAGTCGCGTCGGATCTTGGTTTTCTTTTTTTCGTCCAGTCGCGTCTGGGGCGCGGGCGACGTCGGAAAAAAACCCTACGCGGGGGCGCGATGGCGCGACCGCGCGCGCTGCTCGCGATCGAGCGGACGCGAGCGCGGCGGCGGTCGACAGGGCTGATCGCGCGCGCACCTCCGGACACGAACAGCGGCTGCGAGTTGTGAAAGTGCACGCCTCGCACGGGCCCGTCGTGCTCGTCGAATCGATCGATGAGGGTTCCCATGCGGTAGTCCCACAGCTGGATCACGCCGCTGTGCAGCGAGGCGAGGATCCATGGCCGCTTCGGGTGGAACGTCAGGCCCTTGACGCGGTTGGATTTCGTCTGTGTGTTTAAGAAGTTTTAGCGCGATGCGCGTGGGGGGAGGTAGGGCGCGGAGGTCAGCGCGCGGACGACGCGAGCGCGCGATCTCGCGCGAGGAGGACGGGGGGTTGAAAGGACGACGAAGCGCCCGAGCGCGATGTTGATGGACATGACGCCCGTTTGGAGGGGGCATCGCGCGCGCGGGAAGACGCGCGCGGGGGGGCGATCGAGGGCGCGCGCACCTCGAATTTGGTGAGCATCGCGCGCGCAACGACCGGGGGCTTTCACCCGTCTCCCCGATCAGTCGCCGTCGCGTCGCCGCTGCCTCAGCGCCGCGCGCAATGCCGTGCCGCGGCCTTCCTCCTCGAACAGTCGAACGCATCCCCAACGCCAACCCGCGGTCGGGTGAAGCGTCCTCAGATTCGGTTTCAAAAATAAAAATAAAAGGGCATTTCCAAACCGCTAAAAACATTTGATCGCGAGCTTTTCATCGGTAGAGTTGCAGCCGATCGCAGACCTTTTTACACAGTGTCCAGTCAGCGGACGTCTCTTCCAGTCGCCGCGACCTCCGTCGCGAGACGGACATTCTATCCACGCACACCTCATCGCGGCAGGCGCGGCCGCTCGGACGATGACATCGATCACGCCGTGAGAGATGTCGTCGCCCCCGCCGCGGCCGCGATGCGACGACCTCCTGCCGTCGCCCTCGAATCCTCGATACCGCATCGCGCACATCGGGTTCCGCCCGCCCGGCGGGCGTCAGCACAACGCGGACAAGGACAAGCGCGGCCGTCGATACGACGCGGTCGGCGTGTGCAACGGCATCGTGAACGCGGGCGCGGCGTGCGACGTGATAGAGTACGACCCGACGCGCATTGACGAGATGGCGGGAACGCTGAGCGCGTACGACGCGTTCGTCGTGCGGATCAACCCGGGACAGCTGTCGTGCCCGGGCGTGCGGGACGGCGCGCAGGACGACTTCGACGCGCTGATGAATCGGTTCATAGCGGAAGGGAAGCTCGTGTGGAATTCCCCCGCGGTGCAGAAAACGATGGGCGCGAAGAACGCGCTCGTGAGGATACGCGACATATCCTGCGGTCTGTCGGACACGTTCACGTACGACAACAAGGAGGAGCTGTGCGAGGGGTTCCTGAAGACCGCGGCGTTTCGCCCGAGGGTGCTGAAACAAAACCGAGGGAGCCACGGCGAGGGCATCTGGCTGTGCTGGCTCGAGGGCAAGGAGTACTGCGAAACGTTCGGGGAGAAGACGTTAGAGCTGAACGACCGGTTAAAACTCATGGAGATGAACGATAACCACGTGGAGCATCACACGGTGGGGGAGTTTTTAGAGTTTTGCGTCAACGGGCCGACGCCCGAGGCGGGGACGTGGCGGTCGGACTTTCCCGGGAGATACCTCCGCGGCGGCGACGTCGGCCACATCGTCGACCAGCGCCTGCTGCCGCGCATCACCGAGGGCGAAGTGCGAATGCTGATGGTGACCGACACGTTGTTTCAGATCATACGGAAGAAACCCAACGGCGGCGGGTTCAGCGCGGTCGGCGGAAACAACGACCCGACGTTTTTCCCCCCGGACGCGCCCGAGTTCGCCGAGCTGAAGCGAAAATTCATCGAGCGGGACGTCCCGGAGTTACTCGAAGTCATGGGAATCAAAGACCAGCCTCTGCCGCTGATATGGACCGCGGATTTCATACCGTGCGACGGCGACCAGGAGGGCACGACGAAGTTTGTCGTCGGCGAGTTTAACTGCACGTGCGTGGGGATATCCAATCTCTTCGGCGCGTGCGGAGCGGAGAAGGACATGAGCGACGTGAGCGACGAGGACTACGCGAGGGCGATGGAGCTGTGCGATTTGATCGGTCGGAAGGCGGTCGAGACGCTGGACGAGGCGGCGAGCGCGCGAGCGGCGGCGGCGGCGGCGGGGAAGACCGAGGGAAGGGGTGGAGACGGAGCGTGACCGCGCTCGCGCGTATTTATTCTAGTCGCGCGCTCGGCGCGTCGCTAATTATTAAAATATTCGCGCGACGGCGCCGCTCACGACGAGCCCTCGTTGTACTCCTCGTACTTTTGCGACAGGAGCTTCCACACCTCCTCGCCCCGGATGCGCTCCTCCGCGGACTTCCCACCGTTCCTGTCCGGGTGGAACGTCAGCGCCGCTTTTTTGTACGCCCTTCGCGCCGACGCGACGGACGCGTCCGCGGGGGCGTGCCCCAACGTCGCCAACGCGCGCGGCAGGTCCGCTTCGCCTATGTCCCTCGCGACTCTCGCGGCCCAGCGCGCGCGAATCGCCTCCTCCGTCGCCTCCGCCCTCGCCGCGGCCGCCGCGGCCGTCTTCGCGGCGGCCGCTTTGGCCTTCTCCGCCTCCGCCGCTTCAGCCTCCGCGCGCGCCCTCTCCGCGTCTCTCTCGCGTCGACGCTTCTCCGCGCGCAGACGCTCGCGCGCCGCCTCCGCTCTCTCTTCCTCCGCGCGCCTCCGCTCCGCCTCCCGCCTCGCCGCCGCCTCCTTCCTCGCCGCGGCCTCCTTCGCGAGCGCGTTTTTGCGCTCCTCCGCGGCTTTCTCGAGCACCGCGCGCGAGTCCTCGTGGAAGCGCCGTCGAGATCGCGATCGCCGCGCCTCCGCCCTCGCCGCGCGGCTCGCGTCCGTCGCCGCCGCGTCGGTCGACGTCACATCTTCCGGCGGCGACGCGGTGGGAGGCGGCGCCGCGCGCGCCGGCGGCTCCTCCTCCCCGAACGCCGCCGCGCGGAACGCCGCGGCCGCGACGTCCGCGCGCTCCTCCTCCGTCAGCGGGTCGATCGACGGATGCGGATACCGCGGCGCACCGCGACGGCTCGCGCTCGGCGGGCCCGTCTCGAGCACGCTCCGCTCCAGCGCCTCCGCGAGCTCAGCCTCCTCCTTACTCCGCGCGAGCGCCTCCTCGAGCTCGTCCACCTCGCGCTGCCGCCGCCGCGCGTCGTCGAGGCCGCGAAGGAAATCCGGTCGCGCCGCGCGATGCCGCCGCGCCTCCAACAACGCGCGCCGCTTCCTCTCTTCCTCCTCGCTCAGCGACAGCGCCGCCGCGAGCGCGGTCTCTTCGTCCGCGTACGTCGGGTGCGCGCGATACCGCGCGTCCACCGGGACGCCGAGGACGGTCCCGGGCGGGAGGTTCGTCGGAGGCGGCGCGTGTGTGTTGTGATGATGGCGATGCGCGGGCGGAGGCCGCGGTGCCGTCGTCGTCGCGTGATGCCGCCGCGCGTTCCGCTCGCGGATCGCGGTCTCTTCCGCAGCCTGCGCGGCGCGAACCGCGTCCTCGCGCGCGCGGCGCGAGTTGGCGCGCTGGCGCTCGAGCTCGTGCGCGCGCGCGTCCACTTCCGCCTCGCTCGCGCGCAGCGCCGCTTGAAGCTGCGCCTCTTCCTCCTGCGACGACCGACGACGAACGAGGGGATGATGAAATGGCGATGGGAACGCGGGCGACGACGCGTCAGCGTCAGCGCGCGCGACGACGACGGACGGGGACGAGCGCGCGGCGGGCGCGGGGTTTAATCGACGGGACGAGACGACGCGTCGCGCGCGCACCTCCGCGGACGTCGGAGCCGCGAACGTCGCCATCGCGCTCGCTCCGGCGCCGACGCGGCGCGCCCGCGGGAGCGCGCCTCGAAGTGACGACGCAGATCTCTACACGTGTCGGACTATTGGAATGATGCGTTTTGAGGACGACGTCGGCGGCGGGACGGCGAGCACAGTCGGCGTCTTCAGACGCGCCTCCGGTCCGCTCTGCCTATTCGCTCTCGTGAGATAACTTACACTACACGTACGCGACGCTACTACTCCGCTACAGCGACCCAGAGACGACGTTGTACGCGCCGACTAAGGATATCCCCGGCCCCTCCGCGTTCGCGTCTAGCTGCGCCTCAGCCTGAAACGCCTGAAAGTCGCGCTGCTCCGCGACTCGCCTCGCGCCGGCGCACAGATCTGTCGCCCTCGAGCTCTTCGCCTCCCATCTCCGCGCGGTGTCGTGCACGTACCGCGGCGACAGCGTCCCGAGCGCGAGGGCCTCGCGAAACAGCCGGAAGAACGCCGCGGGCTTGTTCTCCATGACGACGTCGTACATCCTTCGGTATTCTTTGTTGGACGTGGCGGTGTAAAAGTCGAGGAAGCCGTCGTAAAAGTCCCGAACCTCGGGCTCGCCGCCGGGCATGCGAAACGGCACGGAGGGAATCGCGGCCGCGCTCTCCTCCGCGGCGAGCGCGAGCATCTTCTCCTCGCTGAACATGAGGAACGCGTTGTCCGTGGACGCCGTCATCTTGCGGCGCTTCGTAAACTCCGGGTCGCTCAGCGCTCTCTTCGCCGCCGCCACCGCGGCGTCGTACTCGGCAGCCTCCGCGGAGTCCGGCATCTTCGCCCACGCGCGCGCGGTCTCGAGGTCCGGCATACCGTCCGCGTCGAGTATGCTCCGCGCGAGTATGTTCTGCACTACCGATAACGCATCGCCGTCGGCCGTTTTCGTTTCCGTCGCCGGCAACGACGCCGGCGGCGGCAGCGGCGCCGCGATCCCCCCCGTCGCCGCCGCGTAGTCGCCGTCGCTCGCGAACGCGCACAGCGGCGCGCCCCTCTCGCCCGTCCTCGCCGCCGCCGCGGTCGCGTCGCGCGCCTCCTCGAACGCCGGCGTGCGCGCGCGGAGCGGCGCGTGCCACGTGTCGCATTTCACGCCCGCCGCGCGAAGCGCGGCGAGCGTCTCGCGCCAGCCGGCGACGCGCGCCCACTCCAGCTCGCGCGCCGCAGCGAGCGACGTCGCGCCGAGCGCGGCGGCAACCGAGGGCATCTCCATTGAAGGGTCGCCGACGCGGACGACGAGGTCGGACCCGAGCGCGCGGAGGGACGCGCGCAGCGCGACGACGGCCTCGTGCAGCGCGCGCGCGTCGGACGGCGTCCCGTGCGCGATCTCAGAAGGGTCGAAGACGAAGAGTGGGATCACCGCTCGCGTCGTCATCGCGGCCGCTTCCGCGAGCCCTGGGTGGTCGTGGACGCGCAGGTCGCCGGCGCGGAACCACACGATGTGCGCGCCGGAGGAGGATGACGCGTCCTCGGCGTCCGCGGCGTCCGCGGCGTTCGCGGCGTTCGCGGCGGCGACGACGGCGCGCGAGGACGACGACGCGCGAGGACGACGGGCTGGCGAGGACGCGGTGCGATCGCGACGCCGGCGGAACGACGCGGCGGACGCGGACGCCGCCCCGGTCGCGGGCATCGCGGACGACGCCGTCATCGCAGAAGACGCGACGCGTCACGGTAGGGCTGCCCTCTCGAGACGAGACGTCGTTCCCGGCGCGACGCCCTCTGGCGCGGCCGAGCGCGCGCGCGTCGTGCCGAACGCGCGCGTATCTCGGAGTTGGCGTGAGTGCGACAGCTGGCAGTGCGTGTGCCTGGCAGTGCCACGGTTCAAGCAGTGATCGCCTTTCAATCTATGGGCCTCTCGCCTTTCAAATCGCTTTCAAAGCAGTGCTCTATCGATCAGCTCGCATCATCGCAGTCGAAAAAAAATTTACGCAACTCCTCCTCCCACTTCCCGTCTGAGTATCGTTCGAAGCTCCACTTCTCGTCCTTCACCGCCTCGATCGACGCCTCTTCCCGAGATAAGACGTAGGTCATCCCGCTCGCCCCCGCGTGCACGCGCGTCGTTCCGTCGACGTACGCGACGTCGATGTGCGTCGCGGGCGCGGCGAGTCGCGCCGACTTTGTAAAAAATTTCGTCGCGTCGTCGTAGCATTCGTCGCCGCCGTCGCCGTCGCCTTCCCCGCCCTCCAGCATCCCAGCCCCCGTCAGCGTCTCGCGGCAGAACCCCGTCGCGCACACCTTCGCCTCCTCGAACGCGACGCGCAACCGGCGACTCGCCTCCGCCCCCGAGTCCGAGTCCGACGCCGGCGCGCACGACCCCCGCAGGAACAGGACGCCCTCCGCGAACTCGTCGTCGTCGTCGCCGGCGCCGTCGCCCGCGTCGACGAAGACGATCGCGAGGACGTACTCAGCGCCGCGAACGATATTCACCGTGCGCGTGGCGATGACGTTCAGCGCGCCGAACGCGCCGAAGCTGAGCGCCGCCAGGGGCAACGGGAACGCGCGAGGGACGTAGACGTCGCCGTCGCCGTCGTCGTCGTCGTCGTCGTCGTCGTCGTCCATCTGGAGCTCGTGGTAGGGCGGGTCCATGGACGTCCACTCCGTGACCCAGAGGCCGTCGATGCCGCCGAGCGTGTCCTCCTCGGGCGGGCTCTCGAGCGCCTTCGCCGCCTCGAGGACCGCGGCGCCGGACGCCGGCGGGGCGACGCGCGACAGATTCGCGAGCGCGTCGCGCAGCGCGCGCGTCGCTTCGACGGACGACGACGACGCGGATGTTGAGGCGGAGACCACCGCGCGATGTTGACGCGCGGCGGCGCGAGCCCGCCGAGGCGGGGTCGCGCGTCGCGTCGTCGTCCTCGTCGAAGAGGAGGAGGAGGGGAACGGCGCGGCGCGGGAGGAGGCGACGGTCGCGGCGGCGCGCGTCATGGTCAGCGGCGGCGTCGCGCGGTGTGGACGGGATCGAAGCCTCCGAGAAGTTCTGGAGAAGTTTTTAGAACTGAACGAGACGAACTCTCGCGTGAAAGCTTCGTCGGAGTTCGTCTGAGCCGCGCGGGTCTCTCCGTCCAGCCGCGGTCGTCTATCATCCCGCGATGGGCCTCATTCGAAATCTTCCACCCGCCGCGGCGACGCACGCGACGCGCGCTCCTCTACACGTTCCCGTCCTCGAGCGCGCGTCTCAGCGCGACGAAGACGCTCTCGAGCGCGAGCACGCTCGACGCCGCGCCCACCCCGACGACGACTTTTTTCCCGGCTTCGCGATCGATCAGCGCGATCTTTTCCTCCCTCCTCCTCCTCCTCCTCCTCCTCCTCCGCGCCCCGCGCCCTTCGCCCTCCTCCGTCGCCATCCCCATCCGCCGCGCGACGCCCGCGCTCCGCTCGTACCCCTCGTCGCCCTCCCTCGCGGACGTGAACAGCGGCGCCATGCCGTTGTACGCCAACGCGCCGCCGGCGACGAACCCGGCGACGTGCCCGGCGTTGCTGAGGGTCGAGGGTCGTTCCATGCGAAGCGACGTCGGGGTGGAGTTGAAAGGCGTCAGATGGAGGAGTTGAAAGGCGACGCGGCGCGTCGAGCGTTGAAAACAAACGAGGGGTGGTGGGCGGAGAGACGCGCCACGCCGGGAGAGAAAGTCATTAAGGAATGAAGTTCACAACGCGAACGCGGTCGTACGGGAACCGGCGTAGCGCGAAAAGACGCGCCTGACCACGTGCTCCGAGCCGATCGTCGGCATCCCTCCCAGCCACAGCAGCGCGGTCGCGACCACGCCCATCGTGATGCACCGCGTGTAACACCCCGCGCGGTTCCAGTCCGGCTCGACGTTTATCAGGATGTACACGCACATCGCGCCGACGACGCCGAGGAGCGCGTCGCCGCCGCCGACGGTGAGATTGGTGTCGGCGTCCGTCGCCGTCGTGACGAGCGACCCGACCGCGCCGCTCAGGACGTATATCGCGACGAACGGCCACGTCCCCAACACCGCGTTCGCCTCCAGACCGATGACGACTAACCCGAGGTTCGCGACTGCGAAGTGCACGAGGCCGTAGTCCGCGAGGCACGACGTGAACGGGCGCCACCACTGCGAGTAGGTGATCACCGCGTCGTCGACTTCCGCGACGCGGAGAAAGAGATCGCCGCCGTTGCCGACGCCCGCGGCGTAGAGCGCGTAGTCGCCGACGAAGACGACGAGATGCAGCGCGAGGAACGTCAGCGCCGCGGTCGGGAAGACAGTCGGGACGTCGTACAGCGCGCGGTCGGACCACCACAGCCACGGCGGCGGGTCCGCGTCCGCGTCGTCGTCGTCGTCGTCGTCGTCGTCGGCGGCCGACGGTTCATCGGCGACGTCTTCCGCGCGCTTCTTCTTCGCGTCCGCCGCCGCGGCCGCCTCCAGCCGCCGTCTCTTGTCCTCCGCCGCGGCTTCCTCTTCCTCGCGCTCTCTCGCCGCCGCGGCGGCGACCTCCGCCGCGGACACGCCCAGGACGCTGTCCAGCGCGCGCAGCACGTCGTCCGCGTCTTCGATCGGTCCGACGGCGTCGCCGTCGCGGTCGTCCGCCGACGCGCCGACGCGCGCGGCGCGTCGCCGCTGCGATCGCGGCGCGAAGACGCGCGGCGTCGTCGCGCGCGCGCGGCTCAGGCGTCCCCGCGCGCGCGAGGACGTCACGAGCGCGACGCCCGGGCGTGCGACGCGCGCGTGCGCCATGGGAAGTGGCAACGATGCGCCAGCGCCAGCCTGGATTTCTTTCTACATTGCATTCGTGCTGGATCATCTCACGAGAACTATAAGCGGAGGGCGCGCACTCCCACGCGCGCGCGCATGCCGCACGTCGCGCTCGTCCCCGCGCGGCTCGGCGCCGTCGCGCGCGGTGACGCGCCGCGCCGCGTCCGCGCCGTCGCGTCCGCTCGCGTCGAAGCGTCGTCGTCGAAACGCGCGCCATCGCGCGGTCGCGCGAAAAGCGTGTCGAAGCAACTCTCCGTCATCAGAAGACGGCTCCCTCCGCCGGCGGTCGCCCGCGGACGACGGTCGACCGCGACGCTCTCGAGCGCGGACGAGAACGACGAGGCGCACGACGTCGAGCACGCCGCGCCGACGCCGAAGAAGAAGAAGAGCGAGATCAACATCACGGGGATGGGAAGTCGGTACGTCGAGGGAGAGATCACGTGGGCGGCGATCGCGGTGCAAGCCGCGCTCGCCGTCATGGCGCTCGGCGCCGTCGGCGCGCTCGTGTTCACCGCGCCGAACAAAGACTCGCCGCAGTTTCAGAAGCGCGATCGCGTGGAGAACGTGCGATTGGGGGTGGTGTCGGACGTGAACGACGCGCCGGGGGCGGCGTGAAGGGAGCCGGGGGCGTGAAGGGAGCCGGGAGCCGGCGGCGTGAAGGGAGCCGCCGCGCCGCCGCGGAACGCGACGCCTCGAGCTCTCTCTACCGATCGTTGTATTGTATCGTATTGTATCGTAGCACCGCAGCCGCGCCGCTCGCGCGTCCTCGCGTCGTCCTCGACGACGATCTACCGCTGACCGCCGCCCTGGCCGAGCTGATGAAGCCCCGCGGAGAGACCGCTGCCGGCATCGGGGCGACGCGGGCCGCGTCCGCGTCCACCGCCGCCGCCGCCGCCGCGTCCGCCCCCCGGGGGCAGCACCGGCGCTCTCGCGTTCTGGATCTTCGGTATCATCGGCGCCGCCCCGCCGTCGTCCGCCTCCGCGGACATGAGCACTAAACGCTTAAGCTCCGCGCGCTCGCGTTGCTCCGCCTCGGCTTGCTCCTTGACGCGCGCGACGAATTCCGCCTCCGCGGGAACGTCTAGCGTCCGCGACGCGGGCTTCCCGTCCTTCTTCACCAGCATCTTAAACGCGACCGTGGGTCCTGGTCCATTCATTCCCGGTCCCCGCGTCGTCGGCGCCGCGCGCGCGACGGTCGAGGGTGTTTGCCCGTACGAAGCGACGACCGGCGTCTTCGCGGCGACGATCCCGGGGCCGAGAAATTTGCTCATCTCTCTGTCGAAGTCAGCCTCGACTTCTTTCGAGACTTTGGGCACGACGCGCTTCACGCGCTCCTCCGGCGCGAGCTCGACCGGCGCGGAATTCGCGGCGTTCGCGTCGGCGTCCGCGTCCGTGTCCGCGTCCGTGCTATCCTCGTCGCTGTCGCTGTCGCTGTCCGTCTCGGACTCGCTCTCGGACCCGCCGTCGGAGTCGTCCTCGTCCTCGCCGTCGACGCCTCGCGTCTCTTCGTCGACGTTCTCTTCCTCGCTCTCGCCGTCGCTGCTCTCCGCGTCGTCGAAGTCTTCCTCCTCTTCCTCTTCGCCTTCGCCTTCGCCTTCTTCGTCGTCGTCGTCGTCCTCGTCCTCCTCGTCCTCCTCCGCGATCTCGCCCAAGCCGTTCGGAGCCGGCGGCAAAGTTTTCCCGCCTTTCCCTCCTCCGCCGCCTGCGAATTTTCCCTTCGCCCGCACCTTCGCGGCTTCCTCGTGTTCCACCCGCGCGCACTCCGCGGCCGCGGCCTCGTACGTCTCGCACGGAACTAACCTCGGACGGAGCGTCTTGAGAAGGTCCACGACGTCGTACGACACCTCGAGGTTGGGCTCTTTCGAGAGGACGTACCGTTGGAAAAACGGCAAGAATCGGTCCAAGGTTTTCGACAGCGGGTTCCGGTCGAAGTGGCGCCCGCACGTCTCGAGCAGCGTGCACGCGAGCCGGACGCGTATCGTGTCGTTCGGGAGGTCGCACTCGGGATACGAACCGTCGCCACCTCCCCCCGCGCCCGCGTCTCGCGAACCCGAACCGCCACCAGCGCCCGAGCCCGACGGACCGTCGTCGTGCCCGAACGAGACGAGCAGGTACAGCGTGTTGAAAATAATCGGCGACGTCACCGCGCCGCGGTTGTACAGTTCGCCGAGCAACCGAATCGTCGCGACGCGCCTCTGATGCATCCACGGCTTGTTCATCTCGAGGCCAAATCGAACGTCTTCGAGCACGGCGTCGACGAACTTGACTAAGCTCGCCTGGCGCGTCTTCCCGATCGTCGTGATCACCGTCGCGACGAGAGACGCGTTGGCGTGCCGGCCTCGGTGCGTCTTCAGCAGACACTTGAGGACGTAGCTCTCGTGCTCGCTCCAGTTTAACTTCCGTAACTGCCTGACGACGACGGTTTCCGTCCCAGGTTTCAGCACGATGAACACCAAGTGTCGGACGTACTCATGCACGGGCGGGCGGATTTTCCCGCGCTTCGCGACCACCTCCGGCGGACGACACGCGTTGTACGCGCTATCGGCGAGTCGCGTCGTCCGAGCGTCTAAATTCTTCGCCGACTTTAACCGCGTGAAGATGTCCAGCATCGCGCTCGCTCTCTGCGCCGTGTCCGGCGACTTGACTAAATACCGCCCGCAGCTCTCCAGCAGCGCGCACGTCACCTCGACGTTGTGGTGCGAGAAGTCCTCTAGAAGGCTCTTCAGGCACTTGAACGCCACCTGCGACGACACGAGCCTGAGGGACGTTCCATACAAAGATGATCATCGGTCAGTTGAAAGGAGGTGCGATCAACGTTGAAACCGGGCGATGGGTGAAACACGTTTGACGGAGACGCACCTGAACTTGACGCACTCGCCCAAGAACCGCGCGTTTTTTAACCGGTTCTCGCAGCTCCCTTGGTCCCTCTTCTGCTTCAGGTACGCGAACTCCTCCTCCAGCGCGGCCGCGATCGGCGCGCCGACGTCTTTCGTGAACACCTGAGACAACGTCGCGGCGATGCGCGCGTAGAACGGCAACCGCTGCGTCTCCGACCGCGGCACGGACACGAGTTCGTACACCAGCCGTCTTCGCGCCGACGGCGTCGCGTTGACGTAACAGAAATCCAGCGAGAACGCGTCCGCCTCAGCCTTCAGGACGCACTTCGGGAGTCGAAGGAGTAAGGCGTCGACTTTCGCGGCGTGCTGCGCGCCCGCGGCGGCGTCCTCCGCGGCGTCGTCCGCCTTACTTTTTTCGCTCGCGAATCCATCCGCGGCGGCGGCGGCGGCTCCGCTCGCGCTCGCGGCGGCGTCCCCTTCGCCGCCGCCGCCGCCGCCGTCGACGCTCGCCACCTCTCGCGGCAACAGCGCCGCGGGAACGATCGCCCTCAAGTCCGGGAGATCCTCGTAGAACAGCTTCGACTCCTCGTCGTCCCAGTTCACCCCCCCGGACCCGTCCGCGCCGTCGACGCCGCGTTGAAGCGCCACCTTCCCTTGCGACTCCTTCTCCTTCGTCTCCATCGCGGGCAGCGCCGGCATCGGCACCCGCAGCGCCTCGGACAACGCGTTCACGCCCTTCGTGAGCGTCTCGTACGTCTTCTTCAGCTCCGCGTACGCCGCGGTGGCAGCCTCGGTGATCTCGCCCGTTCTCTCCAACGCCCTGGCGTTCTCTCGCTCGAGCGCGCCCAACGCGACGTGCTGCTCGACGAGGACGTCGCCGGCGTAGACGTAGAACGTTCGGAACACGGTCGCGAACGCGTTTTGCTGCTCCGCGGACAGACGGAACCAACCCACGTCCGGCGCGTCTTCCTCCGTCGACGCGGCCGCTTCGTTTCCGTTTCCGTTTCCGTTTCCGTTTCCGTTTCCGTTTCCGTTTTCATCCTCCGCGGACGTCGACGCCTTCTTCTTCCCGCGATCGGGCGCGATCCCCAAGAACTCCTCCCCGAACGCCTTCGCGAACATCCCGAACGCGCTCAGCGCGTGCGCGAACCCCTCCGGATCCTTCTCCCACCTCTCCTTGCTCAGCTCTCGCACGCACTTATACGCCGGTCCCGCCGACGGCACCACGCCGACGAGCACGAGCTCCGCGAGCGTCCGCAGCTTCAGCCGCCGCTGCAGCGGGCTCGGCGCTTCCTTCCCGTCGCGCTCGCCGTCGTCCTCGCCTCTGGCCGCGGCAGCCTTCGCGGCGGCGAGCGCGGCGGCGGCGCTCGGCGCGAACGCCTTCGCGCCCGGGCACACGTACCTCGGCAGCGCCTCCGCGAGCGCCGCGGAGACGTCCGCGTACGTCTGATGCAGCTCCGACGCGACGGCGACGACGGCGTGCACGTCCCCCGCCCTGATCTTCGCCTCCGCGATCGCGGCGACCGCCTCGGTGACGTACTTGGAAATGTTGGTCTTGCGCAGGTCGTCCAGGATGGACGCTCGCGCGTCCTCGGAGATCTTCAGGAGCTTCTTCGTGAGCGCGGTGTTGCGCTTGATGGACGCGTCGCGCGTCTTGAGCGCGGACGCGTCCGGGCGCCGCGGGTCGAGGTTCGCCGCGCGGAGGCTCGCGCGCGTCGCTCGCAGGGCGACGAGCTCCTCCGCGGCGCGTCTCGCGTCCGCCTCGTCCCTCGCCGCCTTCTCCGCGGCGGCGACGGCGCGCGCTTCCTCCTCGAGTCGCCGCCGTCGCGCCTCGGCCTCGGCGGCGACGCGCTCTCGCTCCGCCTCCGCGGCGAGCTTCGCCGCGGCGGCGGCCGCGGCGTTGTGCGGCTCGTCGTCGCCCCTGCCGCCCCTGCCGCGGCCGCCGCCGCGGCCTCCGCCGCCGCCTCCGCGGCCGCGGCCGCCGCCGCGGCCGCCTTCCTTCGCCGCGGGAGGCGGGGCGCGACCTCCCATCGTGCGCCAGATCTCTGCCGCCTGGTCGCAGAAGAGCCCGCATAACTTCTCGCGACGAAGGACGAGTCATCATATCTGGCGAGGTTTTACCCGCGACCGCTGCCGCGCCGGACGCATACCCGCACGCAACCGCAGCGCACGTCGCACCATCGAAATGGCCGCCATGATCTCCACCAGCTCCTTCGCCGGCGCGCGCGTCGCGCCCGCCAAGCCCGTCGCCGCGGTGCGTCGTCGCGCCGATCGATCGACCGGTCACATCGATCGATTCGCGCGATAGGATCGAATCGACCCCCCCCCGCCCCCCCCGCTTCTCGGTAACACTCGCGCGGACGACGCCTCGCGCTCGGGTTTCGGTCGCGCCGCGACTCGAGCGTCGCGCGCGTCGCCCCGCGAGTGCCTCGCATCGCCTCGGCGGACGCCGCCGACGCGCGACGTCTCGCGCGACGCGCCGCGGCGCCGCGGCGGGTCGCCGCGCCGCGGCGTCGACCGCGAACCGATCGTCCGAGCTGGCGCGGTTTTATTGGCACCGACGCGCGCGCTCGTCTCCAGCCCCCGTCGCGCGCGCTCCGCGCTGACGTATCGCCTCTCTCCCTTCCCTTCCTCCCTCGCGTCGCAGCGCCGCGCCGCCGCCGTCTGCAAGGTGCGTCGATCGCGACGCGCGCGCTCGATACCCCGGGGACGCCTCCGCCGCGATCGGATAGACCCGACTCGGGTGACATCCATTCCTCTCCCGTGTTTTTTCCTCCCCCGAAACGTGGAAACGGAATCTCACCAGTCGCCGTCGTCGTCCCGGTTCCGTCCAGGTCACCGCCTCCGGCGAGAACAAGACCGCGAAACTCGCCGCCGCGACCGCGGCCTCCATCGCGCTCGCCGTCTCCGCCGCCGACGCCGCGCTCGCGGCGTCCTCCGCCGCGCCGCTCTCCGCGGCAGATCTCTACGGCAAGGTCGAGCCAGAGCGCAAAAAAGAAAACCGCTTCGACGGCACGGAAACCGCGGCCCTGAAAGCGCGCATGGCCGCGGGCAAAGGCTCGGCGCCCGCGGTCAAGGCCGCGTCCAAGTCCGCGGCGCCGGCGCCCGCCGCGAAGAAGGCGCCGGCGGCCGCGGCCGCGAAGAAGAGCAACAAGAAGTCGGACGCCGACGCGTCGTCCTCGGGCGCGTCCCACACACTGGTCCCCATACGACCCACCCCTCGGTTTCAATCCCGACACACCTCGACGCCTTTCAACTCCGCTTCTGACGCCTTTCAACTCCACCCCGACGTTCGCTCGTATTGAACGGCCCTCAGGCGCGCTCGCCGCGGTGGTCGCCATCGGCGCGCTCGCCGCCGCCGCCGCGTCGCGCGGGCCGAAGGAGGCGTCCGGCGGGTCGTCGTCCAACGGCGGCGCGAAATCCGCGAGCAAGAGCGACGCCGCGGGCAACGCGAAGGACGCGCAGCAGTGGATCGACGCGTGGAAGGGATCCGACGCGGATTTGAGCACGCCGGAGGGTCGCGCGGCGGACGCGCAGGCTTGGATCGACAACTGGAAGAAGAGCAAGTGAGCGGCGACAGAACAGAACAGAACCAACGGCGAAAGACGGCCGCGTGCTCGCGCGTAATAATACTTAACACAAAGCGTGATTGGTACGCGCGCGCTCGTAAGGTATTACCCCGTCTCCTCGATGAATTACAATAACGAGACGACCTCTCCTCTCCGCCCGTCCAGCGCGTCCGTCCGTCCGTCCGTCCGTCCGTCATCGCGGCTACTTCTTCGCCGCGGCGCCGGCGACGTCTTCCGGCGTGAGCACCTTCAGCCCCCCCATGAACGGCTGCAGCGGCTCCGGGACGCGCACGCTCCCGTCCTCCTCCTGAGGGTCGAGGGTCCATCGTTCAAAGCGACGTCGGGGTGGAATTCATAGGCGTCAGAAGCGGAGCTGAAAGGCGTCGAGGTGTGTCGGGATTGAAAGCGAGGGGTGATGGGCGGAGAGAAACATACGCCGGGAAGAAAAGTCCTCGAGGAACGGCGTTCACCGCGCCGACGCGGTCGTATGGTCGTACGGGGACCAGTGCGACATGGAACGCGCCTGAAAGTTCTCCAAGATGGTGATGATCATCCTCGGCACCGCGCACGCCGTCGCGTTCAACGTGTGACAGTGCGTCAACGGCTGCTTCTTCCCGTCCACCGGATTCGGGCGGTACTTGATGTTCAGCCGCCGCGCTTGGTAGTCCGTGCAGTTGCTCGCGCTGGAGATCTCTCCGTAGCGCTCGAGCGCGGGCATCCACGCCTCGATGTCAAACTTGCGGTACGCCGGCGCTCCGAGGTCCTCGCTGGACATGTCCAACACCTTGAAGTGGAACCCGAGCTCGTCGTACATCTCCTCCTCGATCGCGATGAGCTCGTCGTGGATCGCGTCGCTCTGCTCCGGGGTGGAGACGACGAACATCTCCACCTTGGAGAACTGGTGCAGGCGGTACATCCCTCGCGTCGCCGCGCCGGCGGCGCCAGCCTCGGGGTCGTTCCATACGAGCGAACGTCGGGGTGGAGTTGAAAGGCGTCAGAAGCGGAGTTGAAAGGCGTCGAGGTGTGTCGGGATTGAAACCGAGGGGTGGGCGGAGGGATGCGCCGGGAAGTAAAGTCCTCAAGGATCGGCGTTCACCACGCCGACGATGTCGTATGGGGACCGGTGTGAGATAGAACGCACCTCGGTTCGGAAACAGTGCGAGAACGCCGCCATCTTGATCGGGAGCTGCTTCTCCTCGAGCGCCTCGTCCATGTACACGCCGCCGAGCAGGATCTCCGCGGTGCCCGCGAGGCACAGCTCGCTGTCCTGTATCGAGTACACCTGCGTGTTCTCCGCCCTGGGTTGGAACCCGCACTTTTCCATCGTGGACTGTCGCACCAAATCCGGGACGACCATCGGCTTGAACCCCTTCGCGACGACCTTCTGCATCGCCCAGTTGATCAGCGCGAGCTCGAGCATCGCGCCCGCGCCGGTGAGGTACACGAACCGCGACCCGCACACCTTCCCGCCGGTCTCGAAGTCGAACATCCCGAGCCGTTCGCCGAGATCGACGTGGTTCGCGACGGCGAAGCTGAGGGTCGTTCCATACGAGCGAATGTCGGGGTGGAGTTCAAAGGCGTCAGGTGGAGTTCAAAGGCGTCGAGGGCGGGGATTGAACGCGAGGGATGGGCGGAGAGACGCGCCGGGCAAAGTCCTTAAGGAATGACGTTCACCACGCGAACGGGGTCGTATGGGGACCAGTG
>Ga0181560_10000543_pt1 | contig 34484 bp, 31 predicted proteins | sample 011ome_20_FD_133751 | JGI IMG/M metagenome (GOLD analysis project Ga0181560, IMG submission 133751) | Coastal salt marsh microbial communities from the Groves Creek Marsh, Skidaway Island, Georgia - 011509CT metaG (megahit assembly) | ecosystem: Environmental > Aquatic > Marine > Intertidal... | reverse complement strand
GGGCTCAGCAACGCTGGGGCGACATCAATGGGCATAACGGGACATGGTTTTGCGGCGCTTACTGGCAAAATGGATTTCACGAAGACGGTTTGAGCAGCGGACTGAGGGTTGCCGAGAGTCTGTGTGCCGCGCGCCAGATGGCGGCATGAGCCCCAAGCTCTACTCGGGAACATTAGGGCACGCCCGCTATACGCCAAAACCACACGCCTTCACTTATAAAGTCTTCATGCCCTTTGTAGAGCTTGAGACACTCGCTGAGCTGACCGAGCAACTCCCGCTGTGGTCTGCTAATCGGTGGGCCCCAGCACGTTTTCTTCGGCGTGATTTTTTAGGCCCCGATACATTACCTCTTGCAGACGCAGTCCGGCTGAGAGTTCAGGAAGAAACAGGCGAACATCACACTGGCCCGATTTATCTCTTAGCCAATTGGCGCTACTTTGGTTACCAGAACAACCCGATTGCCGTTTATTACTGCTACGACAAACCCGACGGTCGCTTGCAGTATGTTGTCGCCGAAGTGACCAATACGCCGTGGGGTGAGCGACACAGCTACGTACTTAAAGCTCCGGTGGACGAGGGCCCGCTGGTAACGGAATTTGACAAAGCACTGCATGTCTCTCCCTTCAATCCGATGGATATGACCTACCGCTGGTGCAGCGATGATCCCGGCGAGTCGCTGGCAATTAAGATCACACTCTTTCAGAACAATGGCCGAATCTTTGACGCCGTCTTATCGCTGACCGCTGAACCGTTAAACGCACGATCAGCGGTCCGCGCCATACTCAGCTACCCGCTGATGACGCTCAAGGTCGTGGCGGGGATTTATTGGGAGGCCTTGCGCCTCTTTTTAAAAGGCGTCAGCCTGCATGGCCATCCGAAGCGATCACATTAACGTGCTCGAGGATTCAACGAGCCACCACAGAAGAGGTGCCACATGAGCGAATACAGCGTCAAAAATATTGCCAAGCTCCCGCTGCTGTTTCCGGAAAAAAACGGTGGGTTGGCAAAGGCGTTTATGTGGAAAGTGCTGGAAAAATTACAGGTGGGCTCGCTCACCCTCAAGGAGGGGAGCGAAACAAAGGTCTTCGGTTCGTCAACCGACATCACGGGACCCCATGGTGAAGTCCATGTGCATGATACTGATCTGTATCGGCGCATCCTGACAGGTGGCAGTATCGCGGCGGGCGAGACTTTCATCGAAGGTTTGTGGAGTAGCCCAGATCTGAGTGCAGTGACCCGCGCCTTCAGTGCCAATATGGCGATGCTGGAGGCCATGTCCGACAAACAGAATGTGCTGGCAAGACTGGCATTAAAGCTTAGCCACTGGGCACGCCGAAATACCTCTTCTCGCTCGCGGGAAAATATTTCGGCTCACTATGATTTGGGTAATGATTTCTTCTCGCTGTTTCTCGACCCCAGCATGATGTATTCATCAGCGGTCTATCCCACGCCTGACAGCGACTTGACCACTGCGTCGCAGCATAAATTGCGCCTGATTTGTGAAGACCTGGAGCTCAAGCCAGAGGATCATCTGGTAGAGATCGGCACCGGCTGGGGTGGCATGGCAATTTTCGCCGCGAAGCACTTCGGTTGCCGCGTGACCACCACCACCATCTCTCGTGAGCAGTATGATTACACTGTGGCTGCGGTCGCAAAAAAAGGCCTGCAGGATCAAATTACGGTGCTCTTCGATGACTACCGTGATTTGCAGGGCCGCTTTGACAAGCTTGTGTCAATTGAGATGATCGAGGCAGTGGGCCACCAGTTCTACGATACCTATTTCTCTACGCTCAGCCGACTACTCAAGCCCCACGGCAAAGCCGTCATACAGGCGATTACCATGACAGACCAGCGCTACGAGCAAGCCCGCGACTCGGTGGACTTTATCAAGCGTTACATCTTCCCCGGCGGCTGCTTGCCCTCGCTTACTGTCATCAACGACGCCCTATCACGCGTGACCGATATGCAGATGAGTCACTTGCGAGACATCACTCGCGACTACGCCGACACCTTGAGTGAGTGGCATGAAAGGTTTCTCGACAAGCTCGACGCCGTGCGGGAAATGGGCTTTGACGACCGCTTTATCCGTATGTGGCGCTACTACCTCAGCTATTGCGAGGGAGGCTTTCGGGAGCGCATCATTGGTACCTACCAAATCACCATGACCAAGCCGGGGTATCGCCCGGCCTGACCCGCCGCCTATGCTGCTGTCCCTAGCGCCGATCTTACTGCTGGTTGCCCTACTGTCAGCCTCCGTGACGCTGTTTGGGTCAGACGCCTCTTATGGCCCCAATCAGGTTGCACTGATCATTGCCTCAGCCGCCACCATGCTGGTGGGCTGGCGCAGGGGGATGACCTGGCAAGCGATACAAGAAGGGATGGTAGGCGCAATCACCGTCTCTATCATGCCCATGATGATTCTGCTTTCAGTCGGCGCAATGATTGGTAGTTGGATCATCAGCGGGACCGTTCCCGCCATGATTTACTACGGTGTAGCGCTCCTGGATCCCGGTCTGTTCTATGCCGCGTCGGCGGTCATCTGCGCACTGGCTTCGCTCAGTTTGGGAAGCTCCTGGACGGTCGCCGGGACGCTGGGGATTGGCCTGATGGGCATCGCCACGACCTACTCCCTTTCACCGGCTGTCACGGCAGGCGCCGTCATCTCGGGGGCCTATTTCGGCGACAAACTCTCACCGCTGTCAGACACCACCAATCTGGCGGCCGCTGCCGTCGGCGTGGATCTTTTTGAGCATATCAAAAACATGCTGTGGACAACGCTGCCGTCCTTTATCGCCGCACTATTCGTTTTCACACTGATTGGTAGCGAGGGGGCATCAACGCCAGAGAATATCGCCTCGATTCGGGCGGCACTCGACGCCCAATTTGCCATTTCACCTTTTGTTCTATCGCCGCTGGTACTCATGCTGGGGCTCATTTACTGGCGCGTCCCAGCGTACCCCGCAATCCTGATCTGCACGCTGGCCGGCACACTGCTGGCGGCCGGTCTGCAGAGCGATGTCGTTCGCGAGCTCGCCATGGCTGTACACCCCGAATCCCCAGCGCCGCTGATTCAAGGACTCTGGATGGCTTTGTTTTCAGGCTATCAATCCCCCGAGGAGATGGGTGAACTCAGCAAGCTGCTCGACAAAGGCGGTTTGGCTAGCATGCTCAATACTATTTTCCTCATCCTGACGGCGATGACCTTTGGCGGCATGCTCGACAGTACAGGCATCTTGCGACAACTGCTTGATTGGGTACTGCGCGGCGTGAAAAGCACCGGAGATCTGATTCTGGCCACGGTCGGCGGCGGGATCATTACCAACATACTGGCCGCTGATCAGTTCTTAGCCATCACGTTGCCCGGACGCCTTTTCACATCCGCGTACGATGACCGCGGCCTGAATCGACTCAGCCTGTCTCGCACGCTCGAAGACTCTGCAACACTCACCTCAGTGTTGATCCCCTGGAATACCTGTGGCGCCTTTATGGCTGCCACGCTCGGTGTTGCGACGTTCGAATACGCGCCCTATGCGCTGTTCAACCTTTTCTGCCCGATCCTCGCGGTGGGTTTTGGTTACTTTATGATTGCTCAACCGAAAGCCGTCGCCACCAGCTCATGACGGCGCCCCAATGGGATTACCCAGACCCTTTTGTCATGACTGTGACGGTGGAGACTTGCCATATCGATGCACTGGCCCACACCCGCAATACACACTACGTTGAGTGGTGTATGAACGCGGCCTGGGGACACACCACTCATTTAGGCTTAGGTGCTGAGGAATATCAGCAGCTTGATCGCGCCATGGCACTGACCCACGCCGAGTACGACTATCTCAAAGCGACCCGAGAAGGGGATGAATTGTTAATAGGCACCTGGATTACAGACTGGGCGGGCCGCATGAAAATGACACGTCGACTGCAGATCGCATGTAAAGAAACGGGTGCGACGGTTTTTCGCGGCACCTTGGAATTTGTCTGCATCGAGATATCAACCGGCACACCCAAGCGCCCACCCAAAGCCTTCGTTGATATCTATGGCCCCGTCGTTGCGGCGATCACATCAACAGACCGTGGGGCACCCTGATCCTCGGTTTAGCTGATAAGCCCATCCAGCCCAACTGACTATGCGATTGGCCAATCGAAGCTGATGACCTCTGCGAGGTTCTCTGCGCCCAGCTTCAAGGCAAGCAGACGATCTACCCCCAATGCGACTCCCGCGCAGTCAGGCAAGCCATGTCGTTGCGCAGCGAGCAACCGCTTATCGATCGGGCGCGGTGTTAGACCGCGCATTTGGCGGCGGCTATTTTCGGTATTTAATTGCTCCTCAAGCGCGCCAGCATCAGTTTGCTCCCAGTATCCATTGGCGAGTTCTTGCCCGTGCACATAGCACTCAAAACGCGCAGCGACCGTCTTATGGTCAATTTGATGCGTTCGCGCCAAGGCCGCCTGCGCAGGCGGAAAATCGGTAACGAACACCACTCCCCAATCTCGGATTACAGGCTCAATACAATGACTCATAAGCAAGTCCAGCACAGCATCGCGATCAAGCCCTTTGGGCACTGCACCCATTTGCTCTCGCGCAGCCCGTAGCCAGCTTGCCGGCGCATCATGCCCATCGCCCTCCTCCAGCGGGTCAATGGCCAGCAGCTCGCCGAACAAGGCGCGATAGGGCCACACCTGCCACCCCTGTGTCTCTAACACCTCGCCCACTAGCGCCGCCACCTCACGCATCAAGGCGGCGTGATCCCAGCCAACGCGATACCACTCCAGTAACGTGAACTCTGGGTTGTGATGTCGGCCGACCTCACCGCACCGAAAGGCCTTGCCAATCTGGAAGATATCGCCTGCGCCCGCAGCCAAAAGCCGCTTCATGGCAAACTCTGGCGAACTCTGCAGATAGCGCGGTCCAGCGCCACCGCCATCGGTTGGGATCTTGAATACAGCAATACCGGGGTCGGGTACCGTGCCCTGAGAGAGCAAAGGCGTCTCGACCTCGAGCATCCCTCTGTCCGATAAAAACGCGCGTAGCCGTGTCAGCAGGTTAGCGCGTTCAGTTAGATTGGCCAGCGACGCTGAGGGCCGCCACTCAGTCATAGTCAGCTTTTGCTGGCGCGACTCACGTATTCACCGGTGCGGGTGTCGACGCGAATCACCTCGCCCTCGGTGATAAAAAGCGGCACTCTAACCACAGCGCCGGTACTCAAAGTCGCGGGCTTACTGCCGCCCTGCGCCGTATCGCCCTTCAAGCCGGGATCAGTCTCGGTGATTTCGAGTTCGATGAAATTCGGCGGCGTGACGGCCAGCGGAGAGCCGTTGTAGAGGGTGATCTCATATCGCTCCTGCTCCTTTAGCCATTTCTCAGCCTCACCTACTGCGTCGCGATCCGCGCTGTACTGCTCATAGCTCGATGGATCCATGAAGTACCAGAACTCTCCATCGGTGTAGGAGTACTCCAGATCAACATCCATCACGTCTGCACCTTCGAGGCTGTCACCGGACTTGAAAGTGCGCTCCCACACCCTGCCCGACTTGAGGTTACGCAACTTAACGCGATTGAATGCCTGACCTTTTCCCGGCTTGACGAACTCGTTCTCCAAAATGGAGCAGGGCTCGCCATCCAGCATGACTTTCAGGCCAGACTTAAATTCGTTGGTGGAGAAATTTGCCATCGCGGAAAACCTGAATATGAAAAACGCGATGATACCGCAGGGCCATGACCGGGAACACTTTCCAACACTCAGTCCCTGCTGAACTCGCCCTCACTGCCCAGCAGATAACAAATGCCGTCTAAACCACCGTAAGTGACCTCAATAGGGCTCGCAGCGCGAACCGTAGGCTTGGCATGAAATGCCACCCCCAGACCCGCCAGCGCCATCATTGAGAGATCATTGGCGCCGTCACCCACGGCAATGGATTGCTCCACACCAATGCCCAGCTGGTCACACAACCGCTGCAACGCCATTGCCTTGTATTCGCGATTGACGATGGGAGGAATCACCCCGCCAGTCACGACGCCATCGCTGATCTCGAGTTCATTGGCGACCACCTGGTCAAACCCGAAGTCCTGCTGCAACCGTTTGGCGATGGGCAGGAATCCCCCTGAAAAAATCGCGAGCGTCATGCCCCGCGCGCGCAAGGTGGTTGTCATTTCCCGAAGACCCTCCTTGATCGGCAATCGATCCGCCAAGGCCTCTACCGCGTCTGCGCGGAGACCTCTCAGCAGGGCCAGCCGGGTTCGGAAGCTCTCATCAAAATCGACCTCCCCGCGCATGGCACTCGCCGTAATAGCAGCAACCTGATCACCAACACCTGCCACATCCGCCAGCTCGTCAATCACCTCACAATCAATAAGGGTCGAATCCATATCGAACACGGCCAACCGATAATCGCGGATGCGCGTGGTTCTGGGTTGCAGGGCCAGATCAACCTGACGGGCATCTGATAAGTCCCTCAATCGTTGAGAAAGGCCCGCTTCGTCAGGGCAATCAATCAAGAAATTGTGAACTTTTCGCGACGAAGACAGCGTCACGGGTACCGGCACATCGCGATAATCAAGCACGGCACCACCGGCTTCAGCAACGGCATGCACAAGCGTCTGAAGTTCAAATTCAGTGCCACTTGGCACCATTAACACAATGACATGTGTCGCGCTTTTCACGGGTCACTCATTTAAATCAAACAAAAGATACGTCGCGGTGTTCTCACAAAAGCCGCGCCCATGAAGTTTATACTGAACACCGTGGTAATGGAGGCACGCTGTGGAACCCATCTTGCGCCGATTACGTCATCAACCCCTGTCTCACCAGCTGGCATTGGTCGCTGCAGGATGTTGTTTGATTGCCACGCTGATTCTAGTCACCGTCGCCTCACAGTCCACCCAATCCATTCTGAACACGACCCTTCAGGAGCATGCGCAAGCCGCCGTCGCAAACCTCGGGCTCAAGGCCGGTAACGAATTAGCAACGGGTGACCGGCTGGGATTGGCGGCAGCACTGCAGTTTTATACCGACCAAAACCTCTTCTCCGGTGCGCGCGCGCTCGATGTTGACGGCAACGAACTTGCCGTTGCAGGTGCCACAACAACAAGCGGATCGCTTTATCGTCATGCCATCCTGATTGATGGCAACAGCGCTGGATCAGTAGAGCTCTACCTCGACCTGACCCCGCAGCTAGAGGCAAAAGAGACCTTGCTATGGGGCTTGATCGCGCTGGCAGGTCTCCTCAGTACAGCTGTTTTTGCGATTACCCGGCCCATGGGCCAGCGGCTGGCGAGCGATATCAGCGATGCCGTCGCTCAACTGGATGCCATTTCCAACGAGCCCTCAGTATCGATCAATGAATTACATAAGCTCCGCGACAGCGTTAACTCGCTACCTTTGGATCTGCTCAAATCACAAAATCTGTTCTATCAAGATGAAGAACACTATCGCGACACCGCGATCCTATGTATTGCGTTGAAGCACCTACCCGGATATCTCGACACATTGGATGACACACGATTACAAGGGTACGTGGGTTTATTGCACCGCATTGCTTATGGCGCCGCGGGTTTCTATGGCGGCGAGCTGTCAGTCATCAGGCAGTTTGGCCTGGCTATCTACTTTTCTGGTTCCCACTCAATTGGCTCACCGGTGTTACGGGCCGCGAGTTGCGCGTGGCTGCTTGCTCAGTCAGCAGCGTTGGCAGAAAAAACCGAGCGTCTCTCCTTTATGCCCGGATTGGCCATCGGTGTCAGTGAGCTGGGCAGGGGGGACGCTGAAGACATTTATCCGGGTCTCTACATTCAGGCCACGTTGGACGAGCTGCTGGAATTGGCCCATCAGGATGTTGACGCCATCTTGCTATCTTCACGGGCGGCAGAGGATGATGGTCTGACTGCGCGCGTCGGGATCGACGTGATCGACGAGCGGTGGATGGCGTTAGGTGACATTGGCAGTCGCCATATGGATTTGCTCATTCGGCAACTCGCGCTTTTGCGACGCGTGGTTGCGCCTGCGGAGCAGGAAAGCCCTCAGGGATTTCTTCCTTTTTAAGGCATCAATCGCTGACCACGGTCAAATGACTGACCCGCTGGTAGCCCTTGGGCAATTTGCTACCCCGTCGCCCTCTTTCCCCTTTGAAGTGTTCCAACTCTGACCACTTGAAATTTCGATAATGACCGCCCGATGTCACTTGCAAGGTGTCGCCCTCGGAGACGACGCATAAACCCACAACGAATTCCTCACGAGTCGCCGCGCGGGCGGAGGGGATACCGATCAACTTATTCCCTTTGCCCCGCGCAAGCTCAGGCACGTCGCTGAGTGAAAAAACGAGCATTCGTCCTTCGCTGGTCGCTACCACAACCCACGACTCTGAAGCCCCTGATATCGTCGCCGGCGGCAACACCCGGGCGTTCTTGGGTAATGTCAGCAACGCCTTTCCCGCTTTATTTTTGGCCTGCAGTTGCGCAAGTTGCACAACAAAGCCGTAGCCAGCATCGCTGGCGAGCAAAAAGCGATCGCCCTCCTGTCCAGTCAGTAGCCCTTCAAAGGTGGCACCTGACGGCGGGTTGATCCTGCCCGTCAACGGTTCACCCTGCCCCCGCGCAGACGGCAGTTGATGCGTGGGAATGGTGTAGGCGCGCCCGGTGGAATCCAGTACCACGGTCGGCAAGTTTGACCTGCCTCTGGCCGCAAATCGAAAACCATCCCCCGATTTATAACTGAGTGTTGTCGGATCAATGTCGTGTCCCTTTGCTGCCCGAATCCAGCCCTTCTCCGACAGAACAATGGTCAGCGGGTCCGCAGTGGTGAGCTCCAACTCGCTGAAAGCTCTCGCCTCCTCGCGGGTGATCAGTGGCGACCTCCGAGCGTCGCCATGATTTGCGACTACAGCGTTAAGTTCACGCTTAATGAGCGTCTTTAATCGCGCGTCACTCCCGAGGGTCTTTTTGAGGCCGTCGCGTTCGGCCGTTAACTCATCCTGCTCGCCCCGAATTTTCATTTCTTCGAGCTTTGCCAAATTCCTCAGCTTCAGATCGAGGATTGCCTCTGCCTGAATATCCGTGATCTTGAAAGCCTTGATGAGCGCAGGCTTTGGCTCATCCTCCTCTCGGATAATGCGAATCACTTCATCGATGCTGAGGAAAGCAATCAGATAACCATCGAGGATATGCAGTCGTCTCTCGACGCGATCGAGCCGGTAAGCCAACCGGCGCTTGACCGTCGCCTTACGGAAGGTCAGCCATTCCTTAAGAATGGTCAGCAGTGACTTCACGCCGGGTCTGCCGTCTATACCGATGACGTTGAGGTTGACCCGATAGGAGCGCTCCAAATCCGTGGTGGCAAATAGATGGCTCATCACGGCATCGACTTCGATGCGGTTAGATCTGGGTACCAAAACCAGACGGGTGGGATGCTCGTGGTCAGATTCGTCGCGCAAGTCAGAAATCATTGGTAATTTCCGAGCCTGCATTTGCGCGGCGATCTGCTCCAGCACCTTGGCACCCGACACCTGATAAGGCAGGGCGTGGATAACGACGGCACCGTCTTGCGCTGTATAGGCAGCGCGCACCTTCAGCGCACCGCGACCCGTTTCGTAAAGCGCCAACACTTCATCAGCCGGAGTCACTATTTCGGCCTCAGTCGGGAAATCAGGTCCCTTGATGAACTGGCAAAGGTCGGCAACGCTGGCTTTAGGTGATTCAAGCAAATGAATCGCAGCAGCAACAACTTCTGCAAGATTGTGGGGTGGAATGTCGGTAGCCATGCCCACCGCAATCCCAGTGGTGCCATTTAAAAGCAGATTGGGTACCTGAGCGGGAAGCACCACCGGTTCGTCTAGGGTCCCGTCAAAATTAGGCTGCCAGTCAACGGTGCCCTGACCAAGCTCGGAAAGGAGCACGTCGGCATAGGCGGTCAGGCGAGACTCCGTGTAGCGCATCGCGGCAAAAGACTTGGGATCGTCCGGAGAACCCCAGTTGCCCTGCCCGTCCACCAGCGGATAACGGTAAGAGAAGTGCTGCGCCATGAGGACCATCGCCTCATAGGCTGCGCTATCACCATGGGGGTGAAATTTGCCAATCACGTCACCCACCGTTCGAGCTGATTTTTTGTATTTGGCGCTCGCCTTAAGCCCGAGCTCGCTCATGGCATATACGATGCGTCGCTGCACCGGCTTGAGCCCATCGCCAATATGCGGCAAGGCGCGATCGAGAATGACGTACATCGAATAGTCGAGGTACGCTTTTTCGGCATAATCCTTCAGGGAGAGCTGCTCGACATCGGTCGCCGGCTGCATCAAATCTGTCATGGTCTTGAAACTCTCATCAGGCAAGTGACGCAGACGCCTCTGGGGACACCTGCAAGCGCGTTATCCTAACGCACCCGGAAGCCGAAATACCACGGAGTCCCTGATCCGATGGCCGCCCACATTGAAAAGGTTGTTGAGGACACACAATGACACCGCTAACAAGCGAAGCTCTCACTGCGCTGACCCGTCGCTGGCGACACTTCGATGCCTTCAGCGTCCGGGAATGGCATCGCCTGCTGACCCTGCGGACCGCTATTTTTGTTGTGGAGCAACAGTGCCCCTATCAGGAAGTTGACGAGAAAGATCCTCATTGCTGGCATCTTGAACTGCTTGATGACCAGCAGCTCATAGGGACTTTACGCGTTGTCCCTCCGGGGGTTAGCTATGACGAATGCGCTGTTGGCAGGGTAGGTATCGATCCCGCATATCGCGGGTTAGGTCTGGGCCGCGACCTGATGATTACGGCGCTCGCATTCTGCGAGAGTCGATGGCCTGAGGGCGTGCGCCTCAGTGCACAGGCTTATTTACAGACCTTTTACGAATCCCTGGGATTTGCGCCTACCCGCGGACCCTACCTGGAGGATGACATTCCCCATATTGAAATGCTCAAGCATTTTGGAAATTCAGGCGGCTGATCGCGCGGCGCGCTTACGCTCATGCTCCAGCAGCAGTTTTTTTCGCAGGCGAATGCTGGTGGGGGTGACCTCTACCAATTCATCCTCGTCAATGAATTCCAGTGCCTGCTCGAGGCTGTGCAGCACCGGCGATGTGAGTATGACAGCCTCATCAGTCCCCGAAGCACGAACGTTAGTCAGCTGCTTACCTTTGGTGGGGTTCACCACCAGATCATTGCCGCGACTGTGCAGCCCCATGATTTGGCCTTCATAGACATCCACGTTGGGCTCGATAAAAAGACGGCCACGTTCCTGAAGGCTGAACAGCGCATAGGCCAGTGTCTTGCCGGATATCATTGATACCAGCACGCCGTTATTGCGGGCACCCAGCTCCGACTTGGCGACCGGCCCGTAGTGATCGAAAACATGGGTCATGATCCCAGAACCCGAGGTCAGCGTTAGAAACTGCGAGCGAAAACCAATCAGCCCGCGCGCAGGCACTACGAACTCCAGACGGACCCGACCGGCGCCATCAGTAATCAGGTTCTGGAGTTCCGCTCGCCTGAGCCCGAGCTCTTCCATCACCCCGCCCTGATGGGCATCTTCGCAATCAATCACCAAATTCTCATAAGGCTCTGATAATTGGCCGTCGATCACCTTTTGAATCACTTCGGGCCGAGACACCCCCAGTTCAAAGCCTTCCCGGCGCATATTCTCGATCAGGACCGAGAGGTGTAACTCCCCACGACCGGATACTTTGAACTTGTCTGGACTGTCGCCCTGTTCCACTCGCAGTGCGACGTTATGGATCAGCTCCCGATCAAGGCGCTCCTTGATATTACGCGACGTCACGTACTTGCCCTCGCGACCGGCGAAGGGCGAATCGTTCACCTGAAATGTCATACTCACCGTAGGCTCATCGACGTTCAGCGCTGGCAGCGCTTCGGGGCGGGCAGGATCACAGAGCGTATCGGAAATATTGAGCGCGTCGATACCAGTAACACAAACGATATCACCCGCCTCAGCGCGTTCTGCCTCGACGCGCTCCAACCCCAGAAAACCCATGACTTGCAGGACTTTGCCGGCACGCTGATCGCCAGCCCGATCGACGATCGCGACCGTCGTATTGGGTGTGAGCACACCGCGGGTAATGCGGCCTACACCGATAACGCCGACATAACTGTTGTAGTCAAGAGCGGAAATCTGTAGCTGCAAGGGCCCATCTGCATTGACTGCGGGCGGCGCAACCTTGTCGACGATCGCCTGAAATAGCGGGGCCATATCCGCCGCCATATCGTTGTAGTCCTCACCCGCGATACCATTGAGCGCCGATGCAAAAATGACGGGGAAATCCAGCTGTTCCTCCGTCGCACCCAAGGTATCGAAAAGGTCAAAGACCTGATCAACCACCCAGTCAGGGCGAGCACCCGGGCGGTCTACTTTGTTCACCACCACGATGGGGTTCAAACCACGCGCAAAAGCCTTGGCAGTCACGAAGCGCGTCTGAGGCATAGGGCCATCCACCGCATCGACCAACAGCAGCACCGAGTCCACCATCGATAGCACCCGCTCTACTTCCCCGCCAAAATCGGCGTGACCCGGCGTATCGACAATGTTAATGCGGTAATCATTCCAATTAATCGCCGTATTTTTGGCGAGAATGGTGATGCCGCGCTCTCGCTCCTGATCATTGGAATCCATGATTCGCTGAGCGCCCTCGTTCTTTCGGTCGAGCGTGCCAGATTGCTGCAGCAAGCAATCGACCAGCGTGGTCTTACCGTGGTCGACATGAGCAATGATGGCAATGTTGCGAAGCGCTTTCATGGTGAATTCGGTCTCTGGCTTTTGTGAGTGCGTGAGGGCGCGCGGAGTGTACACCAGCCGAGCGTAATCGGTTCAATATCTGCGTCCTCAAAATAAGGCCGCAAGAGACAGGATTTTGGCGTGGGTCTTAGTGCCGCTGGTTTCCGAAGGCTCGCGAGGCGGTACCTACCCTCACTTGGGGTGATGGCGCGGAAAGCGGTGAACGGCGCTCATTATATAAGGCGCTCGTAGAAAACAGCCCCTTGGCGACACTGTCGACAAGGGGCTTCTCGCATAGATTGAGCGGGTGTTGCTAGGCAAGCGCCTCTTTGGTCGTCTTAACAATCGCTGCGGCGACCTTGTAAGGATCAGCGTTTGACGCCGTTCTCCTGTCCTCTAGTCGTCCAACCCAGCCATCTGTATGCGTTGTAACGGGAATCCGTATGGAAGCCCCTCGGTCAGAAATACCGTAGCTGAACTGATCGATTGATTGGGTCTCGTGATCGCCGGTAAGTCGTTGGTCGTTATCAGCACCGTAAACGCTGATGTGCCGCTCAATGTTCTTACCAAACTCCTCGCAGATTTTAGTGAAGACAGACTCTTCTCCAGCCGTCCTCATCACTTCGTTTGAAAAATTCGCGTGCATGCCGGACCCGTTCCAGTCGAGCTTACCGAAAGGTTTTGGGTGCCAATTGATGGAGTATCCATACTTCTCGCCGGTGCGCTCCAGCAGGTATCTTGCAATCCATGTCTCGTCACCGGCCCTTTTTGCGCCCTTGGCAAACACCTGAAATTCCCATTGGCCCGCAGCAACTTCGGCGTTGATTCCCTCAACGTTGATCCCCGCAGCGAGGCATAAATCGAAGTGCTCTTCGACACAGTCTCTTCCAAACGCGTTGGCGGCGCCCACTGAGCAATAGTAAGGGCCTTGTGGGCCTGGGTAGCCATTATGCGGGAACCCGGGCGGCAGCTGGGTGTCTACATCCCACAAAAAGTATTCCTGCTCGAAGCCAAACCAAAAGTCGTCGTCGTCGTCATCGATCGTAGCTCTACCATTCGACACGTGGGGCGTGCCGTCTGCGTTCAGCACTTCTGTCATCACCAGGAATGCGTCATTTCGGCCGGGGTCCGGGAATATCGCCACCGGCTTCAGGAGACAGTCCGAGCTACTGCCATCCGCTTGCTCCGTTGAGCTCCCATCAAAGGACCACATGGGACACTCCTCGAGGGTGCCTCCAAAGTTGTCACGCACTTGGGTTTTGCTTCGCAGGCTCTGAGTGGGCGCATAGCCATCAAGCCAGATATATTCGAGTTTAGCTTTCATTTTCGCAAGGTTCTCCAGACAGCGCGGCAGGCCGCGTAACAATTAATCTGATTACTCAATATGCCAATGTCTCGGCCTTCCGCCGTGGCCCGCCAAAACATTTCACAGGGGGTCAGCAAAATCCATGCCACCGACAGACCAACACAACTAGCTGATAAATAAATTCTTTTTTTCTGGACTCTTTTGTGGCGCACCAATATTGTGCGATTGCACCCGCTAAACGCACCACAATGAAGCGTCGTGGTGTAGGCTATGGCACTATTTGACGCAATGAGACGGGATTGCAGCGCTTTATGGTCCCAGTTTCGCCCATATATCGGGTCATTGGCAAACAATCCACGCCAAAAGCGAGTTGGCACAACACTTGCAAGTGGGTCCCGAGTATAAGAACACCCTCGCGCAAATTCACATCGGGCACCCCGGGGTATGCGAGAACATCAACCGGAGGAGCACAAACAAAATGGCACAGCGAACGCTCGATCTCATCAACAATACGGATGCCCGATGGGTAGATCTCCGGTTCACCGACACGAAAGGAAAGGAGCAGCACGTCTCAATTCCAGCCAGCGCCGTCGATGAAGATTTTTTTGAAGGTGGCAAAATGTTCGATGGATCTTCGATCTCCGGATGGAAGGGCATCAGCGAATCCGACATGATACTGATGCCGGACGACAGCACCGCAATAGCGGACCCCTTCACCGACGATCCGACCGTCATCCTGCGCTGTGACATTGTCGAGCCAGCCACGATGCAGGGCTACGAGCGTGACCCCCGCAGCATCGCCAAGAGAGCAGAGGCTTATCTCACCGCCACCGGGATCGGCGACAGCGCTTTTTTTGGACCAGAGCCGGAATTCTTTGTTTTTGAAGACGTGAAGTGGCATGCCGACATGAGCGGCGCTAGCTACGAAATCAATGCTGAGGAAGCCGCTTGGTCCTCCAACCTGAACTTCGAAGACGGCAACACCGGACACCGACCGCGGGTTAAAGGCGGCTACTTCCCCGTGCCTCCTGTCGATTCGCTCCACGATATTCGTGCCGCCATGTGTTCCGCCATGGAGCAAATGGGCCTCAATGTGGAGGTCCATCATCACGAGGTGGGCACGGCAGGACAATGCGAGATCGGGGTTAAATTCAACACCCTGGTTGCCAAAGCGGATGAGGTGCAGATTCTGAAGTACTGTGTGCTGAACGTCGCTCACGCCTATGGCAAAACGGCGACTTTCATGCCTAAGCCTTTAGTCGGCGACAATGGATCGGGCATGCACTGTCATCAGTCTATTGCCAAAGACGGAGACAATACCTTTGCCGGCGAAGGTTACGCCGGGCTCTCAGATACGGCCCTCTACTACATTGGGGGCATCATAAAACATGCGCGTGCCCTCAACGCCTTCACCAACGCTTCAACCAATAGCTACAAGCGCCTGGTGCCGGGCTTTGAGGCACCGGTCATGCTGGCCTACTCGGCTCGGAACCGATCGGCATCAATTCGCATTCCGTATGAGCCTTCACCGAAAGGCAAGCGTATCGAGGTGCGCTTCCCCGACCCCACGGCTAACCCTTATCTTGGCTTCGCGGCGATGCTGATGGCGGGTATCGATGGCATCCAGAACAAAATCCATCCCGGTGATTCGGCAGACAAGGATCTCTACGATCTGTCTTCCGACGAAGCCGCAGTGATCCCGACGGTTGCCTCAAGCCTAGAGGTGGCGCTCGATGCGCTGGACGCCGATCGCGCGTTCCTAACGGCGGGCGGTGTGTTTACCGATGACATGATCAACGCCTATATCGAACTCAAACGCGAAGAGGTCGAGAGACTGAACATGACAACACATCCCGTCGAGTTCGACATGTACTACTCGGTGTGAAAACGCTGCACCATCGCGCCACAAACAAGGGCTGGCTTGCCAGAGGTACGTGTGTTGTCATGTTGAAACGCGCCCGCATCACCATGCTTTTCTACCCGGCGTTGCGCCGCATCGTAGCAGTGACGCTTTTAACCCACGGCTTGGCGCACTCCATTGTCGCCGAGACGATCTATAAAGTGGTCGATGACAAAGGCAACGTCACGTTTACCGATACCCCTCCAGAAGACACGGACGCCGCGGTTGAGATACATATCCTGCGCGATACCAATACCGCCGCCGCTGTCTCCGCGACACCGGCAACCGCCGGGCAAACAACCCGGCCCGACGAGGTGACTCAATTTGTGACTCGTATCACCCGCCCAGCGAGCGGAAGCACGATACCGATGGGGCCCGGAGATTTTATTGTTCAAGCGGAGATTGCACCGGGCCTTGAAAGTGGCGAGCAGCTCATCCTCATGTTGGATGGCAAACCTGTCAGCGCACCGCAGCCATCACCCACATGGCAGCTCAGCAATGTCTTTCGTGGCGCACACCGGTTGCAGGTCGTTCGCCTTACCAAGGCGGGGGAAGCACTGAGCGAATCGCCCGAACACACGGTTTATGTCATGCGACCCACAGTGAACAGGTAATGTGATGGCCACCGAACCTCTAACGGATCTCGCCACAGACTATCACCTCGACCTGCTTGCGACGGGGGTCGTGTTACTGGATGTCAATCTTCATATTCAGGCGCTAAACCTGTCGGCAGAGAACTTGCTGGAGGTCTCAGCCAGCCGGGCACTAGGAAGCACGCTCGATGGGCTGCTCGGTGAGTCGAATGAGTGGTACCCCCTGCTGCATCAGGCACTAACCGAAAACTATCCCATGGTGCGGCGAGCAATCCCGCTGAGAACTCGCACCGGACAGGAGCGAACCGTCGACATCACACTCAGCCCAATTTCGGGACAGATAAAAAGTCGGTGCCTTCTGGTTGAGCTCAACTTGGTTGATCGACTGCAAGCGATCAGTCGTGATGAGAGTGAGTGGCAGGCGCAAGCGACATTAAAAGAAATCATGAAGGGCGTGGCCCATGAGGTAAAAAATCCGCTGGGGGGCATTCGGGGCGCAGCGCAGCTACTGGCAGGAGAGCTCGGGAGCCCTGGACTGCAGGAATACACCGACATCATCATTTCCGAGGTTGACCGCCTGCACACCCTAGTGGACCGAATGTTGGGCCCCAAAGAAACGCTGGCATCTGAGCTCATGAATATTCATGAAGTCACCGAACACGTGCGCCAACTGATTGAATCTGAAGCCAAGGGTGCGCTGGATATATCGCGTGATTATGACCCCAGCCTCCCCAGTTTTTACGCCGACCCCGGGCAACTGACCCAAGCCATCCTTAATTTGATACGCAATGCGTGGCAGGCGTGCGGCGACGCTGGACGTATCGCACTGAGAACACGGGTCCTGCGGCAATTCACGGTGGGCGGAAACCGACACAAGCTGGTGTGTGCATTGCAGGTCTTGGATGACGGACCCGGTGTTCCCGAGGATTTAATGACGCGCTTGTTCCTGCCTATGGTAACAGGCAACGCCACGGGAACCGGCCTCGGCTTGTCCATCGCGCAGCGCATCGCCAACCAACATGGCGGCCTGATCCAGGTGCGAAGCGTGCCGGGGGATACCTGCTTCACCTTACTTTTACCCATGGAGGTCTGATATGTCATTTGCCGAGGAGGTATGGATTGTCGATGATGACAGCTCTATCCGCTGGGTGATGGAAAAAGCGCTGACACGCGCCGGCCTCAGCTGCCGCGTTTTCGCGTCGGCCGATGAAGTACTCGATGCCATGGCATCAGTCGAGCCGATGGTCGTCATCAGCGATATCCGCATGCCGGGTATGGACGGAATTCAGCTATTGTCACAAATCCGTGCACGGCAACCCGAGCTACCCGTGATCATCACTACGGCGCACTCCGACCTTGATAGCGCAGTCAACTCCTATGAGGAGGGCGCTTTTGAGTATCTGCCTAAACCTTTTGACCTAGATGAAATGGTATCCACCGTCACCCGTGCTCAGACTCAGCGAAGCCCTAAGGTGGCTCCCTCGGAACAAGTGACGGGTAGCCAGACTGCCGAGATCATTGGTAACGCGCCCGCGATGCAGGAGGTCTTTCGCGCTATTGGTCGCCTTGCGCAAAGTCACATCACGGTATTGATCAATGGCGAGTCAGGCACTGGAAAAGAGCTGGTCGCCCGCGCGCTCCACCGACACAGTCCTCGCGCTGGCAGTGCCTTTGTCGCACTCAATATGGCTGCGATACCCCAGGAACTCATGGAATCAGAGCTGTTTGGGCACGAAAAGGGCGCTTTTACCGGCGCCAACAATCGCCGTGAGGGCAGATTTGAACAAGCCCGCGGGGGGACCTTGTTTCTGGACGAAATTGGCGACATGCCCGCGGCTACCCAGACCCGTTTGCTCAGAGTGCTTCAAGATGGTGAGTTCTTTAGGGTTGGCGGCGTGGATTCTATACAGGCGGATGTGCGCATTATTGCGGCGACCCATCAAAAGCTGGAATCGCTGGTCGAGACAGGTGCTTTTCGCGAGGACCTGTTTCATCGCCTCAATGTCATCAGAATTCACGTTCCCAAACTGTCTGAGCGCCGGGAAGACATCCCCGGACTACTGATGCACTTTTTAAAAGGGGCGAGCGCCGAGCTGGGTGTCGAAACCAAAATCCTGTCAAAAGAGGCGCTATCAACCCTCACTCAATTGCCCTGGCCGGGCAATGTCCGGCAACTGGAGAATACCTGTCGATGGCTGACCGTGATGGCGGCAGGCAGAGAAATATTGGAGTCAGATTTACCGCCAGAATTGCTGCAGCCACAGGGTAAAAGCGAGCAAGCCGGCGCGGAGGACTGGCACGAGCGATTGGCGAGCTGGGCGCATCAGCGGCTAATCGACGGACAATCCAATGTGTTACGCGAGGCGCTTCCGCTGTTTGAATCCATCATGATTGAGGCAGCACTGCGGCACACGGGCGGAAGAAAAGCCGAGGCCGCAGAGTTGCTCGGGTGGGGCCGAAATACCCTCACCCGAAAAATCAAGGATTTGGAAACGCCGGCGCACTGAGGGCAAAGGCGCTCAGTGGGTCGCGGTACCCGCCGGTGCCTCTGCACCCTCAGCGGGTGCATCGGCTGCCTGTTGCGCCACTGCTTGTCTGAACAAGGCATCAAAATTCACCGGCGCAATCATCAATGGCGGGAAGCCTCCTTTGACAACGAGATTGTCGATGGCTTCGCGAGCGTAAGGGAACAGAATCGTCGGGGCAACCGTGGCCAATAACTGCCGCAGGGCATCGCCCTCTATCCCGGCGACGAAAAAAATACCTGCCTGCTGCACTTCTACCAGAAAGGCCGTCTGATCCTCGAGCTTGGCAGTAATGGTCAGGGTCAGCACCACCTCGTGGTTACCCTCCTCGTCAAACCGGCTGCTTTTGGTATTGAGGTCGACGTTGACGGCAGGCTTCCACTCTTTTCGAAATACGTCTGGCGCCATCGGCGACTCAAACGAAATGTCTTTGGTGTAAATCCGCTGCGTCACGAATTGCTGTTGTGCCGCATCACCCTGCGCAGCCGCCTGTTCTTCAGCCATGATGGCTCTCCTTCTTGTTCAAGTCTTTCTATTACGCCCGCGTAAAGCCAAGCATTGGATCCAGACCGCCAGAACGCTCCAGACCATACAACTCATTACAGCCGCCAATGTGCTGACCGCCAATCCAAATTTGCGGCACCGAGGTTTGCCCCGCGGCCTCAGTCATTTTCTGCCGGGCTGCCGCATCACCATCCACCGCGATTTCTTGGTAAACCACTCCCTTTCGATCGAGCAGTGCCTTGGCTCGAATACAAAACGGACACCATCGCGTGGTGTAGATGACAATGTCCTTCACTGCGTGACAACAGGGAGCTTTTGCGCATCCCACTCCATCATACCGCCTGCCATTTTTTGAGCGCGCGAAAAACCCTGAAGCCTCAGTGTTTTTGTGGCGGACCCGGCTGATTGCCCCATCTTACACACCACAACGATCGGTTTTTCCCTGAATTTTTCCAATTCATCCAGTCTTGTCGCCAGCGAAGCCACGGGGATATTGAGCGCCGCCGTGATGTGACCACGCGCAAACTCCTGCACCTCTCTGATATCCAGAAAAACGCCGCCCTCACCATTAACCAGCTGCACCGCTTCGCCAATCGACAATGCTGGCCCCGCCTTGCGAGTCTCGTGGACCAACAGCAGCGTCAACGTCGTCGCCAGTCCAGCGATCAGGACCCACTGCTCAGCCATGAACTGAAAAATCATCGCACTCGACACACTTTATCTGCCTATATCGGTTCGCTGGTCAGGATGGGACGCTCTGCTTGCCTTGAATCTACCCGTGAGCAAGCGCTTGGCGTCTGCGAGGTGCGCGAGTATATCGGTTCATCGGAGCCGCCTCCAGTCAGGCCTACGGACCGGCGTTTTCGACGGCCTCGATTTTGTCGTCGAGGAGATCTTCATCCAGACTGACAGGATCAAGATGAATCATCACGTCTGCGTGGGGTATGGCCTCCATGATGGATGCTTCAACTGCATCACTGATCCCATGCGCCACAATTAGCGGCATATGGTCATCCAATTCGAGATGCAGTTCGATAAAATCCATGCGGCCCGAGCGGCGGGTTCGTAGATCGTGTACGCCCTGAACCCGGGGATGTGCGCCGGCAATCTCAATAATCTCCAGTCGCCGGGCCTCAGGCAATTCCTGATCCAGCAACTCACTCAACGCGTCACGAATAATTTCCCAAGCCGCCCTCAGGGTGTAGGCAGCCACTGCCAGAGCGAACAAAGGATCCACCCCGGACCAGCCGAAATGGGCGAGCGCCAGCGCAATCAAAACAGCCGCATTGGTCAGCAGATCAGCCCGATAATGCAGCGAATCGGCGCGAATCGCCGCCGAGCGTGTCCGGCGGATCACCGCTGTTTGCACAGCCACTAATCCTGCAGTCAGGACAATAGTCAGAATCATTACCCCGATGCCCACTGAGAAGGCACTGACCGGCGCTGGATGGAGAAGTCGATCGACCGCCTCGCTGACCAAAAACAAGCCCGAGCCAACAATGAAAACCCCTTGACCCAATCCCGCGATTGCCTCGGCCTTGCCATGACCCCAACGATGACTGGCATCGGCAGGTGCCAGTGCGTAGCGCACGGCAAATAAATTCAGCAAAGACGCCCCCGCGTCCATCAGGGAATCGACAAGCGAGGCGAGGATCGCCACAGAGTCGGTTTGCCACCAGGCATACCCCTTGGCAAAGATGAGAACAATGGCAACCGCTACAGACAGGTTGGTTGCCAGCCGCAGCAGTCTCCCGGCTTCTTCAGCGTCGGGAGTAACCGCGGCAGACGACGCGTCCATATAACGAGGCACCTCTGGATTCAGTCGAGGGGCTAAGCGCTCTCTGACTTGAGAACACCACTTTATCATCGGGTCCACAAAGGGAACAGCCGTGCCCAAGGGGCCGTAACGATATGGAGGATGTCAGCAAGTCCCTGGCACGCTAAACTGGGCCCTCTCCTTAGCCTGAACTATCCCCGTTGTCTCACACCCCCAATACAACTGTCCTTGTCATTCTTGATGGTTTTGGCTACCGGGAAGCGCCCGACGACAATGCCATCCACGCCGCAGAGACACCCCACCTGGATGCGCTGTTTGCCAATTCAGCCCATACGCTGATTTCCGGATCGGGGCTGGATGTTGGATTACCAGAGGGACAAATGGGCAACTCCGAAGTAGGGCATATGAGCCTCGGCGCCGGACGCATTGTTTATCAATCCATCACCCGAATCGATCAGGCGATCGCGGCGGGCGATTTTGTTCAGAATACAGCGTACCTCGACGCGATCGACGGCGCAGTCAGTTCTGGCAACGCAGTCCATATTATGGGACTGCTCTCGCCCGGGGGTGTCCACAGCCATGAGGAACACATATTTGCCGCCCTGCGGCTGGCAGCCGCGCGAGGCGCAGAAAAACTCTATTTCCACGCTTTTTTAGATGGCCGCGACACCCCACCACGCAGCGCCAGCGGGTCATTGACGCGCGTCGAGTCCCTGCTAAAAGAACTCGGCGTTGGCAGAATTGCCACGGTGCACGGGCGCTATTGGGCCATGGATAGAGACAACCGGTGGGACCGCATTCAGCGAAGCTACAAGGTCATCGCGGAGAGCGACACGTCCGAGCAAGCGCCATCGGCTCTCGCGGCGCTGCAAAGTGCTTACGCCCGCGGCGAGGACGACGAGTTCGTGCCGCCCACCTGCATCGGTGAACCGGTTGCACTGACGAACGGTGACGCCCTGCTCTTTATGAATTTTAGAGCGGACAGAGCACGCCAACTTTCGCAGGCGTTGATTGACCCGGCTTTTACTGCCTTTGCCCGCGTCAACGTTGCACAACTCCGGTTTGTTGCCACCACCGAGTATGCGAGCTCACTGGCCTGCCCCATTGCTTTTCCTCCCGACAGCCTCGAAGACAGCCTGGGCGAAATTGTGTCTGCACAAGGCCTGACGCAACTGCGCCTGGCGGAAACGGAAAAATACGCTCATGTGACCTTCTTCTTTAGTGGCGGGCGCGAAGCATCATTCCCCGGCGAAACGCGGGTACTCATTCCGTCTCCAGAGGTGAAAACCTATGATCTGAAGCCCGAAATGAGCGCCCATGAGGTCACAGACACCCTCGTTGAGGCGATTGCCTCGCAACAATACGATTTTGTTGTGGTCAATTACGCGAATGGCGACATGGTGGGCCATACCGGTAATTTTGATGCGGCGGTGACGGCTGTTGAAACGCTGGATCAATGCCTCGGTCGCATTACGGCGGCACTTGCAGCGCATGGTGGCGAGGGTTTGCTGACCGCAGATCATGGTAACTGCGAACAAATGCGCGATTATGAAAATGAGCAGCCTCATACGCAGCACACCACAGAGCGGGTGCCACTGATCTACCTCGGTAACAAGGTTCGCAAACTGAACCCCGATGGGGGGATCCTTGCGGATATTGCCCCCACCCTTCTGGACATGATGGGGATTGCGATCCCAAAGACCATGTCCGGGCGCAGCCTGCTGATTCGCTGAATCTTTGACTTGATTAGGCAGCGGACACAGACGCGGCATCGCATCAACTCCGTTATCACCCTCGCACTCGTTCTCGCAAGCGGCGATGTCTTGGCACAAGTATCACCAGACCCCAAGGAGACCGAGTCCCAGCTCTCTGCGCTCAGAACCAATATCGCCACGATCAGGGCGCAGCTCGACGCGCAGGAAGCAGCGCGAGACGACTTACAGGATACTTTGCGCGAGGCCGACCAATTTATTGGCGAGCTAGACCAGCAGCTAACCCGCCTGATAAAAGAACAACGGGCGCTGCAAGAGACATTGGCGTCACTGCGCATCGAAACCCGGTTGCTGAGAGAGAATCAGGTTCAGCTTGAAGCTGATATTGAGGGCGGCATACAGCAACTGTGGCTATTGCAACAGGGAGGCGGCCTGCGGGTTTGGCTCGGCGATCAGGATCCACAACAGACTGCACGCCACTTGGCATATTATCGATTGATTCTTGAGGCACAACAGCACAGTGTCGAGCGCTATCAGCGCGAGGCTTCAGAAATTGCCGCTCAGGTCAGCGCCATCGAACGCATGGAAACAGACCTGAAGGAGCGCACGGCTTCTATTGCCGTCACCAGGGAGCGACAGGACGCCCAGCAAGCCGTGCGCCGGCAGACTATCGCTAGCATAAACACGCAGCTCGAACAGGACCAACAACAGCTTGACGCCCTGATAAAGGACCGCGAGAGGCTCAATACCCTGCTCGAAAATCTGCGGGCGATTGCACTACCCGAGCCCGTTACTTCACAGCCTTTTGCCACGTTGAAAGGTCAACTCATCATGCCGATCGAAGGTAACCCCCTGCACCGCTTCGGCGCTCGTCGTAATGCGGACCTGCGATGGCGGGGCTGGCTCATTCCCGCAGAAACGGGAGACCCGGTTCGCGCTGTTTATAGTGGGCGGGTAATCTTTGCAGACTGGCTGAGAGGTCAGGGATTATTGCTGGTGGTGGACCATGGCGACGGCTGGCTTTCGCTTTATGCCCAGAATCACAGCCTGTTGCGTGCCGTGGGTGATTGGGTCACGTCGGGAGAGGTGCTAAGCCGCGCCGGCGCGAGCGGTGGCAACGAAGTGAGCGGCCTTTATTTTGAAATTCGCCATCACGGCGAACCCGTGGATCCGGCTGACTGGTTTCAGGGCTGAGTGTCCCCAGCCGAATCAGTTAACATAGCGGGCTCTTTCGCTCAGGTGCCACAAATGACCACGCTCCTTCGATTGTTCGTTTTGTCGCTACTCATCGCCTTCATGTCTTTACCACTGAGGGCTGAGGACGGCGATGAAGCGTCGGATGATCCCCACCACAGTCATCAGGAGGGAAGACAAGCGCTACCGCTTGAGGAACTCCAGATGTTCGCTGATGTGTTCAACCAGATCCGACAGGGGTATGTTGAATCGGTGCCTGACAGCGAATTGTTTGAGCTCGCTGTTCAGGGAATGCTGTCGGGTCTCGACCCCCACTCCGTGTTTTTAAAAGAGAAAGCCTACGACTCCCTGCAGGAGACAACTCAGGGGGAATTCAGTGGACTGGGTATTGAGATTGGGCAGGATGGTGGCTACATCACTATTATTGCGCCGATCGACGGGTCTCCCGCAGAAGACGCTGGGCTAAAAGCGGGGGATGTCATCCTCAAAATCGATGGCGAATCGATCCGGGACCTGCCGGTCGATCGGTCAGTCGACTTGATGCGGGGCCCAACAGGTTCTGAGGTCTTGCTAACCATCGGTCGGCGAGGGACTGCCGAACCCTTCGAGGTGACGGTGATTCGGGACGTGATTAAAGTACCCAGCGTACGAAGCCGAGAGTTAATGGACGGCTATCTCTGGCTGCGCGCGTCGCAATTTCAAAAAGATACGGGTCAGGAGGCCATTGCCATTCTCGAGAAATCGCTTGCCGAAGAATCGCTGAAAGGGATCGTCCTCGACCTGCGTAACAACCCCGGCGGTGTGCTGGGCGCCAGTGTCGACATGGCAGGCGCCTTTCTGGACGGAGGCCTGGTTGTCTACACCGAGGGCCGCCATCCGCAAGCAGCGGATTCATACGAGGCCCCGGCTGGCGATATGCTGCATGGACTGCCGATAGTGGTGCTGATAAATGGCGGCTCGGCAAGTGCCTCTGAGATCGTCGCCGGCGCACTGCAGGATCGCCGGCGTGCCGTGATTATGGGCACACGTAGCTTTGGCAAGGGCTCGGTGCAAACCATACTGCCAATATCCGATACCCGCGCAGTCAAACTCACGACGGCGCGCTATTACACGCCAAATGGCCGCTCTATTCAGGCGGAGGGCATTGTGCCCGACATCGTTGTGGAGCGCGCCGAAGTCAAAAGTGTTGAATCAAGGAAGCGCACCAAAGAGGCTGACCTGCAGGGTAGCCTGGCCGCCGAGGGCGCCGCCGATGCCCAATCCGAGAGCGAATCGCTCACCGATTTGCGCAATAACGATAACCAGCTTTACGAGGCGCTGACGCTGCTGCGCGGCATAAACCTCATGACGCCTCCAGCAACGCCAGTCGCTGCCAAAGACGAGACGACCAAGACGATTGCCTTACAAGACTGACATTGCAACGGCCGCCTTCCGACCGATTTGGGGCGCCCGAAAGCGACTGCGCCCAGCACTCCTGCTCAAGGCGGGCACCACGCAGGACCGCGCTCTACAGCCGCATAGTGATGCCTTGGTCGGCCATGAACTGCTTGGCCTCACCAATGGTGTGCTCACCAAAGTGAAAAATGCTGGCCGCCAGTACTGCGTCTGCCCCACCCTGAATGACACCCTCGGCGAGGTGCTGCAAGGAGCCCACACCTCCCGAGGCGATCACGGGTATATCCACGGCATCGGTGATCGCTCGGGTGAGCGTCAATTCAAAGCCATCGCGGGTACCGTCGCGATCCATACTGGTCAATAGCACTTCTCCAGCACCCAACGCGGCCATTTTTTGTGCCCAAGAAACCGCCTCGATCCCGGTAGGTTTTCGTCCACCGTGGGTAAATAACTCATAACGCGCATCGATACCCTCGACTGAAACACACTTCGCATCAATGGCCACCACGATGCATTGGGACCCAAAGCGCGCCGCTGCTTCTGCGACCAGTTCCGGGCGGTGAATTGCCGCCGTATTGATACTGACTTTGTCAGCACCTGCGTTCAACATGGTACGAATGTCTTGTAGCGAGCGGATGCCGCCCCCAACGGTAAGCGGGATAAACACCTCCCGCGCAATCTGCTCCACTGTATGCACGGTCGTATCACGTTCTTCGTGGCTGGCAGTGATATCGAGGAAAGTAATCTCGTCTGCGCCGGCCTCGTTATAACGGCGAGCGACTTCTACCGGGTCCCCGGCATCGCGAATGCCGACAAAATTGACGCCCTTCACGACGCGACCCTGATCGACGTCAAGGCAGGGAATAATGCGTTTTGCCAATGACATCAGTCGGCACTCAAAAAGTCGTCCACCATCGCCTGCGCCGCGCCGAGATCCAATGCCCCCTCATAGATCGCCCGCCCGGTGATAGCGCCGCAGATCCCGGCCGACGCATGGGTCATCAACTGCCTGACATCTTCGAGGTTGCTGATACCCCCGGATGCAATGACAGGCAATCCCGCATATTTCGCCAATGCTAGGGTTGCCTCAACGTTGACGCCTTGCATCATGCCGTCCCGGTCAATATCGGTGTACACCACGGCGTGAACCCCTGCGTCCGCGAAGCGCTTTGCAAGATCAGTGGCCTCTATTTCACTTTCGCTGGCCCAGCCTTCAACGGCAACACGCCCACCGCGCGCATCGATACCTACAATAATGTGGTCGGGAAAAGCCGCGCAGGCCTCGCGCACGAATGCAGGATTTTTGGCCGCCATGGTGCCTATGATGGCGTAACGCACCCCTGCCTCGAGATAGCGCGCAATGGTCTCGAGATTGCGGATTCCGCCGCCGATTTGAATGGGCAAATCAGGCAATACCCGGGAAATCGACTCGATAATCCCTGCGTTGACCGGCCTGCCCGCAAAGGCACCGTCGAGATCGACGACGTGCAGACGGCGCGCTCCTTCGGCAAACCAGCGCTGTGCCATCGCAACGGGATCATCGGAAAATACGGTGCTGTCTGCCATATCTCCCTGACGTAACCTCACGCACTGCCCGTCTTTGAGGTCGATAGCGGGTATTACAAGCATGTCCCATCCCAGGTCAGAAAGTTTTTGAGCAACTGTAGCCCTGCTTGGTGGCTCTTTTCCGGGTGAAACTGTGTCGCAAAAAGATTATCTCTGGCAATCGCTGCGCAACCATTCAAGCCATACTCGAAGTGTGCGGCCACGGCGTCGGCATCATCAGGTAACACGTGATAGCTGTGGACAAAATAGAACCGGGCACCGGACTCAATGCCCTGCCACAGCGGGTGGATTCTCGTGGGCATGACCCGATTCCAGCCCATATGAGGTACTTTGAGCCGCTCACCCGCGGCATCCCGATGATGCTCACCAAAAAAAGCGACCCGGCCCGGTATGGTATCGAGGCAGTCGACACCCCCATTCTCTTCGGAATGAGTCATCAACGCCTGCATGCCAACACAAATTGCCAACACCGGTTTTTTGTCTACTCTGAGCGCCTGATCGAGTAGCTGGTCACAGCCGCGATCGCGAATCGCAGCCAAGCAGTCGCGGATGGCCCCCACCCCCGGGAAAATCACGCGGTCAGCGGCGCGGATCGCGTCGTGGTCGTGACCGACAATCACCTCTTTGGCGCCGACATGCTCCATGGCACTGGCAACCGAGTGCAAATTCCCCATGCCGTAGTCGATCACGGCAACCCGTTGGGTCACGAGCTACAACACCCCTTTAGTAGAGGGACTGACACCCTGTAGATCGACATCACGTGCCACAGCCATACGTATTGCCCGCCCGAAGGCTTTGAAAATCGTTTCCGCCTGATGATGCGCGTTGTGGCCGCGAATGTTATCAATATGCAGCGTCACCTTAGCGTGATTCACAAACCCCTGAAAAAACTCGACGAACAAGTCGACGTCGAACTCGCCAACTTTGGCGCGTGTAAAGGGCACGTGAAACTCAAGTCCGGGTCGACCGCTACAGTCAATCACCACCCGTGAGAGTGCCTCATCGAGCGGCACATAGGCGTGTCCATAACGCACGATCCCGCGCTTGTCCCCGATCGCCTCGTGAAACGCTTGCCCGAGCGTAATACCAATATCTTCTACCGTGTGGTGTGCATCAATGTGTAAATCGCCTTTGGCAACGATGTCGAGATCCACGAGACCATGGCGCGCAATCTGATCGAGCATGTGCTCAAGAAAAGGCAACCCGGTATCGAGCGCGCACTGACCGGTACCGTCAAGGCACAACGTGGCTGTAATTTGGGTCTCGAGCGTGTCGCGGCTAATCGTCGCAGAACGAACGCCTGTCTCCTGTTGGCTCATGCTATTTCTCCGGGGCCGCGGCTATCCCCCGCGTCGAGCGGTACACTAAGGCCGCCATTGTATAGAAAGAGCCCCCTTACTTCATTGCGAAGCTTTACCACTTCATGACCATGCAAGCATCCATTGCCGAGCCACTCCTTGGCTGGTTTGACCAACACGGCCGCAAAAATCTGCCCTGGCAACAAGACAGAACGCCATACCGTGTATGGGTCTCGGAGATTATGCTTCAGCAGACACAGGTCTCCACCGTCATCCCCTTTTACCAACGTTTCATCGAGGCTTTCCCCACAGTAGCCGACCTCGCGGCCGCACCGGAGGATGCAGTGTTACACCGGTGGACGGGGTTGGGTTATTACGCACGCGCCCGCAATCTGCATCGGTGCGCTCAACAGATCTGCGCAGAACGCGATGGTCAATTTCCGGAGGAAATCGATGCCTTAATCGCACTGCCCGGTATCGGCCGATCCACGGCAGGGGCCATTCTGTCTCTGGCGATGGGAGGGCGGGCACCGATTCTAGATGGTAACGTAAAACGCGTACTGGCCCGATACCACGCCGTTGAAGGGTGGCCCGGGCGCAGCGCAGTCAGCGACCGCCTCTGGTCATACGCTGAGCAGCACACCCCAACAGCCCGGGTCGCGGAGTATACGCAGGCCATCATGGATCTGGGAGCCACCTGCTGCACGCGCACAAGGCCCGCGTGCAGTGGCTGCCCCCTCAGCGGAGGCTGCAAGGCCGCACAAACTGGTCAGCAAGATGCTTACCCGGGGAAGAAGCCCCCCAAGGTGCTGCCTATCAGACGCAGGTGGTTCTCGGTTGTCACAAGCGGGTGCGATAAGGTGCTTCTGCAGAAACGGTCGGCAAAGGGGATTTGGGGGGGGCTTTGGGCGCCACCAGAGTTCTCTACCCAAGCAGACGCCGCGTCATGGATGGTCCGCCAGCTCGATATCTCGGAAGGTGAATGGTACCCGGGCGCACCTTTTCAGCACACCTTCACGCATTTCAGGCTGGAAGCGCTGCCGTTGCGCGCGGAATTATCGGCAAACCATGGGGACGCACTCGGCGTAAAAGTTGACGCTGAGGGCCTTCGGTGGTTCAGTTTGGTCCCGCCGCCGTCTGTTGGACTGCCCGCACCCATCGTCAGGCTGCTTGAGCGGCTAGGCAACGAAATACAAACGAAGGAGTGAGTGATGGCGAGGACGGTGAAATGCCGCCGCTACGGTGAAGAGCTCGAGGGTCTTGAGCGGCCGCCGCTGCCAGGCCCCAAGGGGCAGGACATTTTTGACCATGTTTCGAAAAAAGCCTGGCTCGAGTGGCAAGGCCATCAAACGATGCTGATCAATGAGAAACATTTGAGCCTGATGGATCCCGAGGCGAGAAAATATCTCATGGGAGAAATGGAAAAATTTTTTGCTGGAGAAGATTTTGATCAAGCCGAGGGCTACGTCCCCCCCAGCAGCTAGAGCCGTTATGAACTTTATGCCCCAACTTGCTTACACGCGCGGAACTCGCGTCACGACAACTCATCCGATAAGCACCGGTTTATGAGAATACACCCTTGGTTCCTCACCGCCGTCGTCTGCATATCGGTCACGGCCACATTGTCTGGGATTAAGTTTTTTCAGATATCCAAAGCGCTGGCCTTTATGGAGAGTTTCCCACCGCCCTCCGAATCCATCACCGTAGCGAGCGCCCGCGCCGACACCTGGAAACCCACGCGCCTACTTAGCGGTACCGTGCGCTCCCCTGAGCACCTCGTGATTTCTGCGGAGATGGCGGGTCGCGTCGTAGAACTGCCTTACCGCAGTGGCGACGTCGTCCCTGAAGGGGAACCGATATTGGTTTTATTCGATGACGATCTTGAGGCACAGCGGGTCGCACTGGAGGCAGACCTGTCTCTTGTGGATACACAACTTGAGCGCAATCGCACCCTTGAGGCGGATGCGCTGATCTCACAGGATCAGTTGGATACCCTGACAGCGAGGAGCCTTTCATTGAGGGCCCAGATTGCGGTACTTGATGCGAGGCTTAGCCGGATGACAGTGCGCGCACCGTTTACCGGCTCTCTCGGTATCTATCCGCAACGCCTTGGCGACCTGATGCGATTCGGCGAGGTGTTAACGACGCTCACGGGATTAAGTCCACTGCGTTGGATCGATTTTAAGGTTCCCCAGGGGTTGACAGAAGTTCGCGTGGGCGACGGTGTGCAAATTCGAAACATCGCGGGCATTGTAGTTGGCACTGCGAGTGTAATCGCTGTATCGGATGCCTTTTCAGAGGGTACGCGCACTTACGATGTGCGCGCCCAAATAGAGGCCGCCGCGCTCAGACATGGCGCCTTGGTGCAGGTCGCCGTCGCAACGGGCCCCAGTGAAAACCTGATGTCAGTGCCAGCGCGGAGCGTCCGCTGGGACCCAGAGGGTTCGCACGCCTTTGTCATCGAGGAATCCAATACTGGTGACCCGTTGCCCTACCGCGCTGGATTAAGACGCGTCGAGGTGCGTGGTGAAAAGAACAATCGTTTTTTCATTCGCGGTGACTTGCGAGTCGGAGATCAGATAGCGGATCAGGGCGCCTTCAAGCTCAAAGACGGCGTTCTTGTCAGCATCCAAGCAACGGCCGCTGAGAAGTGACGGACCTGACACAACGTCCTCGCTGGACCGATATTTTTATCCAGCGCCCGGTGGTAGCCATTGTCCTGTGCATCGGGCTGCTGCTGGTAGGGTTCCGCTCTGCGATTAATCTGCCCGTCATTTCGTTTCCGGTCATCGAAAGCTCCTCTATTGCCATTGTCACCGCCTATCCCGGAGCCAGCGCAGAAACCGTTCAGGGCTTCGTCACTGAGCCCATTGAACGGGTCGCCAGTAGCGTACCGGGTCTCGATTTTGTCGAGTCTGTAACCACTGCTGGTACCAGTACCGTTACGTTGTGGCTACGGCTCAATCAGGATACGACCAAGGTGCTCGCTGAACTGTCTACGCGACTGAGTCAAATTCGCTTTGAGCTCCCGGAAGGCACCGAGGACCCCGCCATTGAAATTAGTCGCGCCGACACTCCGTATGCCAGTTTTTATCTTGGGGTATTGATCCCACCAACGCGCACCTATGCCGAGGTCAGCGACATCATCCAACGGGAGATCCTGCCCCGCCTCTCAGCGATCCCTGATGTGCAAAGAGCAATGAACTATGGGCTACCCCAAGCGATGCGCATCTGGCTCAACCCCTGGCGCATGAGCGCATTAAATGTGGATGCCGACGATATCTACGCGACACTCCGACGCAATAACGTGATTGGTACCTTTGGTCAGGCAGAAAGCGCCTCACAACGCATCAATCTGCAGACCAATAGCGAAGCCAAATCCCCTGAAGACTTTGCCAACATGCTGATCCGGCAAGAGGGCGGCGTGGAGATCCGTCTCGGTGATGTCGCCGATGTGGAAGTAGGAACGATGGAGATTTCCCGCATCGCGCGCTACAACCAGGATCGCGTGGTTTTCATCCCGGTTTATCCCGAACCAGGCACCAGCGAAATTGAAGTGGGAGACCGCGTTTACGAGGCGGTCGCGCAAATCAACGCCAGTTTGCCCACCGACTTGGAGTTAACCATTCCCTTCGACAACTCGCGCTACATGCGAGAAGCCGTCGCGGAAATCTTTCTGACGCTCGGCGAGACAGTCTTTTTAGTCGGGCTCGTGGTGGTGGCATTAATGGGGTCGATTCGCAGTGCGTTAGTGCCCCTGCTCACGATTCCGATCTCAATACTCGGAGCCACCGCAGCCATGTCGCTGATGGGCTTTTCATTAAACTTGCTGACGATTCTCGCCGTGGTGCTGTCCGTAGGCCTGGTGGTGGACGACGCGATTGTGGTGGTAGAGAACGTTGCGCGGCATCTGCGTGAGGGTATGTCTCGACGCCAGGCAGCGCTGGCCTCTTCTCGCCGACTGCTCTCACCGATCATCGCCATGACCATTACATTGGGGGTTGTCTATGCCCCTATCGGCTTCTTGTCGGGCCTATCAGGGGTGCTGTTTCGCGAATTTGCCTTCACTCTCGCCGTGGCCGTCCTCATCTCGGGATTCGTCGCGATGACACTTTCTCCCATCATGAGTGCATGGGTTTGTCCGGATAAAGGCCACGAAACCCGAATGAGTTTGTGGGTAAACCGTCGGTTTGAGATCACCTCCGCTCTTTACGGGAAATTAGTGGACTTTTCTCTGCGCTGGCGCCACCAATTGATCGTTACCGGACTGTTCTTCACGCTACTGATCCCGCCGCTGTATCTTTTTTCGCTCAAGGAGCTGGCGCCGGTAGAGGATCAAAGCGCCATCAATCTGGTAGTGGACGCTGCGCCCGAGTCCGCCATTGAGGAGACCCTGCAGGGCTTCGAGGATGCGGTAACCGTATTACTCAAGCGCCCCGAAACCACCTACATATGGCAAGCAATGGGGCCCTCGGGTGGTTACGGCGGCCACGAATTTGTCTCGCCGGACCAACGAGAAAAAAGCACGCAAATGATGCTGCCGGAAATCCGTAACGATCTGGCTCAGGTTCCCTCGGTGCGCGCTTTTCCAGCAACAACTCCAGCGCTTCCCACTGCGGGCCAGTTTGACGTGGAAGTTGTAGTGACGTCATCTGATACCGCGGAAGCGATGCGGCCGTATGCCCTGGCGATGGTTGAGGAGGCGCAGCAATCCGGGTTGTTTCTGTACTTTGATACCAGCCTGCGGCTGGACCTGCTCTCGGTGGAGTACCAGTTGGATAAAAATCGTCTCGCCGATCTGGGCATGACGCTGGATGACGTGACGTCTCAGATGGGCTTGTTTGTGTCTGAGGGATACGTCACGCGCTACGACGAGCGTGGTCGCGCGTATCGCGTTATCCCAATGCTGGAGCGCGAACTCAAAGCCTCACCCGAAGCCCTGCTTGATACGCCCATTACACTGCCCTCGGGTGGGCAGGTGCCCTTTGGAACATTCGCCACGCTGGAGCGCCGCACTGAACCGCGCGCACTGACAAGATTCCAACAGAAAAACAGCTTCAAGCTCTTCGGCGGCATCATTCCCGGCTACACCAAAGAGCAGGCGCTAGGCCGCATCGAGACCGTGGCCGCAAAGGTATTACCCAACGGTTACGCGCTCGATTACACCGGAGAGTCCCGGGAAATTCGGCGAGAGGGAAACACCATGGTGGGTGTGCTGGGGGCCTCGCTCATTATGGTTTTTCTGGTACTGGCGCTCCAATTCGACAGCTTTCGGGACCCGCTCATTATTTTGCTGGGTTCCGCGCCATTGGCGCTGTTTGCCGCGATGGTGATTACCTTTACCGGCTTTACCACGATCAATATCTATTCTCAGGTGGGACTGATTACGCTGGTTGGACTGATCTCCAAAAACGCGATCCTGATTGTCGAATTTGCCAATCAGGCACAAGTTGAGGGCCTCAGTAAGCTCGACGCCATCCGTGCCGCATCGATGAGCCGGCTAAGGCCGGTATTGATGACCACTGGAGCGACAGTGCTGGGTCACTTTCCGCTGGTGCTAGTGGAGGGTGCGGGGGCCATGGCACGCAACAGTATCGGCTTTATTCTGGTGATCGGTATGGCGATCGGTACGCTGTTCACGCTACTGCTACTGCCAGCCATCTACGCGCTACTGGCTTCGGAGCATCATGCTACCGAGGCTCTGGTTGCGGAGAACCCGCCTGTCGCGGAGAAGCATCCGGCCTCTGCCTAGTGTGCTTACTTGACGCATGCTAAACGCACGGGTTTAATACGCGGCCTTCGCTCTCTAGTCTCACTTTCGCCCAGGTAGCTCAGTTGGTAGAGCAGTGGATTGAAAATCCTCGTGTCGGTGGTTCGATTCCGCCCCTGGGCACCACTTAAAGATATTTAAAATATCTAACCTCTTGAAAGGCCTCTGAAATCTCAGACGGCTATTGAATTTCAGGAGGGGGTGATGCACAAACAGGCGCACTAAAATACTCATCCG
>Ga0181560_10000540_pt1 | contig 34522 bp, 35 predicted proteins | sample 011ome_20_FD_133751 | JGI IMG/M metagenome (GOLD analysis project Ga0181560, IMG submission 133751) | Coastal salt marsh microbial communities from the Groves Creek Marsh, Skidaway Island, Georgia - 011509CT metaG (megahit assembly) | ecosystem: Environmental > Aquatic > Marine > Intertidal... | reverse complement strand
GCCACCCTCATTGCTTTGTCCCCATATCAGGGCTGCCGCTGCTTTTTCTGCTGCCTCGTAATAATATTCATCGCCAGTGGCGGAATACGCATCCAAAAAGACATGGCCCATACTAACGGTGCCTGGATGCTGTACCCATATCTGTGTTTTATAAGCCTCCATTTCGCCCCATCGACGAGAGAAATCAGGAAGGTAGTGCCAGAGATATCCCCCATTGGTACTGACCTCTTGAACCATATATTGCGTGGCATGCAGCATGGTTTCTTTAGCTCTGTTCTCTAACTGAGGGGATTGCGCTTCAGAATGCCCGCCAAAAATCAGAAAAACTAACAAAAGCTTGTTCGTTAACTTCAAGTTCATCTTTAATCCCCCAGAGCGTCTCGCATCTTGTACTTCTTTATTAGCTTTTAAAGATTGCATTAAGATATTCGGCATTCCCAAATTTGTTTTTGTATATCTCGAAAATGTCTGTGATGAAAAGGTTGGGATTGATCGAAATCGCACCTTTGCGTCTTGGGAAATGGCAGTGACAATTTGAGAGGGAAAGGGAATAAATTTATCTCGACCTGTAGAATTTATTTTATGGATTTAAACTTAGCTTCAATATTCCTCTAAGTATAAGTCTACTGCCAAGGCGCTGTTTTACAGCTCATTAATCGAACCTATGCTGACATCGGTTAGCCTCACCAATTCTTAGGCTCTTTGTAAAATATGACTAACGACGGTCGCACCCGTACCGCCAATGTTTTGTACAAGTGCTATCTCTGGATCAGGCACCTGATTTTCCCCAGCAGTATTTGTTAGCTGCATATAGGTTTCCACTAACTGATATACGCCGGTGGCGCCAACGGGATGGCCGCGGGATTTCAGCCCACCCATAGTGGATATCGGCAGCTTTCCGTTGAGCGCTATCTCACCATCCTTACCAAAATGTACACCCTTGCCACGTTCAGCAAACCCGGCTGCTTCGAGGCTGAGACTGCTGATAATTGTGTAAGCATCATGCAACTCAAAAATATCAATATCGGCATGCTTAACACCTGCCTGATCCATGGCCCTGCCTGTGGAAATTTCCACACCGGACAATTTCAATTTGTCCGTTCTCGCATCCAGGGCCAGTGAATCCGTTCCTATTGCAGATCCGCTAATCTTGATCAATGGCAATCCACTTCGCGCAGCAGACCGGGCCACTTCTTCATTGGCCATGATCACCGCTGCTGCACCATCACATACGGGTGGTGCATCAAATAGCTTTACCGGGTCTGACAACATTCGTGAGTTCATGTAGGTATCGAAATCAATTTTTTTGTGCAAAAAAGAATTTGGGTTTGTCATGCCGTTGTCGTGGGCATTAATTGCAAAATGCGCAAAGTCTTCTGCATCTACCCCATAGGTGTCCATATACAGGCGCATAATTTTAGCGTTGAGTGAGATAAAGGACTCGCCATAGCAACCTTCAAGCTCCCAATCAGCTGCCGTTGCGAGTGCCGCTGTTGTGTCTTCACGGGTGGCATGGGTCATGCGTTCAATCCCACACACAATCACGGCTTTGTGCAGGCCACCGGCGACCGCCATAAAACCCCAACGAGCGGCCGAAGCCCCAGACGAGCATGCTGATTCTACCGTGGCCGCTTCAACTCCTCGGAAGCCACAGGCGTCGGCGGTGAGAGCCCCCAGTTGCTGTTGCTGGGTCAAAATACCGGACATCATATTTCCGGTAATAAACATGGTAATAAGCTCTTTCTCAATGCCCGCGTGTTCAAGTGCTTTTGAGACGGCTTCAGCAGAAAGGTAGCGACCACGGATACCCGCATTTTTGGAAATTTTAGTTTGACCGATTCCGATCAAATACACGTCATTCATAATTTTCCTTACTGTCTATAGTAGTAATAATAGAGGTCATATCGAAAAACAGGGCCGCTTCTACTACTTTTCCAGCCAAATACCCAATCGCAGACTAGCTCCAATTAACAAGCAATTTTAATGCCTGTTTTTTACCTGATGGTGACATTGCAGTTTAATAACCCACCAGAAGCAATCACTTTTCCTGAACCAAAACAAAGGGTTTAACGACAACCGCCCAGATCTGGGTATCTTCTTCATACCAGCGCAATGCTTTGTCATCTGAAACCGTTACTACCTTTTTTTCACTCATAAGCATCTGGGCGTAAGCACTGTCATCTTTACTAAAACGCAATGCAACTTCTATCAAATCCAGGTCAGAAGCAACTTGATAAACTTTTCCTGCAGCAAAGAATTTCTGAAGCCCGCGCCAAGGGATCTTGGCAGTTTCCATGCAAATCTTGGCTTTCTCTGTTTCATTGTCAGGTGCTAACACATTTCTATCCCGGATTAATTTTAGACTTTGTACCCCGTATAAATGATTACAGCCTATATACCTCCATGAGAGTATTCTCACTCCCGAAGCGTCTCAAGTAATTTTGCAGAAGTTTTTTGCTGCAACCTTTCGGCTGTTAATATAGTGCTCGTGTTTTGACGCTTAAAATAATACGCACAAAACCCAAGATAAACTCATCCGTCCTGAAATACCAAGGTTTCATCTAGATGCATCCAAATACCCCCGCCTTTAAAAAACGCACAAAAATTCTTGCCACCATGGGGCCATCTTGTACAGACCCCGCAGTCATCGAGGAACTCATTCTTGCCGGTGCGAATTGTTTCCGCTTGAACTTTTCTCACGGTGCCCCGGAAGAACACATGGCAAGGGCAGACACTGTTCGGGAAGTTGCGAAGAAACTTGGGGTTCACATCGGCTTACTCGGCGATCTTCAGGGCCCCAAAATACGAATATGTAAATTCAAGGATGGTGCCGTAAACCTGGGATATGGGGATAAATTTGCATTGGATACAGACCTTCCTGATGACGCAGGAACCCAACAGGAAGTAGGTGTGCTCTACAAAGGCCTGGCCAATGATTGCAAACCTGGTGATCTGCTATTACTCGATGATGGGCGCATCGAACTAAAGGTGTTGTCGATCGACGGAAGTCGAATAGAAACCCAGGTGGTTGTAGGCGGCATACTCTCAAGCAACAAGGGCATTAACCTAGCTGGTGGCGGCTTATCAGCACCGGCCCTCACAGAAAAAGATTATCGGGACATGCAAACTGCTGCCGATATCGGTGTGGATTTTCTAGCGATTAGCTTCCCTAAGACTGCCGAGGACATGATTCTGGCGCGGCAAGCGGCCGAAAAAATTAACTTCAAAGGCAAATTGGTTGCCAAGATAGAACGCGCCGAAAGCCTGACAACTCCAGAAATACTGGACGACCTTATTCGTGCATCTGACATTGTCATGGTTGCTCGCGGGGATCTGGGCGTGGAAATTGGTGATGCCGCCCTGGTCGGAGTGCAAAAACGAATCATACTGCGTTCACGCCAACTTAACCGGGCAGTAATCACTGCAACACAGATGATGGAATCCATGATCGACAGCCCACTTCCCACAAGGGCTGAGGTCTCTGATGTAGCCAACGCCGTACTGGATGGTACCGATGCCGTTATGCTCTCAGCTGAAACAGCCGTAGGTAAGTTCCCTGTGAAATGTGTCCAGGCCATGACCCGTATTATCCAGGGAGCAGAAAAAGAGCGAATGACCCAGGTAAGTCAACACCGTCTGGACCGACAGTTTGAGCGAATCGATGAAACCATCGCCATGGCAACAATGTACGCGGCCAACCACATGGGAAATACAAAGGCAATTGTCTGCTTGAGTGAGACGGGCACAACACCTTTGTTGATGTCACGAATACGTTCCGGGTTACCTATATACACTCTGGCGCGAAATGCCGAAGCCCTGCGTTATCTATCTTTGGTGCGCGGAACCTTTACCTACCTTGCCGACTTTGATGAGAAGTATAGCGTCATTGAATCAATCAAAGCCTCAATGAACCTCCTAAAAGAAAGCGGATCCCTGATTAGCGGAGACCGTATACTTTTGACTGTCGGTGACAACATAGGAACGAGTGGTCAGACCAATACCCTGAAGGTACTAGAAGTCTAGTCGCTGCTATTAAACAGCCTTGCGGATGAAAGAATCCAGCATACTGGCACCTAATATCCTTCGCAGAAAACCCATCAAATAAGTGGGGAAAGTCACATAGTAGTGAGCTCTGGGCCTCTTTGATTCCAGCGCATGGATCAGTTTTTTAGTCACCGCTTCCGGGCCCAGTGTAAATGGCTGGGCTGCACCCTCTTTGTGTAATCGCCTGATTGTCGCTTCGTAAGAATCGCGGTGACGACTTCCCTGAACATCAATTTCTTCACGAAAGGCATTCAGCGAATTTTTACGAAATTCCGTCAATATCGGCCCGGGCTCGATTGAGGACACACGGATCGAAGTCCCTGCTAGTTCCTGCCTGAGTGTATCTGTTAAGCCCTGTAAGGCAAATTTGGATGCGTTGTAGGCACCACGGAAAGGTAGCGCCACGATGCCCAGCACAGAGTTGCACTGGATGATCCTGGCATCGGGCTCTTGCAGCAGGGTTGGCAGTAATGCCCTTGTTAATTCATGCGTGCCAAACAGATTGGTTTCAAACTGCCTTCTCAATGCGTCTCGGGTTAAATCCTCAACTGCTCCCGGCAAACCGTAAGCACCATTATTAAAAACGGCAAACAAACGACCTTTGGAGATTTCCAGTGTTTTTGCAACGGCAGTATGGATAGATTCCGACGACCGCAAATCCAACAACAATACGTTTTCGAGTCCTTTGCTTTGTAACAACTCGATATGTTCACGATTGCGCACAGTGGCAATAACCTGATAGCCGCGCTCCTGCAGAGTAAGTGCCGCATCGAGCCCAATACCGGAAGAACATCCTGTTATCAATACTGACTTGGGCATTAGTCGAAGCTAGTAAAGGCCTTCAAGAATCCTGGCAAGGCGGTCAGCTGCCAAAGCCAGGCGCTCATATGAAATCACTTGACCATCATGTGTATAAAATTGATCGCCACCTGAACCATCTTTGATCGAATATACGAATCGAGCATATCGAAACCCTTCCAATAACCACTCTTCCGGATCTAGCACTTGCGCCCGGACAGGATCAACTTCGACAAGTTCGACAAACTCAATAGCCTCGCCTACCGATCCATAGGAATCAAAAAATCCAAGGGCATTGTCCCAATAAGAATGAAGATTCGTCTCACAGGTCAAGCCATTAACTCGATACTCCACACAAAAATCATTGCCCCCACGATCGGTGTCACAATCTTCATCTACCTGGGTTGTGGCGTGTAGAGGCTGATGTGCATCCACCACAAAGTGAACAATAAGCGCCAACGCTAGCTGTCGATCTGCATCATTGTCAGCGTCCTTAAATGCCTGGATCAAGTTTTCCAGCGCCCAACTAATATTCCTGTCCTGTTCCAAATCGCATTGCGCGCCATCGAGCAGACTGGTTGTCAACGTCGTGTAATAAGGGCGATCTTTGTAGTGCCAGCTACTGGTGTCTTCATTCTGGGAGGCAACAAAGGAAGATGGGATAGAGGAGCCAAATTGTTGATATAGCTCTTCCACTGAAAGACTACGATAACTGTCTGCAAACAACGAAACCTTGGCAAGGGGCGAGGTGCCTTCAAAGTTTCGACGAAGATACAGGCGACGATCAGTTTCCTGCTGCCTCAAAAGCGCATAGGCATCCTGCTCAATGCGACTTTTGACAGATACAGGCAACTTCTCCAGAGCGAGATCTGTCGCCACCATATGTTCAAACTCTCCCCAGGAAAATGCCAGCTGGCTCACACAGAGGGAAAGACTTAAAAACAGGGTTCTCAACATTGACATACCAATCCGGCCAGCAATAACAGTTCAGACAAAAGGGTAACAAAATTTAGCAGGATTTTTTGTTGCAGAGACTTAACAACAGACAAATTTAAGACAAAAAAAACCCGCCAAAAGTTGGCGGGCGACATCTGTTGGGTTTCCCCAAATTATTCATTTTTTATTTTTCTACCCCCTCCCGTAAGACAGCATTTTTAGCTGCCTTTACAAGAATGTGCGTGATTAAACTTCATCTATGTAGAAGGATCAACTACTTTTCCGACATTTTTTCTTTATTGTTTAGAAAATTTTGTCAAAACACCCTTATTTAATTTTTAATTCCCTGACTTCCGGTTGTGGATAAGCTTCAATCATGGCTTCCGGAAACCCTGCCTCATTAATAATTTGTGCATGCGCCCGATTCAACAGTCGAGGCTCATCCACTCCGCAAGAGTGCGCAATCATGCCGACGCCTTGCGCAATGTTGCGAGCATAGTTTGCTACTCTCACCGATTTATTTGCCGGGTCCAACCCCCGCTGCAAATCTTTATCATGAGTAGTGATACCCGTTGGGCAAGTATTTTTGTTGCACTGTAATGACTGGATACAACCCAGTGCAAACATGAACCCCCGTGCGCTGACGACAACATCTGCCCCCATGGCGAAAGCCCAGGCAACTTCAGATGGAACGATCATCTTGCCTGAACAAATAACCCGTATTCTTTCTTTCAAGCCATACTCCAGCAGCAAATCCACAACCACTGGCAATGAGCTCTTTAACGGTAAACCCATGTAATCCATAAGTGGTTGTGGTGCCGCGCCGGTGCCGCCATCGGCACTGTCTATGGTGATGAAATCCGGCGCACTATCAAGGCCACGTTTCAAAATGGTATCGAATAAATCTGACAACCAACTACTATGACCAAGCACACATTTAAAGCCAACAGGCTTTCCGGTGAGCTCCCTGATGTATTGAATACGATCAAGCAAATCATCCACACAACGAATATCCGAATGTCCGTTAGGGCTAATGGAATCCTGCCCTACAGGAATCCCTCGAACACGCGCAATTTCAGGCGTTACCTTCCCACCAGGGAGCAGCCCACCTTTGCCTGGTTTCGCTCCCTGGCTAAGTTTGATTTCAAACATTTTGACCTGTGGAATTGCTGCCAGCTCCAGAAGTCTTTTTTCAGAGAGTTCTCCTTCTTCATTTCGGACACCATATTTTGCCGTACCGATTTGAAATACCAGATCACAACCTCCCTCCAGATGGTAGTCCGATAAACCGCCCTCCCCAGTATTCATCCAAATTCCCGCAGCAGCAGCACCACTTGAAAGTGCACGCACAGCAGGTACGCCCAAAGCGCCGAAACTCATACCGGAAATATTCACCAGCGCAGCCGTACTGTATGGATCCCGCGCATACCCTTTACCAAAATAAATCTGGGAGGGTTCTACAATTTCCTCATCTAGTTTGGGGAACGGACAGTTTAAGAAAATCACTTCGCCAGGCTGGTTTAGCGATCTCGTCGAACCAAAGGCTATTGTGGTATCTACATTTTTGGCGGCTCGATACGCCCAGGAACGCTGGGCACGATTGAACGGCATTTCTTCACGATCCATCGCAAAAAAGTATTGCCGAAAAAATTCGCCCAGGTGTTCAAATTTATATCGCAGTCGCCCAATGACCGGGTAGTTACGACGGATCGTGTGCTCTCGCTGACGAACATCGACAATATACATCCAAGCGATCCAGACCAAAAAAACAATTAGGGAAAAGGCCAAAATCGCTGCCGTTAATTGAAAAAAATTGATTACAAACAAAGCTATTCTTTCCACATGCATACCTATTATTTGTTAGACACGAGATCAGGCGTGCCACCATATAGTTTTTATCCACCACAGAGCGCTTTCTTGGCAAAAACACTCATCTTTTTTATCTCGGCTTCCCGCCGGCTCGCCTCTGAACGATTGTTCTTGGCTTCGGTATAAACGATTGCCTCAGGGCGGCGACCTCGAAAAAACTTCGCGCCCTTCCCGTTCCCAAGCAACCCCTGATGTTCACGAAACCTTCTTTCGACATCGGTTGTAATTCCCGTGTACAAAAGGCCATCACTGGATTTAATTATGTAAACAAACCAGGGAGTAGATGCCATTAATCACTTCCTTTTATACAGAATTACTATCAATTCTATCTCACACAGGTAAAATCTCGACTCTGGCATTTATGTATACAACTTCTTTATCCCAGTGATTCGGAATCAATTGGAGCCCTACCCCCATGGCAAATCTAATAGATACTGATACTCCGATTAATCAGTACCTTAGTTTCAAAATCAGTGTTCTCTACCGATTGATGGTTCGTCGTTCGGCACGATTCCTGAATTCCAAGTACGATCTTTCTGTCGCCGAATGGTGGACTCTGGGTCAACTTGCCGTCAAATCACCTGGCACTGTCAGTGGTATTGTCGACCTGACCCAAAATGACAAGGCGCAAGTAAGCCGTGCGGTCACCATGCTCATTCAGAAAGGACTGGTTCGCAAACAGAACAACCCCGAAGATAAACGAAGCAGCCTGCTTTTCCTGACCGAAAAAGGCCAAGGTCTGTACGATGAAGTTTTGCCCATGCGGAAGAAAACCCAGAACCTTATTCTTGAGCAGTTGACTGAAGAAGAGCGTGAAATCACCGAGCGTGCCATCGTCAAACTAACTGACTACCTGCTGGATCATCCCGAGCTAATCGTTGCGGCAGAGTAATCCTCTGCCGTCATTGCTTTTCTGGAATCCATGAGCATTTTCAAGAATATTCCTGAAGATTCATTTCTGCTGAACCGCAGCAACCCAGAGGATTTGCTTGGTAGTGTTTCTCCCCACAGTTTCTTTCTGGACGATCGCGACTGGCCCACCGCAGAACATTACTACCAGGCGATGAAGTTCTCCGATCCGGATTATCAAGAACAGATCCGCAACGCTCCCGACGTAGCCAAAGCCCGCCGGCTAGGCCACAACTGGCTTAAGCGAAAAAGGCCAGACTACAAGAAAGTACGCATCACCTTGATGACGCGCGCCATGTACACCAAATGTCGTACCTACCCCAAAATAGCCCAGTCGTTAATCGATACGGGAGAGCAATATATTGCTGAAAACAGCTTTTCTGATTATTACTGGGGTTGCGGACGCGATGGACGCGGCGACAACCACTTTGGCCGCCTACTGATGAATATACGTTCACGCCTTTTGGAAGAACAAAATACCAAGTCATATTCATAGTCTGTTGTCAGCTTGAAACAGCCGTTACACTAGCTGCAGTTTTCAACGAGCTTATTTACCATTGTGGGAACCATGAACGTCCGGATCGCTATTCTCCTTATTGTTACCCTGCTTTCTTCCGCGAATGTTCAGGCTCAATTGCTTGAGCCCCGGCCTACCCAGAATATTCCCGACACAATCGCCAATGATCCTTCCTTTGGTTTGCTTGGGTCCGAGCGAGATCAAGATGCCAGTGAAGAGCTGCTACTCAGGGGTCGAATAACTTCATTCGACTTTGTGCAACCGGAGACGCAAATCACACTGGAAGCTAATCGTGAAAGTTGGCAGCTGATAGCTCCCTCGGCAGTGGAACTCCGCCGTCTGGGCTGGAGCAGCAACTCCCTGTTTGCGGGAGAAATGGTCGAAGTACAAGCACAGAGAACACTTGCTGCTGGCAATATCGCACAAGTAAACCGTATTACCCGAGCTAACGGCGCTCTTTTGCTAACAGGTCTCGGACAGGAAGAATCGCCCACTACTTTTGCCGATGTCCCGGAGGGGCTTTACACACTTGATCCCCGCCAGGCGCACTTATTCTTTATTTTCAACCACATGGGCTTTTCCAACACGCCGGTGAAAGTCGAACGTATGACTGGGTCGGCACAATGGAACAGCAGTTCTCCTGAGACGTCCGAGATCCAGATGGATTTGGACGTATCCAGCTTTCGATCTGGCGTAAGTGTCTTGGATGAGGCGCTGCGGGGACCAGACTTCTTTGATTTTCTGAACAACCCTCGTGTTCGATTCAACTCCACCGGGATTTCCCTTTCAAAATGGGGAGTTCTTACCATTACAGGACAATTGGAAGTCATGGGTATTAGCCAGCCAGTTTCCCTGGATGCCTCCCTTACACAGGTAGGTCCCAACCCTATGACACAAAGAATGACGGTGGGAATATCTGCCAAGGGAGAAATTAGCCGAAGCGCCTGGGGCATGACCGACTACCTGCCGATCATTGACGACACTGTAACCATAGAGTTTGAAGGTGAGTTTATCCGTGGTGATTCCCGTAGCATAACCCCAAATGGTATTCGACCAAGGCAGGACAGCTCGGAGAATCCAAACGCGCCAAGCTCCGGTTTTAATTCGAACCAGTAATTTACGCCAGAATAAAAGTTAAACGCTGGTGGAATACAGCCAATGGTATTTCCTGGCAATCATTGATGTCGTTAGCGAACCCCCTATTCGCATCAACCCATCTCGCAAAGTCGTCTTTGGACTGCCGGATTGATGAAAAAAATCCAGATTCCAGCGAGCGCCCTTCTGCACCTTGGATACACGTTCTCTTCGACGCAGGTAGAATTTGGCCAGGGCCGATTCTATCTCTGCCGACTCAGTAACTCCTGACAATATCTCTGCCAGCAATACGGCGTCTTCCATACCCTGAGCTGCTCCCTGTGCCAGATTGGGCAACATGGCATGAGCTGCGTCGCCAATCAGCACCTGATTGCCTTTGTGCCATCTCGGCAAACTCTTCTGTTCAAAAAGCCCCCAAAGATCCGATTCAGGCGCATGTTCAATGAGCGCCGCTACCTGTTCGCAGCAACCGTCAAAGGCGTTTAGCCATTGGTTTTTTGAAGAAGGTGCAACTCGATGTGGATATTCCCAGTGGTCTTTTCTTATGACCGCTACCAAATTCAATAAGGCAGAACGGCCCACTGGATACGCCACCAGGTGCCTTCCCTCACCAGTCCATACGGACATTTTTTCGATAGGTGTTAATCCAGCTTTTTCCTGGTCCAGCAATGCCCGCCAACAGGCCGCACCCGTGTATGTTGGTGGCTGCTCGGGAAACAGTTGGGCAGACAACATAGAGCCCAAACCATCGGCACCAATTAATATATCGGCATCTGTTTTGCTGCCATCAGCAAAACCTAGCTGCACTTGATAATCGCTCTGCTGCGTCTCTATTAATTCCTTGCCCAGTTGTATTTCAACCTGGCGAACTTTCAATGCATTCAATAACAGCGCATGCAAATCTGCCCGCAAAACTTGATAAGCAGGATACCCGTAGTGTTTAAAGAAATATTCGGATGAAGGTAGGTTTACCAACAGCTGATTGTCGCCGGCTCGTCTTAATTCAGCAATTCCTTTGCTATGCGCAATTTCGGCAAGGGAATCACCAAACCCCAACTGGTGCAGAAGCCGAACAGCGTTAGGCGCAAGCTGGATTCCTGCACCAATCTCACCAAGCTCGGTAGCACGTTCAAAGAGAAAGATCTCTTTGGCACCCCTTTCAACCAGGGCAAGTGCTGCAGTCAATCCTGATATACCTGCGCCTGCGATGGCAATTTTCATCAGCTGTTATTCGTTAGATTAAACCGACGCTTATCTTATCAGCCACTTGGTAGCATTTAAGAAAAATGCGTATTTCTCTTTGCGGAGCGTTAGACCCTGTAATAACTTTTACTTTATAGTCAAAACCAAGTGTCATAATAATTAATAACTTTTATCTCTCATAAACTCAGGAGCTCCGTATGCAGGCCCGAATTGGATTCTCTTATCTCACACTTTTGTTGGCTTTCAGTTTGGCCTCTACTGTATCTGCACAAAGTCGAACGATCGACCCCAGCCGTTTTGATGAGGCGATAGCAGCTTTTGAAGCCATGGATAGAGAAATGATTCCTCCAGAAGAGGCGATTGTTGTCACTGGAAGTTCAAGCATAAGACGCTGGGACCAGATAGAAGAAGATCTGGCACCGCTTACTGTCATACCCCGAGGATTTGGCGGCAGCACAATGGCGGACCTTCTGCATTTTGCCGACCGTATTGTCCTGCCTTATAAGCCTCGTGCTGTCGTTATCTACGAGGGCGACAATGACACCGGCTCTTATGGAGTTCCCCCTGCACAGATCATTAATGAGCTGAATGAGCTTGCTGCAATGATTCACCATGTCTTGCCAGAAACACGCATTTTCCTGATTTCAGTCAAGCCGAGCCTTGCTCGAACGGAATACTGGGATGTGGCCCAGGAAACCAATGAACTGTATAAAAAACTTGCGACAGAAAATGACAAGATTTTCTACATTGATATTGCCACACCACTTCTCAATCCTGATGGCACCGTTATGAACGATATCTTCGTGGAGGACGATTTGCATCTAAACGAAAAAGGAACACAAATTTGGGCTGCAACGATCAAGGCAGCACTAATGAATAATAACGAGATGCAATATGAGTGACCCTCGAGATATATTTTAGCGGGTATCGAAGAAGAAATTGTCACTACAACAATGGCAATGGCGTGGCAGTTAGACCTCGGAGTTCTGTGTCTTATAACCTACAAAAATGTCTTTTTAAACATACTGTCATTAGACTGCCTTACTGCGCCGGGACAAAGGCCACTCGGGTTGTTTTCACGACGGCAGACAGCTGTCTCCATGGGAATCCCCGAATCCCCCTGCTGATTCATCCATTCTGCTAGCTGCGTCTTAAGTTGAGAGACAACGTTTTTATACTGTTCATCCTGAATCAGGTTATTACGCTCAAAAGGATCATTTTTTACATTGTAAAGTTCAAATTCAGGACGTTTTACAAAGTTCGAATAGTTGGTTTTATTTTCTGTTTTCTCCACATGTAACTCTCTCTGATACCAGGGACTAGCGACAATCAAGTTCGAATAATTATTCTGATAATTTAGATTATGTATTAACTTAAACTCCTGCCCACGCACAGAACGTATGGGATAGTTACTGCCATCTTTTATGTTGTAAGTCGTTTGAATGCCATACACGTATTGCTTGTGCTCGTCCTCAATACCTTCCAAAACCGGCTTAAAGCTTTTTCCGTCCAGAGGCTCGCCATCGTGGGCAAAAGGTACTTTGCCACCGACAAGATCAATTAGCGTGGGCACCACATCCACGTATTCAATCATGGCATCGGTCTTAACACCTGCGGCAATTCTGCCTGGCCAACGGATGATAAAAGCTGTCCTTAAACCGCCGTCATAATTCGACCATTTCCCATATGGCAGGACAGAGCCCTGTTCACTGGTAAATATAAAGATAGTTTTCTCTACTATGTTCGCTTTTTCGAGTTCATCCTCGATCAAACCGACTTCCCTATCCAAATCGGAGACCTCCGCCAAATAATCCGCCAGTAATCGCCGAACGTCAGGAGTATCATTTAGAAAGGAAGGGACTTGCAGTTTATCTTCCGGATATTGGGTTCGGTCACCACGAGTCCATGGATCATGAGGACTACTCGAAGCAACTATCAAAAAGAATGGCCTTCTTTCTGATACGTCCTTTTCACTATCCTGGTGTATGAACTCCCTGGTCTGCGCAATGCCAAATGAGGTTTCACCTTCTGCACTCCGATCTTGCTCGCCTACTATTTCGAATGGGAAAGACTCCAAGGGAGCGAAATGCTTTTTGCCTGCCAAGCCGACTCTATAGCCCAGATCGCCAAAATAATGCGCGGCACTTTTTACTCCATCATTTACACGAGTATGGTTTCCGTATGCGCCATTTCGAACTGGATAAATGCCCGTATATAACTGCTGTCGCGTTACCGCACACATAGCGGTTGCTGTAAACGCGCGTTTAAAAAGAGTGCCCTGCTCAGCCAACTTATCAATGTTGGGAGTCATGGCATTTCTGGGCACGTAATCAAATTCCTCATGATATGCGCCAACATCAAACCAACTCATATCATCCGCCAAGACCATGACAATATTGGGCTTCTGAGTCGTGACTGATAATTCATTTAGCTCTAACTTATCTACGCCTGATTCGCCTAATTTTAATTCATATACATCTGCTGGCTTGATCTCACAGCCGGCTAAAGCGATAGCTAACAGCGTTAGCGAGAGCTGAATTGTCGGAATTTTCATTTGTCAGCTTATACTTTTAGTTAAGGCCCAAGGGGTTAGGGCTTAAAACATAAGCCATAACAAACCAATGATTTGACCACAGTCAATCTAAAAAGACAAAGATTGGAAGCAAGTTGAGCGCTGAGATTAAGCCGAAGTATGCAGTCCGCACTCGCGGCCAGATTCAACCTTTGTAGGATCAAAGTAATGACGACAGGATGGAACCTCGTGTTCCTGCATATAGGTTTCCAGTTGCTCGTCCGACCAGTAGAAAATCGGTGCAACCTTGAGGATACCCCTATTGTCATAGGACAGGATGTCCAGCCCCCTGCGAAAGTCCGTATCACTCTGGCGAATACCACTAATCCAGACTTTTGGCTTCATCTCATCCAATGCACGATTGAAAGGTTCGAGTTTAACGATGCGCGTAAACGCATCATGCAGGTCTGGTTCGTCCAAGGTAGGTATTCCGCCTAGCTTGACATTAAGGTGCTCGGCAGTGACTTCTGGCACATAGATACGCGCATCCAGACCCAAATCTTCGATAAGCTGATCTGCAACCACGTAGGTATCGCGCATGTTATAGCCCGAATCAACCCAAACCACAGGCACTGACTTGTCGACGCTGGAAAGCAGGTGAAGAATAGCACCTGAGTTAGGCCCAAAGCTGGTGGAAGTAATTGTCGGTTCGCCCAGATTTACCGCCCAGCGAATAATCTCCTCAGGCGTGAGGTCGCGCAATTCCTTGTTGGCGGCGTCTAGGTCGATCACAAATTCTCTCGGTTATTGGGCAGCTGCGCTTTTTCCCGCGTGAAAAAGCGGGGCGCACACTATAGGAAGTCAGGCTTATTCTTCAAAATACTTAAAAATAATATCCATATAACCAAAGACTGTTTTTTTACTTCAGGCACTGCTGGAGCCAATGGGACATTTCGAGTATTTGTGCCGGACAAACGCTATGTTCCATTGGATATGACCAATATTCTGGAGCAAATCCCATACTTCGCAATTTGTCACAGGCTTGATGCGCCAACGCCTCTGGAACCACCGGATCGTATATCCCATGAAAAACACCAATAGACAAATTGGCGTTTGCCGGATTGAGCTGGATGCTTTCCTGAGTTGCAAAATACGTCGATAGCGCCATCAGCCCTGCCAATTTGTGAGGACAACTCAGGGCTGCTTCATAGGCAACAGCCCCACCCTGGGAAAAACCGGCCAATACAATTCGCTGTGAATCTATTCCCCGGGCAATCTGAGTTTCGATTAGACCCAGCGTTGCCTGAGCTGATCGTTCCAGTTGAACCTGATCCACCTTGCGCTCAATGCTCATTTCAAGAATGTCATACCAGGCCGGCATCACCATTCCACCGTTGATTGTCACTGGCAACATGGGAGCATGAGGGAAAATAAAACGAATACTCAGTTCTGGAGGCAGATCGAGCTCGGGCACTGACGGAACAAAGTCATCGCCACTAGCCCCCAGTCCATGCAGCCAGATAACCGCGGCATCGGGTTGATCGCCGGTTTCAATTTCTATGTATTCCAACTCAAGCGTTTGATCGTTTGGCATAAGGATTCCAATTACTTGTTATTCAAATGAAATGCTGCTGAGTCATAATGATCTGCAGTAACCTGCGATAGGTGACGCTATTTTAAGGAAGCAATGCTTGAAATGCATATCAAGTTGCCATATTAAATAGCCAACTAACCCTAAATCCGGTGTCGACTTTGGAGCACCTAACATCATGATGCGAATTTTTCTTTTTCTTCTAACCAATCTTGCTGTGATTGCCGTCGCCAGTATTGTTCTCAGCCTGCTCGGTGTCGGCTCTTATATGGATGAAAGTAGCAGCGGACTGAATCTGCAAAATCTGCTGATCTTCTGCTTTATCTTCGGCATGTCCGGCTCTTTTGTATCACTATTGATCTCCAAGTGGATGGCTAAACGCGCTACCGGGACCAAGGTCATTGAGCAACCAAGGACGACTGAAGAAAAATGGCTTATTGAGACCGTAGCCCAAATGGCAAACGAAGCGGGTATCGGCATGCCGGAAGTAGGTATATTCCCTTCATCCACATCCAATGCATTTGCGACTGGCTGGAATAAAAACAAGGCGCTTGTTGCCGTTAGCAGAGGATTGCTGGATCGATTCGATCAAAATGAAATCAGGGCCGTTCTAGGTCATGAAATTGGACACGTGGCCAATGGGGACATGATTACCCTGGCGCTTATCCAGGGTGTTGTGAACACCTTTGTGATGTTTTTTGCCCGGATCATTGGCCATACCGTAGACCGGGTTATTTTTAAAACCGAGCGCGGTCACGGACTTGGCTTTTGGATTGCAACCATTGTTGCCGAAATCATTCTGGGAATTTTAGCCAGCATGATTGTTTTCTGGTTTTCCCGTCGACGCGAATATCGAGCCGATGAGGCTGGAGCGCGATTGGCTGGTTCGGGAGCCATGATCGCTGCCCTTCAGCGATTGCAAAGAGAAAGTGGGCAAGCGAACGATATGCCTGACTCTATGGTTGCATTCGGTATCTCCAACAAGATGACCAAAAGCAATCTAGCCAAGGCATTTATGACCCATCCACCTCTGGAGGAACGAATTCGTGCACTGCAAAGTCAGGCAGGTGCCAGTCGCTTCTAGGCACTTCTAAGTTGTACACAAAAATTAGGTAATCGATAAAAACGGCAAGAATGACAGGCCGGGCCAGATCGCAGAATATTTAATCACCTAGTGATCTGTTTTGTGAACTGGCTCAAACTCAAAAGCCTCCGATCAATTAATTTTTTCACAAATGTGCACTATTTATAATTTCCACTCTCCAACCTACCTACCTCAGGAGTAGTATTTGTAAGTATCGATGACAACAATTAAGGACAGCGAATGAAATTAAGAGTGATCGACGGCGGGTGCAGGAAGCTCGAAAATCGGGTAATTAAAAATATGATGCGCGGGGAAGTTAGCTCCGAAGAGCTGGCAAGACTCAAGCCTTGGGGTAACCTCAGCCTGGCCGGCAACAACAAGCAGTCCCATTCATCCGGTTCAGAAAAAATCACTGCTCTCCATCCAGAGGACAGCGTTAGCGACTAACTTCCTACCTCCTAATTATTCTGTTTGCTTGCCCCAATCTGCGGCAGTGCTCGCCATTGAGGTTTGGCCGCCAATACCTGCACCGTTGAAATCGTTCGTTCCCTGAATCCGCCCTCACAGTAACAAAGGTAGTATTCCCACATCTTTTCAAAAACCGAATCGAATCCCAGACCCCTTACCCGGGCAATATTCTCCAGGAAGTTTTTTCTCCAGTCCGCCAGTGTATCCGCGTAGTGCGGGGTTATATCTTCTAGGCCAACGATCTGCATATCCGAATGACGGGCAAATCGATCAGAAATAACCTGAACAGAAGGCAACTCGCCACCCGGAAAAATATAGCGCTGGATAAAATCGGTGGATTTCCGATATTGATCATAACGCTGGTCAGCAATGGTTATAGACTGCAATAACATGAGTCCACTCTGATTAAGCAACTTGCTACAGCCCTCAAAAAATTGCGGATAGAACCGGTGACCAACTGCCTCAATCATCTCGACTGAAACCAGCTTGTCAAAACGACCATTTAGATTGCGATAATCACTGAAAAGAACCGTTATTTGATCTTTCAGACCCGCTTTTGCAACTGACTCAGTTGCATAATCAAACTGCTCTTTGGAAATTGTAGTTGTGGTGACTTGGCACCCGTAGTTTCGAGCTGCATGTATTGCGAGAGAACCCCAGCCCGTTCCAATCTCAAGCAAATGATCCTCTGGTTTTAGATCAAGTCTCTGACATATATGTTCAAGCTTGTTAACCGATGCCTCATGCAAACTCGCTCCGGGATAAGGGTATATTGCCGAGCTGTACATCATGGTTGGGTCGAGCATTAAAGAGAAAAACTCATTACTTAAATCATAATGTGCCGCAATATTTCGCCGGGACCCGTCAATCGTATTTCGGTTCATTACGTGAAAAACCCGTAGCAGGGATCTACCTATTCTCGACCAACGACTCTGCATGGCACCCAGTGCCTGCTGGTTCCGTGTAAATATCCGGATAACAGAAATGAGTTCTGGCGTGGTCCAGTTCCCTTGCATATAGGCTTCTGCAACGCCAATGGTTCCGTTAAAAACTATTTGGCGATAGGTAAGTTGATTCGTTATGGAAACTTTCGCAACGAATTGTTTGTCACCCATTGTCTGGCCAAAACTGTAAGATTGGCCGTTCTCTTCCAACTCCAGCCGTCCATAGCGTAAATGCTCCAACATGGAAAAAACCACTTTTCGGGCTATTCTGTCGATTACAGAATTCTGAACCGATTGTTTTTGGCTAATTCGCTCTAAAGAAACAGACATGACTTGCTTTACTCCAGATTCAGTATTTTTTTTGATCGTACTTGTTTGGGATGCGGAAATACAGGGACACGCTTGAAAAACAATCGAAGCGCCTGCCAATAAATTCCCCAGGCAACTTTCAGCGTCATCAATGGAAACCGCCAGAGAATGGATCTCATGGTGCGGGGGTTTAACTGCTCTCTGGTGAGCATTAACGTTGCATCAAAAACGCACTCTTCGCCTTCCGCAAAAGGCTGAAAATTATCGAAATGCAGGTTGAGCTTTCTGGAAGGCTGGTCCAGGCGCCATTCGTATCGCATATTCATTGGGTGAAAAGGCGACACATGCAAATTTTTTGAAAACTCTCCCTTGGCCAACTTTCCTGACTCTGGAAATTGCTCAGAACAGGCGAGCAAATAGTGCGTCCTTTCTTTCCAGGGTGTGTTGGTCACCTCAGTGACGACATATTCAAGCTTGTCAGCTTCACCCTCTAGCCCCTCTGAGTAACAGTAGTAACAAACAATAGGGTTAATCAGAAACCCGGCAACCCGAAGATTTGCCAGCATTCTCACCGGCCCGGACAACCGCCTGCCAGTTCGTTGAAAAATCCAGTCTTGCACTGCTTGTTTTAACGGCTTTTGATATTCGCCAAAATAGTCTTCTCGCTTCCACTGAACAAAGCCCCTACCCTCTTTTGACCAAAGCGCACTTTTTGAAAACACAAGGTCCAGCTCGTCCAGGTCCAGCCAAACCATATAAACCCGGTAACTAAATTGATGCGCCCGAGGTTTGAAACGACGGTGTCTCACAGCGCCGGTATACAATGCACTTTCCAAAGCTAGGCCCCTCCATCCGACTTGATGATTCCATCAACCACATCCAAGGCACTGGCCACCCCATCTTCATGAAAGCCATTACGGCACCATGCACCACAGAACCAGGTATTATTGGTACCATTGTGTTCAGATATCTGTTGCTGGGCCTTTATTCCATTTGGATGAAATTCTGGGTGGGAATAGCGATAAATCCCCCAGATCTTGTCGGGGTTAATCGCGTTAGTCGCGTTAAGCGTGACACAGAAGGTTTTTTCCGACTCTATCCCCTGCAAGATATTCATGTTGTAGGTCAGCACCGCCTTATCTGGATGGAAGCCCAGCAAGTAATTCCAGCTCGACCAGGTACGTCGATTATCTGGCAAAAGATTTTCATCCCAGTGAAGCACCGCCTCGTTGTGACAATAAGGTATGGCGGAAAGCATATCTCTCTCGCGCTCGCTTGCATCCTTGAGTATATCAAGCGCCTGATCGCTGTGACAGGCCAACACCACTTCATCAAACTGCTCAGCCTGACAAGTTGCCGAATCAATAGATACACCTTCTGGGTTTCGACGAATCACCTCAACTGGGCACTTTAACCGAATTTTTTCAGAGAAAGATCGGGTAAGGGGCTCCAGATAACTGCTTGAGCCGCCCTTTATCACTCGCCACTGCGGCCTATTTTTAATACTTAGCAATCCGTGGTTCTTAAAGAACTGCACAAAAAAGCGCAAAGGCATTTGCTCAACTTCATCCAAGCCTGAAGACCAGATTGCCGATGCCATGGGGATGAGGTAATAGTGTTTAAATTCGTCGCTGTAGTCATGACGTTGCAGGTAGTCGCCTAACTTTACGCTCTCGGTGATCAGGTTGAGCTCAAGATGCTCTACAGATTCTCGATTAAACCTCAGTATGTCTCGCAACATTCTCCAATGGGAGAGATTGAATAGATTTTGTCGTTGGGCAAAAAGGCCACCTAACCCAGCGCCCGAATATTCCAGCCCTGTCTCACGACAAGAGAGACTAAACCCCATTGATGTGGGTACTGACTCAACACCCAGCTCGTCAATCAACTGGATAAAGTTGGGGTAAGTCCAATCATTAAACACGATAAAACCGGTATCTATAAGATAATCGCGCTTATCAATTTGCACCCTCTTGGTTGCTGTATGTCCACCGATTCTGGATTCTGATTCAAACACGTGCACATCATGATGCTCTGCCAGTTTATACGCCGCAGTTAAACCCGAGATCCCGGCGCCGACAATCGCAATTTTTTTGCGCCCATCCATATTGTGCATTTTCTGAACATTCTCCACGTTTATAATACACCAGCACCTCTTTAACTAGAGTTTGGAATTTCGGCTCATACGTGGAGCCAGTATTCCGTACCAAAGACTTTCCAGCATTCGAAGTAACCCCAACGACCAACTAAGTCGTCGGGGAAAACGCACATGTCTTTTACGTTTTTCTATACCTTTTACAATAATCTGACAGGCCTCATCCAGGCTCAAAAGAGTGGGCATATCGAAATCATTTAGCTGTGTCAGCGGTGTATCAACAAAGCCTGGCGATACCAGGGTGACATCAATATTTGCTGAAACCAGATCGATGCGCATAGAGTCCAGCCAATATTCAAATGCCGCCTTTGACGCACCATAGGCTTCTGCCCGGGGAAACGGCAAGTGTGCAGCCAGGGAACCCACGCCGACAATTTGAGGCCGCAATTCACTGTTGCGCAAAAAAGACAGGGCAATTCGGGCGCACTCTACCTGGGCGAAGAAATTTACTTCCATCACGCGGCGATATAGGTCGAGACCGCAGTTCGGACGATCAACATACTCGCAGACACCCGCGGCCAAGATGACCATATCGATCGTATCTGTATGTTCTCGCAAGCGTGCGGGAAGTGCGAGAGAGAAATCCTGTTCGGATAAGTCAAATTCCAGCGGGCGAACGCGCTGGGGGGCCATGGTTTCAAGCTCACTTAATGCTTGACGATTTCGCCCGCTAACAATAACAAAATGCCCCTGTTCAATAAACGCCTGGGCCAAACCTTGACCTATCCCAGAACTGGCTCCGGTAATCCAGATAGTCTTTTTGCTATGCATGCCCTATCACCCTCAGGCAACCTTTGATTTGACCAATTTAATTAAACTGCCCATGACCGGCAGATGCTCATAAAGCATGGCGCCCAGATCATAGTGGTCGTAATGACTTTGCACCTTTCCGTCAGTAAAACGTAGTTCTGTGACTCCGTTTAACATCAGGTCTGCTCCCTTTTTTAGTCGAGGATGGCTGTAGCGCATTGTCCAGCCAAGAAAAGCCAAATCCTCCTGCTGAATCCGCGAATGAAACACGAATCGACAATAATTCAATGAAGCAGACATCCGTTCAAAATAGCGAGTGAGGTTATCCAGACCAATAACCTCTTGAACCGGATCGCGAAAAATACAGTCCTGGGTATAGATCTCAGGTAATTGGGATAGTCCCGCATAGCTAAAATCGGCATAAAAAGCACAAACTTTTTCCAACTGGTGGCTCATTGCGAACGGCTAACCTGCGATTCCTAAAATATTTAGCAAATTTACGCACTGGCAAATGGGCTGGATCAGAACAGGGGTAATTCTTTTTGGGGTTTTTACAATTATTAAATTTGTTCCTCCTACTGAACCGGATCTAAAAACTGGACGTAACAAGCGGTGTATAACATAGTAAGGCGTAATTAAATGGCTAAATTACTTCGCGAGCAGTCGTCCGAGTTCAGCAAGACAGACTCTTCGCACTTCAATAAGGTAATTGGCGAAATCAAACCTGCCGGGGAGCAGCGATTGCAAAACACAGCCAAGCGCACAGATTCCTGGTCACTTGATCTGGTGGCTATTGGCGCTCGGCAAGACCGAGAGGCTTTTGCTCGCTTTTTCCAGCATTTCGCACCACTGATTAAAGGTTATTTCCTGAATCACCAAGGCATGATGATGTCTTCCACGCAAGCCGACGAGCTGGTTCAGGAAGTGATGCTGAAGGTTTGGACCAAGGCGTCTAAATACAAACCGGAAAAATCCGCAGCTAGCACATGGGTCTTTACCATGGCCCGTAACACTCGTATTGACATGCTTAGGCGTCAGTCGCGCCACAATACAGAAGTGTTGGAAACCGAAGACATTTGGGCTACCGAGGAGGAAGAATCCCCGGTTGCCCGGCTGCAGATGCAGCGTGAACAAAAACTGGTCCGTGAAGCCATGGTGGACCTCCCGCCAGAGCAGGCCCAGATAGTGCAAATCATCTACCTTCAAGGCAAAACCCATACGGTCGCGGCTGAAGCATTGAACCTACCACTCGGAACCGTGAAATCAAGGCTTCGACTGGCATTGGCCAAGATGAAAATACAAATAACCCAGTCAGCAGATGAAGCTGATTTACTCACTTAAACGATAATCATGATTAAGTATCATCCCAATATAAACACGCTAACCGAATATGCGTCAGGCAGTCTGGATACAGCCGCCGCAATTGCCGTGAGTGCGCACATGCATTTTTGCCATCAATGCCGAAAGCAGACGCAAGATTTGCAACTGCTCGGCGGAACCATGCTGGATAACAACATCGCCGTTGCCGATATTGACAGCTCGGTGCTGCATTCGCTGATGCAAAAAATCGACGCTGTAGATACGAAAGTCGAAACCAAAGTCCAGCCCGCGGGGCATAAGCAGGTCACTGATGCCAGCCTTGCAGGACTGCCTCCTGTCGTGGCCAAAATGATCGGCAACCGCAATAAGCTTAAATGGAAGAGGTTAACCAAAAGCCTGCAAATTGCTCCGTTGACCACGGGTCAATCACGCGCCGAAGTATCCTTGCATAAAATTTCGGCCGGCGGAAAAGTGATGCAACATGACCACCGTGGCCAAGAGTACACCCTGGTTCTGAAGGGCAGTTTTTCTGATGAGAGCGGAGTCTATCAGCCAGGTGATTTCCTATTAAAGCAACCAGATGATATCCACAGTCCTCACGCTGCAGCCAATCGCGACTGCATATGCTTAACCGTAGTGGAAGCGCCGGTTAGGTTTACTAGCCTACTGGGAAAACTTCTGAATCCGTTCTTGCGACTTAGCCCGGCTTAAGACTGGGCTTTAAGAGCTTTTCGCATTGCCGCAATAGTTTCGGCATAAGAGTTCGAACCGAAAATCGCCGACCCTGCCACGAAAGTGTCAGCACCTGCGTTGGCGATTTCTACAATATTCCCAATTCCTACCCCGCCATCGACCTCAAGACGAATGTCGTTATCGAACGAATCCAGTAACTCTCTGGCCTGACTGAGTTTGTTTAAGGTATTTGGAATGAATTTCTGCCCGCCAAATCCTGGGTTAACCGACATCAGCAATAACAAATCAATCCTGTCCAGGACATGTTCGACAACGCCCAGAGAGGTTGCCGGGTTTAAGACCAACCCAGCCTGGCAACCCAAATCACGAATTAGTTGCAAAGAGCGATCAACATGCCGACTGGCCTCGGGGTGAAAGCTGATATAACTGGCACCTGCATCAGCAAACATCTGGATCAGTTCATCGACAGGCTCAACCATAAGATGCACATCAATTGGCGCCGTCACTCCGTAATCGCGCAATGACTTGCACACCATCGGGCCAATTGTCAGGTTGGGGACATAATGATTGTCCATCACGTCAAAGTGAATCCAGTCTGCACCGGCTTCAAGAACAGCGTCAACTTCAGCGCCAAGGCGAGCAAAATCTGCAGAGAGAATTGAAGGGGCAATCAGGTAATCAGACATGGTCTTTCCATCGATGGTTTTCCCGGAGCATTTGTTTTCCAGTGTACAGGAAGCTAATTATTAACCCGGGCGTTCAACTCGTCCAGACGTTCAGGCGTGCCGACATCTTCCCAGTCACCCTGATAAAGCTCAGCGGTAACCTTGCCGCAAGCGATAGCTGCTTGCAATGCTTCTCGCAAAGGAAAAGCAGGACGATCCGGACCAAAGCGCCGGATAAACCCTGGGGTAAAAAGTCCAATGCCCGAATAAGTTCTGCCGGGCAAGGTTGTATTATCCAGTCGGCCCTGTGAATCCAGACCAAAATCACCTTCCGGGTGCTGATCCGGATTGGGCACCATCACCAGATGCGCCGTTTCAGCAGTCAATTCGATATCCACAAGTTGGCTTAGCGGATAATCGGTCCACACATCTGCATTAACCACCAGAAAAGCTTCATCATTTTCATTTTCCAGCAAAGGCAATGCATTGCGCATCCCTCCACCCGTATCAAGAATATTAGGCTCATAAGACCAGTGAATTCTGGCCCCAAATTGATGACCATCACCCAGTTCTTCAACCAGTTTGTTTGCCAGCCAGTGGGTATTGATCACCAACTCACTAATGCCACAGCCGACCAACTTCTCAATGTGATAATGAATTAGTGACTTGCCCGCCACTTCCAACAGTGGCTTGGGTGTTGATTCCGTCAATGGTCGCATTCGCTTGCCCAAACCGGCCGCAAATATAAGTGCCCGCTTAACGGTCATGACCCAACACCAAATCACAAAATCTCATCAACTAAAATCCAGATAGTTGCCAGCCGTATGCCAATCCTTATACCAGTCTTGCCCGGACGCAAGTGGAATAAGCTGGTTCATCATCCAGTCATGAAGCTCTCGCAATTCTGGATATTTTCCCAAGGTTTGCAGTGTATAGCGCAATACCAGAGGAAGGTCTTTGAGATAACCGGGTTTACCATCTCGAAGATGCAGTCTGGCAAAAATACCCAACACTTTGATATGACGCTGTAGGCCCATCAGGTCAAAATCTCGCTCAAAGCCAATATGCTGTTCTTCAGTTAACAAGCCATCATCAAGAAGTTGGTTGGCGTAGCTTCTGACTGTTTCACTGACACGTTGCTCAGGCCAGCGCAGGTAACAGTCCTTACAGAGTGAGACCAAATCATAGGTAATTGGTCCCCAGACAGCATCCTGAAAATCTATGACCGCCAGATTTTGGTCTGGAAGCACCATCAGGTTGCGGCAATGAAAATCACGATGAACAAATACCTGCGGCTGCCCAGACACCTCTTCAGCCAGAAAGGTAAGGGCCTTCGCAATCATTTTTTCCGCTGTCGAATCCAGCTTTTTGCCGAGAAGTTGCTGCACAAACCAGTCGGGAAAAAGCTGCATTTCTTCAAGCAAATACTCCTGCGAGTATTCCTCCAACCAGTCAGGCCGATCACTGGTAATCTGAATCTGGTGCAGCATTTCTAGCGCTTTTTTATACAGCTGACCTGCATTCCCAGGTGTTAGGCAATCCTGTAATAACTGTTCTCCAAGATCTTCCAATACGAGTTTGCCTTGTTCGAAGCTGACGGCATGCATATGAGGCACTCGCACATCATTGCGGGCGAGAAAATCATTTATTTGCACGTATTCCAGATTACGCTCTTTGTCGGGCGGTGAGTCCACCAGCATCAGACTCGGTTTTGATGTTAGTCGGTAATACCGACGAAACCCCGCATCCCCAGATAACGGGGAAAGGACAGCCCCCTGATAATCGACATCAGCTGGGCCATAGCGCTTAGCAAATTCAATAAGATCCAAGTTCATACATCTAAAAGTTAATTGCGGCCAAATACTACACCATAGAAACGGTGGTTTAAGTAGAATAGCGAGCTCATTTTGGAATCCACACCTGAATAATAAATAATTACCCTATGGGCATGTCGCCAAGAACCTATCTCACGCTAGCCAAGCGGCTTGGTTTATCACTGATATTCCTGCAATTCAGCCCTATGCTGCCTGCCCAATCTACAGAGGCGTCCGGACTTGACTGGGTTCCTCGCGCCGAACTAACAGAGGCGCAACTGGCTGACTGCCCTACCGCTTGTGGTGGGGCATATGTGAACCCCGCAAAAGATGAAACGGCTGATCCAGACCGTGCAATCATAGAGGGCCTGGCCGATTCCAGTGAAATCAATACCGCTGATGAGACGGCACTTCTGGAAGGCAATGTGATATTTACCCAGGGCTATCGCCAATTAAAAGCAGATCGGGTCGAAATAAATCGAGGTCAGGGCAGCATTCAGATGGAAGGTGACGTCAGCATTCGCGAACCTGGAATATTGCTGATCGGGGAGTCTGCATCCATTGATTCTAGCGAAAATCGAATTGATATCAGCGGCGCCCAGTATGTTATTCACGAGGCGAGAATCCGTGGGACAGCAGATCGTATCAAACGGTCTCCATTTGACGGAATAAGCATTGATAACGCCGCTTATACCACCTGTGAACCAGGCAATGAAGCCTGGACACTTTATGCCAGCGAGCTTCACCTTGACGAACAAACCGGCCGAGCCACCGCACGCGATATCAAACTAAAAATCGCAGATGTTCCTGTGGCCTACGTTTCCTGGTTTCAATTTATTTACGATGACCGTCGAGCCAGCGGTTTGCTGTACCCGGAAATTGGCTACAGTACAGATGAAGGATTTAAATACGCCCAACCTTACTATCTGAACCTTGCCCCCAACCAGGACTTAACCCTGACACCCAGATTGGCGGCCAAGCGTGGTACAGGGCTCGAAGCCGAATATCGCTTGTTAACAAAACAGAGTTACAGTCAGATTTCCGGGACATTTTTTCCTAACGATGCTATTAACCCTAATTACACCGATAACCGCTGGGCAAGTGCTATTGAGCATAGGGGTCAGTTTGGGGAAATTCGAACCCGGATTGATTTAGAGGCGGTCAGCGATGAGGATTTTCTGGACGACTGGGCAACAGAGACCGTCACTCGAGGGGACCGGGACCTTTTTCTTCAACAAAGCGCCCAGCTCTCAGCTCAACTTGGCAACTGGCAATTGTCCGCCGCAACGACCGGCTATCAAAACCTTATCGAAGATAATTATCGGCTCTACCGCGAGTTACCCCGACTGGGGGCACTGGGAACGTTCCAATTTGGGGAAACGCAGATTGAGCTGGATTCTGAAGTCACCCGATTTGACTTAACCCAAAATCAAGTTACCCAATACACCAATTACCTCCCTGACCAGAATTTTCTTCTTCCCGAAGGCAACCGCCTGAGGCTTGACTGGTCGGCCTCTTGGAATCGGCAGAAGGCCTGGGGGTATATAAAACCCACCCTTGGTATCGCCTACCGGTCTTACCAACTGGATAGCGCCTTGCTTGGCTATTCAGACAAGAATCCTACGGCATCAGCTGCCAAAGCCAGTCTGGATGCGGGGCTGATTTTTGAAAGGAGTGCCTCTATAGGGAATAGCGAGTTCTTACAGACATTAGAGCCTCGCCTATTCTACTTGTACCGGGAAGCCGATGACCAAACTGATCTGCCCGTATTTGATACCAGTTATGCATCCGAATCCTACGAACAACTATTTCGCGATTCTATCTTTGTCGGTGGCGACCGAATGGAAGATGCCAATCGACTCACATTAGGCGTGCAATCGCGTTTTTATGCTGCCAGCTCGGGGCGCGAAGTGCTTTCTCTGGGTATTGGGCAATCGTTTTATTTCGATCCCCTCGATAAATCGCTGCTCCCTTTGTCCGGCAATAACTTGCTAAACCCCGGTGATGCCGTCTTTATCGACCCAATGTCTCCCACAGCCATTTCTGGTTTCAGAGCAAGCGCTTTGTCCGATTCAATGACATCACCTTCAAACACGACGCCGGCGAACGAGCTACAGTTCTTGTCTACGGATCTTTACCAACACATCCTGGAACAAAATCGTCATCGCTCTGAACTGACTGGCGAGGCCAGATGGAATATGAATGATCACTGGTTCGTTTCGGCAAACCTGTTTTGGGACACAGAAGAATCTGAAATTGATCGCTCAAGGCTAGAGGTTGGATACAGCGCCAAAGAATCAGGGAGTTTTTTCAAACTGGGCTACATCACCGAACAGAAGTACGCCCAAATTGAATTTGATCGTGCTTCATCCAGCGCATATCTAGTAAATCAAGACATCGCCCAAGCCTTTGTTCGCGGCCAGTGGAAACTTGACGAGCAGTGGGGATTGGTTTTTAGTCTTCAGGAAGATTTGGAAAATGACCGGAACCTGGACAGGCTATTCGGTGTCAGTTATGAGAGCTGTTGTTGGAATATTACCCTCGGTCTACGCGATCGACTGGAACGCTCCATCAACGATGGCTTTGTTGTAAATGATCCCCAAAGGGGTAAAAGTGTTATTTTGAGTTTCGAATTCTTCGGCCTGGGCGGCGTGGGGAGATCGGGCGCTGAATTGATCCGCTCGCCCTAGTGGTTCGAACATACAGGTAAGACTTGCGAAGACAGGAAGCGGGACACCATAATGCCCCGCCCCGGGTATGGTCGAAAGACATAATTAATGATTAGAGACAAATCGAATTACTGATGAAAATCCTTAAACCCTTAACGGCAATTCTTCTATTGCTAACAAGCACTCAAGTGGCCCTCGCGCAGGGACAACAAATCGACAAGATAATCGCCATTGTCGACGACAGCGTGGTGCTTTCCTCCGAACTGGAAACCCGACTGGAAGATGTCAAATTGCGCTTCTCAGACCAAACAGGACAACTACCTCCAGACGATGTTTTGCGCGAACAAATATTGGAGCGTCTCATTATCGAGAATATTCAGGTCCAACTGGCCAGCCGATATGGCATCAGCCCCTCAGATGCCCAGGTAAATCAGGCATTTTCCCAGATGGCCACTAGCCAGGGGTTTACCCCGGAAGCTCTGGCCAGCGAAATGGAATCCCAGGGGGAAAGCATTTCCTCGGTCATGCGCGGAATACGCCGTGAACTCACTATTCAGCAAATACAGCAGACGGCGGTTAACAACCGCATAGAGATTACTGAAGCCGAAATCGATAACTTTCTTAGGTCAACCGAGGGGCAATTCTGGCAATCCTCCAGCCTGAACTTACAACATATTCAAATCGGACTTTCCAGTGATGCGGATCCAGGTGAAGTTGCTTCTGCACAAAGCACAGCCAATTCAGTTATTGAAAGACTTGAAGCCGGTGAGTCCTTTGAAACACTGGCCGTGCAGTATTCCAACGCACCAAATGCAATGGAAGGAGGTAATATTGGCTGGCGTCGCTCAATGGAATTCCCACTTGAGATTCGCGAAGCGCTGGAGAATGTGAGTGTCGGCGAATACTCCGAACCGGTAAGAAGCTCTGGCGGCATTCATATCTTCAAGGTTATTGAGCAGCGAGGAGGTGTTTCACAAGAGCAAATGGTGGAGCAGACCAAAACTCGCCATATACTGCTCATGCCCAACGAAATCCGAAACAGTGAGGAAACCCGGGAACTGGCCGAAACTCTTCGGCAGCGTGTCTTTGAGGGTGAACCTTTTGCAGATCTCGCTGCAGAGTATTCTGAAGACTTTGGTAACAGCCTTAAAGGCGGCGATCTGGGCTGGGTAATGCCCGGTCAAATGGTAGCTCCTTTTGAGGATCAAATGGAGGCCACAGAAGTTGGTGAAGTCAGCCCTCCCGTGGAAACCCAGTTCGGCTGGCATATTATTTTAGTTGAAGATCGACGCGAACAGGATATGTCGGATGAAATCCTTCGCAACCGGGCTTATGGCGTTCTTCACGACCAGCGTTTTCCGGAAGAGTTGGATTTGTGGCTTCGTGAAATCCGTGGCGATGCCTTCGTCAATGTTCTTTAATTAATAAGCTACTCGCTTGTATCGAATCGCTATCACATCAGGAGAACCGGCCGGCATCGGTCCAGATATCCTGCTTAAAGCCGCTTTGCGCGAACAGCATGCGCAGTTAGTAGCTCTAGCTGACATACATCTGTTGCGAGACCGGGCAGAAATGCTCGGCTTGGATATCGAATTAAAGCACTGGACTGAGAATACCCCTCTTGTACAACATACTCCGGGGTCGCTGTGGGTTTTAGAAATCCCCCTTAAATCAACCTGCACACCGGGGAAGCTCGACCCCGCCAATTCAGAATATGTAATCGAACTGCTAAGCCAGGCGACAGCGGGCGTAGAAAACGGAACGTTTGCGGCCATGGTAACTGCTCCGGTCCAAAAGAGTGTCATTAACGATTCGGGCTCGGTGTTCTCTGGTCATACGGAATACCTTCAGGAAAAAGCCGGAGTTGCAAAAGTGGTGATGATGCTCGCCTCACCCAAACTGCGTGTTGCTCTGGTAACCACACACCTGCCCTTGCGGGACGTAGCTGACGCTATAAACGAGGAAGAGCTTGAGCAATCCCTTCGAATATTGCATTCCGACCTGATTTCCAAATTCGGCATTGCCAGCCCGCGAATATTAGTTGCCGGCCTTAACCCCCATGCAGGAGAAGGAGGCCATCTAGGCACCGAAGAAATTGAAATTATTGAACCCGTGCTTAAACAATTAAGAGCGGAAGGAATGAATCTGATCGGGCCTCTCCCGGCAGACACCCTATTCACGCCGAAATATCTGGAATCTGCAGATGCGGTTCTAGCCATGTACCACGATCAAGGTCTACCTGTCCTTAAAGCACAAGGATTTGGTGAATCAATCAATGTTACTTTGGGTCTCCCCTTTATTCGGACCTCAGTTGACCATGGAACAGCGCTGGATTTGGCTGGCAGTGGTGCTGCCAATGAAGATTCCCTACTTGCCGCTATCAATATTGCCTGTCAGATGATTAGCAGCAATCGTAAATAACTATCATTAAGCAACTAACATCAAATAACTATTTAATGTCTCAGCTTCCCACACAGCGTTCCAGCGGACATCGGGCACGCAAACGATTTGGCCAGAATTTTCTTGTAAGCGAGTCGGTCATCCACAATATTTTGCGGGCTCTCAATCCCGGAGAAGATCAAGATATTATTGAAATTGGGCCTGGGCTGGGCGCCTTGACCAAACCTCTGGTGGAAAGTGGCGCCCAGCTATGTGCCATTGAACTGGATCGGGATTTGGCCGAGCGACTAAAACAGCAATTTGGCGCTAAGAAAAACTTTCAACTTATTAACCAGGATGTACTCAAGGTCGATCTGGCATCCGTTTTCGATAATGGCAAAAGTCTGCGAATAATTGGGAATTTGCCTTACAACATATCCACCCCAATACTGTTTCATCTACTAAACCAGTCGACCCCCATAGAAGACATGCATTTTATGCTTCAGCGCGAAGTCGTTGACAGAATGGGCGCTGAACCGGGCTCCTCACACTTTGGCCGCTTAAGCGTTATGATTCAATACCGATGTGATGTTGAATCACTGATATCCGTACCACCGGGCTCTTTCGACCCCCCACCAAAGGTCCATTCAGCCGTTGTTCGCCTTCGACCCAGACCACCTGAATTACAGGCAACTTCCGAGGCCATGCTGGACCGTATTGTACGAAGCGCTTTCGGCACCAGAAGAAAAACCCTGCGCAACAGCCTGAGAAAAGAACTCGGCGCCGATTCCATAGAAAGTCTGGGAATTGACCCCGGCCTCAGGCCAGAAAATCTCTCCGTCGTTGACTTTGTAAAGCTGGCAAACTGTGCCAACCAAAATGGCAAACAACCCAAATGAGCCTGCCAAAAGTAGAAATAAAGACCCAGCCACAGTTTGAACCAGAACAGTCTTCCATTGCGGAGGGACAGTTCTTCTATTCTTATCGAATCTGCATCAGGAATTTGAAAGGTCAAAGCTGCCAACTTATTAGTCGCCACTGGCTTATTACAGACGCCAATGGACACAAACAAGAGGTGATAGGCGATGGTGTTGTCGGTCAGCAGCCAGTTATTGAAGAAGGGAAAGAATTTATATACACCAGCGGTTGCCTTCTGGAGACCCCGGTAGGTACTATGGAAGGCTATTACGTCATGCGCACCGACGATGGCGAAGAATTCCATGCGCCGATAACGCCCTTTCTGTTATCTGTACCCGGCACCGTCAACTGATATAGCCAAGTTTAAACAGAAAAAGTAGCATCAAGTAGCCGAGACACACATGACCACCTACGCCATCGGAGACATCCAGGGTTGCTATGAGCCCTTTATGCGCCTGCTCGATAAAGTCGACTTTGACGAAAAAAAGGACAAGCTTTGGTCAGTGGGTGATCTAGTCAATCGCGGGCCCCAGTCGCTTAAGGTACTTGAGTTTTGCCGCAGCCTAGGCAAAAACTTTACCTGTGCGCTTGGCAACCACGACTTACATCTGCTGGCTGTAGCCGCCTGTCGTCGGCAGGTAAAAACCGGGGACACTTTCGATGATGTGCTGACCAGCCCCAATCGAGATGAACTCCTTCACTGGCTGCGCCACCAAAAATTACTGCACTACGATAAAGACCGCGATGTTGCTATCGTCCATGCCGGCATCGCCCCCCAATGGACCATTAATCAGGCGTGCGAACTCGCTAACGAAGTTGAGGATGTTATCCGCGATGACAATCTGGCGCATATCTACTACCACAATATGTATGGAAATACCCCGGCCAAGTGGTCTGTTGACCTGAGTGGTCCGGTGCGTTGGCGTGTGATTACCAATTACCTGACCCGCATGCGTTTTTGTACTCCCAAGGGCAAGCTTGAGCTTCAAACCAAGACGGGGCTCGTAAACCAGCCTAAAGGTTATATGCCTTGGTTTCAGGTACCCGACAGGCAGGCGAAAGAGACCAGCATCCTGTTTGGGCATTGGGCCGCCCTGCTAGGCGATACGCTTGACGGCGAGAATGTTTACGCTCTGGATACTGGCTGTGTTTGGGGGCAAAAGCTCTCCATCATCAACGTCGACAAACTCAGTAAGGTCCAAACTGTAAAGGCAAAGAAAAAAACTGCCCCCTAGTATTCCCTATGGTCGCTTCCATTCATCAATGCCAGCAGTGCGGCATGTCTTATGACAGTTCTCTAAAACATTGCCCTAAATGTGACTTTGGTCGTTTTGATCACAATATCGGACAGCGAATGTCCGTTGATGTTGCGCATAACTTGCAGACTGTTGTGGTTGCTACTGAGCAGTTTTATGACGCACTGGCGCAAGCCAAGAGAGAGTGTTTTTCTGAATTAGAGGTAGTAGTTGGCGGGGGATTGATCAATCACGAAATCGCCAGCATCCTGGAAGCAGAAGTTTGGAAAGCATCGATACGGGATTACCACCAAGAGCCCAACAATCGCGGGGCATATATTCTAAGGCTTTAGCCTTTTATAAGGCTTGGCTGGGTAGCTAGGCTAAAAGCTCTTCAGGGGGCCGCTCAATATTCAGCTTATTGCCTAGCAGCTTTTCGATAGGCTCCAGCAAGAAAGAATCATCTTCGCAAGCAAAACTAATGGATACGCCCGTTTTGCCTGCACGACCTGTTCGGCCAATGCGATGAACATAATCTTCAGGTTCTTCCGGCAAAGTATAATTAATCACGTGGCTGATGCCATCAACATGAATACCACGTCCGGCCACATCCGTTGCAACCAGAACCTTGATCTTGCCCGATTTAAAGTCTTCCAAAGTGCGAACGCGCTTATTCTGGGCGATTTCCCCGGAGAGAATACCGGCAGTCAATCCCTTCTTTCTCAGGCGCTCATGGAGACGGCGGACTTCATCCCGTCGATTGGCGAACACAATGACCGATTCAGCCTGCTCGGTTTCCAGCACGGCCTGAAGTAATTCGAATTTCTGGTTGCCTTCTACAATATAGACTTTCTGGTCAACACTGTCAGAAGCCACATGATCTGGCTCTATCTCAATACGGGTAGCATCAAGGGTCCACTGATCGGCAAGGCGCTCCACATCCGATGTAAAGGTTGCAGAAAAGAGCAATGTCTGTCTATGATCCTTGTGCGGCGTCATTCTGACAATTCGACGTACTTGCGGAATAAAGCCCATGTCCAGCATACGGTCTGCCTCATCAATGACCATTACTTCAACACGATCAAGGTAGACGTCTTTGTTGGTGGCAAAATCGATAAGGCGACCCGGCGTGGCAATAACAATGTCGACTGTGTCGTAATGCAGCGCTTTTTTCTGTTTGTCGTAATCCATACCGCCAACCAGTGTCTGGACTTTTAAATCTGTATGCTTGGCAAGGCCTTTTGCATCCTCAGAAATTTGCATGACCAGCTCCCTGGTTGGGGCAATAACCAGTGCTCTCGGCTCACCTGCATACTGTTCTTCATCGAGCGGGTTATTCATCAAGTCATGAATTATGGTAATGAGGAAAGCGGCTGTTTTTCCAGTGCCTGTCTGCGCCTTGCCTACCACGTCGTTACCTGCCAGCGTAAAGGGCAGGGATTTTGCCTGAATTGGCGACGCATACTGAAACCCTAGATCAGCGATGCCGTGCATAAGCTGCAGAGGTAGACCCAGATCATGGAAACGAACTTTGGTTGGCTGGGGCTCCACTTCAAATTGCGAGAGATCCCATTCTTGTTTTCGGCTGCTTGGGCGACGTCTACTATGGCGTCTGTTCGGCTTCTCTCCCTCACTGGGAGAAGTT
>Ga0181560_10000533_pt1 | contig 34636 bp, 33 predicted proteins | sample 011ome_20_FD_133751 | JGI IMG/M metagenome (GOLD analysis project Ga0181560, IMG submission 133751) | Coastal salt marsh microbial communities from the Groves Creek Marsh, Skidaway Island, Georgia - 011509CT metaG (megahit assembly) | ecosystem: Environmental > Aquatic > Marine > Intertidal... | reverse complement strand
TTGCCCAAGCCAAGGTACTCCCTGAAGCAGCACCAGCACCGGGAAAGATTACAATCGTATTAGCTTCTCCGAATGTTGATCCATCAGCAAGCAAAGTACCAAAATTTTTGTTAATTCCTCCACCCCCTACTGGGTTTGAAGCACTCAGATAACCAGTTGCGGATGAACCTGCATAATCACTCGGAATCAGTGATCCAAAAGTCTCGCTCCCCAAGCGAGACTCGAAGGCATAGGCTGCCTGATCCATAATATATTTTTGCTCATCTCCAAACCAATTGCTGGTGTCGTAGGTGTAGTCAAAGATGATATCAATCGCCCCGAAGGAGTGGGAAGCACACAGGGTGCTTGTAAGGGCTAAGAGAATTATTTTTTTCACTAATAGGTACTTTATAATTCGCTCATAAGACTTTTTTTACAAACAAAAAGTGTAAAAATAATCATTTCACTTTTAATGGTTTTGGTTCATTGGCACAGTTTCACTTTGGCAAATAATTTAGATAGAGGAAGTATGGTTGGTGGATTGAAGTTGTGGGTCGTTATTTCCACATCTTTAATTTGAACTCTTTTTCGCCTTTGTAAAATTCTATGATAGCACGACCGCTTATTCCCAGTTTCTTTCTTTGCCTTTTTGCTTTTTCTGGGCACGCCTCCCTCGAGCGTGGGCAGGAGATATACTCCCAGATCTGCGTAACCTGCCATGGGCCCAACCTCGATGGAGGGATCGGACCGAGCCTGGTTGATGCCTACTGGAAGCATGGGGACACATCCGAGGCAATTATGAGGTCCATCACCAAGGGCATCGCAGGCACGGAGATGATTGCTTACGAATATGTCTACTCCGAGGAGGACCGGCAGGCAGTGACTGATTTTATTTTGGATAAACAGGAAGGAAATCGCCAGACCCTACGCGCCCTTTATTCGAGGGATTATTTCAAAGGTAAGCGGCTCACTCCTGAACTTTTTGATTCCGTTGAGTCAGACTCTCAGGGAATCCTTCCGGAAAATTTTCTCTACACCAAACGCGCCTTCGATGGCATTCTCCGGGGACAGTCCAAGCTGTTTATCAAAGAGCCCGGCAAATACCGTTTTGAAGTGAATTTAAACGGGCGAACTTCCATTTGGCTAAATGGGGAAGAGATGCATTATACCGATGTGGATAAAAGCAAGGACACCTACTTCAGCAAACAATTTCATTTGGATGCTGGTATTCATGACCTGGAAGTTCTTCATGAGGAACCGACCGGGCACAGTATGAGATTTAATGCCCGCTTGCGCAAAGTGGGGGGTGAATACTGGATGCTCACCGGAAAAAGCCTGGAGGGGAATACCCCCAAAATCATCCGCCCGGGACAGCAGGCTAAAGTGATCCGCAAATGGATCGATGGGCTCCCTCCACGCACCCTCCTCCTTCTTTTGCCCAACAAGGTGATGGTAGCCTATGACAGTGCCAGTGGACAGATTCTCAAGGCATGGAAATCCGCCTTGGTGAACCAAACCCCATCCCTTGATAATCGTAGCCAGAACCAATCCGTGGCCAAAGGGCAAGAAATAGATGGTGCCACTAGCACGGTTTTGCAAGGGAATGAATTTAATCTTCTACACTACGAAGCGCAGGGTGATTCCGTGCTTATTTCCTCGCTGGTCGATGGAGTAAGCCAGAACTTCACTGTCTCTCCCCAGGGCAAAGATTCCTTCACCGTGTCTCTACACTAGAACACCTTTTCCTTTTTTCATGAAAATAATTCTTCCCTCTCTTACTTTCGTTCTTTTCACTTCCCTTGCCTTTGCTCAAATTCCGCCTGGATACAAAGTGGAGACGGTTCCCCTGCCCCGCGGAGCAGTCAGTGTGCTCGGGATCTGCCATAAACCAGACAGCACCCTTGCCATCGCCACCTGGGAGGGAGAGGTCTGGGAAAGAAAGGATGGAGTATGGACGAAATTTGCGGAGGATTTAATGGAACCCAATGGGATCCTCTACGATCCAAAAGAAGACGCATACTATGTTGGGCAAAAACCGGAACTCACCCGTCTGGTCGATACCAACCAAGATGGCGTATGTGACCGCTATGAAACTGTGACCGATCAATTTGGTATATCCGGGGAGTATCATGAATATCATTTTGGTCCGGTGATGGACTCCCTCGGTCGCAAATATGCTTCCCTTAACCTCGGAGCCCGCGGAGAGTTTACTGTGCCCGATGAAAAACCCTTTGGCAAAGGTGGGGGCAATATGTCCTACAATGCCCCCTGGCGCGGCTGGGTCTACCGCTCCGACCGTAAGGGCCACTTCCAGCCGCTCGCTTCAGGATTCCGTTCCCCCTGCGGTATTGGAATAAGTCCAGAGGATGAGATTTTTATCACCGACAACCAGGGAGACTGGGTGGCGGACTGTACCCTCTACCATGTACGGGAAGGAAATTTTTATGGACACCCCGCCTCCCTGCCCGCCCGTGCGGATTATACAAAGGAAAAAGTTCTCTCCCAAACCGCATCGGATTTTGAAAAACTGCGCACCCCCCCTGCGGTATGGTTGGTGCGGGAAGTGATTGCCAATTCCCCGGGCAGTCCGGTATGGGATACCACGGAAGGGAAATTCGGCCCCTTCGCCGGGCAGATGTTTCTGGGCGACCAGCGCCAGTCCAACTACTTCCGCTGTGGGGTGGAAAAAGTAAATGGGGAATACCAGGGCTGGTGTGTGGATTTCCTGCGTGGATTGGAAAGCGGTCCAGTCAAAATGTCTTTCGATCCCCAGGGTAGATTATGGTCTGCCCAGGTGGGACGTGGTTGGTTCAGCAAGGGCGGCAAGCGCACGGCCATTCAATACGCTGAGTGGGATGGAAAAACCATTCCTTTTGCCCTGCATTCCACCAGCCTGACCAAGTCTGGATTCTCCGTAAATTTCACCCAGCGGATCGGGAAGAAAATGCCCCCCGTGGTTAAGTCTTGGAGCTATCATTACTACAGCACATATGGTTCTCCACCGGTGGAGGAAAAGGTATTGGAGGCATCCAATTACCAACTCTCCCCGGACCGTAAGACCGTGACCTTTGATGTCCCCCTGGAAACCAACCGAGTCTATGCCATTCAATTCCCCGGTCAATTTAACACCGAGGCTAAACCGCTCGATTTCGATACCATCTACTACACCGTCAACCACCTTCGTCCCGCCAAGGAACCAAAGCCCGGACGCAATGTGGGCTGGTCTCTCACCGGCTCCAGTTGGTCACGCAACGACAAGGCACGCCCCCTTCCCCCCGTGGTTGCTCCTCTTCCTGAATCCCAGTGTGCGGTGGCCAAGCCGGACAATGCCCTTGTTCTCAACCAAGCGGAATGGACCAACCCAAACTGGAAATTTGATGGGCAAGGAATCATGCCCCGCGGAAAGGGCCACAACCCCACCAAGCAGGAATTTGGAGATGCCCGCATCCATCTGGAATTCCGTTTCGATCCCGCCACCGAAGTGGAGTATGAAGGCAAGAGCCAGCTCTATGGAAACTCCGGTGTCTTCCTGATGTCTGCTTATGAATTACAGGTGGTGAACAGCTTTCAGAACGACACCTTTGCCGATGGGTTTTGCGGAGCGGTCTACGGGCAGCACCCGCCCCTGGTCAATGCTAGCCGGGCACCCGGCAACTGGCAGTCCTATGACATCCTCTACAAGGCTCCCATCTTCCAAAAAGATGGATCCCTTGCCGAGCCCATGCGCCTGACCGTACACCACAACGGGCACCTCATTCACAACGATGTCTGGATCTACGGCGAAGTGGGCGGGCCCTACAAGGCCCACGGTAAAAAGCCCCTCATGATCCAGGACCACAAGGGAACCGGGGTGTCCTTCCGTAATCTCTGGATCGTGCCCGAGGTGAGCTATGAGGATGAACTCTTCTCCTTCAAACGCCTCTTTGCATCCAGCTTGAATTAGCCAGACGATTGGAAAATTTTCCTAACTTCTATTTTTCTCTTCACTCTTCCACTTTCACTCTTCACCACTCACTCTTCACTCTTCCATCCGTGACTTGATCGTTGCACCCGCAAGGTGCTTGGGTATGGTATTTCGTTTGCACATTTATTTACGAAAACGATGACTACCATTGCCTACACTCTTACCGACGAAGCCCCCGCTCTCGCTACCCGTTCCCTGCTCCCCATCCTGGAGGCCTTCACCTCCTCCGCCGGCATTCGCTATGAGCTCAAAGATATTTCGCTGGCTGGCCGCATCCTCGCGTACTTCCCCGACCATTTAAGCCCCGAGCAACAAGTGCCCGATGCCCTTTCCGCGCTGGGCGAACTTGCCACCCAACCGGAAGCCAACATTGTCAAACTGCCTAACATCAGTGCTTCCGTCCCCCAGTTGGTCGATGCGATCAAGGAGTTACAAGCCAAAGGCTATCCTGTCCCCGACTTTCCCGCTGATCCTCAGACCGATGAAGAGGAACAAATTCGTGCCACCTATGCCAAGGTTCTTGGCTCCGCAGTCAACCCCGTGCTTCGGGAAGGCAACTCCGACCGACGGGTGGCCAAACCGGTCAAGGAATACGCCCGGAAAAACCCGCACTCCATGGGTGCCTGGTCGGCTAGTTCCAAATCCCATGTCGCTCATATGGCCGACGGCGATTTTTACGGCAGTGAAAAATCCCTCCTGCTCTCCCAGCCCACCAACGTATCGATCGAACTGGTTGGTAATGATGGGCAGACCACCGTGCTCAAAGAGGGCCTCGCCTTGGAGGAAGGGGAAGTAATCGATGCCTCGGTGATGAGCAAAAATGCACTCAGCCAGTTTCTGGCCGAACAGCTCGATTCAGCGGTTTCCGAGGATGTGCTTTTTTCTCTTCACATGAAAGCCACGATGATGAAAGTCTCCGATCCCATCATCTTTGGCCACTGCGTGAATGCCTACCTCGGCGAATTACTCACCACCCACGGAGATACACTCTCCGCTGCCGGGTTTAATTCAAACAATGGATTGAGCTCCTTCTACTCCGCCCTTGAAAATTTGGATACAAATACCCGCACACAGGTGGAGACAGCACTCAAGGAGATTGTGGCAAAGCGCCCACCGCTTGCCATGGTTAATTCCGATAAGGGAATCACCAATTTACATGTCCCCAGCGATGTGATCATCGATGCCTCCATGCCCGCAATGATCCGCACCTCCGGGCAGATGTGGGGGCCGGACGGACAGCCCAAGGACACCAAGGCCGTCATCCCCGACCGGAACTATGCTGGGGTCTACCAGGCAACGATTGATTTTTGTAAGCAACACGGTGCCTTCGATGTGCCCACCATGGGCAGCGTGGCCAATGTTGGACTGATGGCGAAGAAGGCGGAGGAGTACGGCTCCCACGATAAAACTTTTGAAATCCCTGCGGATGGCACCGTGCGTGTGCTTGGCCCCACCGGTAGTGTACTGATCGAGCATGAGGTGGAAACAGGCGATGTCTGGCGCATGTGCCAGACCAAGAAGGTATCGATTATTGACTGGGTAAAACTCGCGGTCAACCGGGCACGCCTGAGCCATACACCGGTGGTTTTTTGGCTGGATAAAAACCGTCCGCACGATGCCAATCTCATCCGTTATGTGGAAGCCAAACTGACCACTCTGGACACCGAAGGGCTGGATATCCAAATCCTAGCCCCCATCGAGGCCACCCTCCACACCTGCCAGCGCTGCAAGGATGGGCTCGATACGATCTCCGCCACCGGTAATGTACTTCGGGATTATCTGACTGATCTCTTCCCCATCCTTGAGCTTGGTACTAGTGCAAAGATGCTCTCCATTGTGCCCCTGCTTGCCGGGGGTGGGTTGTTTGAGACCGGCGCGGGCGGGTCCGCCCCTAAGCATGTTCAGCAATTTGTGGAAGAGGGACATCTTAGGTGGGACTCCCTGGGCGAGTTCCTTGCCATCGCGGTGTCGCTGGAGGATCTCGCCAACAAGACAGGCAATGACAAGGCGCATGTCTTAGCTGATGCCCTGAACTCCGCTATCGGGGTGTTTTTGGACGAAAACAAATCCCCCTCCCGCAAGGTCAACGAACTGGACAACCGGGGGAGCCACTTCTACCTCGCCCTGTTCTGGGCAGAGGCTCTAGCATTTCAATCTACCGACAAAGGATTGAAAGATCACTTCTCCCCCATCGCCCAATCCCTGCGTGAAAACGAAGAAAAAATTGTTCAGGAATTAAACAATGCCCAGGGAAGCTCTGTGGACTTAGGGGGATATTACTTACTGGACGAAGACAAAGCGGTTACGGCCATGCGCCCCAGTCAGACTCTCACTTCGATCTTAAATTAAGTAAGAGAGAAGATTGAAGGATTGTAGTTTCTTACCCCCTCGTCTGATTGTCGTAGCGAGGTGGTTGCAGAGTGACCGGCACGACAATCCTTCTTTTGGAACCAGTGTTCAAGCATTATGGTTCGCTTTCTGACTCCCATTGGATCGTCACAGACTTTTGGCCGTGCCAAGACAAAAATCTGAAAAAACGCCAGAGGTTTTTCACTCTTTCTTGTCACTCGTCAAAGTTGACTATTCACTCTTTTTTGCATGGTGCAGGGCGACAATGGAAAAGGTAAGGGCATGTGCCACTACTTTATCAAAACCAGATTTCTCTACTTCAGTAGTCAAACCTGGACGGTCGGGAAACTCAGATATACTGGAGCCAAGGTAGAGGTAGGCATCGCGGTCCCCCGTTAGCCAGCGGGCAACCCAGGGAAGAATTCCCCTGAGATACAAATAGTAAAAGGGGCGAAACCAGAGGTAGGGCTGGCTGAACTCAAGTACGATCAGGCGGCCACCGGGGCGGAGCACGCGGAGCATTTCTGCGAGTCCTTTCGGCCGGTCCGCCAAGTTGCGCAACCCAAAGGCGATGGTGACCAAGTCGAAACTCTCATCCGCAAAAGGAAGGGCAAGGCAGTCGCCGTGGAGAAATTGGTTGGCTTTTTCTTCCAACCTCCGGTCGGTTCGTTTCTTGCGGGCCTCTTCCAGCATGGGCTCGCAAAAATCCAGCCCGGTTAGGTTTACTTTATCTCCCAACCCTTTACGCAGAGCAAAAAGCACATCCCCGCTACCGGTGGCAAGATCGAGAATATCGCGTGGACTCTCCTCCTTCGCAAACTTGACCAGCTTTTTGCGCCAATAAAAATCGATTCCACCGGAGAGCCAATGGTTGGCAAGATCGTAACGTCCGGCCACGCTGGAAAAAGTCGCCTCCACGGCGACGGGATCAGGCAGGCTCACTCTTTTTCCTCAGTGGGCGAAAAACTTTCCACCACCCAGCGGGAAAGCTCTTTATCGGGATCATCGATGACTTTTTTCTCGACCACAAAGCTGCGTTTACCAGTGCGCTGGGAAATGATACCCAACCCGTGCTCAAAGTCCTTGAACATGCGTTCACAGGTGGCATAGACAGAACGGTTATCACTGGTGGCTTTTTTAACTACGGCGACCTTGGCCGCCTTGCGGAATTTCAATTCGTAGCCATATTCGCGTTTGAAGGAATCGATAAAACGGTCCACATCCTCGAGCATATTATCATCGAGCATGTCCTTATTTTCAACCAGCAGTTCCTGTAGAGCAGATGAGGGGTCGGAAATGGTTTCCTCTTGGATTTCAAATCTGCGGATGGAAGTCGATGGAAGTTCAAATTTGAAATCTCGAAAGGTACGCTCGAGTATGGTTACCAGACCGCGGGCACCCGTTTTCTCCTCGGCTGCAAGCTTGGCAATTGCCTGGATGGCGGGGCTGTCGATATCGAACTTAATGTCGTAGCCCTCAAAGTCCCGGCGATATTGCTCGAGGGCGTTGCCCTCAGAAGAGACAAGAATCTGGGCGAGATCATCCTGGGTAAGTTCCTCACAGGCGACCCGCACCGGGAGGCGGCCAACAAATTCCGGCTCAAAGCCATACTTAATAAAGTCCTGAGTCTCGGCACGGTTCAAAAATTCGGATGCCGGACAGGTGGAAGCCTTGCTTTCCTCCGAGGCCCCAAAACCGATTCGGTTAAGATCGAGGCGTTTACGCACATTCTCGGCAAGTTGATCAAAGGCACCACTGACGATGAAGAGAATGTGCTTGGTGGAAAGGCTCTGCTTGTTGGGCTTTCCTCCACGCTGCATTTCCATGAAGGCCTTCATCTGGCTCATCATATCCTGGGGGGAGTGCAGGTTGACCTCCGTTTCCTCCATCAGTTTGAGCAGATTGATTTGCACACCACGACCGGAAACATCACGCCCGCCCCGGGAACCCTCGGCGGCAATTTTGTCGATTTCATCGATGTAAATTATGCCATACTGGGCGAGTTCCACATCCCCGTCTGCCTGCTTGACCAGGTCACGTACCAGATCATCCACATCGTGCCCCACATATCCGGTTTCAGAAAATTTGGTCGCATCTGCTTTAACGAAAGGAACGCCAATGAGCTTGGCCACATTACGCATCAGGTAGGTTTTTCCCACCCCGGTGGGGCCAAGAAGAAGGACATTGGGCTTCAGGTACTCGGCAGATTCCATCTTGCTGTTGTCGAGGCAGCGGCGAACATGGTTGTAGTGGTCGCAAACCGCAACCGAGAGCACGCGCTTGGCCTGTTCCTGCCTGATGACAAAACGGTCAAGGTAATCGCGAATCTCCTTGGGCTTTCGGTCAAATGCGCCGATGGAATCGAGTGCATTTGCCTTGGGCGGGACAGATTCCTGAGGAGAATCACTTTCTTCTTTTGTAGAGGAACCCTGCTCTTCGGCGGCCTGGTTCATCGACTGCATGAAAGGGGCAAAGGCAACCTGAACATTCTTGTTTTTGAACAGATCACGCAGCTGTTTTTGGATTTCCTCCATGGGGTTTTCGTCGTCTTTCTTGGACATGGTTTGTAAAATAGAGTTTGACAGGTCGTTCTAGGATGGGAATTTATGAAAACTTCAACATTCCTACCCTAACCCCTACCCACCGGTCTTTCAAACCGTTTTACCTCCTATGTCAAACAACCTGACCAAAAGACAAATCGTGCAATCAATTTACGATGGTGCCAACTACAATCACAAGGATGTGACTGACATCGTGCAGGCCACTCTGGACAGAATCTCCGAAGGTCTGACCCAGGGAAGAAATGTGGAGCTTCGCAATTTTGGTGTCTTTGAAGTGCAGGTCAGGAAGTCCCGGGTGGGAAGAAACCCAAACCGGCCGGAAAAAGATGTGGTCATACCCAGGCGTGCAGTTGTCAAATTTAAGGCAGGTAAGGACATGAAAACAGGCCTGCAAAAACTTGACCTCGAGTCGATCTAATCTCCCGGGCTTGCGGGACAGGGAGTAGTTTTGTATGTTTGACACCCTTCCCGGATTTCGGGAGTTCCTCCCCGAGGAATGTGCCCGGCGCAACCACTTATTCCGTGTATTCCGTACCGTCGCACGGGCCTTTGATTTCAAGGAATACGATGCCCCGATCCTCGAACCCCTTGAATTGTACACTGAGAAATCGGGGGATGAAATTGTCTCACAGATCTTTCACTTTGAAGATAAAGGTGGCAGAAAAGTAGCCCTGAGGCCCGAACTCACCCCTACCCTCGCCCGGCTGGTGGCAGCACGGGCAAACTCTTTATCCAAACCGGTAAAGTGGTTTAATATTGGCGAGCACTTTCGCTATGAAAGACCACAAAAAGGAAGGGGTCGCTGCTTTTATCAGTTCAATGCAGACCTGCTCGGGGAAAGCGGGGTGGATGCCGACGCTGAACTTGTTGCCCTGCTGGTGGGCATTTTGGAAACCTTTGGCCTAAGCCCCAGCGATGTGCGTATCAGGCTGAGTGACCGGCTCAGTTGGGTCCTATTTCTTGACCAACTGGAAGTGTCCGAACAGGCAAGAGCGGCGACCTTATCCGCAATTGACAAAAGCGACCGACGCAAACCGGAACAGACCATCGAATCCCTGGAAGAGGCCAACCCCGGCAGAGGGGCTTTTCTCTACGAACAAATTCAGCAGATCAAAAAAATCAACCAATTGGAAACTGTCTGCGACCGGCTTAAGAGCTGTGGGCAGGCCGGGGAAGACCGGGCGGTTGCCTGGCAATCCCTCCTTGGCAGGCTGGAAGCATTGGGCTGCTCCCCTTTTATCGATGTGGATCTTTCCATTGTCCGCGGACTGGCCTATTACACCGGATTTGTTTACGAGGCATTTGAGGCATCGGGCGAGGGCCGTGCCCTCGCCGGTGGGGGCAGGTATGATCACCTGCTCAAAAAGCTCTCCGGGAACTGCGACTTGGCCGCCGCCGGGTTTGCTATTGGTGATATGACCCTTTCCGACTGCCTCGAAAGCAAAAACCTGCTGCCCCGCTATGTATTATCACCGGACATTTTTGTTATCTTTGGGGAAATCGAGCGATCGTCCGGACTGGCCCTTGCCCATCAACTCCGCAAGGGCGGATATTCGACAACCTATCCCTTAAAAGCGACCGCCTTTGGGAAACAATTCAAGGAAGCGGGTAAGTGCGGAGCCCGGTTTGCCGTCATCCTCGGCGAAGAGGAGGTAAAGAATAAGTCGGTTAAAATCAAAGACCTCAGCAGTGGAAATGAAAAAACCGCCCCCCTGCTAGATTTGCTCACCACCCTCGAAGCTCTGGACAGCGAGGGAGGAATTTCTGCTTAATTATGATTCCTGACACTCCTGATTTCCACCGAGAACAGGAAAAAAAGCGCGAGCAAAAAGTTCGCAAAGCAACCCGCAGGGAATGGATAAAAAAGGGCATAATTGGAGGAACCGCGGCCCTAGGCTTCGGCGGGTATATGAGCTTCGAGGCCCAGTGGTTGGAGGTCCAAAAAAAGACCGTTTTTTTGCACCGCTTGCGCAAGAGCTCAAATTTTAAAATCCTTCACCTTTCCGACCTGCACTTCTCTCAGGTTGTATCTCTGTCCTACCTAGAGAAAGCCCTTGAGGAAGGGTTTTCCCAGGGGCCGGACTTTGCCATGATCACAGGTGACTTTGTCACTAGTCAACCGACCGAAGAAAAGCTCGATCTTTACCGGAAATTACTGGAAAGTTTTGCAAGGAAAAGACCTGTTTTTGCCTGCCTGGGCAACCACGACGGAGGGGCATGGGCGGCCAAAAATGGGGGATATTCTTCCAATGAAAGAATCGGTAAGCTTCTTCGGGCGGCCGGCGTCATTGTACTTGAAAACCAGAAGAAAGAAATTCATGTCCGCGGACAGAGGCTCGACATCGTCGGTCTGGGCGACCTTTGGTCAAACCGGTGCCTACCCAACCAGTGCCTGAAAAAGTTAGAGTATGGCAAAGAAAACCAGCGAAATCCCATTGTTTTACTCAACCACAACCCGGACGCCAAGGAGGTACTCGCCCGCTATGATTGGGACCTGATGCTCTGCGGGCATACCCATGGTGGACAACTAATTATTCCTTTTGAAAACTACGCTCCCCTTGCCCCAGTGAAGGACCGCAGCATGACCCATGGCCTCCATAGTTGGAAGGGCCGGGTCATTCACGTTTCCCGGGGGGTGGGCAATCTTTACGGCCTTCGTATCAACTGCCGGCCAGAAGTCACCTTGATTCAGGTTTCCGGAAAAGCTTAGGGGAAATCGTAAGAGATTACCGAGGCATGCCCTACCCTCTCCTCGACGACTGTACCCCAGAGCATTTCCCCAATCCCCACGGGGCGGATGCCCACGGCTTTGTCGCCCTGAGCCGGTCGCTTGGCAAAGAGCGAGTGATCCATGCTTACCGTAAAGGAATTTTCCCATGGATGAAAATGGACGAACCCCCGTTTTGCTGGTGCTGGTTTTCCCCCGATCCAAGGATGTCCCTGTACCCCCAAAATTTCAAAACCTCCCGAAGCCTGGCGAAAGTGCTCAGACAGGGTTCGCTGGAGCTCCGCGTGGATCAAAATTTTGAATCAGTAATGCGGGCATGCGCCACCATCCAGCGGCCCAATCAGGAAAAGAGCTGGATCGAGGAAGATATGATTGAGGATTACACTGCCCTACACCATGCAGGCATTGCCCATTCCATTGAAGCCTACGAGGGAGGAAAACTGGTCGGTGGCTTATATGGACTGGCCATGGACCGGGTCTTTTTTGGCGAGTCCATGTTTCACTATGTCCCGGAAGCATCCAAGGCATGCATGGCCCTCTTGGTAAAATTGGCTATTTCTGCTGACTTGTGGATGATTGACTGTCAGGTATACAACCCATTTTTGGAAAGCCTCGGTGCCGAAGAAGTGCCCAGAACCCGCTTTCTTAGCGAGCTGGCTGAGGCATGTACCCAGACTGAATCCCATATAAACTGGAAAGATATCGCCCTGCGGCAATGACGATCTGCACTTGCTTCCTGTGGGTAGTCTTGAAATAAGTGATCCCTGCCAATGATTCAAGAAAACCCAGAACACTCAGACCTCAGCCAACTCGGAAAAGGAGGCACCCAACCAAACCGCGAATTGGAAACCTTTCCCAACCGCAACCCAGAACGCGACTATGTGGTGGAACTGCGCACATCCGAATTTTCCTGTCTCTGCCCCAAGACGGGGCAGCCCGATTTTGCCGAGATCTACATCCGTTATGTACCCGACCAAAAAATCGTGGAGTCCAAGTCGCTCAAGCTCTACCTGTGGACCTTCCGCGACGAAGGTACCTTTCACGAACATTTCGCCAACCGCTTGCTCGACGATCTCGTAACCGCCCTTGCCCCTAGGTGGTGTCGGGTGGAGGTGGACTTTAATGCCCGGGGCGGGATCGGCATTCTGGTGTCCGCCGAACATGGCACTCCCCCTGCAGTCGCGTTCTCATGAGTGAGCAGAAAACAATCGCGGTGGGCAACCTACGGGTGTCCAATAATTTGCCCTTCGTTCTTTTTGGTGGGATGAATGTGCTGGAGTCCAGGGAACTCGCCCTGGAAGTGGCCAGTGCCTACAAGGAGGTGACCGACAGGCTGGGCATCCCCTACATTTTCAAGGCTTCCTTTGACAAGGCCAACCGGTCCTCGGTTGCCTCTTTTCGGGGGCCAGGCCTAGAAAAAGGCTGCGAAATTCTCGCCGAGATCAAGCAGACTTTTGATGTGCCGGTCATTTCCGATATCCATGAACCCCATCAGGCAAAACCGGCAGCGGAGGTAATCGATGTCCTCCAGCTCCCTGCTTTTCTTTGCCGGCAGACCGATCTTGTGGTTGCCCTTGCCGAAACCGGCCGGCCAGTAAATGTAAAAAAAGCCCAGTTTTTGGCAGCTCATGAAATGGGGCATATCCTCCGTAAATTTGCCGAGGTGGGAAATGAAAAGGTACTGCTCTGTGAAAGAGGAACCTCTTTTGGATACAACAACTTGGTGGTGGACCCCCTCAACTTTGGCATCATGAAAAAAACCGGCTGTCCGGTGGTCTTCGATGTGACCCACTCCCTGCAGGTTCCGGGCGGGCGAAGTGACTCAGCAGGCGGGCGCCGCCAGGCAGTTTTTGAATTGATGCTTGCGGGGATGAGCCAGGGAATCGGCGGTCTCTTTTTAGAATCCCACCCCTCTCCTTCAGAGGCAAAGTGCGATGGCCCCTGTGCCCTGCCCCTCGATAAACTGGAAGCATTTCTTACTCAGGCAAAAGCGATGGATGACCTGATTAAAGGGTTACCCAAAGTGGAGGTGGAGTAGGGACTGCCATCCGGCTTCTTGATCCGCCCTGCCCGTTTCTGTTGAGATGAGTGATACACCCGACTCCTGGCCACTCCTGCAAAAGTGGTTCCCCGACCTGCCTGATGAGTGCTGGGAAAAATTAAAACAATACACCGCCCTGCTCCGGGAATGGAATGCCAGAATCAACCTGGTTTCCCGAAAAGACATGGAACGGTTGGAAACCAAGCACCTCGCCCATTGCCTAACCATCACCAAATTTCTCCGGCTCATGCCCAAGGCACGAGTCCTCGATGTGGGTACCGGGGGTGGGTTGCCCGGCATCCCCATGGCAATTTGTTACCCGCAGGCCAACTTTACCCTGATGGACTCCATCGCTAAGAAAATGATGGTGGTCGATGATATCTGCAGTCGAATGCAGCTTCCCAATGTGGAGATAATTCGGGGACGGGCTGAAGAACTGCCTAAGAAAAAGTCCTACGACTTCGTGCTCGGACGAGCCGTGACCGCACTGCCGGTTTTCTTTGGATGGGTGCGGGATAAGGTGGCCAAGGGAGGGCGACATTCTCCGGCCAATGGTATACTCTACCTAAAAGGAGGAGATTACACCGAGGAACTGAAAACTTCCGGACTCACCCCAGCAAACATATGGAATCTCGACGAACTCCTACCCGAAGCGGAGCTGGGAGAAAAGTACCTCATCCACTTCAAACTCTGAGAGCCCGGGGAGAGCATGGCCGTACGAGGGCCCTGACTAGGGCTTCCAGACCTTAAAAAGTGCTTCTGCGATATGGGATGGCGTCTCTGCTACTGATATACCGGCATCGAGGAGGGCTTCCACTTTCGCTTCCGCGGTCCCCTTTCCGCCCGAAACAATGGCACCGGCATGTCCCATGCGGCGGCCTGGAGGGGCAGTACGGCCGGCAATAAAGGCGGCACATGGCTTATCCACATTCTCCTTGATGAAAGCGGCAGCTTCCTCTTCAGCCGTACCCCCGATCTCTCCGATCAAAATGATCGCCTCAGTATCGGGATCTTCATGAAATAATTTCACTGCATCGAGGTGGCTGGTTCCATTGATGGGGTCACCACCGATCCCAATACAGGTGGACTGGCCATGCCCGGCAGAGGTGATCTGCCAGACTGCTTCATAAGTGAGCGTGCCCGAACGGGAAACGATGCCCACTTTACCCGGTCTGTGAATGTAGCCTGGCATAATGCCGATCTTGCACTCACCAGGAGTGATAATGCCTGGGCAGTTCGGGCCAATCAAACGGGAATTGGAAGTGGATAGACGGGCTTTCACCTCGGCCATATCCTTCACTGGAATCCCCTCGGTAATTGCGATAACCAGAGGAATTTCCGCATCAATCGCTTCGAGGATGGAGTCCGCAGCAAAGGGAGGTGGTACATAAATGGCGGCCACATTGGCCCCCTCTTTGTCCACTGCTTCCTGTACGGTGTCGAACACGGGGACAGAGTCCTGAAATTTCTGTCCGCCCTTCCCCGGGGTAACTCCGGCAACCACATTGGTACCGTAATCCATGCATTGTGTGGTGTGAAAACTCCCGGCACTTCCAGTGATTCCCTGAACCACGAGGCGGGTATCTTTGTTGACAAGAACGCTCATTGTAAATTCTTCGGTTGTGGGTGTTGTCTTTTAGGATTGGGCGGCGAGCTTGACCACTTTCTCGGCGGCTTCGGCAAGAGAGTCAGCCGGTTCCAACGCGAGCCCGCTGTCGGCGAGAATCTTCTTGCCCTGCTCCACATTGGTTCCTTCGAGCCGCACCACGAGGGGGACCTTCATGTCCAGCTTGCGGGCTGCATTGACTATACCGGTGGCAATGACATCGCACTTCATAATTCCGCCAAATATGTTTACGAGGATGGCCTTGACCGCATCGTCGGAGACGAGAATACGGAAGGCATTTTCCACCTGTTCCTCATTGGCCCCGCCCCCGACATCGAGGAAATTGGCCGGTGATCCGCCATAGTGCTTGATAATATCCATCGTGGCCATGGCCAGTCCCGCACCGTTGACCATGCAGGCAACATTGCCATCGAGGGCAATGTAATTGAGGTCGAACTTCGATGCCTCCACTTCCTTGGGGTCTTCCTCAGTAAGGTCACGCAACTCAACCACATCGGCGTGCCGAAAAAGTGCATTGGAATCAAAATTTACCTTGGCGTCCAGGGCGAGAACATCTCCCGTGGGAGTAAGCACCAGTGGATTGACCTCGACTTGGGAGCAGTCCTTGGCCCAGAAGAAAGCATAGAGCTTGGTGACCAGTTTGACACATTGCTTAAATGAATCTCCGCTTAAGCCGAGGGCAAAGGCGACCTGACGGGCTTGGTAAGGGCGGATACCCAGAGAGGGATCAACCAGGACCTTGATGATTTTCTCGGGGGTTTTTTCGGCCACTTCCTCTATGTCCACGCCTCCTTCTGTGGAAGCAATAATTACGGGCTTAGAGGTGGCCCGGTCCATGAGGATGGCGAGGTAAAATTCTTTGTCGATATCGGACGCCTCGGTGAAATAGACAGTCCCTACCTCCTTGCCCTCCTCACCGGTCTGCTTGGTGACTAGTACATTGCCAAGCATGGCTTCGGCTTTTTCTTTTGCTTCAGCGGGTGAGGAAACCACATGTACCCCTCCTTTGAAACCATTGGTGAAGGTGCCTTTCCCTCTGCCCCCGGCGTGGATCTGAGCTTTTACGACTACAGATTGTTCGGCCGCAAAAGAAGATAGGGCTTGGTCAATTTGGCCTGCAGACTGTGCAACCGTGCCCTGGGGAACAGCCACACCTGCGTCCGCAAAAAGTTGCTTGGCTTGGTATTCGTGTACATTCATGAGGATAAAAGGGTTTTAGCTTGTCAGGGTTCCTTCATCATTCAAGCCTTTTCCAGTATATTTGCTACCGGCAACATCGTATTAATCTTCTCCAAGCTGGAATGCTAATTCTTCGGCGAGTATTTGGTCCTTGCCCGAGCAAAACAAAGAGAGGAAAAAGATTACATGCTACGAACCCCTACCCTCCTTCTCACTTCCGCACTTTGCTCCTGGGCAAGTTGGCCCCAGTATCATGGTCCTCTGTTTGACAAATCCACCGCCACGACCCTTTCCGCTTCTCGGCAGGGATGGCTGCCCCGTGCCCCATCGTGGACCCAGCCCACCCCTCTTGGGTTTAGTTCGATGACCACCGATAAGAACTCGGCCTACACCCTGATTGCCCTAGAAGATGAAAATGGTTTGCTACGGGAAGTTTGCCTTAGTCTCGACCTTGCCACGGGGGCACAAAGGTGGAAATCCTGGCTCGGACTGGCTACGTATGGTCACGGGGGGGGCAATGCAGGCACCTCGGCAAACTCTGGCGGTGACGGGCCCCGCTCCACTCCTTCGATCGAGGAGAGCCGTATCTTTATTTATGATTCCCAGATGGTCTTGTACTGTCTGTCCGCCCGCTCGGGGGAGAAGCTTTGGAAAGCAGATGTGATCCGCGAGCACGGAGGGACCAACATCATGTGGAAAAATGCCTCCTCTCCCCTGCTGGTCGACCAAAGGGTGATCATCTATGGTGGGGGAAAAAAACAGTCCTTCATCGCCTTCGAACAGTCCACGGGAAAGGTTGCCTGGAAAAGCGGAAGCGAGGTACCTACCCATGCCACTCCTTCCCTGGCCTCCATCCATGGCAGGAAGCAGGCGGTCTTTTTATGTCACTCGGGCATGGTATCCGTCGATACTCAAACAGGGGAAGAGCTGTGGAGGCAGGCGTTTCCGTTCAAGGTCTCCTCCGCGGCATCTCCGGTAATTTGCGGGAATCGGGTCTTTTGCTCGGCTGGATATGGAGTGGGCTCTGCACTCTATGAAATTGTCGAGAAAAACGGTGTGTTTCGATCGGTGGAAGTTTGGCGAAAGAGAAATGAGTTGGTCAACCATTGGAGCACGCCGCTTTTTTACAATGGATATTTGTATGGAATTTTTGGATTCAAGAAGTACGGCGAAGCACCCCTGCAGTGTGTGGAGTTGGAAAGCGGGGATATTCAATGGAGCAAGGAGGGATTTGGACCCGGAAACCTGATCCGCTCAGGAAATAACCTGTTTATTTTGTCGGATGACGGGCAACTTGTTGTGGCAGAGGCAAATCCGCAACGCTATGCCGAGCATTACCGAAAGAAACTCCTCTCCGGAAAATGTTGGAGTACGCCTACTGTAAGCGATGATTTCCTGCTTATTCGCAGCACGGTGGAAGCGGTGGCACTTCCACTTGATTAAAACTTTGCACACGCCTTACCCTATTTACTTTGCCCGGCAATGCTCCAATACCTAGGGGAGAGGCAAGAATTTCCGGGAAATAGCTCAGCCTGGTAGAGCACTGCGTTCGGGAGGCAGAGGTCGTTAGCTTCAAATCCAGTAGACCCGAGCCAAACGGGTGGCTAAGCCCTTGTCACATCCTTAATTACCCTTTCGCACCCGAGAGAATCACGATGAATCTCGACAAAACGCAACAGATTTTCGCAATGCAAACCGTGATCAAGAAATGCATCCCAATCCCAGGCCTCTGAATCTGAAAAAATGAGGTATCTTCGGCACACCGTAACATAAATGTGCAGGTGGGTAACCCCAACAAGTTCATTGGCGTGCAGTGTCTTTTCTTTTTTTGTTTTATTGCTCATTTGTAATGGGTTGGGTGGACCGAATCAGATTAGGGTAAGAAACCAGAATCCCGTGGATGCAATGGTTAAGATCATAAAGAAGGAGATAAGGTTAGAGTTCATATATAAGTGCATTGAAGGTTTATCTATATAAATACACTAAATATATATTATAGTCAAATGAATTCGCTTTTTCTTAAAACAACCCACGCCTTTCATAGTCTTTAACTTTCTTTAATTTTTATTTTTTGACAAGTATATTAAATATTTATTAAAGTCTGAAGACAGAATAAATGATTTACTCGCAAAACGATGAATTTGTCGCTATCAACGCCAGAGTGACAAAATCGACTTATGAAAGAATGCAGGAAGTATCGAAGTGCTTGGACGTGAGCCTATCCTCTCTTATCGCCAGTTCGGTCACCGAATACTTGCACCAAGTGACATCAGAAAAGGGTACCCAAACCGTTGAACTGGAAATCGCCCGCTTCGCCTACGGCAAAAAGAAAAGCGTGCAGGACTGAGGGTTGGTCGGGAAGATGACTGGACCCTCTTCTGAATCACAAGAACCCAACTCTCTTGAGGTTGGGTTTTCACCCGAATCCTGGAAAACTGAATTTCACGATGAAATCAAAACCGTCCGTTTAAACGGAGAGAAGATCGCTGAAATTAAGGATTTAATGGATGAAATGAAAGCGATCAAAGAGAAAAATGATCGGACGATCAAAGTGCTTTCCATTGCCATTATCAGTCTGACGATAATCGGCCTGTGCTTTCTCGGATTTGGAGTGAGTTACTTAATGAGGTTCAAGGTCGATAAACTTGATGAAGTGATCGATGCTGGGGTTGAAAAGTTTGATATGACGAATAATACTTTCATCCATACCGATGCCTTCGCTGCGCTAAGCGACACATGGCATCCATTACTTTGGGATCGCAAGAATCAAGGTTGGTTTGTCCAGAAACCAAATGGGGCAAAAAGAAATTTTTACGATAATATTGTCCTGCCCAAAAAGGCGTACCTTGAATTGTCCAACTCCACCCTAAACTGGAAACAGGGAAAATGGCATGCCCCCAAAAGTTTTCCCACTTTAAGGAAAGCCAAAAACTAAGATTATGGCGGAGGGTAAAGATACTTATGTGGCAATCAACGGACGGGTGACAAAAACTGTAAACCAAAGATTGCAATACCTTGCCGGTGTATTGGATGTAAGTATGTCCACCTTGATTGCAAATTCAGTGACCGAATATATTCACCAAGTTACCGACGAAAAGGAAGGGCAACCTTCTGTTGATATGGAAATTGCCAGGTTTGCATACTCCAAAAAGAAACCGACAAAGGAAGGTGAATGAAGGACGGAGAGTTGAGTAAAGAGAATCCAGACCTTGAGCTTAAGCAAGGCAATCCTTTGACCTCCAATTTGGTTGAGGTCGAAACACCATCGGAAACATGGAAAACAGAATTTAAGGATGAAATCTCTTCCCTTCGGGTTAACGGGGAAGATGTATCCAAAATTCACCGGGCAATGAAAGAACTCCGTGAAATGAGAGACTCAAGCGATCGTACCTTGCGCCGGTTAATCCTTCTCATCACTTTACTTCTGTGTTCCGGTCTGGGAGTCGGAGTTTATGCCCTCGATTATCTGCTTCAGTTTAATGCGGAGAAAATTGATAAGGTGATCGACTTAAACCTTCAAGCCATCAAGAAAAACGAGGATGGAATGATCAAAATACCCTTAATCGCAATCTCTTTACTGGAAAAACATCCAAATGAAATGCGCTGGGATGCAAACCAGTCGATTTGGACTTTCTGGGATACCTTTAGGGGGAAAAGAATGAAATTTTCTCAAGATCACATGTTCTACTCTCCAAATACCATCGAAAACTTAAGACAAGAATTGGGGCTCTTTTGGAATGGTGATAAATGGAATTGGCCCAAAGGATTTGAGCCTAAGAAATACTAACCAAGGTAAGTAAAACCAGGTTTCAAAGTAAAAAAAGAGAAGCCAACCCAAGGAAGGCAAAAAATCCGACCACATCCGTAACTGTGGTCACGAAAACTCCCGAGGCCAGGGCAGGATCGGTGCCCAGGCGGTCAAGCAGGACGGGAAGAATAATCCCTGACAATCCGGCCACGATCATATTGATGACCATCGCCCCGGCAATAGTTCCGCCGAGCAAAAGGGAGGAGTCTCCGCTTTCACCAAATAGAAAGATGGTGGCGATACCAGAGAGCAGGGCAAATAGTACGCCATTGAGAGCACCAACCAACAACTCTTTTCGAATTGCCCGCATGGTGTTGTAAGAAGCCAACTCCTTGGTGGCCAGGGCCCGCACCGTTATGGTCAGGGTCTGGGTGCCGGCATTGCCCCCCATCGAGGCGACAATGGGCATTAGGACGGCCAGGGCGACCATCTGCTCGATGGTAGCGTCGAAAAAGCTAATCACTGCGGAAGCCATTGCCGCGGTGACCAGGTTGACCAGCAACCAGGCAAATCGCTTGGCGGAAGATTGCAGCACGCCATCGTCGATGGTTTCCTCCCCTACTCCACCAAGGCGTAGCACATCCTCCTCAAATTCCTCACGGGCCACCTCCATAACATCGTCCACCGTGATCATGCCAATCAGTTTACCACCCCTATCGACCACCCCGGCGGTGGTCAGGTCGTACTTTTCAAAGAGCAGAGCGACTTCCTCCTGCAAGGTTTCGGCCGGCACAAGAACCTGGGTTTCATCAGCAATTTCGCGCATCAGCGTATTTCTGGGAGAGCGCAGAATGCGGGAGAGGGAGATTATCCCGACAGGGTGAGCGTTCTCATCCACCACAAACAAATCAAGAAATTCCTCCGGCAAATCATTCTCCTCGCGAAGATAGTCAATGGTCTGCCCCACGTTCCAGTTGGTACCCACCGAGACCACATCGGTCTGCATTCTTCGCCCCGCACTGTCTTCGGGAAATGCTAACGCAGTCTCAATATCGTTTCTTTCCTCTTGGGGCACGGAACTGAGCACCTCCGCCCGATCCCCCTCCTCCATGTCCTCGAGCACCTGCACTGCCTCGTCGGAATCCATCTCCGTAATCACCTCGGCCACTTCCTCCGGGCTCAAGCTGTCGGTTACCTCCTTGCGCAGATGGTCCTCCAATTCGAAAAGCAGATCGGGGTCGAGCTCGGCCTTCACCACCTCGACCAGCTGTTTACGCTGAGATTTATCAAGCAGGCCAAAAGCATCCGCCAGGTCAGAATGATGAAATTCGCTCAGGTGCGTAACAAGTTGTTCATCACTACCATCGGCGAGCAAACGCACAAGTTCCACAAACCGGGCATCGGACTCGCCACTGCTCTCAGGGTCGATTCGATGAATAATCTCTGGACTTTCCTGGATATCTGGCATGACTCGTAAAAGGATTGGAAACGGAGGAAACCGTGAGGTGGATGAAACCAATGCTGAAAGTACCAGCTTCTATTTCCTACCAATTGACTGAATCTGGCTCAACCGAATTCGATCAGGCCACGGAACTTAGAGGAGGAAATGCTTGAAAAGAAAGCCCCTCAGGGACTCCAGGTAAGGGCATGGCAAAGAGCCAAACCTAGGGCGTCCGCCTCGTCATAGGGAAGAGCCTGAGGTAGACCGAGCATCTGGGCTAGGGTCTGGGTCATCTGTTCCTTACTTGCCCGGCCAAACCCGACCACCGCCTGCTTAACCCGCAGGGGAGCATACTCAAATACGGGAACTTCGCCAATCGCCGCCGCGGACAAAGCAGCTCCCCGGGCAGAGCCCATAATCTGGGCGGTTTTAAAGTTCTGCACATAAATCGTTTCCTCGCAGGAGAGGTGGCGTGGTTGCCAAAGGGCGATTAAATGAGCAATCAATTGGTGGATTTTGCCGAGGCATTCAATCGAGGAGACCTTGGTCCCGAGCTTGAGGGTTTCAGAATGGAGCAAACGGTATTCTCTCCCAGTACATTCGAGAATGGCCAGCCCCATACCCCGAAGGCTAGGGTCCACACCGAGTATTCTTCCCTGATAGCTTTTCTTTTGCAGAAGCATTTTGGGATCCACCGGGGGTACGCCCTTTTTTGACTGCCCGGCCAAATGCTTGGCCCACAATTTTCGGGATGACTTGTTCACTGATCGATCAAAAGATCATGCGCAAGCCGGCAAGCACAATAAAGAACCAAATCAGGTACTCAAATATATCCTGCCTGATAGGACGGACCAAAAGAGGGGCAACCGCTGCTCCCAACACGGCAGGAATAAACAGCCACACACACACGCCCAAAACCTCCAGATCAAGGATGCCCAGTTCCCACATCAGTGGAACCTTGGATATATTTACGATTAGGAAAAGCCAAGCGGAAGTCCCGATAAATGCATATTTGGGCAATTTCATGGACAACAAGTAAAACTGGGCAATCGGCCCGGCCGCATTGGCGAGCATGGTTGCCACACCGCCAAGCAGTCCAAAAGGCGGTCCCAAATAGGCAGGCAGGCTCAACTCCTTTGCCCGTCCGCCTCTGAAGGGCAGGAGGGATAAAAAACGTAGGGCAGTCATGCCCAGGAGAATGCAACCGATCAATCCTTTAAGGGTACTGGCCTTGGCCGGACCCTGAAAAAAATCAAACAACCACCAACCCAGGATCACTCCGACGGCAAAGAATGGCAGCAATCTGCGCAGGTGCACCCACTCCACATGACGCCGGTAAATCAAGGTGGATGCCATATCCGCAGATATCAGAACTGGCAGAAGCAAGCCCACCGAAAGGGCCACCCCCACCGGACCAAGCGCGTCTTCGAGAACCAGGGCATAGAGGGCCACAGTGAGATTCCCTGCCCCGGGAACCCCTCCCTTACTTAGGCCCATAATCGCCGCTCCCAGACAGAGAAAGACCCAATGACCAACAGTTAGCTCATCCATTTTTTGAATTCTGAGATTCCGCGGCAAAGCATCCCGCTTCCACCCGAAAGGTTTCCCAAATGAAGGAGTCCTGCTCGGAAGGATAGGTCGTCCCGCTGGCAAAGACCTGTGCCTGGGGAGGCAGCAATTTTCTGAAATTTTCCCGGCGTGATGGATCGAGCTCGCTCAGTACATCATCTGCCAGCAACAGAGGAAGCCGGCGAAGTTGTTTGTGCAGGTGGACATACTCAGCCAGCCTAATGGCCAGAATTAACCCCCGCTGCTGCCCTTCTGATGCATAATTGCGGGCATCCGCCCCATTGAGAAGAATATCGAAGTCATCCCGGTGGGGGCCATGCCGGGTGTTGCCAAATTGGTAGTCTCGGGCCCTTTGTCTGGCAAAAAACTCCAACCATGCCGAAGAATCATCAAGGGAAGTGTCCGGGCGGTATCGAATGGTTGCGATCTCCTCATTTCGGCTAAGGGTGCTATAGAATTGACCGATCGAGGGAAGGAGTTCGGCAATGGCCCGACTTCTTGCCTGAAATAGATAGTGGGCACTGGGACCAAGCAAGGCCTCAAAGGCGACCAATTCAGCGGTGCCTGCGCCTACCTTGAGCAGGGCATTTCGTTCTCGGACGGCCCGATGGTATTTTTGGAGGTGGGAAAGATAGGCGGGGTCACAGGAGGAAAGCAGTAAATCTAACCATTTCCTACGGTCACTTGGGCTATCCCTTACCAACCTGAAATCTCGAGAAGACAAGCACACCGCAGGAAAACCACCGAGGTAATCCCCCAGCCTCCTAACCGGCTCACCATCCACTTCCAGGACTTTTTTCCCCTTGGCAGAAAGGCCGAGCAGCACCTCACTTTCCTCTCCATTATCGAGCAAGAAACGAAAAAAGAGCTTCCCTTCCCCCTCCCCCGAGCGGACAAGACCCTCCATGCTGTGCTTGCGAAAAGAACGGAGGGAGGCAGACAGCCCAATGGCCTCGAGTAAATTTGACTTCCCCTGACCATTTTTTCCAAGAAACAGGATACGGTCGGTGGAAAAGGTCAGGTTCGCAGAATGAATATTGCGAAAGTTTTCAAGATTGATGGCAAGCAGGCGCATCAAACAACCATCAGAGTGAGATCACCGGAGACTCTCCGGAGTCCTGAACAAGCTCAGCAAACACCGTAGCCATGGCTTCCCCCAGATTCTGCCAATTCCGCTCGGCTGTCTGCCAGGAAGAACTCACCCGGATAACCCTTCTGCTCTGAACCGGGCCTAGCCCAATTGCGGAGAGTCCCTGTTTATCCGACTTCAATTGACTGACTGAACAGGCCGCCCCGGTTGATACCTGAAAGCCCACCCTATCCAATAGGCTGACCCAGCGGAGGTTTCCAAAATTTGGCATGAGCAACAGCGAGGTGTTCCATAGTCGAGCCACCTTGCCTCCCAGGACTTCGGTGGACGGAATGAGGGCACAAACCTTTTTTTCAAACTCATTCCTCCACTGCTCCCTCAAGAAGTTTTCTGCCTGACTGGGAAACAGCCTTTCCTGGCAGGCTACGCGAAGACCTTCAATGTTAGGGTAATTCTCTGTCCCTCCGCGTTGGTCCTTCTCCTGCCTGCCCCCCTTGATCAAAGGATGCATCGGTTCCTTGCTGATCAAGCCACCCACTCCTTTGGTTCCTCCAAATTTATGACCGCTAAATGAAAAGGCCGAACAATCGCCAAGGGTACTGACATCAAGTTTCCCCACCCATTGGGTGGCGTCACTGAAGAAAGGAATTTTTCGAGCTTGGCAGATTTGTGAGATTGGCTCCCATGGCTGCAACACCCCGGTCTCATTGTTTGCGGCCATCAGGCAAACCAGCCCGTAATCATTGGCCTGGAGCCGCTTTTCCACTTCGTTCACGGCGACCAAGCCTTGGTCGTTGACGGGCATCCAGTCCACCCGCCCGGAAAACCAGGAAGTTAGAGGCTCGCTGACGCTCGGATGTTCGATGGGAGAGACCAGAATTCTTTGGTCTTTCCCCAACCGGTGATACTGGTGTGCCATGTAGGTATTGTTAGCCTCCGTCGCCCCTGAGGTAAAAAGGAGTTGCTCGGGAGAAGCAGAAAAACACTCCGCAATGTCAGCCCTAGCCCGTTCGAGCTTCGCACGAACCACCGCAGATACACGATAGGGAGAGGATGGGTTTGCCCAGTCCACCCTTTGTGCCTCGGACACTGCATCCAGTACCTTTTGGCTGGGTTGGGTGGTGGCGTTGTTATCGAAGTAACTCATGGGCAGCATGCCCTAAAAATTATCGCACCGGAGGAAGACGTAGTGTCTGACCAACCTGCAAGCTGTTTTTGCTTTTTAAGAGGGTACGATTTGCTTGAAAGATGGAGTCGATGTAAGAGGAGTCTCCGTAAATTTTTCGGCTTATTCCATAGAGGCTGTCACCCGGTTCGACCGTGTAGGAGGAAGGAATCTCTGGTCTGCTTTTATTTTTAGGCATGGGAGGAATGGGGGCCGGCAAGGACCGCTCATCCGCCTGTGCCCGGACCGCCACGGGGGGTAAAGTGCCCAACCTCGCCTCTAAATCCGCGACCTGCCGTTTGAGCTGATCATTTTGATCCTTCAGTTCGAGGCTCTGCAGGTAATTACCGTAAGGCTCGCCGGGCAACTTGCGGATAATTTCCCGCTCGGCGGAGACGATAAGCTGCCTGACCTTGTCGGACTCGCGGGAATTGGGCTGCAGGAGCAGAAACCGGCGAAAATGATAGATCGCAGCGATGGCATCCTTTCGTTCATTAAGAGTAAGCAACAAGCGGCCTGCTTCAAGGTGAGACTTGGGTGCCTGGGTAATTCTACGGGTAACCGAGAGAAACTCATCGAGGGCCTCTTTGTCCCTGCCCACCTTGAGGTAAGACCGGCCACGCTCAAAGGAGGGATCGTCCCCCTCCTCGATCAGGGGTCCACCATACTCGCAGGAACTGAGTGAAAATAGCAAAAGGCAAAGGGAGAAGAGTAAACTATGCAAATTTTTCATTCCCCGATAAAAGTCATAATCACCCGGCGTTGGTGAGCCGCCCGTCTGTGCTCCCAAAGAAAGATGCCCTGCCAGGTGCCGAGTTGCAGCCTGCCTCCTGAAAAGGGAACCTGTTCACTAGTGCGGGTCAGGGCCATTTTAATGTGCGAGGGCATATCGTCAGGCCCTTCCAGTGTGTGCACAAAGTAGGGTGAATCCTCGGGCACAAGCTTGTCCATAAACCTCTCCAGATCGACGCGGGCGGTACGGTCGGCATTTTCCATCATCACCAGGCTGCAACTGGTGTGCCTGACAAAGATGCTAACCAAACCATCCTGCAACCCAGACTCCTGCAATCCAGAATGAAGCTCGCTGGTAAACTCATAGGTACCCTTCCCCCGAGTTTGAATCTCTGAATTCTTTATGAACACGCCCATACAACTGCAGTAATTGTTAAGTGAAAAGGATTCGATTGGCAAGGGCTGAGGGGGAGCATTCCCATCATCCTTCAGGCCCTCAATTCAGTTTCCCCGTTCATCCAGGTTTTTAAGGAGGTAAGCAAGTCCATCAGTTCATCGGCGGGCACAGTAAGCGTGCGCACGGGCCGGGAAAGAAATGCTTCGGCCTGGGTGCGGTCTTTTGCTCCTAGGCTGTGCAACCATGATTCCCGGACAGGAAGACCCTCCTTACGGGAAAACTCAAAATAGACCTTGAGCAGCACAAGACTGGGGTTGCCGGCATGGGGAATGGCATCGATTCCTTTTTTCAGGAGGGAGAAGTGAGGAGCGGGTTCCAACAGGTGAGCTCCATTGTCCAGGTAAAAGCGGGCCAACCGGGAAGCGACTAAAAAAGATTCGGCATTTCTAGCAAGTTCTCTTGGGGAGGAAAGCACTTTAAATTCACGGACAAATGACAACCTCGCCACCCCCTTGGGTGGACTGAGCAAGCACGCCACCTCATCAAGAAAATCAGGCAACCGGGAAAAGGGGCCCCTTCTTATTTGCCTGAATAAAAAGGGGCTCAGCCCGGCTTCGCTAAAGAGATAGACTCTGCGATGGTTTTCTCCCGCCTGTTCCTGATTGAGAACTATACCACTGACCTCCAAGTCCGAAGCCGACACCGCAGGATAGGCTCAGTGCGAATGGGCAGGAGGCACCACTGCACCTCCCGAGATCAGCATTTTCATCCCGTCTCCTACGGAAACATCGAGCCGGTGAATTTCATCCTTGGGCACAAGCAATAAAAATCCACTCGTTGGATTGGGGGTGGTGGGAACGAATACATAGGTCAGATCGCCCTCCACTTTTTCCCTGATATGGGAGGAGGTATCAGAAGTAATAAAGCCAAGGGCATAGCAACCCTTGCGGGGATACTCCACCAGGCAAACCTCTTTAAATACCGCCCGGTTTTCCCGGCCAAATGTCTCCACTATTTGCTGAACAGAGCGGTATACAGTGTTGAGAAAGGGCACTTTCCCGAGCACCTTTTCCGTGGTCGAGATAAAAACTCTGCCCAGAAGGTACTTGGATAAATAACCCAGTAGAGTGAGGGAAATCACCCCGATGATGAGCCCGGAAATCCCCAGCAGGGTTTCGAGGCCAAAAAAGGAATTTTCTTCCCTCAACCCCAACTGAATCGCAAACTTGAGGGCGGGCTCCTTAAACAAATCGAGAATGAAATTCAGGACAAAAATAGTGGTGCCCAGAGGAAGAAAAACCAGCAAACCGGCAAGAAATGCATTTCTGAACCTCCTGGAAAAATTCGCCTTTTGCTCACTCATCTACTTAACCGCTAATTACCCAACACTAAAGAGCGAGCCGAAAATCCGGCCAGGCATGATGTTTTTTTACCACCTCGAGTGCCCGCTTCTCCTCCTGCCTCATCATTTGACGGTCCAGATCATCGAGATCATTAAATCCGACAAGATGGAGCCAGCCATGGATGAGATAAAGGCTTAGTTCCTCCACAACGCTAAGGTTCCGCTTCCTCGACTCCTCAATTGCCTGATCCACGGATATACAAATTTCCCCAGCCATGCCTTCATCGGGGTCGGGCGGAAAGGTGATCACATCAGTGGGCCTGAAATCCTGAAGGAATTCCCCATGCAGCCTGGAGTGGTGATGCCCATCAAGAAAGGCAATCGACAAACTCCCCTTGAGCGAGTGTCGGTGGAGGGAGGCAAAAGTAAAAAAGAAATCCTTTAGCGAGTTTTCCGAGAATTGAAGTCCAGAATAATGGTTAGCTACCTCAATTTCTAGGAAGAAGGAGGATCTAAGATCGGGACTCATCTTGATCGAAGGGAGAGCGTGAATTCCTCTCCTTTTCTTCATCCGGATATTCAATCCTGGAATGCAACATATTGAGGGTGGTCTTGAGGAAACTCTTTTTAATGGTGGCGACTTCTTCCAGCGTCAATGGGCACTCGTCCAACTGGCCATCCTCCAGACGGTCCTGAAAAATGGACTCGAGCAGCTCTTCCACACTGTGGTGCGTAACTTTGGGCAGGGAACGGGCAGCCGCCTCCAAAGAGTCTGCAAAGAAGATGATCGCACTTTCCTTGAAACGTGGCTTGGGCCCATCGTAGCGATAGGTCGACTCCTCGGGCACTTCAGCTTCAAGCTCACCGTAGGGCAGATTGGTCTGCCGGGACTTCAACTTCGCCTGGTGGTAAAAGTACTTAACCAGGGTGGTGCCATGGTGCTGCCGTATCACATCCCGAATGATTTTTGGCAAGCGGTATTCCCGGGCAATTTCAATGCCCTCCTTTACATGGCTCTTGATAATGAGGGCACTCATCGCAGGGTTTTGGCGATTGTGCGGATTGCTCAGTTCCCCCTGGTTTTCAGTAAAATAATGAGGTTGCACCATTTTTCCAATGTCGTGAAACAAGGCACAGGCCCGGCAAAGTATCGGATTTGCCCCCACCGTGAGGGCCGCATTTTCAGATAAATTAGCCACCATCAGGCTGTGATGGTAGGTGCCAGGTGCATCCACCTGCATTTGCCGGAGCAGGGGATGATTGAAGTCGGTTAGCTCAAAGAGAGTGGCATCGGTAGCCACTTTAAAAACATTTTCGATTAGGGGCATCGCACCCAAGACCAGGGCACCGGTGAATACACAGACAATAAAAGAGGCAATGGCATGATTGCCGGCAATCATCCACCCACTACCCGAAGCGAAGCCAATGCCCAAGGCCACCACCCCACCGGTCAGACCCGCCATCGCCCCGGCCCGCAAGACACTCCCGCGCAGGCGGACATCCCGGCAAAAGAAAGCACCGACCAATGCAGAACAAAGGGAGCCCACCAACATTTCAATGCCCACATTTTGCATGGTCGCATGGAAGACACAGGTGTTGATCGCAGTTAAGGTGGCCATCCTTGGACCAACGGTGATCATGACAATCATGGGGGCAAATGCGATCGGCAAAAGGTAGGGCAACAGGCCGACCAGCAGGGGGTTACTGCCAAACAGTTCGGTTTCCCCAAGCTCGAGCACGAAACGGGAGATGCCCAGGTTGATCAGGATACTCAGGGCCACGATGGCCGAACGGGCTTTATCACTCCAGAACTTGGGCAGAACCAGGCGGACATAGACGAGCCCGAAAAGTAGGGTGACAATGGTCACAAAAATACGCTTGGGCAGCAACTGGCTGTCTTCGAGGGCAAAGTCGAGGTAGTTTTCGTATTTTTCTAGGTCAATAGCGGTTACTTTCAACCCCTTCCGGAGGATTAAGTCTCCCTCCATAACGGAAACCACAATCGGATCCATCATCGATATTGCCTGATCCTGGGCAGCTTGGGTGGCCTCCCGGTCAATCGAGCGCAAAAAGAGGCCCTTTCTCAGAATGGAGGAGTATTCGGCGACAAGGTCGTTGCGAAACTCCAAAGCGGCCAGGGAGGCGTTCTCATCCCCCATTTGAACTAATTCTCTGAGCGAAATCGCCTGACCTAAAAAAGTCGAATTTGCCTCGGCTTGGTTCTCTTTCAGAGAGGTTAGCAGTTCTGCAAATCGCGGATAATCCGCCCCCAGTTCTTCGGGGGGTAGTAAGAAAGGGCCGGTATCCCTCGAAGGATCGACTAGGAGGAGCTGGTTACTCATTTCCAGCATCTTCTTTTCGATTTTAGAGGTGGCGTTGGCCTCGGATAAAAACTTTTGATCTTTGGAGGGAAATTTGACCACCCCGGTGAGATGCAACTGGGCAAGTAACCTCGCCCCCTCCTCAAAAAATGCGGCCTTGCCCAGACGGAAGGAAAATAGGATTGCCCGTAATTCACGGGGCAACAGAGAGAGCTGATACTTTACGGAAATTTCATCGAGGAGTGATTGCTGGGCCATCTCCACCCCTTCCGCTTCCATCCCCACGATAGTCGAACACGCCTCCCGCAATCGAATGAGAGCACGGGAAAAATTTTCTTCGCCGGCAAAATTCCGGGCAAATTCCCGGGGCGTGCTACTACGGATCCACTCCTCGGCCTCCGCCTGCCTGACATCGCTAATATAACTAAAGGCCCGGTCACTGTAGATATTTTCAGGTGCAACCTCTCCCAGGGCACGCAATCCGGGGGGTTCCTGCCCCACGAAACATATAAATACAATCGCAACTCCAAAGACTACAGTTTGCAGGAGGTGCCTTCCCCATTTTTCCCAGTACCCAGAAAAGCCGATCAGCTTGGAACTCTCATCAGACGCTTCCTCCTCACCACGGCGACGCAGGCCTTTTCTACCCAATTTCTTAAGACTTCGATTTTCTTCCTGGGCCATCTAATAAAAGGTTGAGGAATGCAAAAAGAGAAAGATTAACTCTTCTGATAGGCAGATATGATCCGGCTAACTAACGGATGCCTGACCACATCATTGTGGTCGAATTCATGGAAGCTCAGACCTTTGACTCCTTTAAGCACATTTTTTACCTGCAACAAACCGGACTCCTTTTTTGCCGGCAAGTCAATCTGGGTAAGGTCTCCGGTAACCACCATCTTACTTCCCTCTCCGAGGCGGGTAAGAAACATCATCATTTGGGAACTGGTTGTATTTTGGGCTTCATCCAGCAAGGCAAAGCACTTACCAAGAGTTCGGCCACGCATGTAGGCAAGCGGAGCAATTTCCACCACACCTGTCTCGATAAGCTTTCTTGATTCAACGGGACCGAGAACTTCGTCCATGGCATCGTAGAGGGGGCGAAGGTAAGGGAGCAGTTTTTCCTCAAGATCCCCAGGCAGGAAACCAAGGGCCTCTCCAGCCTCCACCGCAGGGCGGGCCAGGATAATTTTTTGCACATCTCCCTCGATCAATGCATGCAAGGCCGTGATCATGGCAAGGTAGGTCTTGCCGGTCCCTGCAGGCCCGATGCCAAAGACCAAGTCATAATTAAGAATACGATCCAGGAATTCACGCTGACCAAAAGTCCTCGGCACCACCGACTTCTTCCGTATTTTCAGGCAAATCGGATTTTCGATCAGCTTTTTCATCTGCGAAGCCTGCCCCGAGGTGTACATGGTAAGAAACCTCAGAAATTCAGATGGGTTGATACGGAAACCCTGCTTACTTGCCAGCAGGAGCAGGAGGAAAAATTCTCTGGCTTGTTCTACCTGTTCCACCTCGCCTTGGAGGTGAAGTTCATTGCCGCGTGCAACCGCTTGCAGACCCAACTTTCGTTCGAAAGCCAGCAAATTGTCGGGCCTTTCTCCATATAGCTTATGCAGCTCCCTCTCTGAATCAAATTCTATGGTTTTAGAAGGCATTCGTGCGGATTGATGGTGAGCCAAAAAAACTATGGATAAGAGAAAAAGAAAAGACTTATTAGTGTGGAATAGCTGTTTTTGGCAGATACATACTCCGTTTAAAATATCGCCCCGTCCCCCTTTCCCGCAAGCACCGAATCCCTTGGATTCTCCTTCTTTCCAATTGCCAATTACCAAGTTTTCTCCATCAAGAACGTTTACCTGATTTTAAAAATGAATGTCTTATTTGTAAGCCCCGAGGTAAATCCCATCGTCCGGACTGGCGGGTTGGGCGATGTGGTGGGCAGCCTCCCCCTTGCCTTGCAAAAGATAGGGGTGGATGTCAGGGTGATTTGCCCCTTGCATCGGGTGTGCCAGCCCTTGCCCAAAAAATTCTTTTCTCGAAAAGCAAAAATCCTTTGGGATGGAGAATCCATTACCGGCCAAATCGCTCAGACCGAGGCCAATGGATTCACTATCTACCTTCTCGACATCCCCACTCTTTATGATCGCCCCGGGGTTTATGCTGACTCCAATGGCAATTACGAGGATAACGCCCTGCGTTCGGTCGCCCTCTGTCAGGCAGCGGTGCAACTGGACAAGATCATCCACTGGACACCTGATGTTTTTCACGCCCATGACTGGATGGCTGCGGCCACTTCTGCCTACCTCAATGCCACCATTAAGTCACAGAGCCCACCCCCTTCGGTTCTCACCATCCACAATTTGGAGCATCAGGGTGTATTCACCCACGATGATTTCCTCAAAAGCGGACTACCCAGGAACTACTGGGGAATGGATGGGTTCGAGCACCAGGGACAATTCAATCTCCTCAAGGGTGGAATCCAGCATGCCAACAAAATTACCACAGTCAGCCCGACATACTCGCAGGAAATCCGCACGCCCGAATACGGATGTGACCTCGAGGAATCCCTCAAGTACAGGGGGGCAGATATCATCGGCATTCTCAATGGCATTGATGAATCGGACTGGGATCCAGCGAAGGACTCCGCCCTTTCTCACTCCATCTCCCCTGCTCGTCCCGCCCGTGGGAAAAAGCTCTGTAAACTTGCCCTTCTCCAAGAGATGGGCCTGCCAGAATCCCCACAAACTCCTCTATTCGGAGTGGTCTCCCGGCTCTATTCGCAAAAAGGGCTCGATCTGCTCGGGGAGATTTTGCCCGGTCTAATCGAGTCCAAGCCGGGGAATTATGTAATCTTAGGAAGCGGAGCACAGGAGGAGGAAAACAGATTTCAGCATCTTGCCCAAACCTACCCGGACCGCCTTGCCACCTACATCGGATTTGATGATGGGCTGGCGAGAAGAATCTTTGCAGGCAGCGATTTCTTCGTCATGCCTAGCCGGTTTGAGCCATGTGGACTTGCCCAGCAATATGCCATGCACTACGGCTCCATTCCGATTGCCCGGAAAACTGGAGGGCTTGCGGACACGATCTCCCCATGGGGCAAAAAGTCACCTCATGCCAATGGATTTCTTTTCGACGAAGCAACCCCGCCCTCCCTCCTTGGGGCCATGGAACAGGCGATTGATCTCTACACCAAACCGCGCTCCTTTCAGAAAATCAGAAAAAATGCCCTCCATACCCCATGCTCCTGGGAAAATGCGGCGAGAAATTATCTGCAATGCTATCAATGGGCAACTTCCTGAGCTTCTTGCCCGCAAATTATTAAGGCTCAGCCTAGGCTGCTTCGTTTGTAATTAACAGCACCCGGGTCTTATGTGTATAAGTTTTGGCCCAAAATCGCCCATTTCCACTTGCGCCAAGGAAAGTTGTCCACCTAAAAATAGAGAACTTTTGATTGGCAGAGATGATTTCCAACGGACCCTCACGCACCTTTACTAGAGAAGCAGTTGAAGCTTGGTTGGTCAGGCTGTCTGCTTGCGACTGGGAAAAACACATCCCCCTGCCCCAATTAAAGCAGGCGAGGGATTACTACCGGGAGGGCTATCTAAGCACAATCGACCTACAGGAGAGCCAGGCCATTGTCACCAAAAAGGTCAACCGTGAGGAAACCTACTCCGTTGTCGAGTGGAACCGCGACAACACCCCAGAAGTACGCACATCGCTGGATGATGAACAACTGGGGTTGGCCTTGGCCACTGCCGGGCTTTATGAAATCGAAGAACTGATTGCAGAGCTCCAGGAGGAGGACCCTCTTCTTGGGGAAAACCAGCCCGTTCCCAACGAGAAGGAACCCGATGAAGAGGTGGAAGTAGAAACCGAATATTCTACAACTGAAAGCGGGGAATCCCCTCCCGTAAGGATTCCCCTGGTTATCTATCTTGAAGTTTCCAATCAGCAGGGCCTCCGGGCGATGCCCTATTGGAAAAATGCGGGGAACACGAAAGTTTCTGTCTATGGAAATGACCATTCCATTTCCCCCGACCAGACAGACCGGCCCGCCCTGATGCGCTTCGTTGCCGAAGCGGGCAACCAGGGATTTATTTTTGAGAAGAAAGCGGGGGAATTTCGGCTCAAAGACTGGGCAAATGTGGCAAGATTTATCCAGGAAGCCCTCCCAGGCTGGGACCAGTCCTTCCTTTTGGAATTTTCCGAAAATGCCGAGTTGCTCAAGAAGGGGCTCAAAACTCTAAGTTGGGAAATCGAGGCCCGTAATTTGGATGATTCCAATATGCTGCTAAGGGAGAATTTTCACCTCGGCAAAAGGAGACTCGGCCCGCAACTTGTTAAAAAGGTTATCAGTGCCAGCCAGGGCAGTACTTTCATCCGTGGACATG
>Ga0181560_10000524_pt1 | contig 34870 bp, 15 predicted proteins | sample 011ome_20_FD_133751 | JGI IMG/M metagenome (GOLD analysis project Ga0181560, IMG submission 133751) | Coastal salt marsh microbial communities from the Groves Creek Marsh, Skidaway Island, Georgia - 011509CT metaG (megahit assembly) | ecosystem: Environmental > Aquatic > Marine > Intertidal... | reverse complement strand
TGCACGCCGTTCCTTAAGGACTTTTCCCGTCGTCACTCTTCACCCGCGCTTCCCTTTCAACGTTTGACCGGTAAGACGTTCGACTGACCGATCGCTTCACCCACGCAGGCGGCGGCGGCGGCGATGAAAAAAAAATGAAACAGATGATGGCGATCGACGCGGACAAGGCGCTTCCGCCCGAGCTCCGCGGCAAGGGCGCGGACGTCTCCGAGAGCGACCTGAAAGACTTGGAGAAGATGCAGGACAAGAACGTCGTCCAGCTGTCGCGATTTCATCTCCGGTTGCGGCGCTCCGGGCCGACGCAAGTCGTGCGGTACTCCCGCGACGCCGGCGCGGCGCCGCTGTGGCCGTCGGTGACGCACGCGCCCGAGCACACGGCGCGGACCGTGCCGCCGTGCCCGCGGTGCGGCGCACCGCGGACGTTCGAGTTTCAGATCCTGCCGCAGATCATAAACCACCTGAAAGTGGACAGCGAACTGCACAGCGCGGCGGATTTCGGGAGCGCGGCGGTGTACACGTGTTCCAAGTCGTGCGCGCCGCCAGATCCGGGCGAGGACGGGTGCGTCGTCGGACTGGACGGCGATCTGGAGGTGTCGGGGGCGTACGCGGAGGAGGTCGTCCTCGTGCACCCGCCGCTGAACGCGTGAACGCGTGAACGAGACGAAGAGGTGCGGCGGCGCGGCGCGTGTTAAGCTTAGCTTAGCTTTATTACTCTGGGCGTCCGAGCGAACCCTTCGTTCGTATCCCGCGACTGCGCATCGTATCTACATGTCTCGCCGCGACCGCGACTGCTGCGCTCTCAGAGCGGTTCGAGGCTCGTCTCCGTCGTCCTGTCGTCAACCCGAAAGCGCGCCGTGGTCAAGGAACGTCTCGAGCTCCTGCGCGGTGATCGCAGTCGCCGCCCACGACGCGGCGGCGGCTCGGTCGAAAAAATCATCCTCCTCCTCGCTCGCGCTCGCGCTCCGCGCGCTCGCGCTCGCGCCGCCGCATACGCCGCGGCTTTGATTTTCGCACTCGGACTCGTACTCCAGCGCGGCGAGCCCTTCGCCGGTCTCGCACGCTTTCAAAAACTCCACCGCGTGCGCGACGCCGTCCACGGCGACTTTCCAATTTTCCGCCGCGACGGCGACGGCGTACCGTTCCTCGACGTGCCGTGCCGCGCGCGCCCGCGACGCGGACGGCGCGGCGACGGGGAGGCGAACCTTCACGTTCACGCCAGCAGCGCCCGCGCCCGCGTCCGAGCCCGCGTCGTCGTCGTCGCCGTCGTCGGTGTCGGTGTCGGTGTCGTCGCCGCGCGTCGTCTTCGGCGCCGCGCGGACGGACACGACGACGCGGTACACGTCCGGGCACCGGCATCGCACCGCGCGCGCGACGAGTCGCCCGAGCGCGCTCGCGGCGCCGACGTCGGCGGCGTTCGCGTCGGCGGCGTTCGCGTTGGCGTTGGCGGCGTTCGCGTCCGACGCCTTGAGCTCCGCGTGGAGCCGCGCCGCGACGTCCGCGTGCAGCGAGCTCGGCGACGCGTACGAGCTCACCTCGACGCCCGCGCCGACGACGCCCTCGCGCGCGAGGTTGACGCAACGCGTCACCGACACGACGCTCGACTCGGAGACGATCTCGATGACGTCGTGCGTCGCCTTCGCCATCGTCCCGTGCCCGTGGTGGCGCGTCGGCGCGATGGAAATGTCGCGCGTGATCGACAGGCGCGGGCGGAACGCGCTGACGGCGGCGGTGGCGGTGCCGCCGCGCGTGCTACCGCCGGACGGCGACGACGGCGGCCACGGGTCTTCTTCCTCCTTCTCCGCGTCGGCGTCCGCGTCCGCGGCGGCGGCGAGCGCCGCGTCGTCGTCGCCGCCGAGCTCGAGCTTCGGGAGCGCGCAGTCGCTGAAATCCTCCTCCGGCGCGTACGCGTGCTGCAAGGCGTGCGCGTCGCGCGGCGGCGCGTCGATCGCGACGCCGTCGGGCGCGAGGCCCCAGAGGTTGTGGTCTCGGTCGACGTCTCGGTTTCGGCTGTGGTTTTCCGGGTCTCGGTCGTCCGGGCGCGCGGCCGCCGCCTTCGCGGCGATCTGCGCCGCCTTATGGGCTTTCGCCTCCGCGGGGCACCGCGGCCGCGGCGTGTCCCGCGGGCGCGGCGTCGACGCCGCGGCGTGCTTGTTGAACCCGCGGACTTTCTTCATCGCCGCCATGATGGTCGCGTCGGATTTGGAGTCTTCTTCCACCGCGGCGGCGCGGGTGCGTTTGCCGTCCTCGTTGCGCTCCTTCGCGACCGTCCTCGCCTCCGCCTCGAGCGCGATGATCGCTTCCTCTCGCGCCTTCGCCCTCGCCTTCGCGTTGAGCGCGATGAACGCTTCCGCGAGGGAAGACCTCGAGCGCGTCGGGGCGACGGCGGCGGTCGCGGCGGTCCCGCTGCGTTTTTTCGCGCCGCCGCCGCCGCCGGGAGGAGGGCGGTAGTCGTCGTCGCCGCCGTCGTCGTCGTCGCGCAGCGAGCCGCGGACCGCGTTCGCGTTCGCGACCGTCGCCGTGGAGGTCATTGCGGTCATGGAGCCGCTCCGCGAGCGGTTCGACGCGCTGTTCTTCCCGGCGTTCGCGGCGTTCACGATCGGGACGGACGCGACGTTACCGCGAGGCGTCGACGACGAGGGCCGTTCTATACGAGCGAACGTCGGGGTGGAGTTGAAAGGCGTCAGTTGGAGTTGAAATGCGTCGAGGTGTGTCGGGGTTGAAAGTGAGGGGTGGGCGGAGAGAGACGCCGGGAAACGTCCTTAAGGATCGGGGTTCACCACGCCGACGCGGTCGTATGGGGACCAGTGTATAGAACGCGCCTGAGACGCCGCCGCCGCCGCCGCTGATCTGCTCGAGGAGGAGGTACTCGCGAAGCACGACCGAGCTTCCCGGCCGCGAGTTCGCGATCGGGAGGTCCTTCCTCCGCAGCGTCGCGTTCCAGTGGTTCTTCACGCCATTCTCCGTCCGTCCCGGCAGCCAGGTCGCGATGTCCGCCCATCGGTTCCCGAGCTGCCTCTGCGCGCGAATGAGAATCGTCTCCTCCTCTTTCGTCCACGCGCCGCGCTTGATGGTCGGGTCGAGGTGGTTGATCCACCGCTCGCGGCACTGCTTCCCGCGCCGCTGCTGGTTAGGGAGGAGGCGCGCGATCTCGCTCCACGCTTTCGTGCCGTGCTCTTTCACGAGCCTGCGGGGGCGGAGAGCGGCGGCGATCCGATCGATCAGTCGAGCGGGAGGGAGAAGGGAAACGCGCGCGGAGACGAGAGGGCGCGATACGACGGTTCGTCACTCATCGATTCCACACTCGGAAGCCGAGCGGGCGCTTGGTTTTTTTCGGGAAACCGGGACGGGCGAAAAATGGCGGGATCCCGCGCGCGCACCGCGCGAGGAGCTCGTCTTCCTGCGTCGTCCATGCTCCCGGCTTCTGCGCGCGCGGCGGCGGGCTCTCGCTCGCGCGCTTGCTCCAGGACAGGACCGCGCCGAGGGGGTCGTCCGCGAACGGGTTGTCCCTGCGCGCGAGCGACGGTGAGAACGGAACGAACGGGAAAAAATGGGTATCTCCCCCGCGGGGAAATGTGATCGGCTGGATTATCCCGGATCCTGGATCTCGCGCGCGATCGCGAGGGGGCGCACCACGGGCACGCGAGGCTCGCGCCGTCGTCGTCGTCCTCGAGCCCGAAGAGGTCGATGTCGTCGAACGCGAAGTAATCGACGCCGTCGTTTCCGTCGTCGCGCGCGGGCTGCGGCGCGAAACGGAGGGCGGGGGGCGCGTCTCAGGAAAAAACCGAGGGAACGGAGGGACGCCCGCGCCGCGCGCGAAGCGGGAACGAAGAAATCGCGGAAGAGCCACCGCGGCGCGCGCGCGAGGCGACGGGCGACGACGCGCGCGTCGCACCGGCGCGTCGGTCGCACGCGCGTTCCCGAGGAACCTCGTCGCGTTCGCGTCGTGCAGCGCGCGGTCGACGCGCGTCATCGCGTCGACCGTATCGGGGCTCGCGTCTCCGGCGCGATACGACGCGACGCACGCCATTTGAATGCGCTCAGTCTGGATTCTTTCGCGCGCGTCCTCTCGCTCGCGGACCGACGCGGGCGCGCGCGCGCGCTCCTCGGGCGCCGGCTCGCGCGCGCGTATCGCGTCGAGCGCGTCGACGCTGATCCTCGCGGGGACTCTGGCGCGCGTTGCGGTGCGGCGCGCGGGGCGTTGTGCGGGCGGTGCGACGTGTCCCCCCCGAGAAAAAATCGGTACAGGCTGTGGATTTTCGTCCGAACCGAGGCGAAACGACGGAGGGCCGTCGCCGCGACCGCTGGCCTCCTCACGCGCTCCCCCACCGCTCTCGTTCCAACGCGCCGCGCGTCTCGCGCCGCGCGGAGCGATCGCGCGCGCGAGGCGTCCCCGCGACGGGCGCGCTCGGTCGCTCGCGGCGACGGCCATCGCGCAGTGCCTCGCAATCGGGATCGTACGGGCGCCAGTCAGCAAGCGTCCGTTCCGAACGAATTAATCACCCATCGTCCGTCCCCAGCGTCCATCCGTCCCCAGCCTCTCGAACGGCGTCGCCGTCGACGCGTCTTCAGACGTCGATAGACAACTTATTAATAACGTGTTAAGTTGTTATGATGTTATTCTACATATGCACACTAACTCAGTACTTCGTACCTCTCTCTTCACAACCCGAAGATGGACCACGGGCGTCGCCGCGTCTGCGACGAGCTCTCGCTCGCGTCCGTGAACGACGACCCGTCATCGTCCTCGTCGTCCTCCGTCTCCGTCTGCACCTCCACGATCGCGCGACGCGAGGACGGCGGCGGCGGTCCTCGCGACACCGACGCCGCGGGCGACGACGCGTCCGTCGCGTCGTCGTCGGCGTCGTCGCCGTCGCCGACGTCGACGACGCTCCGGCGCGGGCTCCGGTCGCCGTCCTCGCCGCCGCCGCTCACGTCGATGACGTTCTCCTTCGCCTCCGCAATGTACGCCGCGTCGCGCGCGTGCTCTTTCAACGACCGCCCCGACAGCGTCGCCGCCTCCATGACCACCGCGGCGGCTTCTTCGTACTTCGCGAGTCGCTTCCTGAGCGCGTCCGCTTCTTTTCGAAGCGCCAACGCCTCGCGGTCGTCCCTCTCCACCAGCCGTCGATCGAGCCCGAGCCCGACGGCGTTCGCCGACGCCGACGCGATCGTCAGCTCGGACGTCATCGCCATCGTCTCCGCGTCCGCGCGCCACGTGCTGTAGTCCGCGTCGACTTCGCCCGGGACGACGCGGAGGACCCGCGGCCAGCCGTTGACGGCTTGCCCGCCGACGGCGCACGAGATGACGTAGGACCCGGCGCGTTCGAGCGTCGCGACGAACGCGCCGCGGCCGCCGCCGACCGTCGCGAGGCTCGAAACGGCCACGATCGCGCCGTTACCGTTCAACCCCACGTCGTCGTCGTCCTCGGAGACGTACCCCTCGGGGGACGTCTCCGTGAACGACACGCGACCGACGTCCGCGGGGCCCATCGCGGAGACCTCCAGCTTTTGCCACCGCTTCCACCGCGTCGGATTTCCGAATCGATCCCTCGCGCGCATCCGCACCGTCAACGACTCCCCCGCGATCGCGGCGACGACGCCCGGGCCGTGCGCGCGCGTGCCCTCGAGCTCCGCGACGCACGACGACGCGCTCGCTTGCCCGGGGAGGACGATCACGTCGAACGGCCTGTACGCGCTTCGATCGCGCGCGTACCCGCTGTACACGCGGAGCGCGTATTTTCCCGCGATTTTCGCCTCGAATCGAATCTCCGCGCCGCCGTCCCCCGTCTCCACGACGTCCACCTCCGCGGGTCCGGGCCCGGACGCGGCGTCCACGCGGAACGGAAGCAGGTCCGGCCCGGGGCCGACCGCGTTCCCGTGCGCGTCGCGGCGCGTGATGCGCGCGACGCCGCGTTCGCCGGCGACGAGGCGACGCATCTCGCCCGCGTCGACGTGGCACCGACTGACGTCGACGGCGCCGGGCGCGCACGAGCCGAGGAGACGTAAACGCGCGCCCGGGTGCAGTTTCGACGTGACGACGAGCGCGTACGGTCCCGCGCGGTCGACGGCGTACGACGCGAGGTACGTGCCGTCGCCCTGGTCGAGGACGCTGCCGCGCTGCGTCGAGTCGATCGCGGACTCGGACTCGTCGTCGTCGTCGCCGCCGCCGCCGCCGCCGCCGCCGCCGCCGACGGGGGACTCCACGCGCAGCGTCAACGACGCGCCTCCGGCGGTCAGACGGTTCCCGCGCGCGTCCCTCGCCTCGACGACGAACTGCGTCTCCACCCCCGCGACGCACGCGCGCGCGCCGTCGCCGAGCGCCTTGCACGCGGGGAGATGCGCGTCCGCGGCGGCGACGCGGACGCGCAGCGGCGACCCCGCGACGGCTTCGCCGTCGACGGTGGCGCTGAGGACGTGCTCGCCAACCTCGGGCCAGCACACCTTCCCGGCGAACCGCTCGCCGCCCTTCGTGAGCTTGATCGGCACGATCGCGCTCACCCCGGACGGGGTCAGCAGCCGCAGGCACACCGGCTCGCGGCCGCCGACCGCGCGGCCGACGGCGTCGAAGTCGATCGCCTGGACGTACGCCTTGGTCTCCGCGCCGACGCGTAGCCTCGCCGCGTCGGGGACGCCGCCGGGGCCGCCGAGCAGCGCCTTCTCGTGAAGACGAAGCGTCATCGTCGTCCGCGTGAGGTTCCCTTGCGACGCGGCGAACGTCGCGATCGCGCCGTCGCGCGATTCGCCGTTGACGTTGACGTACATCGACCAAGTCCCGGGCCGCGGGAGGGAGAACTCCAACCCGTACGTCCCGTCGCCGTGGTCGACAACGTCGGCGTCGGCGGGGGGCGGCGCGCCGCCGCGGCGCTCGTGCCGCGCGTCGTCGGCGTCGTCCGGGTCCTCCTCGGTAGGGACAAAGAACAGACGCGCGAGGACGCGGTCGCCGCCTTCCAGGCACGCGTTGCCGTGCGCGTCGTGCGCGACGAAGCACGCCCTCGAGCGCTCGTTGACTTTCACGCCGTGCGCGAGCGCGTCGCCGCGGACGACGCAGCGCTCGGCGTCGGCGACGCCGGCGACGATTTGCAACGCCTTCGGCCAGCCCGCGACGTTTCGGCCGTCGATCGTGGTCTTGAAGCGATACGAACCGGCGCGCGCGAGCGTGCCCTTGAAGACGAGCTCGCTGCTCGTGGACGTCGTCACGTCCAGGGTGAGATCCACGGGGCCGACGGCGTCGCAGCGCACGCGTTGGCCTTCGCTCGAGGCGAAAGCCGCGAGGTTATCGAACCTGTCTCGCGCCTCCACGGCGATGGTGACCTCTTGCCCGGCGTCGCCGACGAGCGTGCTCCCGCCCACGCGCCCGCGCTTCTCGCGCAGGCCGTGGATGCGAACGGTGGACTTCCCCGCGTCCGCGACCGAGGGTTTGAGCGCGACGCTCTTGAGCGCGGCGGAGCCGGGGAGGAGGTCGAGCGCGCGCGAGCCGTACGCGTCGGACGCGGCGTCGGCGGCGAAAATCGCGAGCTCGTACTCGCCCGCGACGGTCGCGCGGAACCGCGCGACGGCGAAATCGACGCCGTTCTCTTCCACCTCCGCGTCTGTGGGCTCGACGACTTCCGCTTCGACGTCGCCGGCGCCGACGCCGTCGGCGAAGACGACGAGCCCGTCGTCGCCGCCGCCGCCCCCGCCGCCGCCGCCGCCGTGCCGCTTCTTCGATCGCTTCCCGGCGCTCGCGCCGCCGCCGCCGCCGCCGCGAGCGAGCATCGTGACGTTCCCGAACCGGTCGCGGCGGCGCACTCTCACCTCGAGCCACGACCCCGCGGTCCACTTCTCGAGATCCTCCTCGCTCGGGGCGATGATCTCGCACGACGGAGGGTCCAGCGTCGTCGGGACGCACTCGATCGGAAACGAAATTTCCTGCCCCGCCGTCGTCAGCACGACTCGGTACGTCCCCGCCCGCGTGAGCGCGTACGTCGCGTCGTACGTCCCGTTCCCGATGTCGACCATCTCTCCACCCTGCGACGTCGCCACGTGCCCCTCGAGCACGGGGAACCCTTCCTCGTCGTCGGACGCGTCGCGCGACGCATCGGGCGCCGTCGCCGGCGCCATCGCCATCGCCGTCGCCGTCGGAGTCGCGTCGTCGCGTTCCGGCTCGAAGATGGCGAACCGCACGCGCGCTCCGCCCCGCTCGATGCGCCCGCCCCCCGGGTTGGCGCTGATGAGCGAAAACTTCGCCTCCGCGCCCGCGACGCACTCGGACGCGTTCGTCCCCGCGATCGTGGACAACGGCAAGCTGACGACGCCGCGCGCCTTGGCCATCGCGACGAGCTCGCCGCTTTTGAGCAGCCCGAGGAGCACCTCCGCCACCGCGGGGGGCAGCGCGGCGACGACGCGGTCGGCGCGGTCCGCGTCCATGTCGTCCAACACGCTCGCGACGAACGTCATGTCCATCGACCCGGACGCGATGATCGCCGCGAACTTCTCGGGGGCGAGCCACCCTGCGAGCGTCGCCGCGAGCTCGAGCGGGTCCATCTCCATCATCGCGGCGCCGGCGTTGAACGGGTCCATCTCGGAGATGATGGCGACGAGCCTGAGCTTGAGCTCCGTCTTTGCGCGCGTCTGCGTCTTTTCGTCGAGGACAGTCTCCACGACGGCCGCGAACGCGGAGGCGACGTCCTTGGGCTCCATCGCGTCGCACGCGGCGGACCCGGCGGCGAACTCCATCCGCACCATCATCATCGCGCGCTTATTCGTCGGCATCGACGCGAGAATCTCGCCGACGACGGTGGCGTCCGGCATCCTCGACGCCAAAATCGCGCTCTCGCTCGGCGGCAAATTCCCCAACACGCGCGCGGTGAGCGAGTACTCCATCGCCGCGAGGACGACGACCGCTTGGTCCGGGTACGCGTCGCTGTTGTCGTCCACGACAGCCATGGACAGAAATACGTCCACGACGGCGTCCGTCTGGACGTCGGCGCGCGTCTCCGGCGCGTCCGGCGCCCACCCGGTTTCGTCGAGTTCCTCCGCCATCGCCGCGCCGAACGCGCCGTTGTACCCGGAGAGCTCCACCACGGACGCGAGCGCGCGCGCGCTTCCGCCGGGGCCGAGGAGGCACAGGATGTGCCCGGCGAGCTTCGCGGACATCTTCGGCAAGACCGCGCCGGCGATACCGGAGGAGGCGGCGGGGATCGAACCGCCGCCGCCGCACAACGACCCGACGAGCTTCGCCAGCCGCGGCCCGGTGCCGCCAACCTCCCCGCCCACGAGCTCGTCCACAGACGCCTGCGACATCGCCGCGAGGTGCGACGCCACCTTCTCGAGCATCGGGCGCTCGGCGAGCGTCACGAGCGCGAGCGTCGAGCGCTTCGGTCCCTCTGGGGTGAGGTCCTGGAGCGCCCTCAGGAGCGGCCCGCCCGTCTTCTTGGCGTCGACGACGGCGAGGACGCGCTCCAAAAACTCCGGCGGCATCAGCAGGCACGCGCGCGCGGCGGCGTCGGGGTCCATGTGCGCGACAGACTCGACCGCGGCGTCCGGGTCGGTGTTCCACAGATCGCGCAGGATCAGATCGTGCGCCTCTTGCGCGGACATGGACGACAGCAGCGCCCCGCGCGCGTTCGCCGGCATGTTCGCGAAGACGTCGAGCCGCGTCTTTTTGTCCATCGCGCGAAACGTCGTCGTCACCTCCGTCGTCGTCATACAACACATCGCCGCCGCCGCCGCCGCGGGGTCCATCGCGGACAGCGCGCCGACGCGCTCGGCCATCGGCATCTCGTTGAGGACGCCCGCCGCCGCGGCAGGGCGCATGTCCTCCATCGCCTTCGCGACTTGCGACGCGTCCAAACCCTCGAGGGACTTGGCCGCGCGTTGCGCCGCCGCGCGCGACGGCCGCAGCCCTCCGCCGCCGAATTCAAACGCGGCGTCCTCCTCGGCGTCCTCGGATGTGACTTCCGCGATTTGGGCGACGTCGAGCTCGGCGCCCTTGAGGAGGCCGATGCCGTCGGAATCTTCGTCGTCGATCACCTCCGCGGTCTCGACGATTTCCGTCGTATCTTCCTCCTCGAGCCACCCGTTGGCGTCTCGCACGCGCACGAGCCGCGGGACGTCCGGAAGCGGCACGCCGTTCAACGTCGCGCGGACCAAGTGACGCCCGGGCTCGACCCAAAACGCCGGGGATTCGAACCGTCGCGTCTCCGCGTTGAACCGCACGCGGTTGTTGTACGTCAGACCGCTCGGCGTGCTCACGCTCACGACGACGGCTTCGCGACCGGTCATGACGCGAATGGCGTCCGTCGGCTGAATCACGCACGTCGTCGCGTCCCCCAGATTAACGACGTCCTCCGCGCCTCGAAGCGCGCACTCGCTCGATCGCAGCGGGCCGAGCGTAGGAGACAGAAAGTACCTCGCGAGCGCCGCCTCGTCTTTGCATCGCAAGCCGTTGATCGCGACGATGAGGTCGTACTGCGTGAGTTCCTCCAAGATGATCTTCGCGCGGTACGAGCCGTCGCCGGCGTCGTCGACGGCGGCTTCGCGTCGCCCGCCTTCGTTCGCGGGCGCGCCGAAGAGCTCGACCAAGTCGCCGCCCACCGCGCGCGGGTTCCCGTACGCGTCGTGCGTCTGAAGGAGCAGCTCGACGGGCACGCCCGTGGTGCAGTGCCCTAACCCGTCGCCGCTGATGGTCGTCTTGCACGGATCCGGCGCGCCGGCGACGACGCGAACGAGCCGCGGCCACCCCGCGCAGGAGCAGTCGCCGACAAGCGCCGCGACGCTGTACGCCCCCGCCGCCGTGAGCGTGGACTTGAACGACCCGACGTCCTCCATGGGTTCAAACCCCACCTCGACGGGGCCGCGCGCGGCGGCGAGGATTCGCTCGCCGCCGGTCCAGGACGTCTTGTTGCCGAACGAGTCGCGCGGTAAGACGCGAACGATCACGACGTCGCCGGCCATGATCGTCGCCGGCGCGGCGACGTCGACGTCGTCTGCGTCCGCGTCCGCTGTATCCAAGTCCTCCTCCTTCCCCCCGATCGGCTCCTCGATCGTCTCGCCCGTCTCTTCGTCCACGGTGAGCAGCGCCATCCGCGCGACGCACGCGCTTGGGAACGTCGGCCCGGGTTCGAGCGTCACTTGGAAAGAGCCGACGACGGCGCGGTCGTCGGGGTCGTCGGACGCGTTGGGCGGGTACTTGATCGCGATGACGCTCACGTCGTACGTCCCCGCGGTCGCCGCGCGCAGCCGAACCTCCCAGGACCCGTCCCCGAGCTCGACGTTCTCGCAGTCGCACGGGCCAGGGCCTTCGACCTCCGCGCCGAGGCGGTTCAGACGGCCGCGGTTCTTCGTGAGGTTTCCGAACCGATCGCGGCGCGCGACGCGCACCGCGCCGGGGGCGCCCGCGACCCACCGCGCCATCATCTTCGCGGCGTCGACGTCGCAGTCCGGCGGGGACATCGGGCCGGCGTGGCACGGAATGGGGATCGTCCGCGTCGTCGGGTGATCCGGCTTGTTCAGGATGATCGCGATCTCCATCTGCCCGGCTTTCGTGACCGTGTACGTGAACTCGTACGTGCCGTCGCCGTAGTCGACGGTTTTTCCGAGGATCACTTCCCCGTCGGGCGTCCGCGCTTCCAAGAGCAACGGCGCGCCGCCGCGGTTGATTCGGTTCCCGCCGTAATCCCTCGCCTCGCACGTCACCGTCGCTTCCTCGCCGGCGACGCAGAACTCCGCGCCGCGGCCGCCAAACGTGGACGACGTGAGGGACACTTCGAGTCCCTCGGCGGTGACGTACATCGGCGTGCCCGGGACGTGCTCGCCGTCGAGCATGACGGAGACGCCGTACCGCCCCGGGTATAACCACTGCACGTCCGCGACGTAGGACTGCTTGTCCTTGGTCATCGCGCACGGGATCGCCTCTTGAACGCCGGAGGGTTGGAGAAGTCGAACCGTCACGGCTTCGCCGCCGGTGAGGAGACGACCGGACTCGCGGAACCCGACGCCCTCGATGACGAGCTTCGCCGTCGAGCCAATCTCGTAGACGCCGTCCGCGTCCTCGATCGACGGGATCAGCCGCGCGCTCGCTTCCTCCGCGGTGAGTCGGCCGAACAACACCGTGAACGGGATGCCGCCGTCCACGGTGGGCTCGCCGTTCACCATGACGAGTATGTTCCACCGCCCCGCGGTCGGGGCGACGAACTCTAACCCGTACGTCCCGTCGACGTTGTCGAGCACGCGCGCGTCCCGCGCCTTGACGCCGTTCGGACCGGTGACCTCTATCGACACCTCGTCCTCGCCCTCCAAACGCAAGTTGCCGTACATGTCCGCGGTCTTGAGCACGAGCTCGACCCTATCGCCCGTGCGAACGGTCTCGAGGAGATTAACGCTCAGGCGGCACATCGGCGTGTGCGTCGGCCCAGCGATGACCTGCAACGCGCGCCACGACACCGCGAGAGAATCCGCGAGCACCCTGAGCTCGAACGTCCCGGATCGAATCATCCGCGCGACGTAATCCTCCCTGTTGCCCGTGGCGCCGGTGACGTTGAACGCGACGTACTCCGTGCCCCTGGCCTCGACTTCGATGTGCTTGTCCTCTTCCCAGAAGCTGCGGTTCCCGTATCGATCTCTCGCTTGGATTTGCACGAAGATTTCATCCCCGGCGTGCACGATCCACGTCTCCCCCGCCCTCGTCGCGCCGACGACGATCACGTCCACGTTCGTCGGCTCCGCGTCCGCGGCGCCGAGCTCGAGCTCGAAGATGCCGTTCGGAAGCGGGAACATCGTGTTCGCGCGGAAGCCGAAGAGGTCTCTGTTCAGACGCACCGGGTCGATGAGCGAGTCATCAACCTTGGAGACGCCGTCTCGGCGGTCTCCGTACGCGTCGAAGCCCTCCGCGTCGATCTCGCCGTTTAAGAGCGCCTCCTCGAGCTCGGCTTCGGTCTCGTAGATTTGATCGGCAGAGTCTCGCTTCGCGCGAGTGTCCTCGTCCTCGACGAAGACGCCGACTTGGTACGACCCGGCGACGGTCGCGAAGAATCGAATCTCGCACGTCCCGTCCCCGAGTTCGGAGACGTCGACGGCGACGGCGCCGGGACCGCGGCCGCCGCCGGCGAGCCGCGCGAGGCCTTCCCTGCGCGGGACCCGGTTACCGTACGCGTCCACGCGAACGACCGTCAGCGCGACGGTCCCGCCGGCTTGCCATCGCGTTCGGAGCGCGCCCTCGACCCTGCACGCGTTGTAATCCACCGCGCCGGCTTCGCACGTCGCGCGAAACGTAATCGTCTCCGTGCCACGGAAAAACGAAACCTCAAACGGGCCGGCTTTCGTGACGACGTACGACGCCTCGTACGTCCCGTCGCCGTTATCGACGACCGTGCCTTTCGTCGTGACGCCGCCGACGCGCGTCGCGACTTGGAAGTTCGCGCCGCCCTCGAAGAGACGGTTCCCGCGCGAGTCCCGCGATTCTATGAGCGCCAACGCCGGCTCGCCCGCGATCGCCGTCTCCAACCCGGCGCCAGACAGCCGGCTCATCGGAAGCGACGCGTCCAACGCCTCGACGTCCACGAACAGCGGCGAACCGGCGATGCTCTCGCCGTTCATCGTCGCGACGATCTCGTGCGTGCCCACCTCCCACCATCTGACGCTCGCGCGGTACCGCCCGCCGCTCTCGGTGAACGACGTCGGAACCGCGTGCGACGTCCCCGACGGCGCGACGACGTGCACGGAAATCGCCTCTTGCCCGCGCATCCCCCTGCCGGTGACTTCGTACTCCAGCGATTGCACGTACACGTCGTTGACGGCGCCGCAGACGACCGCCGCGTTCCAATCGGATCCGACGCCTACGTCCGAGCCGCCGCCGCCGCCGAAAGCGGCGGCTAAGCCCGGGCCGGGGCGGAGCGCGACGTCGCGCGGCCGCAGCGGACCGTACGTCGCGACAATCTCCGACGTGCTTTCCTTCGCGACGCGACCGTTCACGACCGCCTGCGCGATCCACCGCCCGACCTCGTCCAGGATGAACGTGCACCCGTACGTCCCGTCGTCGTGGTCGACGACGTCGATCGTCGCGAGGCGCGCGCCGGAGGGCGCGGTGAGCGACACGTCCACCTGGTCGCCGCCGACGTGACAGGGGTTGCCAAACTTGTCCTCCGTCTGCACCGTGACGTGCGCGGGGGCGTCTCTAAACACCCCCGCGAGCGCGTCGCCCCGGATGGACGCGCGCGACGTCTCGCACTGCCCGGGGTACACGACGAGCGCGATCGGGGAGGAGGCGATCTCGAGGTCGTCCACGGCGACGGCGACGAGATATGACCCCGCGCGCGGGACGACGCCTCTGAGCTCCGCGCGCCCGCCGCCGACGTCGATCGCGTCGAACGTAAACTCGCCGCTGCCGCCGCTGCCGCGCGCGACCGCGGTCGCCTTTTCGCCGTTCCACGCCGCGGCATTCCCGTGGCGGTCGCGCGCGGAGACGTGGCACGTGATCTCCTCGCCCGCGATCGCGACGGTGACGCCGTGCGTCGCCGCGCGGGCGCCCGCGGCGTCTCCGGCGGACGTCTCCGTCGCCAGCGAAGCCGTCGACCCCACGTGCGACACCGGGCCGGGCCTCAGCACGACGTCCAGCGGCATCCCGGGCAACGGCTCGCCGGTGTCCGGGGAGACGACGGACACGGAGTAAATTCCCGCGATCGTCGTCGTGAACTCGAACCGCGAGACGCCGTCGGCGGTGACGGTCGGCTCGATCGCGACGCCGCCCGGTCCCTCCGCGCGTCCTTCGAACGCGAACAGCGCCTTGTCCGCGTGGACGACGTTCCCGAACGCGTCTCGCATGAAGACGTCCAAGACTCCAGGCTCGCCCGCGCTCCACGCGCTCGCGATCGCGGTCGCGTCGTACTCCGTCATCGTCGCCACGGGCTCTCCGGGTTCGATCTCGATCAGAATTTCCCTCGACTCCGGCCGGTCGAGCTCCGCGGACTGCACCTCGAGCGTTATCCTGCACGTCCCAGACACCGTGGGCGTGAACCGCACGTCGTACTCCCCGTCGCCGTTGTCCGTGACGACGCACGGCTCGCCAAAGTCCGCCTTGGGGTGCCCGATCGGAGGGGAGACGTACGCGGTGAGCTCGGCGCCGCCGTGACGTATGCGGCCGCCGCCTCGTTCCCTGGCGACGAGCTTGAACGCGTACTCCGTCCCGCACGCGGCGGCGTCGACGTTCTCCGTCGCGATTGACTCGCTCGCGACGTCGCTGCCGAGCATCGCCTCGGGGAACATGACCTCCGAGGCGATCAGGCTGATCGTCGCTCGCGACGCGACGCGCGATCGCAACTTTGAGTTTTTGATAAACCCGAAAATTTCCTCCACGCGCTTGTCCAGGGTGTTGATGCAAATCTCCGTCGCCAAATCCAGGGGCATCGCCTCGAGCATCCCCGCGGCGTCCTTCGCGGACATGTTGTTCATGTATCGCACGCACGCGGCGATCAGGTTCGGGTGCGAGTGCCCCTGCCCGAGCTCGCCCTCCGCGCGGTCCGCCTCCATGATCGCTCGGACTTGGTCCGGATCTAATCCTTCGAAAGCCGCGGCGCACGATCGCACGTCCAGGTCGCTCAGCACGAGCGCGGTCATCTCGGACGTGAGGTGGTTCACGCAGCAGATGCCGAGGTCGCGCAGCGGCTTGACGTGCTTCAGCACGTACCCGGGCGCGCCTTTCAGGATCGCAAACTTCTCGGGTCGCGTGAGCTCAAACTTTCCGTCGGTCGCGTTTAACGACGCGACAATCACGGAGAGCGCCGCGCCGACGCGCGTGGACGGCTTGTACGACTCCTGAAGCAGCGCGACGACCTCTATGGACTCTCGCGCGAGCTCCGCGAGCGCGCGCGCGAGCTGCTCGGGCGTGAAGTGCATCATCATGCGCATCATCTCGTGCCCGCTGAAGTCTGCGAAAATCGCTCCGGCGACGCCCTTCGGGCAACAGTCGACGAGCTCCGCCGCGACTTCTTTCTGCTTCTCCATCGGAAGTTCCCTCAGCAACTGCGCGGCCGCGGAGCGCGCGCCCATGGACATCGCCGCGATCGTCTCGTCCAGCTTCTGCGCGTCTAAAATCGCCCCCGGCTTTGGCGTCGCCTTCTCTTTTTTCTTGCTCTTCTTTCCCTTCTTCCCCTTGGCCGGCTCCGGCTCCGGCGCCGCCGCCGCCGCCGCCTCCGCCGCCGCCGCGGCGTGCCTGATGTGCCCGCCCGCGGGCTCCGACAGAAGCGTGTACAGCGTCCCACCGAGGTCTTCGGCGGCGTGCGCGCTCACCGCGGTCGCGAGCTTCTCGGGGTGCAACCTCCCCAACGCGGGGCCGATGCGTCGCGCGCGAATCACCGCAGCCTCTTTCTCCGCGTCGCGCTCCTTCGCCGGGAGGTGCTTGTCCTCTTTGTACTGCTTGTACAACCCCTTCGTGAGCGCGAAGACGGCGTAGTCGTCCATCGTCTTCATGAACTCGATCTGCAGCATCGGATCCATCTGCGCGATGACCGCGGCGGCTTTGTCCGGGTTCATCCGTCGCAGCAACTCCGCGCCCTCTTCCGTGGACATGCCGTCGACGGCTCGAGAGAGCTTCTCGGTGGCGACGCCGTCGAGAATCTTCGCCGTCGCGTCCGCGTGCGCGCCGCCCTGCTCCTCCGAGCGCGCCATCGCGGACAACAGCGTCCCGAGGTCGGCGTCGTTCATCTTGTTCATCGACCGCGCGATCGCGGAGCTCTTCTCGCGCAGCGCGTCGCCGGACATGTTGGACAGGAGCGCGCCCACGTCCGCCGGATCCATGCTCGCGAGAATCGCCTCCGTCCGCTCCTCCGTCATGCCCTCCACCGCCGCCGCGGCGTGATCCCGCGGCAGCGAGTTCAAAACCTGCGACACCGCGGACGGGTACATCCCGTTCAACATCTTCGTCGTGCTCTCCGCGCTGTACCCTTCCAAGGACTCCGCCGCGCGCGTCGGCGGCATCGACGCGAGCGCCTGCGACGCCGCCTCCGGCTGCAGCCGCACGAGAAACGCGCTCACCTCGCTCGACGACATGTCCTCCAGCTCCCTCAACTCCGGGAGCGCGTTCACGATATCGATCGTGAACGGGCTCCCGATGACCGCCTCCTGGTCCAGCGACACGCTCACGGTGTGCAGACCAGCCTGCGTCCATCGATACGACCCGTGGTACCGCCCTTCTCTGAACGTCACGTCCACGGCGCTGATCCCGCCGGATGGCGTCAGCACTCGCACGCCAACCGCCTCGGACCCGGTCATCCACCGATTCAAGCTCTCGTACGCGCTCGCTTGGACGACGACGTCGCTGGACGTCATCACGCTCGTCGCGTCGAAGGAGGAGGAGGAGGAAGATCCGCCGGATCCGCCGGTCCCGGGCGCACCAGGGTCCACGCCGAACCCGCGGAAGACGACGTCGTGCGCGAAACACGGACCGAACGACGCAACCACCTCCGCGACGTCCCCGGCGCCCTTGACGCCGTTGACGGAGACGGAGAGCCCCCACACGCCGGCTTTGTCGAGCGCGAACGACGCACCGTACGTGCCGTCGCCGTGGTCGACGACGACCGCGGAGACGGTGCCGACGCCGTCGGGGGACAGGAGCGACATGTCGACGAGGTCGCCGCCTCTGGCGAGGAGGTTGCCGTGGCGGTCGGCGGCGTGAATGGTGAGCGTCGACGTCGCGTTGGCGTCGACGCCGTCGAGCGCGTCGCCGAAGAGGACGCACCGCAGCGGGTGCGCGGGGCCGGGGGTGATCTGCAGCATCCGGGGGTACCCCGCGAGGTGATCTTTGCCGATCCTCGCGTCGAGGAGGTACGACCCCGCGCGCGAGAACGTCGCCTGAAGCGTCGCCGGGGAGAGCGCCGATTTGGCGTCGTTTTCGAAAATCACGTCGTCGGCGTCGGACTTCGTCCACCCCTTGTCCCCGCCGCGCGCGCTCGCGGACGCCTCCGCCTCGGGCGAGAACACCGTCGGGTTCCCGTCCCTATCGCGCGGCGAGACGACGAGCTTGACGACGTCCCCCGCGGTCGCGGTGAGGACGTCGCTGTCCGCGGAGGCGAGCGACGCGCCGTACACCGTCGTCACGCACGAATTCGCGGCGGCGCTCGACGGGTACGCGACGAGTTCGAACGGCGACCCGACGATCGGCGTCTGCTGTTCTCCCGCGGTGACGTGGAGGAAATACCGCCCGCTCGTCGTCGCGGACGCGACGATAGACGCGCGGCCTTCCGCGCCGTCGACGACGTGCGCGTCGATGTGCCCCGGGCCCTCCGCGGCGCATCGAATCGCGAGCTGCGATTGCCGGCTCGGCGTCTGGTTGCCGTGCGCGTCGCGTCGTTCAATCTGAAACGTCCCTCTCTCGCCAACCTCGACCTCGAGGACGGCGTCGCCGAGGAGAACGCACTGCGACGCGACGGCTCTTCCGGGGACGCAGATGCCTTGAAGCGTTAACGTCTCGTCGTCGAGCGTTATCGTGACTTCATACGGCCCGGCTTGACGAATCGCGTACGAACACTCGTACGCGCCGTTCCCGTAGTCCAACACGGAGCCCTCCTTCACGACGCCGTCGTCCGCGCCGCCGATGACTCTCGTCCGCATCTGCACGTCCGCGCCGCCGGACACGAGCCTGTTACCCCGCGAGTCGTGCGCGTCGATCACGAACGATATCCTCTCCCCCGAGACGCAGCGGTGCGTCCCCGCGCCGGTGATTTGACACGCGCCGAGCCGCATCTTCTCCGGGTGCACCGCGACCATGATCGGGCACCCGTCGATCGGGACGCCGTCCAGGGCGACCGTCACCGCGTGCGCGCCAACCTCCGGCCAGGTGATGCGCGCGCTCGCGGACTGCGTCCCGGGTTTGATGCGCAGCGGGACGGACATCGACATCGCGGACGGGGAGACGACTCTGACGGCGAACGCCTCGCCGCCGGTGAGCACGCGGCCAGTGCGCTTCTCGATCACCTCGACGACGAGCTCGTCGTCGCCGCCGCAGACGCTCTGTTGCCTTCCTCCTTTCTTCTTCGTCATCGACGCTCGCAAGTCACGCGACGTCAGAGGGCCGTACGACACGATGAGCTCGTACGAGTCGTTCGCGAGCCGCCCGTTGAACATCACGCGGAGCGTCCACGCGCCCTGCGACGTACACGTAAACTCCAACCCGTACGTCCCGTCGCCGTGGTCGCTGACGCGGACGTTCCCGCCGATCTCGCCGTCCGGCGCGCGCAGCACGCCGCGAACGTCGTCCCCGCCGCTGCTTCGCGGGTTGCCGTAGTAATCCGCGGCGCTGACGTTGATCTTGCACGCGCGGCCGACGAGCAAGCGCATGCGTTGGGTCGCGTCTCTCACGTGCGAGAGGTGCCCCGCGAATGGACCGCTCGCGGGCTGCGCGCTCAGGTCGAGCAACGCGTCCCCGGTGATTTTATCCGATCCGAACGCGACGCTCTGGTCCGGTCGCGTCGCGAGCGCGAGGTCGTCGAGCGCGCCGCCGAGGCTGCGCGGAGGGCGGCGCGCGCGCGGCGGCGTCCCCGACCCGGACGCGGACGCGGATTCGCGGGATTCGGAATCGCGATCCCCCCTCTCTCCGCGCCACTCCGTCTCCACCTCCACGACCTGCGTCAGCTCTCCGCCGCCGGCGTTCTCTTTCTGATTCTTCTCTTTCTCTGAGATATCTCCGCGCTCGAGGATGTCCAGCGCGGACGCGACGCTGCTCGCCTCGCTCGGCGCGACGCCCTCCGCCAGCGGCGTCGCCGTGACGGAGACGACGAGTCGCGTCGCGAGCGTCTTCTTCCCGAGCTTCAGAGGTAACACCCTCTTCACGCTCCGTCCGGGGGTGATCGCGAAGTCGAGGAGGTCTAACGCCGCTTCGCCGTACGTTTTATCTCCTTCTTTGACGACGAACGAGGACACCTTAGGGGCGTACGCGTCCGTCTTCGGGTTCACGAAGAGCGTGCAGAGAAGCTGGAGGTTGTCGTCGATCGCGGCCTCTCCGCGCGCGACGGCGACGCTCTGCGTGGATACGAAACGACGCGCGGGGGCAGGGGGCACGTCAGAGGGGGTCGAGGGGACGGCGGCGGCGGCGGCGGCGGCGGCCGAGGGCGCGTCGATCGCGCGGACGTCGCGGAGGAAACGCGGGGCGAGGGGGCGCGACGACGCGTTCGCTCGCCCCGACGGTTCGGCCGTGCTTTTCCGCATTTTCGAACGAAGATCGGCGCGGCGTCGCGCGCGGACGCGGGGGCGAGACGCACCTTGCTCGAGCTCGACTTCTTCCCGCGCTTCCACGTCACGCACAGGGACTTCGTGTTCGGCAAGACGTTGAACAGGTGATGGACGCGGACGTCGAACTGCGGGAAAGAGCGAGCGCGAAATCGGAATCGGAGGGCGGGGCGTCGGTCAGGAAGAGGAGGAGGAGGAGGAGGAGGAGGAGGAGGAGGAGGAGGATGCATCGCGCGCGGAGGGGGGTATCGCCGAGGCGCGCGGCGCGACGCGAGCGGTCGCGACGTCGGCGGCGCGAAGGGCGCGCGATCGCACCTGATACTTGTCCGCTTTCCATCCCTTCAGCGAGCGCATCACGCCGGACACCATGTTCCCGCGCGCGAATCCAGCGCCCGCTCGCGCTCGCAGCTGCGCCCCTTCCTTTCTCGCCTCGCCGCTCCCCTCGCGACGCCCCGACGCGCTCTCCGCGGACGCGCGGGCGGTCCAACGCCGACGCGCGCGCGCGCTGTGCACGTGCTCGCGCGGTCGTCAACACCCCGCGTGCGTCGCGCTCGTGCCGAGCCTGCGCCGCGTGGGCGCGTTGTGTCAGCCCGCTCGACGCGATCGAGGGAATGAAGGTGTTACTATCGACGCGCGTTAGAGCGAGCGCGACGTCGATTTCCGCGGCCGGTGAAAACAATCGCTTTTCACCCACCCTCGGTTTCAAGATTTGATCGCGCCTCCTTTCAACTGACTACGTTTCATACGAAAACACCGACTACACTAAAAAATTGCCCGCGCCGCGTCACACCCTCGAGTCCGCCGCGAACTCCCCGACGATCCGCGCACGCCGCTGCGCCAGCCGCGCCCGCCGCCGCCGCAGCGCCAACCCCGCGCACCCGAGACACATCACGCACATCGCCGCCGTCGCGTGCGAGAGGAAAAAGACCACCGCGCCGCGCGCCGACGCGAACGCGCTCCGCCGCGCGCCGCCGCCGCCGCCGCCGCCGAGTCCGAGTTCCTCCTCCACGTCGTCCCTCGCGACGCCCACCGCCGCGGAGATCGGATCCGTCCCTATCCTATCGCCGCGCGCCGCCGCCGCCGCCGCCGCCGCCGCCGCCTCCCCGCGCGCGCGAGGCATGAGCGCCAACGACACCACCGCGCCCTTCTCGTCCGACGCCTCGCCCTCTCCGACGGCGGGCTCGTACCCCGGCGCGGACGCGCGCACGCGCACCTTCCCCGCCGCGCACGGCCGCGCGTACTGCCCCGTGCCGTTCAGCGTGGAGAACGGCATCGCGGCGCCCTCCGCACCTCCCTCGCCTCGAGGCTCGATCGTCAGGACGACGCCGGGCCCGGAGATTGGCGCGCGCGTGACGGCGTCGACGACGACGCCGCTCACGGATTTCGCGCACGCGACGAGCGCCGTCGCGAGCATCGCGGGCGCGTGCTCGCGCCACAGCCGCTCCAACTCTCTCACCTCGGGCCACTTCACCTCGTTGACTTCGATCGTGAGCGCCATCGTGCCGGTGACGATGTAGTGCCAGTCCTGCATCCCGCCCCACAGCGGGTACCACGCGGCGCCGTTCGTGATCCCGCCTTTGAAGCGCTCCTCGTTCGGACGCCGCGACTTTCGCGCGATGCTCAGTTCCGCGGTCGCGGGGATCATTCGCCCTCGGTGCGCGGAGGCGTACGCGCTCGCCATCCTTCGAAACGCGGGGTCGTCAGGCGCGCGCGAGTACCGCGTCTTCCCGTCGTCGGTGCCGTCCCACGGGTAGTTGGCCACGAGCGCGCCCTCGTGGAAGTTGAGCGCGGCGGTGAGATTCGTCGCCCTGAGGGTCGAGGGTCCGTACGAAGCGACGTCGGGGTGGGGTTGAAAGGCGTCAGTTGAAGTTGAAAGGCGCCGAGGGCGGGGATTGAAAGCGAGGTGTGGGCGGAGAGAGACGATAGCAAAAGTCCTTAAGGATCGGCGTTCACCACGCCGACGCGGTCGTATGGGAACCAGTGTGAGATAGAACGCGCCTCGACCAACGCATCATCGCCGCCGTCTCCGGCTGCCGGCCGGCGGCGTCGTCGTCGTCGCCGCCGCCGCCGAAATCGCCGCGCTCGAGCTTTAACCCGCCGCGGAACTGATCCGGGAAGTCGCGGTTTAAGTCCACGCCGTTCGCGTTGTTCCGCGATCGCGTCGCGAACCCGTCCGGGTTCATCGTCGGCACGAAGAAGAGACGCGCGGACGCGACGAGCGCCGCCGCCGCCGTTAACGTCGCCGCGTCGTCGCCGTCGCCGCCGCCGCCGCCGACGCCGCGGTGCGCGTCGCAGAGCAGCCGCGCGAGTCTCAGCGCGAGCTCCCTCCCGACGGGCTCGTCGCCGTGCATGTTCGCGATGAACCCGAACGACGGCTTCGCGCCGCCGTTATCGCCGCCCGCGCCGGTCTTCGAGTTCGCCTTCTCCTCCGGGACTGCGATCTCGAGCACGGGCAGGTCGACCCCGCGGACGCTGCGTCCCGTGGACGACAGCGCGCTGATCCCCGCGCACGCGCCCTCGTGAAGCGCCCTCAGCGCCGCCGCGAGCTCTTCGTTCGTGCGGTACCTCCACTCCTCCCGCGTCGGGTCCGCGTCCGCGTCCGCGGCGATCGTCTGTTTCGTCCGCGGGACGGCGTCGGATCCGACGACGCCTCCGTCGGACGGTCTCGCGACGTCGACGGTCTCGAGCGCGTCCGCGCGCGCCGTCGCGGACGCGAGCAGCGCGACGGCGACGAGGACGAGGAGTCCTCGACGCGCTCGCGTCATCGCGGCGGCGTCGCGCGCGCGCGCGTCTGCCCGCGACCGCCGAGGTCGGCGCGCGTTTTCGCCGTCGGCCCATAACCTGCTTTTTTTTCGAAATCTCGAAAACGACAGCCGCGCGAGAGGGGTACCACTGATAAACGGTCCGCGACGCCGCGCGCGCGCGCCATCGTACGGCGCGCGGTGCACGACATCGACGCCGACGTCGCACACGACCGACGCGAACGTCGCGCTCGTTCCGTGCGTCACATCACCTTTGGCGAACGCGCGGCGGCGCTCGCGGCGATGGCCCCCCCCGTGACGGGCCCCGCGATGCCGTCCGCCTCCATCGCGTCGGGAGCGCCTCCCGCGACGCCGCATCACGCGAACGGCGCGACGCGGTTCGTGAACAAAGAGAACGCCGCGCCGCCGGGCAGCAGCGCGAAGGAGTACGGCGCGTTCGCGGCGACGCCGGGAGCGAAGACCAGCGCGGAGTCCGTCGCGGAGGTGCGCGCTCGGCCCGATCGACCGCCCCCGCGATCTCGTCGTTCGTTGCTCATTCCGTCACGACACGAAACGAAACGCGCGCGAACGCATCATCGCCCCTCGTCGCCGCCGTCCGACGCCGTCTCCCGCCCCGTCTCCTCGTCTCCCTCCCATCCACAGCGCGTCGAGCGAATGAAAGAGCGCGTCAGAGTCCTGAGCACCCCCGCGCGGCGCCAGGCCGCGGCGGAGAGCGCGGAGGCGACGCTCGCGGCCGCGTCGTGCGCGCAACCCCCCGGGGCGTCCGTCCCGCCGCAGCCGCCCGCCGTCCCCGCGGCGCCGCACGTCACGTTCGCCCCGGGCGTCGGCGGGACCCCGATGCCCGGGCAGCCATCCGCGGCGAGGACGCCGTACACCGCGAACAAGACCCCGGCCGCGGCGGCGTCGAACGGCGGCGGCGTCGGCGCTGGCGCGGGGATCGCGGGCGGGAGACGCCGCGTCTCCGTGGACGGATTGCTCACGGAGTATCTAAGAGCGCAGGGGTCCACGCCGCCGCATCTGCGCACGGAGCGCGAACAGAGAGTCGCCGCGCTGAGGGAGTGCCCGACCTCGGCGCAGATGTGGTGCGAGTTTTTGGAGGGAGAGGAGCTCGCGCTCGGGGACGAGACCATGAACGGCGGCGGCGGCGGCGGCGGGTACGGCGGCGGCTCGGGACGAAACGGCGTGTCGCTGTTTCGCCTCTACGAACACGCGACGCGGTCGCTGCCGCAAGTGTCGCGCAACGCGCCGTACGAGAAGCAGGGGCACTACCTGCGTCTGTATCTCGGCCTCGCGCGGCAGCAGATGGTGTCGAACATGGACGACGCGCGCGACACGTTCAAGTACCTCAAGTCCGAGGGGTTTTGGCAGCAGCACGGGATGTTTTGGACCGAGTGGGCGGCGTTTGGGTACCAGTACAAGGGCGAGGAGAAGGCTTTGAAAATTTTAACCAAGGGCGTCGCGGCGGGCGCGACGCCGATATCCATCGTGGAGGAGATGAAGCGCGACATCGAGCGCGGGTCGTACCAGATCGCCGCGCCGGGGGGTCTCGGCCGCGGCGGCGGGGATCGAACCGGCGGCGGAAGCATGGATCCGTACGAGCAACAGAGAGAGATGGTCATGGCGCAGCGGCGAGAGATGATGCTCGCGAGGGAACGCGAACGCGCGACGCGAGCCGCCGCCGACGCCGCCGCGGAGGAGCGCGCGCGCCTGGAAGCGACCGTGAGCATCCCGAAGATAGACCCCGCGGGTGGGTACGGCGGTGGGTACGCGTACATGAACGACGAGAACGCGCCGCCGCGTCAGAGGGCGCCGCCGTCCGTCGCGCCGAGGACGCCGGCGGCGGCGGCGGAGCCCGACGACGTCACGATGGAGATTTGCTCCGCGGATCAGGCGCGGCGGCATCACCCGCCGCCGCCGCAGCAGCAGCAACAGCGGCGCGCGGCGCATCAGCCCGCGGCGCCGGTCGTGGAGATGGAGGACGCGACCGTCGTGGTGGATTACGACGCCGCGCAGCAGCATCAGCGGGAGCAGCAGGCGCGGCTGCAGGCGCGGGCGGCGCGGCCGCAGATGCCCCGGTCGATATCCGCGCCCGCGGCGCCGGGGGCGACGGCTGCGGCTTCCGCCGCCGCGGCCCCCGCGGCGCCCGCGGCCGCGGCGGTGGACGAGAAGAAGAAGCGCGCGAAGATCAGAGAGAACTCCGAGATGGTCGTCGTCAGAGGCGTCAAGTACCTGAAGCTCGAGTGCGTCGGTCAGGGCGGCACGTGCAAGGTGTACAAGGTGCTGTGCCCGAAGCGCAAGACGTACGCGCTGAAACGCATCCGTCTGCAAGGGCGCGAGAAGGAGACCGTCGCCGGTTTCTTGGACGAGATTCGTTTACTGCAAAACCTGCGAGGGAAGCACAACATCATCCAGCTCGTGGACGCGGAAGTGTGCAAGAACGAGGGGTTGATTTACGTCGTCCTCGAGTACGGCGAAATCGACCTCGCGCGTTTGCTCTCCAAGCGCGAGAAACAACGCGCCAAGGAGCTGAAGGAGAAGGAGAAGGGTAAAGAAGGCGTCGACGCGGCGGGGACCGCGGGCGCCGCCAACGCCGCGAACAACGGCAAGAGCAACGCCGGGATGATCGACGACAACTTCCTGCGTCTGTACTTTGAGCAGATGGTCGAAGCCGTGGGGACGATCCACGAGCAAAAGATCGTGCACTCGGATTTGAAACCCGCCAACTTCCTCTTCGTCGAGGGCGCGCTCAAGCTCATCGACTTCGGCATCGCGAAGCAAGACACGTCGAAGAGCGACACGACGAACATCGTTCGGGACCACCAGGTTGGCACGGTGAACTACATGTCCCCGGAGGCGATCTTGAACGGGCAGCCGAGCGCGCTGGGCGGACCGCTGAAGGTTGGCAGGGCGAGCGACATCTGGTCGTTGGGGTGCATCCTATATCAGATGGTGTACGGGCAAACCCCGTTCGCGAGGATCACCGGGATGATTCCGAAGCTGCACGCGATCACGGATCCCAAGCACGTGATTCCGATGCCGCCGGTCGCGAACCCGCACCTCACGGATCTCATCTCGCAGTGCCTCGTGAGGCATCCGCATCACAGGATCACGATCGAGGGAATCTTGCGGCATCCGTTTTTGCGCCCGGCGGCGGCGGCGACGCCGTCGAAGAACGCGACGGAGGAGAAGCCCGCATCCGGTCTCAGCGCGCTGCAGCTGACCGCGCTTCTGGAGCAGATTCAGAAGCACGGCGCGGGCGTGGACGTCGGCGCGGTGACGCAGGAGGTGTTCCGTCAGATCGCCGCGGGGGAGACGAACGTGAGCGTGTCGCCGCTGTTGAGAAAGCACGCCAAGGCGCCCGCGGCGGCGGCGGAGGCGGAGACGGCGGCGGCGGGGACGGCGGAAACGGCCGCGGCGGCGCCGTTAACAGGGGAGCAGCCGGCGGCGCCGCCGAAGGAGCCGGCGGTGGTTGAGGAATCCTCCGTCCCGGCGGCGACGGACGCCGTGGACGCGATGCAGGAGGGTGTCGAGGCGATCAGCCTGAACGAGGCGTGACCGAAAACGACCGACGGGGGGCGGGGCGGGAACTCGGGAAGGGAACGAAAGTTTTCTGTTCGACACCGGCGCGAGCAGTATGATAGCAGTAAAAGGTTCTTTAACGACGACGACGACGTCTATCACATCGACGCACCACGACCCGCGATGCAACTCGATCACATCACGCGTCCATCGGCTTGAAGATCACGACGCGCTTGAACACCTCTCTGCTCGACACCTGGTCCCCCCCCGAGCCGTCCGCGTTTCGCGGCGTAAACGTCCGCTCGACGATCATCGTGTTCGCGTCCTCCAACGTCCGCTGCGTCGCCTCCCACCCCAACGGCGTGACGCTCTCCGTGAGGTGCACCTTCCCGCCCGCGCTCGGGTGGTCCTCGTACGACGTGTTTCGGAACACGCTGCCGCCCTCTTCGCCGAACAGCTCGCTGCCGCCTTTAAACGGCTCCTCCCACTCGCCGAGCGGGTAGACGATCGATCGGACGCCCTTGCCCGTGCCCGGGTCGGTAAGGACGCGGAACTCGCCCTCTTCCTCGCCCGTCTCTCTCCACTCTTGCTCGTACGGCGCGAGCGCGCGTTCGGCGGCTTTCTCGGGGGTGAGGCCGTGCGCGGCGAGGTACGCGGCCGCGTTGACGCTCTCTGCGTTGACGACGACGACGACGACGGGAGGGATCGGATTTTTTCAGGGTTAGGGTGGGGACGGAGTCGCGACGCGGGACGCGCGCGACCGCGCGGGCGATGGACGATCGCGGTGGTCGCGACGCGGACGCGGACGCGGCGCGTCGCTCGATCGATTGGCCGGGCGCGCGGCGGCTCACCCTCTGACGCGCGCGTCCACCTCCCGACGAAGCTCGGGACGTCGTCCGCGCTCGCCATGGCCGCGGCGACGCCGCGACGCGCGGTCGTCGTCGCGCGTCGAAGACTCCCTACGCGGCTCGACGACGCCCGCGAGACGCGCGAAACGGACGAGACGAGGACGCTGCGGGCGGCGACGCGTCCGAGCGCGTTCATGCGACGGGTGGCGTCTGCCGAGGGCGATGAATCGCGAGCGCGAGGCGGGCGACGGCTCGTCGTCCGCGCGGATGCGGAGTGGGACGACGAAAGCGAACAGAAACTCCGACACGTCATCACGGCCAGAGGACGCTAACAATCCATCCGACGCGGCGCCTCGCCGTCCGTCGTCACTCTCGGTCGCACGCGTCCCACGACAATGTCCGCATTCACGCTCTCCTCCTCCTACGCCGTCGCGAACGCGTCCGCGCTCGTCAAGAGCCGCGGCGTCAAGGTGCGCGTCGTCCGCGCGCCGTCGTCGTCGTCCCTCGTCCACCGCGCCGAGCGACTTCTCCGCCTCGCGCTTCGCGGCGTCGACGGGGTGGAGTTGAAAGGCGTCAGTTGAAGTTGAAAGGCGCCGAGGGCGGGGATTGAAAGCGAGGGATGGGCGGAGAGAGACGCCGGGAAAAGTCCTTAAGGATCGGCGTTCACCACGCCAACGCGGTCGTATGGGGACCAGTGTGCAATAGAACGCACCTTCGCGCGATCGATCGATCCGATCGAAAAGCGCCCCCCGATCGCGACGCGATCTGATCGCGCGTGTCGGAGCGATCCTCGACGCCCGCCGCTGACCCCCCCCATCATCGTTCGCCTCCGCGTATCACGCAGGCCCGCGCGTCCCGTCGCGCCGCGATCGCGCCCAAGGTGCGTCTCGCGTCCCTAAACCCGCGCGTCCCGTCCCGGTCTCCGCCCCGCCCGACCGCGTCGCCTCGAAGCGCGTCGGATCGATCAGATAGCGAGGGGAAGGAACAGATAAAACAGAAGCGCCGCTCCGATCGCCGCGATTCGATTCCGCCGCGATCGATCGTCCCGGCCGCCCCTCCCCCCCCCCCCCGCCGCCGCCGTCCCCTCACCGATCATCCAACCTCCGCCCCACCCCATCCCACGCAGGCCGCGGTCAAGGTCGGCGACGCCGCGCCGGACTTCACCCTCATGGGCCCCGGGTTCGAGCTCACGACGCTGTCGAAGCTCAAGGGCCAAAAAGTCTGCCTCGCTTTCTTCCCCGCCGCGTACAGCGGCGACGCCGACGGCGGCTGCGAGTGCCAGCTCGGCGCGCTCAAGTCAATCTCGGAGACGGACGGCGTCACTGTGCTCGGCATCTCCAAGGACACGCCGTTCACGATGGCGCCGTGGAGCGCGAAGGTTGGATTCACGTGTCTCTCCGATCCGTCGCTCGCGACGTCCGAGAAGTACGTCGGGACGTTCGACCTCGGGAAGTTCCTCGACGACATCGACGTGTCCACGAACTTCGCGCCGTACGTGACGTCGAACCGCGGGTGCGTGGTTTTGGACGAGACCGGGAAGGTCGTGTACGTGTGGAACTCGCCGGGGGAGCCCGGGATGTTGCCGGACACGACGGAGATTCAAGCCGCGCTCGGGATCGGAAAGACGAACTTCGCGTGAGCTGAGCGAGCGGCGACGACGACGACGTGAAGAGGAAGGGCGCGATCGCGACGAGCGGCGCGCGCGTGTTTTAATAACATGAAAAAGTATATGAAGAAGAAGACTCGTTCGTTCGTTCGTTCGTTCGTTCGTTCATAACACACGCGTTCTCTACACGTAGTCGTGACATGGTCACCATCCATCGGGGTATCACGTGTAAGATTAGATTAGTTGGGGCGGCCACTGGGGCAGCCGTTCGCTCGCGCCCACTGCAGCACCTCCAGGTGGCCGCCTTCCGCGGCATTAGTGCAAGTCCACTCGTCCCACGGACATCCGTTCGCTCGCGCCCACTGCAACACCTCCAGGTGGCCGCCTGCCGCGGCATAGGCGCAAGGATCCTTGTTCCACGGGCAGCCGTTCGCGCGCGCCCACTGCAGCACCTCCAGGCGGCCGCCTTTCGCGGCGTAGGCGCAAGTAACCACGTCCCACGGAGCGCCGTTCGCTCGCGCCCACTGTAGCACCTCCAGGTGGCCGCCTTCCGCGGCATCGCGGCAAGTCCACTCGTTCCACGGAGCGCCGTTCGCTCGCGCCCACTGCAGCACCTCCAGGTGGCCGCCGCTCGCGGCTCCGGCGCAAGTCCACTCGTCCCACGAGCAGTCGTTCGCGCACGCCCACTGCAGCACCTCCAGGTGGCCGCCACTCGCGGCCTGGGCGCAAGTATGCGTGTTCCACGGGCAGCCGTTCGCGCGCGCCCACTGCAGCACCTCCAGGCGGCCGCCTTTCGCGGCATCGGTGCAAGTCCTCACGTCCCACGGAGCGCCGTTCGCGCGCGCCCACTGCAACACCTCCAGGTGACCGCCGTGTGCGGCTCCGGCGCAAGTCCCCTCGTCCCACGGACATCCGTTCGCGCGTAACCATTGCAGCATCTCAAGGTGGCCGCCTCTCGCGGCCCTGGTGCAAGCACCCTCGCCCCACCGACATCCTCGTTCCTTCGCTCGCGCCCACTGCAGCATAATCAAGTGCCCGCTTTTCGCGGCTCCGGTGCAAGTCCACTCGTCCCACGGGCACCCTCGTTCCTTCGCCCATTTCGCGACCTCCAGATTCCCATCCTCCGCGATGCACATGAACGTCTTCGCGTTCCACGGACACCCTTGCTCCTTCGCCCACGCCAGCCTGCCGACCGACCCGACGAAGTTCGGCACCCTCGCGAGCTCTCTCCTCACCGCCGCGAGGTCGTTGACCTCGCCGACGGACGACGTGAAGACGGCGTCGCGCGTGCTCCTGCTCACCAGCGCGAGCACCGCGAGGTCACCGCCGTCGAACCGCGAGAGCACGTGCTCGGTGAAGACATCTCGCGCGTCCGCGGCGAGTCGTTCCAGGAGTGGGGGCAGGGCGATATCCTCGTTCGCGTCCATCTCACCCTCGGGCGGTGCACGAGAGCGTGCGGCGGCGTTGCGGGAGTGTGGACCGGCGACAGTTTCGAGGTTCCGAGGGATGACAGACCGACGCGACGCGACGGACCGTGGAATTCGACGAGACACGTCCTTGGTTTCAAATGGGTGAAAACGCGTCGTTGACCCATTTTCTCGAAGCAGTTGACCGGCATCGGGGCGAAATTGACCGGGAAGCAGAAATGCCACCGGTCAGTCACGCCCTCTCCATCAGCTGCCCTCCTTCATGAACGCGGACTCGCCGAGCGACCGTCCCTCTTTTCGACGCGCTCTCTCGACGTGTTCGACGCGCGCCATGGGTAAGACTCAGGATGTGGTCACTCGCGAGTACACCATCAACCTCGCCAAGGCGGTCCACGGCGTCACGTTCAAGAAGCGTGCGCCCCGTGCGGTGTCTGCGGTGCGTCCTCCGGCTTTTTTTCTTCCCGCGAGCGCGCGGGATGGACGATTTCGAGCCCTAGGCATCCCGCGCGACGCGTCGCGCGCGACGCTCGCGACGCCCGCGACGCGCGCGTCGCGCCGTGGACGTCGTGCACGTCCCCACGGCGCCGATCGAGCGGTCGCATCGCGTCGCGGGCGACCGCCGCGCGCGCTCGTCCGGCCGCGTCTCTCGCCTTTTATTTCCCGCATCGTCCCGCCCACGCCGAGTCCGCCGCTGACCCCATCGCTCCGTTCTCTCGACGACCTCAGGTGAAGAAGTTCGCGCAGAAGGTCATGAAGACGTCCGACGTGCGCGTCGACGTCAAGCTCAACAAGCACATCTGGTCCAAGGGCATCCGTAACGTGCGTTCCCGCGTCGACGCCCCGTCCCCGCGCGGCATCCGTCGCTAGGGTTTGCGCTCGTTTTTTCTTCTCTCGTCGAGCATTCCATCATCCGTCGACTCGCCGCGGATCTGACGCTCGCCTCCCCCCATCCTCCGCCTCTCCTCCTCTCCAGGTGCCCCGCCGTATTCGCGTTTCCATCTCCCGCAAGCGCAACGACGACGAGGACGCGGCGGTGCGTCGAATCACCTAGCTTTCTGCGAGCTCGCCTCTCGCCCCCGCGCGCGTCGAGTCTCACCTCGCGCGAGCTGTCGCCGCCGTCGCTGACCTCTCTCTCCCTTCCCCCCCGTTTCGATCCCGTCGTAACAGGAGGACCTCTACTCCTACGTGACGGTGGCTGACGAGTCCCAGGGTTTCTCCGGGCTCGGCACCAAGGTCGTGGACGACGTCTGAGCGCGCGGCGGCGGTGGGTTGTCAACTTAGTGGGGGTAAACTTTAGGGGGCCGAGTCTCCTCTCCGCGGCGTCGGGGGGTGGGCGCGGTCGCCACCAGAAAACTCTGGGCGTCGGGACGGGTTTTGTAATGCGACGGTTCCTTTCGCTCTACGTGTCGTACCGTGACGCGCGTTTCGTACGGCGTCTCTCATCACTCGCGAGCCATCGTCGTCAGTCTCAGCCCAAAAGCTCGCTCGTCCAACAACAACATCCGTTGTTCGCGTTTTCCCCAGTTCAGTTCGCGTCGCGCGAGCACACGGACGCGATGCCGAACTCGCGCGCGTTCCTCGACATCGACCTCGACGACCACCGAGCGAAGTACGCGCGCGCGGCCGCGTTCGTGGAGGCGACGGACCTCCGCTACGGGTTCAGCAGCAAGGAGATCGCGGAGCTCGGCGGGAGCGAGAGGGCGCGCGTCGCGGAGCTGTACGAGAACGACTTCGACTGGAGCGGGAGAGGGCCTATCGAGGTCGAGCCCGCGGCGGAAGAGAGACTCGTCATCGAGCTGTACGACGACAAGGCGCCGCTGGCGGTGGAGAACTTCAAGGCGCTGTGCACGGGGGAGAAGGGCGTGAGCAAGAACTGCGGGGTGCGTCCTTCGGCTCTCCCCCCTTCGCTTCCCCCTCGGCGTTCGTTCATCGTTTCTCGTTTCCTCCGCGCTCATCAGATCGATTGACTCGTTCGTCCCCGCCCCATCCCCCACCTCCTGCTCCTCCCTCAGGTCGCGTACCACTACAAGGGCGTGCGGTTCCACCGCGTCGTGAAGGGGTTCATGATGCAGGGCGGCGACTTCGCGATGCAAAACGGCAGCGGCGGTGAATCCATCTGGGCGAAAAAGTTTAAAGACGAGAAGGACGGCTTGAAGCTCAAGCACGACGCCAGGGGCGTGCTCTCCATGGGGAACACCGGGAAGAACAGCAACGGGTCGCAGTTCTTCATCACCTTCGCGCCGTGCAAGGCGCTGGACGGGAAGCACGTCGTGTTCGGGAAGGTGATCGAGGGGTTCGGCGTGCTGGACGCGATCGAAGCGTTGGCGGCGGCGAGCGGGGGGGTCACCGAGGAGCCAACCGCGCCCGTCGTCGTCGCGGACTGCGGGGTGTTATAGCGCGGGGTGTTATAGCGCGGGGACCCTAGATAGCCTAGCGAGCGGAGAATGGTGTCGATGTCATCGAGTGACGTGCGGTACGGTGATACGTCAGTCGTCTTTTATCGTATTAAAACAGACAGAGTGAAGAACAGAATAGAGTCGCGCGCGGCCGTCCTCGCGGCGGCGGCGGCGAAATGAAAAATGTCGCGGGCTATTTACAAGTAGCGTACAGCGTCGTGGTCGTCAGGCGGCGTCTTCTACGCTCCGTCGTCGGCGATGTCCTCGACGATGACGTCATCGTTCGCGATCGCCTTGGTCTTCGCGCCCGCCGCGTCCGGCGTGCTCGGACCCGCGGCGACGGGCGTCGCCGCCGGAAGCGCCGCCGGCGCGTCCGCGGAGACATCCACGACCACCTTCGCCGGCGCGCTCGGCTTCTTCGCTACGACCGTGAGAATCCCGTCCGCGACGTGCGCGCGGACGGTGCCGCGGTCGATCCGCGACGACACCGTGGTCGCGAAGCTGTATCTGCGGCGGCCGAGCGCGGTCTCGCAGTCCGCGCGCGCGCGAAGCGTCCCGTCGGCGTCGACGTCCATCGCGAAGTCTTCCGCGCGCGCGCCGGGCACGGCGCGGCGCACGAGGCACACCATCTCGTCGGCGTCGGCGTCGGCGTCGTCGGCGTTCTTCTCGTTCTTCTTCTTCTTCTTCTCAGCGTCCTCGCCGTCGGCGTCGGCGAGGAGCGGCGCGTCCGGGGAGACCGGCAGCGTCAGCGGCGACGGCGTCTCCCGGCGCACGCGGATCGTCAGCACGCCGTCGGCGCATCGCGCGGAGACCGCCGCCGCCGCGTCGCCGAGCGAGTACTCGCGCGTGAACGTCCCGCGCGTCTTCGAGACGCCCCGAACGACGAGCCGTTCCGTCGGCTTATGGCGCGTGATCTTGACGTCGCTCGCGCGGAAGCCCGGGACGTTGATGACGATGTCGCGGTCGGCGGCGGAAGCGCGCTTCTTCTCGTCTTCCTCCGCCTCCGCGGCGCCGGCGGCGACCTCGACGAGCTCCTCCGTCGGCGGAATCTTCGGGATGACGATCCGCAGGACGCCGTCGATGCACGACGCGGCGATGCCGCTCGCGTCGATGAGGCCGGAGGCCAGCGCGAGGTCGGTCTTCACGCGCGGGTGCGTCTTTGAGCGCACGCTGAGGACGCCGCCGCGCGCGCCGTTCGGTCGAGCGCAGATCTCGATTTCGGACGCGGCGACGCCCGGGACGAGCGCGGTGACGAGGTAGCCGCGATCGGTCTCGGAGATCTCGAACACGTCGTCGTCGGTGTTCTCGCCGCCGGCGTTCACGTAGTGATGAAAGAACGGATGGTCGATGAGGTTCACGTGGCGTCGGCGTCGCTGCGCCGGGCGGTGATGATGATGATGATGATGCCAGAAATCTCGCCCGAGGGCGTCGAACGGGGAGACGAAGACGTCGAAGGGTCGAGCGAAGAGCGCCATGGGGATGTTGCCTGAGTGCGTGCGGTGCTTCTTGTGCGTGTAGAGGTTCGTTTGCGTCGCCTCGAAGGGGACGGTGTGTGCGGTTCGGTTGCGGGTGTTCGCTGTGCGCGTGTGGAATGCCGCGCGATGCGAGCGTTTCCGAAACTTATCGAACCCGCCGAAACCGAACCGGCCCCCGAAACGCGCCACGAGGCGGTTTCGAAACTTCTCGATGAACGTGGACGTTCACCGAAGCGATCTTCGCGGACCTTCGTCTAAACTCGCGTTTCATCGGGGGAGCGCGAAAGGCATCTCGAGTCCAAATCGTAAAATGTAGCCTTTATATTTCTTAAAAATGGAAACGGTTCCATCGGAGAAATCCCCCACGAGAATTCGTGCGGCCACCTCACAGTTAAAGATCGAGCCCTGGTTTACCAGGACTTGCCAACCCAGCTTCAGCGATGAAGCGCGGTGAACTGACCCTTGACACCGATCAAGGGGACGTAGCTCAATTGGCAGAGCGCTCGCTTCGCATGCGAGAGGTACGGGGATCGAAGCCCTGCGTCTCCAATTACCTTTTGCTTTTCGTATGCGAACCACCCAGGCGGGCAACGCGCGCGTACTACGTGCAGGGCCAGTGCGGGCCAGCCATCGTTTTGGTG
>Ga0181560_10000523_pt1 | contig 34882 bp, 24 predicted proteins | sample 011ome_20_FD_133751 | JGI IMG/M metagenome (GOLD analysis project Ga0181560, IMG submission 133751) | Coastal salt marsh microbial communities from the Groves Creek Marsh, Skidaway Island, Georgia - 011509CT metaG (megahit assembly) | ecosystem: Environmental > Aquatic > Marine > Intertidal... | reverse complement strand
GACACGACTCCCCCTTCTCCGCGTCCCTCCACACCTTGCTCACCGCGGCGAGCCTGACGCGATCTTCCGGGTCCGTAAGGTGCGAGAGCACGACGGCGGCGACGTTCTCGGGGATACTGTTGAAGCCGGAGCTCGAGTGCGTCCGCATGGCTCGGATCTGAGCGTGCGGCCGGCGGAGGGGGCGCGGGAAAGTGGGCGTCGTTGCTTTCTTTACCTCAACTGAACTTGAAAAACTCTGGAAAAACTTCGTCCATGTGCGTGCTAACAGCAGCAGTCCAGCTGTGTTCACTCACTCGCCTCGCGCGCGCGCCACCGCGAGCCCCCCCCCCGCCGAGCATGGGAGCGTGCGCCGCCCGCCCGCGTCGGATCGTCGCCGCCGCCGCCGCCCCCGCCGACGCGATCGGCGTGGACGTGGACGCGAACCTCGCGCGCGCGATACTCGCGAGCGCGCCGTGCCTTCGAACGCGGTCCGCGCTCGCGCAAGTCTCGCGCGCGTTCGCCGCCGCCGCGAGGGACGTCGCGTCCCTGCCCGCGACGCTCGATCTCGACGGCGCCGACGCCGCGCGCGCGCGCGCCGCGGCGCGGTCGATCGACGACGCGATATTCGCCACCCTCCCGCGCGCGACGCTCGAGAACGTCCTCCGCGCGCGCCCGCTCGAGCTCGAACGACGCGTCGCGCTCTTCGCCGCGTTCTGCGGCCGCGTCGACCTCCTGAAGACGCTCCGTCGCCGCGGCGTCGCGCTCGACGCCGACGTCTGCGCCGCCGCGGCGACCGGCGGGCGCGCGGACGTCCTCGCGTGGCTCGTCGAGCGCGAGGGCGCGGCCGCGGCGTGGGACGTTCGCGTCTGCGCGCTCGCGGCGCGTCACGGCCACCTCGACGTCTTGCAGTACGCGATAGAGCGCGACTGCCCGTGCGACGCGTCGCACGTCCGCGTCCTCGCGCGCGAAGGGATGCACACGGACGTCGTCTCGTGTCTCCGCGTGATGGGCGTGTGGACGAAGGTCCCGGAGCGAGGGAGGGACCTCGTGCGTCGAAAGGCGCTCGCACCGCCGCCGCCGCCGCCGCCGCCGCGGGGGGGAGGGGCGACTTTCACGGGCTCGAGGGGCGTCGCCGCCGGGTCCGGGTCCGCGCCGCCGACGCCGCGGCTCGCGCGGTGGCAGCCCGAGCTCGTGCGCGCGGTCGCGCTCGCGGTCGCGGTCTTCGTCGGCGCCGCGCTGGTCTTCGCCGCGGTGATCGTCGCGGCGGTGGTGCGCGCGTTCGTGCCCGTCGTTGGCGTCGCCGCCGTCGCCGCCGTCGCCGCGGACGCGGCGGAGTGGCGCGCGGAGACGATGGCGAACGGCAGCGCGGGGACGGCGGGGGTTGGGACGACGACGGCGACGGTGACGACGGCGGCGGCGACGCGAAGCGTCTGAACGTGCGCGCGCGAAACGAGACGAGACGACGACGGCGGTAGAGTATTCTGTGTACGACACGCAATTTTCCTGACCTCGACGTGCCGCGCCGTGGTCTCGCTGCGCTGATGAGCGCCGATCGCAGCTGCGATCGCGTGACTGATGAAAGCACGCCCGACCGCGGTTCAGACGCCATTCGGGCCTGCGAAGGCGCCGGGTCGAGCAGCTCCGTCGACCCGAGCACCATGTCCGTGATCGATCGGTTCCCGCACTCCACCGCGGAGCTTCGGCGGGTGAAGGCGGTGCAGTTCGGCGTCCTGAGTCCCGAAGAGATCGTGCGTCCCTCGGCGATCGCTCCCGATCTTGCGATTTCGTCCTCGCCGTTCAGCGACAGCGATCGCGAGGAAAAAAATAGGGTTCGCTCGCTCCCTCCCTCGATCGCGCGCGCTGATCCCCGTGCCCTTTCCCTCGCCTCTCCGTCCAACAGCGCAAGATGTCCGTGTGCGAGGTCGAGACCGCGGAGACGTACGAAAAAGGCCGACCGAAGCGCGGAGGCTTGTCCGACCCGAGGATGGGAACGATGGACCGCAGCATGACGTGCGAGACGGACGGCATGGACAGTAAGGACACGCCGGGGTACTTTGGGCACCTGGAGCTCGCGAAGCCGGTGTACCACCACGGGTTCATCAATAACGTCGTCAGAGTGCTGCGCTGCGTCGGGTACTCGAGCTCGAAGCTTCTTCTGGACAAGGTGCGCGTTCGCGAGCGCGCGTCCGCGAATTAGTTTTTCCCGCCGTCCAGCCGCCGAGGCGTCGCTCCGCCGCAGGATCGCGAGGCGCCCGCGCGGGCGCGATCGCGCGCGTGATCCGCCCGGCGCGCGGCGCGCGCGGCCGCGCGATGGCGTCCGCGCGTCTGTGGGATCCCCCGAGCGCGAGCTCGCCCGGATTCGACCGCCGATCGCGCCTCGCGCGCGGCGCGTCGCGGCCCGCCCGCGGACGAATTCGTCGTCGCTCGCGAGAGCATCTCGCAGTCTGATGAAATCAATCACTCACGCGTCGTGCTCACCCTCTCTCGTCCCTCCCCGCGACCACGACAACAACAACAGAACGACGACCCGCGGTTCGTGGAGATCATGAAGATCCGGAACCCGAAGCATCGACTGAAGAAGTTCGCGGACACGTGCAAGACGAAGAAGATCTGCCCGAGCACCGGGACGCCGCAGCCGCAGTACCGCCTCGACGGCATGAAGATAACCGCGGAATTCAAGGTATCGGCGGATGAGGAAGACTCGGGGATGATGTCCTACGGCGGCGAGCGCAAGATACAAGTCACCGCGGAGATGGCGCTAAATATATTAAAGAACATCAGCGACGAGGACTGCATCGCGTTGGGTTTATCCCCCGAGCACGCGCACCCGTCGTGGTACATCTTACAGGTGCTGCCGGTGCCGCCGCATCCGGTGCGGCCGTCGGTGGCGTTCGACGCGTCCACGCGCTCAGAGGACGACCTCACGGTGAAACTCATGGAGATCGTGCGGATGAATAAGAACCTGCAGAAACAGGAGATGAACGGCGCGCCGCAGCACGTCATCGGCGAGTTCACGGAGCTTCTGCAGTATCACATCATGACGTTTATGGACAACACCGTCGCGGGACAGCCGAGGTCGCTCACGAGGAGCGGTCGCCCGATCAAGTCCATCTCCGAGCGTCTGAAGGGTAAGAACGGGCGCATTCGCGGGAACCTCATGGGCAAGCGCGTGGACTTCTCCGCGCGCACGGTGATCACCCCGGACCCGAACTTGATGCTCGACGAGCTCGGCGTCCCGTGGAGCATCGCGTTGAACATGACGTACCCGGAGATGGTGACGCCGTATAACATCGAGCGGCTTCGGAAGCTCGTGGAGAACGGGCCGCACCCGCCGCCCGGGGAGACGGGGGCGAAGTACATCATCCGCGAGGACGGGCAGCGGTTGGACTTGAGGTTCCTGAAGAAGGAGTCCGATAAGAGACTGGAGTACGGCTACAGGGTGGAGCGGCACATGATCAACGGGGATTGCGTGCTGTTTAACCGGCAGCCGTCGCTGCACAAGATGTCCATCATGGGTCACCGCGTCCGGATCATGCCGTACTCGACGTTCCGAATGAACATCTCCGTGACGCCGCCGTACAACGCGGACTTCGACGGCGACGAGATGAACATGCACCTGCCGCAGTCGTTGGAGACGAGGGCGGAGGTGCAGGAGCTCATGATGGTGCCGAAGATGATCGTGTCCCCGCAGGCGAACAAGCCGGTGATGGCCATCGTGCAGGACACCCTCCTCGCGTCGCGCTTGATGACGAAGCGCGACACGTTCATCAAGAAGGACGTGTTCATGAACATCCTGATGTGGCTCGAGAACTGGGACGGGAAGGTGCCGAAGCCGGCGATCTTGAAGCCCGAGCCGCTGTGGACGGGGAAGCAGGTGTTCACGATGTTTCTTCCGGACGTGTCGCTCACGAAACAGAGCGCGTGGGCGAAGGATAACGACCCGCACGACTTCTCCGTGGAGGACACGGGCGTCCGGATCGAGAAGGGCGAGCTCATCACGGGCATCTTGTGCAAGAAGACGTTGGGATCCGGCGGCGGCGGGCTGATTCACGTGATTTGGGAGGAGTGGGGACCGACCGCCGCGCGCGGGTTCGTGTCGCAAGTCCAGTGGCTCTTGAACTACTGGCTCCTTCAGCACGGGTTCACGATCGGCATCTCGGACACGATCGCGGACGACGGCACGATGAACTCGATCAACGACACGATCACCAAAGCGAAGCAGGACGTGAAGGAGGTGATCGCCCTCGCGCAGACGAACGCGCTCGAGCTCCAGCCGGGGATGACGATGCAGCAGTCGTTCGAGCAAAAGGTGAACCAGATTTTGAACAAGGCGAGAGACAACGCGGGGAACTCCGCGCAAGGCTCGCTGGACGACACGAACAACGTGAAGATGACCGTCACCGCGGGGTCCAAGGGATCGTTCTTGAACATCTCGCAGATGATCGCGTGCGTCGGGCAGCAAAACGTCGAAGGGAAGCGGATCCCGTTTGGATTCGACGGTCGATCGTTGCCGCACTTCACCAAGGACGACTACGGCCCGGAGAGCCGCGGGTTCGTCGAGAACTCGTACCTCAGAGGGCTCACGCCGCAGGAGTTCTTCTTCCACGCCATGGGCGGCCGTGAAGGGCTCATCGACACCGCGGTGAAGACGTCCGAGACGGGGTACATCCAACGCCGGCTCGTGAAGGCGATGGAGGACATCATCGTCAAGTACGACGGCACCGTGCGAAACTCCGCCGGGGACGTGATTCAGTTCCTCTACGGCGAAGACGGCATGGACGCGACGTACGTGGAGTCGCAGAAGATCGACACGCTGAGGCACGACAAGGAGAAGTTCAAGCGAACGTTCCACCTCGACCCGGACGAGCCGAACTTTGGGAAAGGCTGGATGTCCGAGGCGCAGGCGAACGACCTCGCGAACAGCGTGGAGAAACGCGCGCTTCTCGAGGCGGAGTGGGAACAGCTCAAGCTCGACCGCGCGGAGCTTCACAAGGTGATGACGACCGGGGATCCGTCCGTGCACCTCCCGGTGAACTTGAAGCGGATCGTGTGGAACGCGCAGAAGAACTACGGGCTCGTGAAGGACACTTCCGCGCCCGGTCGGGAGCGCGACGAGCTCCAAGCCGTCAACGTGATCGAATCCGTCCGGAGCATGCTCAACGGCCTCACCGTCGTGCCGGGCGGGGACGAGTTATCCCTCGAGGCGCAGAGGAACAGCACCATCCTGTTCTTCGCGCTCGTGCGATCGACGCTCAGCGCGAAGCGCGTCATGAAGGACTTCAAGCTCTCCCCCGCGGCGTTCAACTGGGTCGTCGGCGAGGTCGAGTCCCGGTTCAAGATGGCGCTCGCGCCCCCCGGGGATGGCATCGGCACCGTCGCCGCGCAGTCCATCGGCGAGCCCGCGACGCAGATGACCCTCAACACGTTCCACTTCGCCGGTGTATCCGCGAAGAACGTGACCCTCGGCGTCCCGCGTCTGAAGGAGATCATCAACATCGCGAAGAAGATCAAGACGCCGTCGCTCACGGTGGCGCTGCGTAAGGACCTCGCGGGCGACCGCGCGATGGCGAAAAACGTGCAAGCGAGCTTGGAGTACACGACGCTTCACAGCGTCGCCGCGGTGAGCGAGATTTACTACGACCCGGACCCCACGGACACGGTCATCGAGGAGGACAAGGAGTTCGTTCGCGCGTACTACGAGATGCCGGACGAGGAGGTGGACCCGGCGCGGATGTCTCCGTGGGTGCTGAGGATCGAGCTCAACCGCGAGATGATGGTCGATAAGAAGCTGCTCATGGCGGATATCGCGGAGCGCATCAACGAAGACTTCCAGGACGACCTGTCGTGCATCTTCAACGACGACAACAGCGAGAAGCTCATCGTGCGGATCCGCATCATGAACAGCGAGCTCGAGAAGGAGCAGGGCGCGAGCCAGACCGAGGACGAGGTCTTCTTGAAGCGTCTGGAAGCGCAGCTGCTCAACTCGCTCGCGTTGCGCGGGATTCCGGATATCAAAAAAGTCTTCATCCGCGAGGCGAACACGATGGGCCTGGACCCGGAGACGGAGACGTACGCGAAGAAATCGGAGTGGATGCTCGACACCGAGGGCGTGAACCTCCTCGAGGTGATGAACCACGAGGACGTGGACTTCACGCGGACGACGTCGAACCACCTCATCGAGGTGATCCAGGTCCTGGGCATCGAGGCGGTGCGAAACGCGCTTCTGAAGGAACTCAGAGGCGTCATCGAGTTCGACGGCTCGTACGTCAACTACCGCCACCTCGCGATCCTCGTCGAGGTGATGACGTACCGTGGGCACTTGATGTCGATCACCAGGCACGGGATCAACCGCGTGGAGACCGGGCCGCTCATGCGCTGCTCCTTCGAGGAGACGGTGGACATCTTGATGGAAGCCGCCGCGTTCGCGGAGCGCGATCGCATGTCCGGTCTCTCCGAGAACATCATGCTCGGGCAGTTCTGCCCGCTCGGGACGGGCGAGTTTGGCCTGCACCTGAACGAAGACGTCCTGAAAGAGGCCGTGGACTTGGATCTCACCACGCACTCCGCGGACGCTCTCGGCGCGGGGACGACGCCGGCGAGAGGCACGACGCCCGGCGGGGTGGGGTCCGCGTCGCCGTCGTTTTTGTTATCCCCGCAGGCGCACGCGAGTCCCTTCGACGACACGATGCGGTTTTCGCCGTACACCGAGGGCGGAGGCGGCGGCGGCGGCGGCGATGGGATGGGGTTCTCGCCGACGTCTCCCGGGTACAGCCCGACGAGTCCGGCGTACAGCCCGACGAGTCCGGCGTACAGCCCGACGAGCCCGGCGTACAGCCCGACGAGCCCGGCGTATTCGCCCACATCTCCGGCGTACTCGCCGACATCGCCGGCGTACAGTCCGACGTCGCCGGCGTACAGCCCGACCTCTCCGGCGTACAGCCCGACGTCGCCGGCGTACAGCCCGACGTCGCCGGCGTACTCGCCGACGTCTCCGGCGTACAGCCCGACGTCGCCGGCGTACAGCCCGACGAGCCCGGCGTATTCGCCGACGTCTCCGGCGTATTCGCCGACGTCTCCGGCGTACTCGCCGACGTCGCCGGCGTATTCGCCGACGTCGCCGGCGTACAGCCCGACCTCTCCGGCGTACAGCCCGACCTCTCCGGCGTACTCGCCCACGAGTCCGCAGTATTCGCCCACTTCCGTGGGCTTATCTGACGTCGAAAACGCTCCGACGCGGTCGCCCACCTCGCCGCAGTACTCGCCGACGGAGGGCGCGTTCTCGCCGATGGAGACGACGGAGAAGGAGGAAGAAGAATAAACTTGACGCGCCGGCGCCGCGCGACGACAACACATAGAAAACAAAAAACCGATTCATCAATAATAGAAACGATACACGCGAGCGACTTAACGAGCGAACGAACGAACGAACGAACGAACGAACGAACGATCGCGTGTGGTAGTCGTATCATTACACCGCGTCGAGTCGTCGTCAAGGATACTCCTCGTCCGGGATGATGGGTTTCGAGAATCTCATCGTGTCCGGCCGGCCGCATCGCTCCATCACCACGTTCTCCTCCACCGTGTCCGGCATCGCCGCCGCGATCGTCCGCCGCAGCAGCAGCTCCTTGCTCCGCTCCACGCGCGGCGGCTCCAACAGCGGCTCGTACGCGTAGATCGCGCCCTGCTTATACTTCTTCGCGAGCTCCACGACCGCGGCCCGCGCCGCCTCCGCCTCCTCCGGCGTGTACGCCAACACGAATCCGTCCTCGCGCCAGTCCTCCGCGAACCCGAACGCCTTCCACCACGTCCGCGGCTTGGGGTCCAACGTCTCCAGGTCCTTCTCCATCCTCGCGTTCGCCGCTTTGTTCGCCTCGATGTCCGCCTTCTCGCCCATCGGGTTAAATCCCGTGAGCGCGAACAGCCGCGTCTGCGTCACCGTCCGCGGGAACAGCAGCGGCCACTCAAGCGGCTCCCACTTCGGCGGGCGGCTCGAGATGGGTCGCAGGTACAGCGTCACGTGTGGCATCTCCGTGACGTCGGTCCATCCGTCGTACGCGCCCGCCCAGAGCTGCTTCAAAATCTCGACCTTGCGCCCGGGAGGGAACATGAGCTCCTCGTCGTCCACCCAGTACGGGGGCTTGCCCGCGGCGCCCTCCGGGGGGCCGCTCGCCGCCATCGTGCGCGTCGTCGAGGGGCCTTGCGACGATCGCCGCCGCGAGGGGGATCGCGATCGCGCGAGGGGCGACGACGCGACGCCGCGACGGAGCGCGACCGCTGAAGAGCTCGCCGCGAGGAGGCCGGCGACGACGCCGAGCGCGAGAGCTCGCGGGCGGCACGAAGAAGCGGCGAGCGCGGCGGATCGAACAGACGTTGGGGCTGTCCTCGTCGACAGGCGCGCCAGCATGCGCGGCGTGTTGTGATTCACGTCTTCGCCCGACGCGAGAAAGTTCTGAGAAAGTTCCTTCGAAGCGCGCAGACGACAGACACCTGCCACAGACCAACAGACGCGGACGACTCTTCTGGTTTTCGGCGGGACGGCGACGGGTCCTAAGCACCGCGAATGAACGAACGAGCGCGATACGTCGCGCGCGCACACAAACGCTACCGCATCCTAGCTAGTCGTGCTCTCTACCCACCGGCGCGTCGGCCCGGCGCGCGCGTCGCCCACCCCCGCGCTTCGCCTCCGCCCCGCCCCCGCCGCCGCCGCCGCCGCGCGCGCCGGCCCCACCCTCGCCTCGTCCCACGGCCCGTTGATCTGCGCCTTGTACCGCATCATGCGCACCAGCATCCTCGGCGCGACGTGCGCGATGAAACACGCGACGCACGCGTACGCCGCGACCGCGACGCGCCCCGTCCGCCCCGGGACGCGCGACGTCGCCGCCGCCGCGGCGAAGTGAAGGACCAGCGCGAGCGCCGCCTCAGGGTCGTTCCATACGAGCGAATGTCGGGGTGGAGTTGAAAGGCGTCAGAAGCGGAGTTGAAAGGCGTCGATGGTGGGTATTGAAAGCGAGGGGTGGGCGGAGAGATGCGCCGAGCAAAGTCCTTAAGGATCGGCGTTCACAACGCCGACGCGGTCGTATGGGGACCAGTGTATAGGGCGCACCTCCGCGCGAAATGCGCGCGTCGACGCCCGCCGCGCGTCGCTTCGCATCCCCTGAACCGTCGCGAACATCGTGACGGACGTCAGCGCGCACGCGCGCGCGGCCGCGGTGGAGTCCAGCCGCGAGCACAGCAGCGCGGACGCGAGCGCGGCCGCGGAGAGGCTGACGCCGTTCCTCGGCGGCGTCGCGGCGTCGAAATCGTCGCCGCCGCCGCCGCCGCCGCCGCCGCCGCCGCCGCGCTCGCGGCGCGCGTAGTCGAACGACAGCACGTGCACGAACAGCGCCGCGATCGCGCCCGCGACCGCGACGTCCGTCGACACCGCCGCGACCGCCGCGGCGCGGAACGGCGCGGACGACGCCGCGAGCGCGGCCGCGAGCGCCGGCGCCGCCGCCGCGATCCGCGCGCCGGCGACGCGGAGCCCCATCCTCGGGCCTCGCGTCGCCATCGCGCCGAGGAGCGCGCACGCGGTCGACGCGACGTTCGCGGCGAGGACGCGCGCGGGCGCGACGCGCCCGGCGTGGACGTGCGCGACGGCGACGGACGCGATGACCGCGCACGCGAGCTGCGCGGAGACGACGCGCGCGACGGACGTCGCGGCCGAGAGCGATCGCGGGATCACGCGTCCGTTCACGACGACGCGCTCGAGGAAGGAGTCGTCCGTGTGGTTGTCCGGGTACGGCTGCCGCCTATACGGCGGCGGGGAAGGGACGGGAGGGGGAGGGGGGGGTCGGCGATCGTCGATCGACGCGGGTTGACGCGGGTCGTCCGATGGAGGACGGACGGAACGCGACGACGACGACGCGGGCGGGCGGGGCGGATCGTCGTCATCGGAGAAGGACGGACGCGCGGCGCACCGGTACAAGATCCGCTCCCACTTCGGCGGTGTCTCCTCGAGGTCGCTCGTGGACGCGACGCTGGAGGAGCGCGTGCGGACCTCCTCCGAGAGCGACATCTTCGCTCTCCGCTCCCGCGCGCGGCGCGCGCCTCCCTCTCTCCGCGGGGGGGCGCTCGCGCGAGTGGCGCGGCACCGTGAAGAGCACACGCAGAGTGCCGTCTGGCAGTCAGGTAGATGAGGGTCTGGCGCGGATGGCGCTTCCCGCGCGTTGTCAACTCAGATTTTGAATATCAATAATGTCTGCACCCCCCCCAGCTGCGGCATTGCGACGCGCGCGCCGCGACCGAACGAACGCGCCGCGTTCGTATCGCGAGAGCTCTCGCTCGTCACGTCACGCGCGATGATGCCACGCCGACGCGGAGGTGCGCCCCCGCTCCCCGACGATCCGCGAGCGCGCGAATTCAAACCCGCGCGAATCTCGGAGCGACAGACGGGATCGCTCTCTTCTCTCGATCCTCGCGCCGCGCCGCGATCTGACCCTCCCTCCCCACCCCACCGCCGCACGCCAGGCCCGTTACCGCGCGGCAGAGGCATGCTCGAGGCCGCGCTCGCGGCGTCGGAGAGCGCGAAGAAAGAGAAGGTGAGGTCCGCGGCCAAGGCGGCGGCGCGAGCCGCGGCGGCGGCGACGCCGAAACCGACGCGGCCGCCGCAGGCTGCCAAGTACGAAGAGTTCGCGTACCGTCCCGCGGGGTTCGCGAAGCGCCCGGGACTCGCGGCGACGACGACGACGCCGTCGGCGACGACGACGACGCGCACGCCCGCGGTCGATCGCGAGCGCGCGGCGCCGCGCCCGGGGACGGACGACGCGCGCGGAAGAGAAGAGCGAGACCCGTCCGCGACGCGGCTGGCGGCGACGCGGACGCCGCCGAGCGCGTGGCGCCCGAAGCCGACGGCGGCTCCGGCGACGGAGGCGGACGTCCGCACGCCGCCAGACTCGCTGTCGCCGCCGCGGGATAAGCCCCCGCCGGTGACGCAGCGGCGCGAGAGCTTGGGGGGGAACCCCGGGCGCGTCGCGCGGCGGATGTCGTTCGACGACGACGCCGCCGTCGGGCGCGACGGAGGGAAACGCGCCGCGGCGGCGGCGGCGGAGACGAAACCGACCGCGTCGCCTCTCGCGCCGCACAATCGGCTCAAGATCACGGTCGGCGAGCTCGAAGGCCGCGGCGCGGAGATGCGCAAGCTGACGGGAGAGAACTCGCTGGAGCCGCCGTCGACGAGGAGGAGCGCGACGACGGACGCGATGGGCGCGGGGCTCGTCTCCTCCGCCGCCGCCGGGACGACGGCGACGACGAAACGGCACGACCCGTTCGCGTTCACGGACGAGGCGAAGACGCCGCGGATGTTCGGGCCGTTCGCGAGCGCGGCGAGGAACGCGGCGGCGAACGCGGCGACGAACGCGACGCACGACGCGACCGCGCTTGCGGTCACGCCGGCGCAACCGCCGCGGACGCCCGGGCTGACGAACCTGGGAAACACGTGCTACCTCAACGCGACGCTTCAGGTGTTGTGCGGTTTGGAGTGTTTCGCGCGGGACACGTGCGCGGACGCGCTGGCGCGCGCGCCGTTCGCGGACGACTCCGTGTATTACGCGATGCGGAAGCTCGTGAAGGCGAGGAAAGAGAAGGAGGCGAATGCGCGGCGGCTGAAGGTGAACGCCGCCGCGGACGCCGCCGTCGGGTTGGCGCCCGCGACGTTTTCGTATCACACGCCCGCGCCCGGCGCGAAAGGCGCGCCCGGCGCGAACCAGTGGTCGTTATCCCCCGCGGAGGTGAAGCGCGCGGTGACGCGGCGGCACCGCCGGTACGAAGGGTACGCGCAGCACGACGCGCACGAGTTTTTGTGCGAGTGCATCGACGCGCTCGAGGAGGAGGTGACGCGGATGTACCGCGTCGGCGAGCTCGACGCCGGCGCCGCGAGCGGCGGCGTCCCCGCGCCGGCGCCGAGCATGGCGATGGCCGCCGCGGTCGGGGCGTATAAGCGCAAGGCAGCCGCGGAGACGACGACGCCGGAGCAGACGCTTCCGAAGCGCGCGACGGGCGAGGACGGCCCGCCGGCGACGGCGACGGCGAACGACGCGGCGGCGGCGACGACGACGACGCCCGACCCCGCTCCCTCCGCGGGCGCGACGATCGTTCCCTTGCACCGCACGCTGTGCCCGACGCGACGGAACTTCACGACCGCGGTCGCGGCGACGCTGACGTGCGACGCGTGCGGGGACACGTGCGTGAAACACGAGACGTTTCGTCACCTCTCCGTGGAGATTCCCGTCGGCACCGGCGGCGGCGCGGCGGCGGCGGCGAGCGCGGCTGCGAACCTAGGCGCCGTGCCGTTGGAGTCGCTCCTGAACGGTTTCTTCGCCGCGGAGACGCTCGAGCGGACGTGCGAGAAGCCCGGGTGCGACGGCAAGCGCGCGACGCTCTCGAGGAAGATTGTGCGCCTCCCGCGCGTCCTCGTCGTGCACCTGAAGCGGTTCCGGTTCGTCGAGAGTCTCTCCGGTGCGAACGACGAAAACGCAGACGCGGACGTCGTGCTCGGGAAACACGCGGGGGCGGGCGCGCTGCGAATGGCGAAGATTGTCAAGCGCGTCGCGCTCCCGATGAAGGTGTCGCTCGCAAACTTCGCGTCGGGCGACGCGCTCAAGGGCCCGCCGCCGCGCGCGTCGACGGACGCGAACGCGGACGCGGACGCGTCGCCGGCGGCGTCGCCGGCTGATGCGCGAATCGCGAAACGCGCGCGTCTCCTCGGCGACGCCGTCAGCGGTTCCGACGACGACAGCCGCGGCGCCGGCGCGACGCGGCACAGCGACGGCGAGCTCTCGCGCGTCGCCTGGGGCGCGAACGACCGCTCTTCACCGAACGAGGATGACGAGTCTGAACCGATCGACGAAGCCTCAGCGGCGGTGAACCACTTCCGCGACGACGGCTCCCTCGTCGGCGCCGCCGCTCGCGCGCAGGCGGGGGCGTACCGCCTGCGCGGGATCATCTCGCACATCGGTAGCACGTTAGACCAAGGCCACTACCTCGCGCACGTGAGAACGGACGACGAGACGTGGGTCTCGTTCGACGACGAGGACGTCAAGGATGTCGAGACGGCGGACGTGTTCAAAGGCGGGATGGAACGCGAGTGTTACGTCGCCACGTACGCGTTGGAGTGAGCGACGCGCGCGTGGTGCGACGGGAGCGTACACTACTGTTGTGTTATAGCTAGAGCATCGTTGAATTGCACGCGTCGCGAACCACGACCACGACCGCGTCCGCGCCGTCTCAACTCGCGCCGCCGCTCTCCTCCGGCGGAAAGTCCTTCGGCGCCGGCGGCCAGAACTCCGCTCGCGGCGTCTCCGGCGCGCCGAGCGCTCTCTCGAAGTTCCGCGAGAGCCGTAAGATCGCGGCCAGCGCGAGCGCGCTCGCGGCGTCGCCGCCGTCGATCACCTTATCCTCGTCCCTCTCCCCGCGCCAGATCGCCTCGAGCGACGCCCTCGGCAGCCGCCAGCCGCCTTTTTCTAAACGCGGGATGACCGCGTGGACGATGGCTCCCAACCGTTCGTTCCCCTCCGCGTTCTCCGGGATCCACGGCACCGCGGCGAGGGTCTCGAACAGGACCTCGTTCATCTTCAACGCCGCCTTGACCTTCGCCGCGTGCTCGCGCTCCTCCGCGTCCGCGGCGGCGGCGGCGGCGGAATAGACTTTCGCGTCCGCGCTCGACGTCGACGGCGACGGCGCGGGCGCAGTCGGCGGCGGCGTCCAGTCCCGCGGCGGGCTCCAGTCCCGCGCGTTCGCGACCGACTCCGGGAAGTTCTCCCAGTCCCCCGCCTCCCACCTGAACTCCGACGGCACGCCCACGTCCTCGAACAGCGTCTCGAGCTGCCTCGCAACGAGGTTCCGGCAGTCCCCTCCCGTCGTCTTCAGCGCGAACGGCACCAGCCGCACGCCGCCGGGCACCGACTCGTCGCGGACGTAAAACTTCAGCCGCTTGTTGCCCCTCTCCGGCGTGGACTTGCTCTTCGTGACCGCGTCGAGGATGCCCTGGATCACTTTCAGGGACTCGTCGTTCGTCTCCGCCGCGCCCGCGAGCTCGGGCTTGTCGCGGAAGAGATCGGGATGGACCTTTTTCAGGAGCGCGCGCATCGCCTCTTTGAGCGGCGGCGCGTTCGCGTTCCGTCCCCGCTTCTTCTTGCCCTTGGACTTCCCCGCCTTGGACGCGAGTCCGCGCGTCGTCGGGGGGTCGCGGCGGTCCGCGGCGGGGTGGGCGGCGACCCACCCTCGCGCCCACGACGCGATTCCCCCGCGACGTCGGCGGACGACGACGGACGATTCTTCCGGTTGCCCTAACGACGGACGACCACCTCCCGCGGCGCCGTGGACGGCGCGCGCGGCGGCGGCCGCGGCGCGGACGCGATGCGCGATGCGCGCGAGCATGGCTGAGGACGTCGCGGGCGTTCGCCTCGGGGCGGCACCGCGGCCCGCCGCGTGTTATGGCGGACGACGGGTGAACGTTATTCGCGTAACAACGCGCCAGCTTGCAGACCCAGCCCGGCCGAGGAGCTCAACTTCTGTTTGAGTTTCTCGGGGCGAACGACCTCCGCCGGCGCCACTTCCGCCCGCGCTGCCGCACGCTCGCGACCGCCCGAGGGTGAGATGAACGACGAATCTAAGCGCCGTCGGATTGATCCGCCCGCACGCGAAGCGCCGGGCGGCGACGTCGACGACAGCGCCCCGGGCGGCGGCGGCCTCGAAGCGCGCGTCAGCGAACTCGAAGAACTGCTCAAAGCCACGAGGTCGGAGCTCGCGCAAACGAAGGAGGAGCTCGCCGCCGCGAAAGCGACGATCGCGGAGTACGCGGAGATGCACCCGACGTTCGATGTGAACGAAGATGTCGCGAGCGTCGTCTTCTCGCACGTGACGGACGTTCGAACGCGTGTCGCCCTCGCGCAGGTGAACACGGTGTGGAGGAAGGCTTCAAAAGTCGCGTCTTCGCTGCCAGCCTCGCTCGACTTCACGGGGTGTCCAAACAAGTTGAACGAGGAGAAGACTTGGTTTATGAAGGATGAATACGTCCTGGGGATTGAAGGCGTGCTCGATCTGCCCGATGCGCATTTTCACCGCCTTCTCGAAGACGCGGGGGCTGACTTGACCTCTCTGGGTGTGCAGAGCAACCTCGGCCTTTTCTACGAAGTCGCGAAGCGGTACGATAAGGCGCTTGACTGGTACCACAGAGGAGCACGTCAGGGCTGCGAGTATTGTGAGAATGACATTGGAATTTGCTACAGACACGGCCACGGCGTGGAGCAAAACATCGACACGGCACTGGAATGGTACACAAAGTCTGCCGAGAAGGGTCACGCCGTAGCACAAAACAACGCGGGCGTTGTCCACCACGAGAAGGGGCAGCACGAGGAGGCGTTCAAGTGGTTCATGAAAGCGGCCGATCAAGGCTTCACTCACGCAGCAGCCAAGCTCGGAAAATGCTACAAAGATGGCTTAGGCGTGGAGAAAAACATTCCCGAGGCGGTGAAATGGTACACGAAGGCCGCGGAGCAGGGTCACGCCGGTGCACAAAACAGTGTGGGCTGTATCCACAACGACAAGGAGCAGTACGAGGAGGCGTTCAAGTGGTACATGAAAGCGGCCAATCAAGGCTTCACTGACGCAGCAGTCAACCTCGGAATATACTACGCTGATGGCCTAGGCGTGGAGAAAAACAATCCCGAGGCGATAAAGTGGTACGCGAAGGCCGCGGAGAAGGGCGACACTTACGCGGCAGAAGTACTCGAAGAGCTCACCTCGCGCGAGTGAGCTGGCAGTACACAAAAATCGCCACATGGCATTTTAAATAAGACGCGCGCACACGCTCACGCCGCGCCTCCGATGAGCCCCGGCGGCTCCCTCCCCCTCCCCGCGCTCGGCGCGGGCGTCAGCAACCTCCCATCCCGCGCGTCCACGCCGCTCTCGACGTCCCGCAGGAACGACCCGAACGCGACAGCCTCCAAGACGATCCGCCGTTGCGTCGCCACCGGCACCGTCAACGTCTTCACCTTGCCCGCGCCGACGACTTCCTGCACCCTCGACATGAGCTCGTCCGCGGAGTTTATCTCCACGCCGCCGCTCTCGAGCGCTTCCTTCATCTCCATCGCGAGATCCTCCACGGACCCGAACAGCGCGCCGGTCTGCCGCTCCGCGAGGACGACGCCCTCCAGCGACACGATCCGCGCGGTGTCCGAGAGCGCCTGCTGGTCGAACGACTGAATGTACTGCTTCAGCGTCGTGCTCCCGCCGCCCGCCGCGCCCGCGCCCGCGGCGGTCGCGGTCGCGGCGTCGTCGTCCGTGCTGTTCGACGTGACGTCGAACGTCGGCCCCGAAGACCCGGGAAACTCCGACGCCCCCGCGAACGGGACGTCCGCCTCGTCCATCGAGTCCATCGCGCTCGCGCTGTTGAACAGCGCCTCCAACGCCGCCGCCGACTCCATCGGATTCATCGGCAGCGTCCCCATCGCGCGGTCCAACGAGAACCGCTTGTCCGCCCTCCTCAGAAAGTACCCGAACATGATCGACGCCGCGTACATCTGCGCCGCCTGCAGTTTCGACATTCGCACCATCGTGTTCGAATACGCGGTGGATGCCTCGGGGCCGAGCATACCGAGGAGGTGCTCCTTCACCATCTCCAACGCCTCCACGGAGTGCACGCCCTTCGTGAGCTGGTTCAAGTCCACGCCGCGCATGATGAGCGTGGTGTCGTCCAGCGGCGGGAGCATGTCCACGCCGATCGTCATGAACTTTTGGAGTATCTGCGCGTACATGACGTCCTGCACGCCGCTTCTGCGTTCCATCGCGCGCATCTCTTGAATCCTGCGGAAGAGCACGAGCTCGCCGCCCTTCTTGGGCGCCGCCCTGTCCGCCGCGTTCCCGTCGCCGTCGTCGTTCGTGACGTCGATCACGCCGTTCGACGCGCTCTCCGCGTCGTCGATCTCGTCGCATAAGCGGTCGAGCGTCGCCTCCACCGCGGCGTCGAAGAGCTGCGGCTCGTTGTCGAGGACGTGCGCGAGCAGCTGGCCCTGCGGCGATCCCGGGTCCATCGGCGCGCCCTCGAACCCGGGGGCCTTCGGCGGCTCGTTCGCGGCCGCGCGCGGGGGCGCGAAGCCGCGCGGGGCGCGTCTGGCGGCGGCTCGCGTCTTCGCACCGAAGACGCGAGCCGCGAGGGAGGAGGAGGAGGAGGACGCGACGGCGACGCGGCCGCGCGATGAGGAATCGGCGGATGATGACTTGCCGACGACGACGCGCGGGGCGCGCGCTCGCGGCGGGGCGGGCGCGAGCGCCGCGCGGGAGCTCGCGAGGATCATCGCGAGTCGCGGGTCGCGAGTCGCGGGAGCGGACGACGCGGTGGGCGGGCGGGCGGGCGACCGAGCGCGCCGCGTGAACTGCCGCGCGGGCGAAGGTCTCGGAAGAAAATCTCGGCAGAGATCCCCGCGCCGAACCCGACGCCGCTGACCGGCCGGTCGGACGCGCGATGATGATGAGAGCGCCGCGATCGACGTGGCGCAACGTGCTTATCCTCGCGGTTCGAACAGAACCTCCGTCGAACCGCGCACACCGCAGGCGCGCGCTCGCACGTGCACCGCGCACACCTCGCGCGCGTTGGCGTCCGTGGGATTCGTTCCTCTTCCTCGGGAGAGGTTCTAGAAGCTTCGCGCGCGCGATAGACGCGGGCGCGTGCGGCAACGCGACGAGCGCGCGAGGTTTGGCGCTGCATTCGTCGCGTTCGCGCGCGTGTCGTCGTCCGAGCGCTCGACTTTTACCATGATGACGTCGTCGTCCGCCGTCGCGAGCGCCGCGTCCGCCGCGACGCACGCGATGCGCGCCGCCGCGCGGCCGCGCGCGTCATCGCGCGGCGCGTCCTCCGCGCCGCGCCGCGCCGCCGTCGCGCCCGCCGTCCCCGGATCCGCGTCGTCGTCCCGCGACGACGGGATCGTGGTGCGTCGCCGAGCGATCGCGCTCCGTCGCCGATCGCCGATGACGCCTCATCCCGCGTTCCTGAGCCCGTTCGAGACCGCGGTCGCGGACGCGCCCGCCTCGGACGCCGCGTCCGCGAAGAAGAAGAAGACGAAGGGCGCGCTGCGACTGAGGATCGACGGCGAGTGGTACGACTGCACGGGCTGGGCGAAGGCGCACCCCGGCGGATCGCTCTTCATCACGCTCATGGACGGGTGCGACGCGACGGACGTCTTCTACGCGTTGCACTCGTACGGCCCGAACGGCGACGACCTCGCGGCGCGGCGGCTCGCGATGCTGCCGCGGTGCGACGGCCCGGAGGAGGAGGAGGAAGAGGAGGAGGAGGAGGGAGGACGCGAGATTGCCGCGCCGTCGATCGTGCGCAATCCGAACCACACGATCGAGACCAAGCCGGGTAACGCGGACGCAAACTTCGCGACGCTGAGGAAGAAGTTCGAGGACGAGGGGTGGTTCGCGCGGGATCCGCTCAAGGAAGCGAGCGTCCTGTGCCAGGTGCTCGGTCTGTACGCGCTCGGGTGGTTCCTCGCGTGGACGCACCCGATCCTCGCGTCGCTGTCGTTGGGCCTCGGGATGCAGCAAGCCGGGTGGCTCGCGCACGATTACATCCACGGCCGCGGGAAGTGGTGCACGATGATGCGCGGGTTCGGATCCCTCACGAACGGGTTCAGCACGGAGTGGTGGCAGCACAAGCACAACATGCACCACTCGTTCACGAACATCGACGGGCGGGACGGGGACATCAAGCTCGAGCCGTTGTACTATCTCCAAGACCCGAAAGTCACCGGAAGGAACGATAACCCGGGGCTTCGAAAGTGGCAGCACTGGTACGGGTACCCGCTGTACGCCGCGACGTACGCGCTGTGGCGCCGGCACTCGATGGCGTCCGCGATCGCGAGACGAGACAAGAAGGAGCTGACGCTGCTGGGGATCCACTACGCGTGGCTCTTCCTGTGTCTCCCGTGGCAGGTCGCCGTCTCGTCCGTGTTGATCGGCGGCTTCCTCGTCGGGTCGCTGGTCACCGCGACGCACCAGACCGAGGAGATCATGTTCGAGCAGGGCGGCGAGTTCGTGGACATTCAGTTCCGGTCCACGCGCGAGGCGGACGTGAAGGGCCTGGAGGCGTGGCTGTGGGGCGGGATGGACACGCAGCTCGTGCATCACCTGTTCCCGACGATGCCGCGGTACCGACACCACGAGGCGCGGCCGGTGATTCGGAAGTGGGCGGAGGAGCACGGGTACGACTTTCGAATTTCGAGCTCGTGGGAGATCCTGAGTAAGAACTTCAACCACCTGAAGGAGCTCGCGCACATCTGATGAGCGCGCGTGCGTGCGATTGTTTATGTGAATTGTGTTTTAACAGTGAGAACGAAAAATCTTATTATTATTTTTTTTCGACGCGTCTCTCGGGTGGCGCCGTCGCCGCGCCGCGCCCCCCTCTCGTCTCGCGCGCGTCACTTCTTCCCCGACCCTTTCTTCCACGCGAGGATCATGAGGCCGATGTTCACCGCGTTCACGACGCCGACCGCCGCGGTGATCCCCTCCGCCGCGCGTTTGATCCACGCGCCGCCGATTGGAATCTTCTTGTGCGTGTACGTCACCGCCGTGTCCTTATCGCTGTACTGCCCTTTCCCTCGCAACAGCCACCTCGTCGTGAGCAACCCTTCCACGCCGACGGGCCCGCGCGCGTGTATGCGCGACGTGGAGATGCCAACCTCCGCGCCCAGACCGAACCGGAACCCGTCGCTGAACCGAGTGGACGCGTTGTGGAACACGCACGCGGAGTCCACCCTGCGTAAAAACTCCTCCGCGCGCGCCTTATCCTTCGTGATGATGCAGTCCGTGTGCGACGACCCGTTCGCGTGGATGTACTCGATCGCCTCGTCCATGGAGTCGACGATCTCCACGGTGAGCGCGAGGGTGCCGTACTCGTGTCGAAGCGCCGGGCACGGCGGCAGCGAGAGCTCTTTCGCCGCGCGCGCGCCGCCAAACTTCTCCACGCCCGCGGCGTCGAGCGCGGCGGCGACGCGCTCGTACCCCCCCCCCGCGCCGAGCTGCGACGAGTGCACGAGAAGCGTCTCCAGCGCGTTGCACGCGGCCGGGTAGTCGCACTTGCTGTCGACGCACAGCTTGCACGCCATGTCGATGTCCGCGTCCGGGTCTACGTACACGTGACACACGCCATCCGCGTGCCCGAGCACGGGGATCTTCGTGTTGTCTTGGATGTACGTCACGAGGTCGTTGCTCCCGCGCGGGATGACGAGGTCGACGACGTCGTTGAGCTTGAGGATGTCCGCGATCTCCGCGCGGCCTTCGACGAGGACGATCGCTTCTTTCGCGACGCCGAATTGCGGAAAGCACTCCACGATGACGCGATGCAGGATCGCGTTCGTCTTCGCCGCCTCCTTGCCGCCCTTGAGGAGGAGGCCGTTCCCGGACCGGATCGACAGCGCGGCGATCTGCGGCAGCGCGTCCGGGCGCGACTCGAAGATGATCAAGAGCACGCCGAGCGGCGCGGTGACCTGCTCGAGCATCAGCCCGTCCGCGAGTTCCATCTTCGACAGCGGGCGCACGAGGGGTTCCTCCATGCGCGCGATCTGACGCGCCCCCTCCGCGAGCTGCGCGATCTTCCCGGGCTTCATCTTCAGGCGGTTCATCAGCGCCGGCTCGGTGCCGTCCTCCGCGGCTTTCTTCAGGTCGAGCTCGTTCTCGCGCAGGATGGCGGGCTCGTTCGCCTCGAGCGCGTCCGCGATTCGGTTCAGGAGCTCCGCGCGCTCGTCGGACGACAGATTCTGGAGCTGGCGAGACGCCGCGCGCGCGGCGACAGCCTTCTCGCGCGTGGTGGACATCGCGCGGGTGCTACGTGTGCGCGAGCGGCGCGATCGACGCGCGGACGGTGCGCGTGAGAGACGCGCGCGTCGATGGTGTGCCGCGCACGCGTAAGGTCGAGTTGGTTACCCTAACCCTCGCAAAAAGGTCGGCTCGCAGAGGCGGTCTGAGCTTTTCCTCGGGAGGATAACGAGCGCGTCGATCCGGGCGGGGTCACACCCTCGACGCCGTTCCCCTCACTCCCCCCCCGCGATGGCGACCATCGCGACCGCTCGCACGATCGTCGTCCGCGCGCGCGCGCCCGGCGCGTCGATCGCGTCCAGCGACCGCGGCGTCGCGACGCCGGCGCGCGGCGTCGTCCGCCCGAACATCGTCGACGCGGCGACGCGTCAGCATCATCAGCAGTCTCGGAGCGGAGGGGGATCGCGGAGGCGCGCGCGCGCGGTCGTCGTCGCCTCCTCCTCCTCCTCCTCCTCCTCCTCCTCGGAAGACGACGCGCCCACCCGACGAGAGGCTGTCGCCGCCGCGCTCGCGGCGATCGCGCTCGCGACCGGCGGCGGCGCCGTCGCCCCGTCGGTCGCGCGCGCGGACTCGTTCGCGGCGGACATCGAGGCCGACCTTCCGCCGCCGCCCCCACCGCGCGTCCTCGTCGTCGGCGCGACCGGACAGACGGGCTCGCTCGTGGTGCGCGAGCTCAAGAAGCGCGGCGACGATATCGCCGTCGTCGCCGCGGTTCGCAGCGAAGAGAAGGCGGCGAAGATGGGCGTCGACGGCGGAAACGTCTCGCTCCTCGGCGGGTTCGACGTCACCGCCGACGCGTCGACGCTCGCGGCGGCGATGACCGGGATCGATAAGGTCATCGTCTGCACCGGGTTCGTCCCGGGGAATCCGTTCAAGATGTCCGCGGCGGCGCATTCGGTGGACAACGAGGGCGTGATCCACCTCGTGGACGCCGCGAAGGCGGCGGGGTGCGTTCTATACACTGGTTCCCATACGACCGCGTTCGTGTGGTGAACGCCGATCCTTAAGGACTTTGCCGTCGTCTCTCTCCGCCCACCCCCCGCTTTCAATACCCGCCCTCGGCGCCTTTCAACTTCAACTGACGCCTTTCAACTCTACCCCGACTTTCGCTTTGGACGCCGCGCCGCGAAGGGTGAAGCGGCTGGTGCTCGTGTCCTCCATCCTGACGGATGGGCGTGCGATGGGCGCGGAGGGGTCCCCGGGGTTTAAGATCACGAACGCGTTCGGCGGCGTCCTCGACGAGAAGCTCGTGGGGGAGAAGTACTTGCAGGGCAGCGGGCTGGAGTACGTCATCGTGAGGCCCGCGGGGCTGCGCGCGGATCCGCCGAAGACGCCGCTGGTGGTGACTCCGGGGAACGTCATGGCGAGCGGGGAGATCTCTCGAGAGCTCGTCGCCGCGTTCATGTCCGCGGCGGCGTTCTCGTCGAGCGCGAAGAATAAGATTTACGAGATCGCGGAGGAGGGGACGTTCGCTCCGGGGTACAGCCCGGACGGGGTGGAGAAGTTCATCGTCGGGGACGACCGCTCGAAGTGGTTCAAGCAGTAGTAGCGCGCGAGACGAAGTTAGTGTGCGATAATGAAAACCGCTCTCGATCGACGACAAAGTATTCTTGTTATCGAATCGACGCGCGCGCGGACTTCTGCTCGTCGTGGCGTCGCGATGATAGCGTCGGGCGCGCCCCGAGCGAGGTGTCGCTCTTTTCAGCGCGCGCCGTCATTCGCCGCCGGTCTCCCGGCGCCGTCGCCGTCGCGTTCGCTCCAACGCGCATCGGCCGCGCACGCGTCGATCTCCCCAACGAGGTCAGGTGGTAAATAATGCGTTTCAGCCCGTTCTCGCCGTCTCCTCGCGCCGTCGCTTCTCCGCGACGAACGCCGCGTACGACGCGTCGAACGTCACCGCGTGCTCGATGATCGACCTGCCGAGGTGTCGAATCGCGGCCGCCGCGACCTTCCCGTCCTCCTCCAGCGTCGTCGCCGCGGTCGTCGCCGACGCGACGAGCCGGTCGTGGTCCTTCGCGTGCGACGCCGCCGCGGAAAACGCACCCTCGCCGTCCGCGAAGCCCGACGCTCGCATCAGCGCCTCCTCGTGCGTCGCGTGCGTCGCGAACGCGCTCCCGAGCGAGAGCACGTCCCGCGGCGAGCGCGTCGCGAGCGCGGTCTTCAACAGCGCGTGCAGCTCGTCGTGCTCGTCGTCGACGACGTCGACGCCGACCGCTGGAATCTCGAAAGAGGCGGTCGCGTCGTCGTCGTCGTCGTCCAACGCGTGCGCGTCGCCTTTGCACGCGTGCTTCGAAAACCGCGCCACCTGTCTCGGCGGCGCCGTCGACGTCGCGTCGGGCGACGACGGCGACGCTCGCGTCGCGTCCGTCGCGGACGCGGACGCGGACGCGTCGGACGCGGACGACGCCTCCCCCGGCGCGAGGTTTCGCTCTGGCGTCCCCGGGGGGTCCATGTCCACGTCCACGTCGAGACGCGGCGCCTTCGCGGCGCGCCTCCGCGTCTCCGCCGCGGCGATCAGCGGCTCGAGCATCCGCTCCACCGCGTCGTACGCCGCCTCGCGGTGCTCGAGGTACGCCGGCGAGCGCAGCGTCGCGAATCGTCCGCGCGCGTCGACGACGACGAGACCTTGGCACCCGAGCTGGCACGGGAACCGTGGGAAGTCGTCGTCGTCGTCTACGAACCCGTTGACGACGCTCGTGCCGTCGAAGTACGAGCGCTGGAACTCGCGACCGACGCGCTCGGCCCGCCCGCCGCCCTCGACGCACACGGCCACGAACCGCACCTCGCGCGACGCGTACGCGCGCGTCGCCCAGTCGCGCAGCTGCCGCGCGACCGGGCGGCATCCGCCTCAGCCGCTGTTGTAGAAGTCGATAATCGCCGGCGTCCCTTGGACGAGGGAGGAGACCGGAAGACGCGCGATCGCGCCGTCGGCGCCGAAAGTCTTGACGTGAAAGTCCGGCATGTGCTTGCCCGTGAGGTCCATCTCGACGGAAGCGTCGAGCGCGGCGCGACGCGCGGGGTCGAACGCGGAAGGCTCCGAGAGGATCTCGCGCGCGGGAGAATGACGCGCTACGAGGACGCGCTTCCGAACGTTTCTTCTGAACGCGCTATTTTGCGCGCGCGTGATATTCTTTTTTATTTTCCAAGGAATCGCTGTTTCGTGTCATATGTATATTCAGTCATGTTGTGTACTTTCGTATGTTGATCGACGTACTCATTTTCTCGCACGACGGGCACACGCCAGCACGCGCCGCCTTCAGAATTAGGGTCCAAACGTTACGAAGCGGGATTAATCATTCCCGGGCGTCACAACGCGACGTCGCACCCTCCCGACAGCACGCCCACCGCCGACGGCACCCCGCACCTCGACTTCTGTAATTCGCCATGCCCGAGGAGGTCAGCAAACCCGACACTCGCGTCCCCGTGACGGTGCTCACCGGGTACCTGGGTTCCGGAAAGACGACGCTCGTGAACCACATTCTCACGGACAAGTCGCACGGGAAAAAGATCGCGATCATCGAGAACGAGTTCGGCGACGTCGGCATCGACGACGCGCTCATGGCGAAGAACGCCAAGGCGCAGATCGAGGAGGAGATCGTCGAGATGATGAACGGCTGCATCTGCTGCACGGTCCGCCAGGATCTCGTCGTCGTTCTCAAGAAGTTCGCCGATCGCGTCGCCGCGGGGACGCTCAAGCTCGACGCGGTGCTCATCGAGACGACCGGCATGGCCGACCCCGCGCCCGTCGCGCAGACCTTCTTCGTGGACGACGAGGTGGAAAAGTTTTTCCGCCTCGACGGCATCGTCACGCTCGTCGACGCGAAGCACGTCGAGCAGCACCTCGACGACCCGAGGCCGGAGGGCGTGGAGAACGAGGCGGTCGAGCAGGTTGCGTTCGCGGATCGCATCATCCTCAACAAGACCGACCTCGTGAGCGAGGAGGACCTGGACCGCGTCGAGAAGAGGATCAAGACCATCAACTCCTCCGTGTCCATCGTGCGCACGTGCAAGAGCAAGGTGTCCACGGACTCCGTCCTCGATCTCCACGCGTTCGACCTGAAGAAGACCGTGGAGATGGACCCGGAGTTCTTGAACACCGAGAACGAGCACGAACACGACACGACGGTGAGCTCCCTCGCCGTCGTGGAAAAGCGACCGCTCGATCTGGACTCGATCCAGACGTGGGTGAACAATCTCATCGTCAACAAAGGTACGGATTTGTACCGCATGAAGGGCGTACTGAACATCGCGAACTGCCCCGTGAGGTTCATGTTCCAAGCCGTGCACATGATATTCAACGGAGAGTTCGACGAGCCGTGGGGGAAGGACGAGGTGCGTTCTATACACTGGTTCCCATACGACCCCGTTGGCGTGGTGAACGCCGATCCTTAAGGACTTTGCCAGGCGCATCTCTGCGCCCATCCCTCGCTTTCAATTCCCGCCCTCGATGCCTTTCAACTTCAACTGACGCCTTTCAACTCCACCCCGACGTTCGCTCGTATGGAACGACCCTAAGCCGCGCGAGAGCAAGTTCGTTTTCATCGGTAAAAACTTGGACCACAAGGAGCTGAGGAAAGGGTTCGAGGCGTGCATCATGACCCCGGAGCTCGCGGAGAACAAGCGAAGGTCGATCAGGTTCCAGATCGGCGAGAAGGTCCAGTGCAACACCCCCGACGGATGGCAGACGGGGACGGTGGTCGCGCACCAGTACCGCGAGGACGACTTCCCGCCCGGGATGACGGTGCCGTACCAGGTCGAGATCGACGGCGGCGGCCTCGTTTACGCGCCGTACGACGACGACGACTTCATTCGGGCGTCGCGCAAGTCTCCGAAGAGAGAGTGAACGCGACGCGACGTGACGTGACGTGCGCGAGGACGCGTGGACGCGGACGCGCGGGGGACCGTCGCGAGCGTGAAAAAGTTTTGATTACGAACTGAACGCGAGAGAACACTTTGTATTTAATTAAGTCGCTACCGCACGCCCGTTCCCGCCCGCCGTCGTCGCGACCAGGTCGTCCGTGACCCACCCACCCCGCTCGCGTCCTCCCGGCGGTCTCAGTCCGTGATGTTCTGCATCCCCCGGAGTTGATCGTTCGTGAGCTTGTTCCCCCACCCGCCTTTCCCGTCCCGCTGCGGCTTCACCTTGGCAGCCTCGTGCCGCGCCAGCTCCGGCGGCACCGCGTTCCCGCTGTTCGTCAAGAGCTCCTTCAGGTCGTACATCACGTCCGTGTCCTCTGAGGTTATGAACGACACCGCGGTGCCCTGCCGCCCCGCGCGCCCCGTCCGCCCGATCCTGTGCGTGTAATTCTCGATGACGAGCGGCATCTCGTAATTCACGACGAGGTCGATGTCCTTCACGTCGATGCCGCGTCCGGCGACGTCCGTCGCGACGAGGATGTCGTACTCCCCGGCTTTGAATCCCTTCAGCGAGTCCTCGCGCTGGTCTTGGCTCTTCCCGCCGTGGATGGACGCCACGGAGTAGCCCTGCTTCACGCACAGAGACTGGACGTGATCCACCGCGCGCTTCGTGTTCACGAAGACGATGGCCTGCGTGTCCGGGTACCGCGACAGCACGAGCTCGAGCTGCGTCTCTTTCGCGCCTCTCGTCATCCACATCACGACCTGTTTGATGAGGTCCGACGTCTTCCCCGCGCTGCCGATGTTCACGACCGCGGGGTTGCGCAGGTATTTCCTCGCGAGGCGCTCCACGGACGGCGGCATCGTCGCGCTGAACATGTACGTCATCCTGTACCGCGTCCCCGCGGCGCCGGCTTCCAACCCGCCGGCGTCGATCGTCTCCGCCTCGTCGATCGGCTTCAAGTTATCCGCGGACATGCTGTCCATGACGCTCATGACCTGCGGCTCGAACCCCATGTCGATCATTCGATCGGCCTCGTCTAGAACGATGTAGTTGCACTGCTGGAGCACCGTGTAGCGGCGCTCCAGGACGTCGATGACGCGTCCGGGGGTGCCGATGACGATTTCGCACCCGCGTCGGAGTTTGAACCCCTGGTCCTCGATGCTCTGCCCGCCGACGACGGACGTGACGCGGTAGTTTAAAAAGTGCGCGAACTTGGTCGTCTCCTCCTCGATCTGCTGCGCGAGCTCGCGCGTCGGCGCCATCACGAGCGCGTACGGTCCGTGCGCGGCGACTTCGTCCGTCATCACGGGTAACTCCATGATGTACGCGAGCATGGGCACGACGAACGCGCAGGTTTTCCCGGAGCCGGTCTCCGCGATGCCGATGACGTCGCGCTTTAACAGGCCGATGGGGATGGACGCCATCTGGATCGGGGACGGCTTCGCGTAGCCAACCTTTTGAATCGCGCGTAAAATTTTCTCCGGCAGCAAGGACGTTTCCTCCCAGCACCGCATCGGCATGGGCAGCCTTCCTCCTTTCGTAGTGATGCTAAAGTCCTCGCGGAAGATGCGCCAGTCCCTCTCGTTCATGTCCTCCAGTTTCTTATCCGACCAGTGCTCCGACTGCGTCTTCCTCTCCGCGCGCTCGTACGCTTCGTCGTCGCGTCGCTCTTTGTCCTCCGCCTCGCGTCGCTCGCGCGCGCTCATTGCGGTGCCGTGATCGCTTCGCGACTTGGATATCAACGACATCTGATGCGCGGAGTTTTCCTTTTTCTGCACCCTGCGATCCACGCCCGCGCGCAGCCCTCTCCCGAACGCGAGCGGCGCGTCGTACGTGCGGTCGTACAGCTCGTTCAAGTCCCGGCTCGTGTCCTCTTTCGATTCCCAGTCGAACTTGAACTTGAACTTGTCCGACGGCTTGGCGACTTTTTTCTTTTCCTTCTTCTGGCCCATGTACATGTTCTTGATGCTTTCGAGCTCCTTCTCGCGGTCGCGCTCCTGAAGTCGCGCGCGGCGTTCCTCGTCGCGTTTGCGTTCCTCCTCCCGGCGCTGGTCGCGTGCCCACTTGTTGACGTCGTGGGAGTGTCTGCCGTCGTCGCCGCCGCCGCCGCCGCCGCCGCGCGCGTTCGCGACTTCCTCCTGACGTCGCTTCAGCGCCGCGGCCTCGCGCTCTTTCCGCGAGATGAACGTCGGCTTCGCCTTTTCATCCGCCTCCGTCTTCTTCTTGTTCAGGAGCTCCTCCAGCGAGAGCGGCTGTTGGCGTGGGGGAGGCGGGAGGGTCAGACTCGGAGTCAGATTTAGGGTTGATTCGACGAGGGTGCCTTGTTCACGCCGCGGGGTCTCGTCGCTCCGACGACGCACCTCCGCTCGCTTCGCGGTCGCGGCGCCGCCGGCGTCGCGCTCCTCGTCCCTCGTATCCTTCCCGCGATCGTCGTCGCGCCGACGCGCGTCTCCTCTGTGCGCGTCGCGGCCGCCGCCGCCGTACGGATGATGCCTCCCTCCGTCGCGATCGCGCGAGCGATCTCGCCCGCTCCCGCCGCGGTCGACGCCTCCGCCGCCTCCGCCGCCGCGATGGTCGTCCCGTCGGTCGTTCCCGCGGCCGCCGTCTCTGCGATCGTCCCATCGGCCGCGGTCGCGGTCGCGGTAGTCGTCCCTGCCCATGACGTCGCGTGCTCGCGCGGCGCGGACTGAGACGGACTTCGTTGTCGCGCGGCGACTAAAGCGCGCGAGTCAGGCACCAGCACAGACCAGACGCCTTGCAAGCTGTGCGCCCTCGCAGTTTTCTCGGGGCGACCTCCGCCGGCGCCACCTCCGCCCGCGCTGCCGCACGCTCGCGACCGCCCGAGGGTGTCATGTACAGATTGTTTAAGCGCCGTCGGATTGATCCGCCCGCGCGCGAAGCGCCGGGCGGCGACGTCGACGACAGCGCCCCGGGCGGCGGCGGCCCTGGCCTTGTTTCTATGGCGCTCTTTCAAAAACAGGAAGAACTGCTCAAAGCCACGAGGTCGGAGCTCGCGCAAACGAAGGAGGAGCTCGCTGCCGCGAAAGCGACGATCGCGGAGTACGCGGAGATGCACCCGACGTTCGATGTGAACGAAGATGTCGCGAGCGTCGTCTTCTCGCACGTGACGAACGTTCGAACGCGCGTCGCCCTCGCCCAGGTGAACACGGTGTGGAGGAAGGCTTCAAAAGTCGCGTCTTCGCTGCCGCCCTCGCTCGACTTCACGGGGTGTCCGCTCAGGTGGAACGAGCGGAGGACATGGTTTACGAAGGAGGCATACGTCCTCGGGTTCCAAGACGTGCTCGATCTGCCCGATGCGCACTTTCACGGCCTTCTCGCACAGGCGGGGGCTGACTTGACCACTCCGCTTAGGCAGTGCAACCTCGGCGTTTTCTACAAGGACGCGAAGCGGTACGACAAGGCGCTTGACTGGTACCACAGAGGAGCACGTCAGGGCTGCCCGACTTGTGAGCATAACATTGGGCATATCTATAGTGACGGCCACGGCGTGGAGCAAAACATCGACACGGCGCTGGAATGGTACACAAAGTCGGCCGAGAAGGGTCACGCCAGTGCACAAAACAACTTGGGCGGTGTCCACCGCAAGAAGGGGCAGCACGAGGAGGCGTTCAAGTGGTTCATGAAAGCGGCCAATCAAGGGGACATTTACGCAGAATACAACCTCGGAATATGCTACGAAAACGGCAATGGAGTGAAGAGAAACGTTCCCGAGGCGGTGAAATGGTTCACGAAGGCCGCGGAGAAGGGTCACCCGAGGGCGGCGGAAAACACCCGCCGTTTGATCGACGCCATGGCGTGAACTTGACGACTCCGACTTCATCACGTTCGAATAACGACGAAGGACACGACGACGAGGCACTATCGATGCGCGTTCACAGCCGCGAGCAGCGCCTTCTTCGCCGCTTCCTCCCCCGGCTCCAACGGCGTGATGTCGTCCTCCAACAACTCGCTCCGCCGCCACACCGCTGCGTGTATCTCCCCCATCGGCGCCGTCTTCACCTCCTCCGCCTCCGCCGCGTCCCACGCGTCGTCGTCGTCGTCGTCGTCGTCGTCGTCGTCGTCGAGGTCCCCGCCCCACCGCGCGCGCCGCGGCATCCACGCCCACGGATCGCCGTCGTCCCTCTCCGCTTCCTCCTCGCGGAGTCGCCACAGCGCCTCCGGGGACGGCCCCGCGCCCCACGAGTGCCCCGCGCTTCGCGTCGTCTCGTCCTCGACGTGCGCGCCGACGACGAGCCCGAACCCGCTCGCGGCGTGCGTCGCGACGTCCTCCACGGCGACGCGGATCGTCTCCGACCCCGCGCGCAGCAGCGCGCCGCGCGCGAGCACCGTCCGCGCGATCGCGGCGCGGCGACGCGACGACGCCGCGTTCGCTTTCGATCGATCCGACAGCGACGTCTTCGCGTCCGCGCGGCACAGCGTCGTCGCGACGCGCCGGCAGTCCCGCGCGTACCGCTCGCGCCACGCGCGCGAGGGGGAGATCCGAAGGTACGTCCCCGCGACGTCCGCGGCGGCGGCGTCGACGAACGCGCGCACGGCGCCGCGCGTGGACGTCCACGTCGCGTCCGCGGTGGGCGCCAGAGACGCGACTAGCGTTTTCACGCCGCGCGACAACGCGCGGCGCCACGTCGCGAGCTCCGTGGAGCACCCTCCGCCGCCGCCGGGGACGTGAGGGATGCGCTCCGGCTTGCGGTGGAAGCCCCAGCGCTGCGACGCCGCGCCCTCGAGCGCGAGGGAGAGCCCGCGCGACGCCGCGTGCACCGCGCGCGCTTCGGCGGCGGCGGCGAGGCGCGTCAAGCGGCTCGCGAGACCGTCGACGTCGGTCGCGTCGTCGTCGTGTTCGCCGTCTTCCTCATCGTCTTCCTCGTCCTCGTCCTCGTCCTCGTCATCGCTGCCGCCGCCGCCGCCGCCGCGCCCGCTCGCCCGCGCGCGCCGCCCGTCTCTCGCGTCCGCCAACGCTACCATGACGTCCCGCGCCGCGCACGCGGTGTTCCTCGCGACGACGCACGACTCGAACGTCAGCCGCGGCGGCGGCCGGCTTCCCGTCGTCGACGCGCTCCCGCGCGCGGCCTTCGTCGCGCCGTCGATCTTCCCGTCGAGCGCCGCCGCGACCGCGCGCGCGATGGACGCGCCGACGCCGGCGACCGCGGCGACGACCGCTTCGGACTCGGGGCCGCCGCGCGGGAGCGCGTCGACGACGGCGAGCATCGGCGTGGTTTCCGACAACGCGCCCGCGCACAGGGACTCGACGACGCGCGAGCGGGCGGCGGCGGCGTCGGCGGCGTCCCGAGCCGAGACGTCGAAATCCGCGAACTCGTCCTCGCTCTCCTTGTCGTCGCGATCGCTGGCGGTGTCTTCATCTTCTTCTTCTTCTTCTTCTTCCTCGGCGGCGGCGTCCTCGCGGTCGGCGTCGGGGTCGTCGTCGTCGTCGTCGTCGTCGTACACGACGACCCTTCGATCGCCGCGCCGGCGGACGGTGCCGTTCGGAGACGTCTCCGCCGCCGCCGCCGCCGCCGCCTTCGCAGCCCTCGCCGCAGCCTTCGCCGCCGCCTTCTCCTCCCGCGCCGCGCGTCGCGCCGCCTCTCTCTCCGCCCTCTCCCTCGCCCTCTTCGCCCGCAACCGCGTCACGACCGCGTCCGGCGCGGCGTACGCGACGTACGACGAGCTCCACGGCGGACTTAGGGTCGTTCCATACGAGCGAGCGTCGGGGTGGAGTTGAAAGGCGTCAGAAGCGGAGTTGAAAGGCGTCGAGGGCGGGGATTGAAAGCGAGGGGTGGGCGATGAGACACGCCGAGAAAAGTCCTTAAGGATCGGCGTTCACCACGCCGACGGGGTCGTATGGGGACCAGTGTACAGAACGCACCTCACGATCGCGGCGGCGGCGTCGCGGACCCCCGCGCTCAACGCCGCCGCCGTCGGCGCCGCGCGTCTCTTCAGCGCGTTCGCGAACCGCGCGCGGTGCTCCTCGCACGCCTCCCTGACCTCCGCGCGCACCGCGCGGATGACGACGACCCTCCAGCGCGCCGCGCCGTCGACTCCCGCGTCCGCGATCGCCCGACGGAGCGCGTCGAGGTACGACGCGACGGCGTCGCGGCTCGCGCGCGATCGCGAGAGCGCCTCGTCCATCGCGCTCGAACCCTCGTCCGCTTTCTCGCACGCCGCGTCGAGCGCCCTGCGCGCGGCTCTCGCGCACGGGACGCCGAAGACGCGCGCGAGCCACTCCGCGGACGGCGTCTCCGGGAGCGTGAGGAGCAGCTCGAGGCACGTCGCCGCCGCCGCCGCCGTCGCCGCGGCCGCGGCGGCAAAGTCGCTCGATACGAACGCCGCCGAGCGCTTGAACGCGCTCGCCGCCTTGCCGACCGCGCCGCTCGCGCCGCTGACGAGCATCGCCGCGTTCGCGCGCGCGCGCGCGGAGGACTTGCACCGCCGTCGCGTCGCGTCGAACGCCGCGTCGAAGCTCCGCTCGATGGCGTCCCACCCCGCGGCGGTTCTCGCGCGATCTGCGTCGGCGTCGCGCACGGCGTCGGGGTCTCTCGAGATGGACGCGCGCGACCACGCCGCTCTCGACCCCGCGGCGAGCGCGATGGCGGACCCGACGGTTTCGGACAACCAGAACACCGCGCCGATGCTGGTCGCGCCGCGCGTCGCGGCGGCGGTACGCGCGTCGTCGTCGTCGTCGTCGTCGTAATAGTCGTCGTCGTCGTCGAATCGATTCGTTCGCGTCGCGTCGCGCTCCGCCCGTCGCGACCGCGCGTCGAGCGCGCTCGAGAGCTCGTTCGCGAAGTGCTCCAGGAGCGCGACGCGCGTCGTCTCCGCGCGAGCGCGCTCGTCCGCGTCCGTCAGCGCGACCTCCCCGCGCACGACCGCGGTCGCGCGCGCGCGGACGAACGAGAGGTAACACGCGAGCGCGTCCGAATGCCGCTCCTCCCGCGCGCACCGCTCCGCGTCCGACAACGGCGACGACGACGACGACGACGACGACGACGACGGCGCGTCGTCGTTCGCGTCGCCGCGGACGTTCTCCTTGTCCACGCACCGCGCGAGGCGCGCGTCGAACGCGTCCGCGGCCGTGCGGTGCTCCGGCTCGTTGTCCGGGTCGTCGCCTCCCATGAAATCCGAGTGCAAGTTCGCGAGCTTCGCGCGCAGCTCCGCGGCGACGGCGCGGCAAGTCTCCACGCGCCCCGCCGCGTTCGACGGCCGCAGCGGCGTCGCGTCCATCGCGCGGGAGACGACGACGACGACGACGCGCGAGCGCGCGCGACGACTCCCTCGCGCGGTCGGAACTGAGGGCGCCCGCGGGGAACGGCCCTCGATCCGGTGCTGACAGATCGTTTGAACCGAACCCGCGATCGGCGACGTCGTCCCCCGATGAAACGAACCTTTCAACGCCCCGGCCGCGACTCTCGAAGCATCGGAGAGGCCAAAAGACGCGGGTCCCGCGCGATTCTGTCATCAGACGTCGGGGACGCGAGCATGTCGCGCGCGCCCCCGCCCGCGCCCCGCCGCGGGCGCGCCCTCCTCGACGCCCCGCCGCCGCCGCCGCCGGTGTCGACGTCCGAGTGGCCCACGCCGCCGTCGTGCCCCGGGAGCGACCTGTGCGACCCGGGCGGGAGCGCGATGACGACGACCGCGCCGGACGTGTGCGACTACGATTTTTACACCACGCAGGGCGTGATGACGATCCGCGCGTGGAGGAAGCTCTCGCCGCACGGCGCGGACCGCCTGTACAACCTCGCGCGGCTGGGGTACTACGACCGGAGCGCGCTGTACCGCGTCCTCCCCGGGTACGTCGTGCAGTTCGGGATCGCCGCGGACGCGACGGTCGCGACGACGTACGACGCCTCGAACGCGGCCGCGCGCGTGCCGGACGAGGGACTGAACGAGGCGTGGGGAGGCACGAACGGGCGGTACTGGGTCTCGTACGCCGGCTCGGGGGAGACGTCCGAGAGCGTCAAGTGCACGCAGCGGACCGCGGAGCTGTTCATTAACCTCGCGGACAACGCCGCGCGGTTCGACCCGATGGAGTACGCCGCGTTCGCGAAGGTGATCGACGGCGTGGAGGTGATGGATCGATTCTACGCCGGGTACGGCGACGTCAACGGATGCGTCGCGCACGCCGAGTTCGCGTTCGCGTGCAACGGCCCGGTCGAGGCGACGATGTACAACACGGGGATATCGTACGTCGACGCGAGTTTCCCGAAGTTGGATCGCGTCGGGTGGGTGGACGTGATCCCGGACCCCGGGGACTTGCGCGGGAACATGCACGGCGAGTGGATACAAAACGAAGCGGGGGAGGGCGCGCTGTCGTGGCTCATGGTGTGCCTCTTCCTCGTCGTGATCGCGGCCGGGTACGCGCGGCGGTTGACCGTGAACAAGAAGATGGGGAATCGGTTTCTGGACTTCATATGGAACACGCCCTCGATTCGCGCGCTCGTGACGCGGCTGAGCGAGAGGAAAGGGGTGGAGATCTTGGAGTCGAGTCGAAACCGCCCGGGGGAGTGGACGGAGGCGGAGGAGGTGGAGTGGACGCTGCGCGAGCCGCCGGCGAGCCCGCCGCCGCCCCCGCGCCCGCCGGATTCGGAGGTGTATCCCGCGAGCTACGACGTAGCACCGTAGCGATTTCATCATTCGTGCAGTAGCAGGCTAACTAACTTAAGGTTCACGTAAGGTCGCCGTGCCGTCTCGCCAGAGTTTTCTCTTGCGCATCCGAACCGCAAACTCCTCGCCGGCCAACGACGCCGGCAACGTCAGCGCCGGCGCCTCGACGTCGTCCTCGTCCTCCTCGATCGCGCTCTCGTCCTCCTCCCGCGCGGTCTCGATGACCTTCCATATCCCCGGCCTGTACGCGTGCGGTATGCGCACGTCGAGCTTATCCTCTTTCTCCTCCCCCTTCCACGTGAGGTTCCCCCAAACCTTCCCGCTGCGACTGGTCCTCGGGCGGACGCGCGTGATCGTCCAGAACGAGTTCTCCGCGCCGCAGTGCTTCCACTTCCCTTTAGCGACCTTGGCGCCGACGCCCCAGTCCGGGAGCGTCTTCACCATCTCGAACACTGTCGGTCGATCGCGCGGGAGGGGGGCGGGGGGGGGGATCAGGGGCGAGGCGGGGAGACGACGACGAAGCGAAGGGAAGCGGGAAGAAGGAGGGAGAGGGGAGGCGAGGGCGAGCGAAGGAGGGGG